>Ga0184605_10000073_pt1 | contig 27774 bp, 25 predicted proteins | sample PLM0_30_coex_FD_132995 | JGI IMG/M metagenome (GOLD analysis project Ga0184605, IMG submission 132995) | Groundwater sediment microbial communities from an aquifer in East River, Colorado, USA - PLM0_30_coex | ecosystem: Environmental > Terrestrial > Soil > Riparian zone | place: USA: East... | reverse complement strand
CCGCAACGACCTTCGTCGCCGGCTTCAGCGGCTCCCCGCCGATGAACCTGATGCCCTCGCGCTTGAACGGCCGCGAAGTGCTGCTCGGGGTGCGGCCCGAGCACCTGGAGCCCTGCGCCGAATCGGACGCGGCGTTCGTCGCCGCCGTTGATCTCGTCGAGCCTCTGGGCGCAGACACCCTCGCACACGGCACCGTGGAGGGCACGCGCATCGTCGTCCGTCTCACCGGTGCGCAGCGCGTGTCCGAAGGCCGGCTCCCCCTCCGGTACGATCCCGCGCAACGGCATTACTTCGACGCCGTGAGCGGCGCACGGATCGAATCGGCGTGAGCGTCCCGCGGGTTTGATAGAATGCCCCGAGTTCCACCCTTCCGCGATTCGCCTTCGAGCGGAGATTCCGATGCAAAGATCGATCTTTCTTGCGGTCCCAATTCTTCTTTGGTGCGCCGGCGCGCTTGCCGGAGGCTCGAACTACGGCATCGCCCCGGGGGTGAAGCAGCTCACCGGAAAGATTTCCGAGTGGCCGGTGCCGACGCCGAAATTCGCGCGCGATCCCGCCCCGGGCCCCGACGGCAATATCTATATCGCGGTGATGCAGGGCGACCGAATCGCGCGTTTCGATACGAAGTCGCAGAAATTCAACGAATGGGATCTTCCCCCCGGCGCGCATCCGCACGGACTGCTGGTCGACAAGGAAGGCCGGGTCTGGTACACGGGCAACGGCAACGGCACCATCGGCGAGCTCGACCCGGCGACGGGCAAAGTGATCTCGCACAAGGCGCCCTCCGGCGGAAGCCCGCACACGCTCGTGATCGACGATGCGGGCGCGATCTGGTTCACCAGCCAGTCCGGCTACGTCGGCCGGCTCGACCGCAAGACCGGCGAGATCAAGGAATACCGCATGTCGGGCGGCCCCTACGGCCTTGCGCTCGACAAGCAGGGCAGCGTCTGGGTGTGCCGCATGAGCGCGGACAAGATGGGGATCATCGATTCGAAGACAGGGAAGACCTCGGAGCTGTACATGGGCCCGGGCTCCCGGCCACGCCGCGTCGCCACCGCCCCCGACGGGACGCTGTGGATCACGCTCTACGGCAACGGGAAGCTCGCGCACGTCGACGCGGCGGCGCGCAAGCCTATCAAGGAATACGAGATGCCTGCCGGCGCGAACGGCGGACCGTATACGGTGACGGTAGACGCAGCCGGACGGGTATTCGCGAACGAGATCCAGACCGACACCGTGGCGATGCTCGATCCCAAGACCGAGCAGTTCCAGGTGTTCAAGCTGCCGTCGAGAAACGTCGGCATTCGCAAGGCGATCGTCGACGCGCAGGGGCGCTACTGGTACATGGGCTCGCACAACGGGCGGCTGGGCGTCATCGAATGATTTACCAACTGAGGAGCAACAGGAAATGAAACCACTACGCAAACTGCTGGCCTGTGCCGCGCTGCTTGGCGCCGCGACGGGCGCGTTCGCGCAGCAATACCCGACCCGGGTCATCACCCTACTCGTGCCCTACGCCGCGGGCGGGCCGACCGACACGGTCGCGCGGGTCGTGGCGCAGGCGATGTCGAAACCCCTCGGCCAGACCATCGTGGTAGAGAACAAGCCGAGCGCGGGCGGCATCATCGCGCCCGAGACCGTGAAGAACGCCAAGCCCGACGGCTATACCCTCCTGATCCACCACATCGGCATGGCGACCACGCCGGCGCTCTACCGCACGAGCCTTCGTTTCAATCCGCTCACCGACTTCGACTACATCGGGCTCATCAACGACGTACCGATGACGATCATCGGCAAGCCCGGCTTGCCGGCGAAGGACTTCCAGGAGTTCCTCGCCTACATCAAGGCGAACAAGGACAAGGTGACCTACGCGAACGCCGGCATCGGCGCCGCGTCGCATCTTTGCGGCATGCTCTTCATGAGTGCGATCCATACGGATTTCCTCACCGTGCCGTACAAGGGCACGGCGCCGGCGATGAACGACCTCCTCGGCGGCCAAGTGGACTTCATGTGCGACCAAACGACCAACACCACCTCGCAGATCAAGGGCGGCAAGGTCAAGGCCTACGGCGTGACCTCGAAGACCCGAGTGGCGTCGCTGCCGGACATCCGCACGCTCGACGAGCAGGGCCTGAAAGGTTTCGAGGTCGGCATCTGGCACGGTCTGTACGGGCCCAAAGGGATGCCGAAGCCGGTCCTCGACAAGCTGGTCGCTGCGCTGCAGGACACGGTCAAGGACGCGGACGTTAAGAAGCGCTTTGCCGACCTCGGCGCCACCACCATGCCGCCCGAGAAGGCCACGCCCGCGGCTCTGCAGGCACACCTCAAGGCCGAAATCGACCGCTGGGGACCGCTGATCAGGAAAGCGGGGCAGTACGCCGACTGAAGGCCGACCCAGGGCGGCAAGGTGCTGCCCGGCACGAGTTCAGCGGCAGCGGCAGGCGCGTGTCAGGTTGCTGAGCTGAACTGCAGTTCTATGTTTGTCGAGCGACGCCCGCGCGCTCAGGCCACCCCGTTCTTCTTGAACCAGGCGAGCATGCGCTTCCAGCCGTCGTCAGCCGCTTCCTTGCGGTAGCTCGGCCTGTAGTCGGCGTGGAAAGCGTGCGGCATGCCTTCGTAGACGTGGATCATCGATTGGTTTTCCTTGCCGAAGGCCACGAGCGCCGCGCGCAGGCGCTCGACATGTTCCATCGGGATACCCTGGTCGGCACCGCCGTAAAGTCCCAGCACCGGCGCATTCAGCTTGTCCGCGACATCGATCGGCGTGAGGGACTGCGCAGGCGGGTTCGGGTTGAGACCGCCGTACCAGGACACGCCCGCCTTGATCTTGCTGCTGTGCGCGGTGTACATCCACACGGTGCGCCCCCCGCGGCACATTCCCGTGATGCCGAGCTTCCTGGTGTTCGCCTTGGGCTGGGTCTCGACGAAAGCCACCAGTGCATCGAGGTCAGACAGCATCTGCTCGTCAGCCAGGGTGTTCGCCTTGCCGATCACTTCCTTGATGTCGGCGATCTTGGAGAGGTCGCCCATGCGGAAGAAGGGGTCCAGGGTAATGGCGTAATAGCCGGCCTTGGCGAGGCGCCGGCAGATGTCCCTCTGGTACTCGTGCATGCCGAAGACCTCCGGAACCACGATCACGGTGGCGTACTTGCCCGCCTTCTTCGGCGCCGCGAAGTACACCGGCAGGCCGCCTCCGGAAACCGGGACTTGGGCGGCGCCCGCGTCCAGACCGTCGGCAGGGGTGATGATCGCGGTTTGCGCGACGACCGGTCCCGCCGCCATCGCGAAGCCGGTGGCAAGGCTAGAGGCGATAAAGCCGCGCCGGGTGAACGGAACCCTCGGCAAGAGGCTTTCCAGATGGGGGTCGTCGAACTGGGCTCGGTGGTTCATTCTTCCTCCTTTGTGCGGGAAAGCGCGGCTGTAAACAGATATTCTCGATTGTTCATTCCATCCTGGCTAGTCCGTGCGGGCGTGATTTTAGCGGCGGCGCGAAAACACGTGCATCAGCCAGAGGGCGAAGGCCGCGAGGATGGCGGCAGAACCGATCAATCCGTAACGGCGCATCTTCTTTTTCCTGCGCGCGGTTTCGGCCCGCTCCTCGGCCATGAGCCGCGCCATTCGTTCGACCAGGTCGGGCTTTTCCGGCGTGCGCGCCTGCTTTTGCTTGGGCGCAGCGGCAAGCGGGGCGGTCGCCGGCGCCCCCTTGAGCGCCTCGGCCTCGCGCCGTGCCTGGGCGATGAGCGCGGCTTCCCGGGCCGAAAGTTTTTCCTTTTCCATGGGCTACACCAGAATGATATCGAACTGCTCCTGGCCGTAGCTCGTCTCGACCTGCATCGACACGGGCTTGCCGATGAAGTCACCGAGCATCGCCAGGGATTGCGACTCCTCCTCCAGGAACAGGTCGATCACCGATTGCGAGGCGAGGATGCGGAACTCGCGCGCGTTGAACTGGCGCGCCTCGCGCAGGATTTCGCGCAGCACCTCGTAGCACACGGTCTGCGCGGTCTTGACCACGCCGCGCCCGCCGCAGGTCGTGCAGGGCTCGCACAGCACGTGCTCGAGCGATTCCCGGGTGCGCTTGCGCGTCATCTCGACCAGCCCCAGTCCGGTGAACCCGTTCACGCTGATCCGGGTCCGGTCGCGCGCGAGCGCCTTGTTCAATTCGGCGAGGACTGCGGAACGGTGTTCTGCGCTTTCCATGTCGATGAAGTCGATGATGATGATGCCGCCGAGATTCCTCAGGCGCAGCTGGCGCGCGATCACCTGCGCGGCCTCGAGATTGGTCTTGAAGATCGTGTCGTCGAAATTGCGCACGCCCACGTAGCCGCCGGTGTTGACGTCGATCGTGGTCATCGCCTCGGTCTGCTCGAGGATGAGGTAGCCCCCGCTTTTCAATTCCACCCGGCGCGAGAGCGCCCGCTCGATCTCGTCCTCGACGTTGTGAAGATCGAAAAGCGGCCGCTCGCCGGTGTAGTGCTCGAGCTTCCCGAGAACCTTGGGCGTGTACTCGGCGGCGAACTCCTGGAGCTTCTGGAAGTTTTCGCGCGAGTCGATGATGATCCGGCCCGTGCTCTCGCCCGCGATATCTCGCAGCACTCTCTGCGCGAGCGACAAATCCTGGTAGAGCAGTGTCGGCGCGGGCGCCGTGAGCGCGCGGCCGCGGATGCCGTGCCAGAGTTTCTTCAGGTACTCGATGTCCCCGCGCAGCTCCGCGTCGGTGGCGGTCTCCGCCACGGTGCGAACGATGAACCCCCCGGTCTCGTCGGCGGGCAGCAGCAGCGCGAGCTTCTCGCGCAGCAGCTGCCGCTCCGTCTCGTCCTCGATCCGCTGCGAAATCCCGATGTGGGGGTCCTGAGGGAGATAGACCACCAGCCGCCCTGCGATCGAAATCTGGGTCGAAAGACGCGCGCCCTTGGTCCCGATGGGATCCTTGATTACCTGCACGAGCCGTGACTGGCCTTCCGAAAGAATGCGCTCTATCGGCTTCCCCGGCGCGGCGCCCAGGTGCTGGCGCTCCTCCCAGATATCGGCGACGTGCAGGAACGCGGCGCGCTCCAGGCCGATCTCGATGAACGCCGACTGCATGCCGGGCAGCACCCGCGCGACTTTCCCGACATAGATGTTGCCGACGAGGCCCCGGTTCGCCGCGCGCTCGATGTGCAGCTCCTGCGGCACGCCCGCCTGCATCACGCCGACTCGCGTTTCCTGCGGCGTGCAGTTGATCAGAATGTCTTCCGTCATGAGCCGAGCTTCCGTATCAATTCCGCGGTCTCGTACAGCGGCAGCCCCATGATCCCGGAATAGCTGCCGTGCAGCTCGGTGACGAAGGCCGCTGCGCGGCCCTGGATCGCGTAGGCGCCCGCCTTGTCGGTCGGCTCGCCGCTCTCGACGTAGGCTTCCAGCTCGGGCTCGGCGAGTTCGCAGAAGCGCACCCGGCTCTCGCTCACGACGAGCTCGGTGCGCGCTTCGACTTTGAGCGCGACCGCGGTGAGCACGCGGTGCTCGCGTCCGGAGAGCAGCCGCAGCATCCGCAAGGCGTCGGCGGGATCGGCGGGCTTGCCGAGAATCTTGTCGTCGACGCAGACGACGGTGTCCGCGGCGAGCACGGGAAATCTGCGCAGCCGGCGCTGCACGACCCGGTCCCAGCCGACTTCCGCTTTGATGCGGCACACGCGGCGGACGTAGTCGTCGGGCAGCTCGGCCGGGAGCTGCGACTCGTCCACGTCGGGGCCGCCGCGCGCCGGGTGCTCGCGCAGCACCAACACTTCGAAGGACACGCCGATCTGCTTCAGGAGCTCGCGCCGGCGCGGGCTGCGCGAAGCGAGGTAGATGAGGGTCCGCGGCGGGTTCTTGATCATTCGCGGTGGTACGGGTGCTTGTGCAGGATGGAACTGGCGCGATAGAGCTGCTCGGCGAGGAGCACCCGCGCCAGGGCGTGCGGCAGGGTCATCGCGGACAAGCGCAGGAGGAGCTCGGCGCCGCTCTTCGCAGTCGGCGCGAGACCGTCGGCCCCGCCGAGCAGGAACGCGGCATCGCGGCCGTCCTGGCGTTGCGCGGCCAGCCAGCCCGCAAACGCGGCGGTGCTGAACTCGCGCCCGCGCTCGTCCAGCGCCACGCGCGAGGCTCCGCGCGGCACCGCCCGCCCGATGCGGCGGCCCTCCGCCTCGAGCAGCTGCGCAGTCGATTTTCCGCCCGAGCGGGGCTCGGGGCGGACTTCGATCAGCTCGATCCTCAAGTCGCGTGGCATGCGCCTCGCGTAGTCCTGAAACGCTTCGTCGACCCAGCCGGGCATGCGCGACCCCACGGCGACAACCCACAGTTTCATCCGCCGCGCGCCGATGCCGCCTTCCGCCGGGCGCGCGGTTTGCGCGGCTTCGGCTGGCCCCACAGCTCCTCGAGATTGTAGTGCGAGCGCACCGCAGGCTGCATGATGTGCAGGATGATGTCGCCCAGATCGACCAGCACCCAGTCGCCGCCGTCCTCCCCCTCCACGCCGTAGACGCGGCCGCCCGCCGCTTTCGCCTCTTCCTGGACATGGCTCGCCAAGGCCTTCAGCTGGCGGGCGGAGTCCGCGCTCGCGATGATCACGCGGTCGAACATCGAGGTGAGATGGGTCACGTCGTAGACCTCGACCTCGCGCGCCTTGATGTCCTCGAGCGCCGCGAGCGCGGCTTTCTGGAGCTTGCGAAGGTCCATCGTCAAGGGGCGCCGCCCGACTGGGCGTACAGTCCGTGCGCCTCGATGTAATCGAGGACCAGCGAGGGCAGCAGGTAGCGCGGGCTGCGCGCCTGGGCGAAGTGGGCGCGGACGGCGCTCGCGGAAATGTCGAGCGCGGTGGTGCCGTAAGTGACGATATTTCCCCCGGGACGCTCGCGCAGGACGTCGGGGGTGCCCGCACGCTTGCGCCACTCCGCGGCGAGCGCGGCCGGCATTCCGCCCGGGGTGAGCGAATGCCCGGGCCGCTGCGCGACAAAGACGTGCGCGAGGGGAAAGAGGTCGCGCCACCGCTCCCAAGAACTCAAGTTGCGAAAGGCGTCCGTCCCGAGGAGCAGCACGAGAGAGCGCTGCGGGCCGAATTCGCTTCGCAGCCGCTCCAGTGTCTCGACGGTGTAGCCGGGCGCGGTCTGGCGGATCTCGGCGTCGTCCAGCTCGAACAGGTCGTTTTTCTCGATCGCGAGGCGCACCATCTCGAGGCGATGCATCGCCGGCGCACGCGGCGCGCCGCGGTGCCAGGGCTGGCCGGCGGGCACCCAGCGCACTCGCTCAAGACCCAATATCTCCGCCGCCTCCTGAGCAAGGCGCAAGTGCCCGAAGTGCACCGGGTCGAAAGTGCCGCCCATGATGCCGATGGGCGCGCTCATCTACGTTTCGTCGCGGCGGGCAAAATCAAGACAGGTTCTTTGCGACTATTGCCGGATCTGGCCGTTGCCGAAGACGACGTACTTTTGCGAGGTGAGGCCCTCCAGGCCGACCGGGCCGCGCGCGTGCAGCTTGTCGGTCGAGATGCCGATCTCCGCACCCAGGCCGTATTCGAAGCCGTCGGCGAAGCGCGTCGAGGCGTTCACGAGGACCGAGCTCGAGTCCACCTCGCGCAGGAAGCGCTTCGCGTGCGCTTCGTCCTCGGTCACGATCGCATCGGTGTGCTGCGATCCGTACTTCGAGATGTGTTCGATGGCGGCATCGAGATCCTTCACCATGCGCACGGCGAGGATGGGCGCAAGGAATTCCGTATACCAGTCCTGCTCGGTGGCGGGCTTCATGCCGGAAACGAGCGCGCGGGATTTCTCGTCGCCGCGCAGCTCGACGCCCTTGTCGGCGTAGATTTTCGCCAGCCTCGGCAGCACCCTGGGCGCGATCTTTTCGTTCACGAGCAGCGTCTCCATCGCGTTGCACACGCCGTAGCGCTGCGTTTTCGCGTTGTCGGCGATGCGGATCGCCTTGTCGATGTCCGCGCGGTCGTCGATGTAGACGTGGCACACGCCGTCCAAGTGCTTGATCATGGGAATGCGCGATTCGCGCATCACCCGCTCGATCAGGTCCTTGCCGCCGCGCGGCACGATGATGTCGACGTATTCGTTCATCGAGAGGAGCTGCCCGACCGCGGCGCGGTCTGCGGTCTCGACGACCTGCACCGCGTCTTCCGGAAGGTCTGCGGCGCGCAAGCCCTCGTGCACGCACGCGGCGATCGCGAGATTCGAGCGCACCGATTCCGAGCCGCCTCGCAGGATGCAGGCGTTGCCCGCTTTCAGGCATAGCGCCGCCGCGTCGGCGGTCACGTTGGGGCGCGATTCGTAGACGATGCCGATCACGCCCAGGGGCACGCGCATCCTGCCGACCTTGATCCCTGAAGGCTGTTCCTTCAGCTCGCTGATACTGCCGACCGGATCGGGGAGCTTCGCGACCTGCTCCAGACCCTCGGCCATGCCCTCGATCGTTTTTTCGGTCAGCGTCAGGCGGTCGATAAAAGCCGCGTCCTTACCGGCGGCCCGCGCCGACTTCACGTCCTCGGCGTTCGCCGCGAGAAGCTTCTTCGCGTCGCGCCTTATGGCTTTCGCGGCGGTGAGAAGCGCGCGGTTTTTGGTGTCGGTGTCCGCGCGCGCGACCTCGCGCGACGCAGCGCGCGCGCGCCGGCCGACTTCGAGCATGTAGGATTTGATGTCCAGAGGGGCATTCATGAGGAGATTCTACCGCCCGGCGAAGGGAGGTGCAGTTTGTTCCCTCCTCTCGAGGTGCAGTTGTCCCCTCCTCACCGAGGAGGGGTGGCGCGAAGCGCCGGGGTGGTGCTGTTACTCTACCGATGCTCGATAGAGGTGGATGGCATGCGCTTCGGTGTTATGCCAGTGCAAGGACAAGGGCGACCTCACCATTTGGTTTGATCTCGCCGGTGGGGCGAAAACCGAATGATAGGTAGAACTCCATTGGTCCGTGGGGGCCGACGACATATGAGGTGTGGATGGCGTCGATTCCCGGCCTGGTACGCGCATGAGCAACGACAAGCTCAAGCGCTTTGCGACCGAAGCCAGCCCTCTGATAGCGGCGGTCAATCATGAAGCGCCAGAGCGAGAGCTCCGCGGGCGCTGGGGCGGGTGTGAGTAGGGTTGAGTCGCTCAGCATGACAAAGCCTATGAGATCGCTTTCCGTGTGGATGGATCGGAACCAGGCTTCACGGTGAAAGTGCGCTTGAGCAATGGAGACTGCATTGCTGGCTACGTAGTCCTCCTGCTCGGGGGCGACCCGCAGGTCAGTTACTGCGCGAACCGTAGACGCGGTGACTTCTTGCAGCGAAACCTTGGCCTTGGGGACGGTGGCGGTTGACACTTGGGTTCCTGAGCGGGCACACGTTCGCGTTAACCGACGCGCGATGACTTTTCGCGCGTCCGTGGTGAGCGCGTTGTTAGAGGTCGCGCATGATGCTCGGCGTATGCGTCGAGTAACCGGCGGATCATTCGTTGATACTGCGTGTTGTGTCGCCGCGCTTCACTCTTAAAGAATTCCACGCTCCGCTTGCTTAGTGCGATCGTAATCTTGACCCCTTCGTCTCGGAATACGAGGTCCTCGGGCCGAGGCAGGAAGTCAGGAACGACTCTTGGGTTTCCGAGAGGCTCGTCTGTGTATCTGATTTTCTCGCTCATAGATTCGCTTTCCTTTACGCCAATAGCCTGCACCGTAAATACGGATTACATCATCGCGGTGGGTGAATCGAACCGTGACAATGCCGCCGCCGACCCAGCCGAAGCAGTAGTGCCGCCGCTCGCTCGACCTGTGGGACAGGTCTTCCGCGATGACACGCCTTGGGTCGGCGAAGGCGAGCTGCGCTACTGCAAAGGCCACCCCGGGTTTTTCTTGGTTCTCGTCGTCTTTGCGCGGATTCCATTCGAACCGTGTCCTCGGCATCTTCGAAGACTAGCACAGATATGGCATAAAAGCCATACAGTCGTATGGCTAGACTTCGGCCTTGCCCGCCCGGCGTCGGCACGCGGCCAAGCGCACGCCCCTACAATAGCCCGGTGGACCCGCTCGAATATTCCCGCTACGCCCGGCAGCTCGTCGCAGCGAAGCCCGAGTTGCGCGAAGAGCTGGGGCGCTCGAAGGACTCGGGCTGGACACGCGAGGCGATGCAGGCGTTCCTGCGCGAGCGCGGGAGAGGGGATGAGGGCGCTCTGCATTCCGCGCTGCGGAGGCTGCGCCAGCGCGTACTGCTGTGCACGATGGCCCGCGATCTCTCGGGCAAAGCGAGCCTCGAGGAAGTATGCGGGACGATGTCCGCGCTCGCCGAAGTCGCTATAGAAGCATCGCTTGCGCATCTCGGGCATCCGGACCTCGTCGTGGTGGGCATGGGGAAGCTCGGCGGCGGCGAGCTGAACGTGTCCTCCGACGTCGATCTCGTCTTTCTCTACCCCGAGGAGGACGACGCGGTGAGCAATCTGGAATTCTTCACGCGTCTCGGGCGCCGCCTGATCGCCGCGCTCGACGAGCGCACGGCGGACGGCTTCGTTTTCCGGGTCGACATGCGCCTTCGTCCCTGGGGCGACTCCGGGGCGCTCGCGACGAGCTTCGACGCGCTCGAGGAATATTTCGTCACGCAGGGCAGGGAGTGGGAGCGCTACGCCTGGATCAAGGCGCGCTCGCTCGGGGCGGGCGGCGAAGCGCTCGCGGCGATCGTGCGCCCGTTCGTGTACCGCAAATACCTCGACTACGGCGCGTTCGCGGCGATGCGCGAGTTGCACGCGCAGATCCGCGAGGAGGTGGCGAAGAGGGAGCTCTCCGATCAGATCAAGCTCGGGCCGGGGGGCATCCGCGAGATCGAGTTCATCGCGCAGGTCTTCCAGCTGATCCGCGGCGGGCGCGACCCGGCGCTGCAGATCCGCCCGACGCTGAAGGTGCTCGCGCTGCTCGCGCAAAAGAAGCTGCTCCCCGATTCCGCGTTCGAGGAGCTTTCGGAGGCCTACGTATTCCTTCGGCGCCTGGAGCACCGCCTGCAGTACCTGGACGATGCCCAGACGCACGAGCTCCCCGGACCGACGGAGGATCGCTCGCTCGTTGCCCGGGCGATGGGGTTCGATTCCTGGGATGCGTTCCGCGTCGCGCTCGAGGCGCACCGGGCCCGCGTGTCCTCGCATTTCGAGCAGGTGTTCTCGGTCGAAGAGGTCCCCAGGCACGCGCTCGCGCCGCTGTGGACCGGGTCGGAGCAGACCGAAACGCGCCTGGCGCAGCTCGGATTTCGCGACGCCGCGGGAACCGCGGCGAGGCTCGCGGCGCTGCGCTCGAGCCCGCGCTATGACGCCCTGCCGCAGGCGAGCCGCGCCCGCTTCGACGCGCTGATTCCCAGAATCATCGAGGAATGCGCCGCGCGGGAAGACCCGGACGCGGCGCTCGCGCGCTGCCTGGAGTTCATGGAGACGGTCAGCCGCCGCGCCGCGTATCTCGCGCTTCTCGATGAGCACCCCGCAGCGCTCGCGCGCCTCACGCAGCTGCTCGGCGCGTCGAGCTGGGCGGCGGAGTATCTCAACCGGCATCCGATCGTGCTCGACGAGCTGCTCGACGCGCGCGCCCTGTTCGCGCGGCCCGACTGGAGCGCTTTCGCCCAAGAACTCCGGGGTCAGCTCGTCTCCCGGCAGGGCGACGAGGAGCGGCAGATGGACTGGGTGCGCGAGGCGCATCACGCGCAGGCCTTCCGCCTGCTCGCGCAGGATCTGTCGGGCGTGCTCTCCGTCGAGCGCTTGGCCGACGATCTCTCCGATCTCGCCGACGTCATGCTGCAGGTGACCCTGGAGCTGTGCTGGACGCAGCTGCGCGTCCGGCATCGCGACGCGCCGCGTTTTGCGATCGTCGGCTACGGCAAGCTCGGCGGGAAGGAGCTGGGCTACGCGTCCGACCTCGATCTCATCTTTCTTTACGAGGATCCGGACGACCGGGCGCCGGAGATCTATGCGCGCCTCGCGCAGCGCCTGAGCCGCTGGCTCACCAGCCGCACCGCGGCGGGCGTTCTCTTCGACATCGACCTGCGCCTTCGCCCCGAAGGTGGGAGCGGGCTCCTCGTCAGCTCGATCGACGCCTTTCGCCGCTATCAGCGCGAATCGGCCTGGACCTGGGAGCACCAGGCGCTCACGCGGGCGCGATTCTGCGCGGGCGAGACGGCCCTCGGCGCCGAGTTCGAGGAGGAGCGGCGCGCGATTCTCCGGATCCCGCGCGATGAGGCGAAGCTGCGCGGCGACGTGCTGTCGATGCGCGAGCAGCTCCTCCAGGGCCACCCGAACGAGAGCGACCTGTTCGATCTCAAGCACGACCGCGGCGGCATGATCGACATCGAATTCATCGTTCAGATGCTCGTTCTCGCTCACGCGCACCGCCGTCCCGAGCTCACCGCCAACAGCGGCAACATCGCCCTGCTGAAGCTCGCCGCGAAGCTCGGATTGATTCCCGGCGATTCCGGCGACGCGGTGGCCGACGCCTACCGCGAATACCGCCGCCGGCAGCACCGCCTGCGGCTGAACGGCGCGCGCTACGCGCGCGTGCCGGCAAGGGAGGTGCAAAACCACATCGACGCGACGCGCGCGCTGTGGCTGCAGGTGTTCGCGAGGGAGTGACTACTCGCCTCCGCGCCGCATGAATGCCGTCAAAAAGTCCCCAGGAATTGCACGCCCAGGCCTATCGCGTTGTATTCCGGATTGTGGGTATGGAAGCCCTGGCCGTTCGATACGTGCATTCCCCTGAGGGTCACGGAAAGTTCCTGCCTGTCGTTCAATCTATAAGAAAGAGTGGGGCCGTACCGGAACATGAACTCATAGCGGGTGGCGCCTGCGGGGAAATGTCTGTCGTAGAGAAGGACGCCTGCGCTCCCATCCAGCGAAGCCGACACGTTCCCGCTGCGCGCGAATTCGGTCCGAATTGCCAGAACGGGTCCTGCACCGGTCGCGGCGCTCTCGAAGGCCTCGTCTTTGAGCGTGCCCGCTTCGGCTGAGCCCGTCCTGAAGGATATGTTTCCCCGCGCGCGGGACAGCGTCAGGCCTCCATAGAGCTTGAACACTCCAATATCAAAACTCTTCATGCGGAAGAGAAAATGGAGGTTCATCGTGTGGATCTGGCGATTGCGCTCGAGGGGACCGAGCTCCTCCAGCTCGACCATGATCTCCCGCCCGGCCTGCGTCTCCGGCAAGACGTTCGCTTTTTCCTGAGCCTCGCATGAAGCGTTTCCGCTCAAGGCCGGGAGCAGCAACATTGAAAGCACGGTGATCTTCAAGCGCTTGTTAGACCTCAGTCGGCCCGAAGCACCAGTGCCACGGTTCATAGTCGTAACCCTGCGGATTCCCCGCCGGATACGAGAGAACGAAACCAAACCGGCCCGCGTTCTTCGACAGCCATCGGAATGCCTGGGTGTTTTCGAATTCGAGCTCTAGAGCTGCCGCACCCTCGTTGGTCGTGACATCGACTGCGCGGCCGGAGTGGTGTTCGCTATAACCGGGAGGAGCGCTCACGCAGAGGACTGCGTCCAGCGACAAGCCCTCGACGAGCTTGGCGCGGACTATTTCGGCCTGGCGATCAACGCTTCGGAAGGCCGAGCCGATCTGGATGACGACGCCGTCGGAAAGCGCCGCAGCGCTCATCTCCCGCCACTTCGCGGCCGCAGCGGGCGTAAGCAGGTGTTTTCTGCCGTCGTCCCCTATAGCTGCGAGGACCAACTCTTGCGCCTCGGGATGGAGTACCAAAGATCGTGCCGCGATCAGATCCGTCGATATCGCGAGAGAAGTCAGGATCGACCTGACTCGCTCAGGGCATTCGATCGGCGTCGGCACGCTCTAACCGGCTGTTGAAAAATGGCGCGTTGTCATTCTGAGGTGCGCAGCGACGAAGAACCTGCTTTTGTAAGAGTTTGATCTGCAAGCAAAGCAGATTCTTCGCTTCGCTCAGAATGACAAGAAATTGACATCATGCGTACTTTTTCAACAACCTGTTAACCGGTCGTGAATGCCATTCGATCAGCCCGCGAACCTCAAGCCGAGCTGCAGCAGCTCATCCCAGGCGTCGCCTTTGACGATCCCCTTGACGACGCGATCGACCCTGGCGGCGTGCTCGAGCGCGGAGAGCAAGGCGGCACGCGGGAGCGTCTTCGCGGCGCGGCCGACGAGGGACTGTCTCGCATCGCCCCAGACGCGCGCTTCGCGCAGGACATCGGCAATCGGCCGGCCCGCGGCGATGCCGTTCTGCACGCGGCAGATGGCGCGGATTTCCTCGGCGAGGATCCACAGCACGCGCGGAGGCGCTTCGCCTTCGCCGCGCAGGCCTTCGAGCATGCGCGCAAGCCGCGAGCGCTCGCCCGAGAGCATCGCTTCGGCGAGCTTGAGCGCGTCGTAGCGCGCCACGCTCATCACCGCCTCGCGCACGGCGTCGAAATCGAGCTCCCCGGCTGGCAGGAGCAGCGCGAGTTTCTGGATCTCCTGGTGCGCGGCAAGCAGATTGCCTTCGACGCGGTCGGCGAGGAACTGCAGGGTCTCGGGAGTCGCGCGTTGCTGCTGCCGCGCGAGCCGGGCGGCGATCCACGCAGGAAGCCGCGCACGCTCGACCGGGTAGACGTTGACGAGGATTCCCCCGCGCTCGAGCGCCCCGAACCACGAGGACCCCTGGCCGGCCTTGTCCAGACGCGGCAGCGTCACGACCGTGAGCGCCTCGGGCGGGAGCTTTCCGCAAAACGCTACGATCGCATCGGCGCCGTCGGCTCCCGGCTTGCCCGCGGCAAGACGCAGCTCGATCAGCTTCTTGTCGCCGAAGAGCGAGCGGCTCGCGCCGCTCGCGGCGAGCTCGCCCCAGGCGAACCCGCGCTCCGGCGCGAGGACCACGCGCTCCGAAAACCCGCTTGCGCGCGCGCGCGCGCGGATCGCGTCGGCGGCTTCGAGCGCAAGCAGCGGCTCGTCGCCGTGGATCACGTACAGCGGCTGCAGGCCGCGCGAAAGATGGGCATCCAGCTGCTCGAGCCTGAGAGTGGCCATGCCTATTCGATGGGCGTCGCCGGCTTCGCTGCGACCAGGCGCCGCATGATCTGCTGCACCATGTCCCTTTGCATGTCCCGGAAGAGCAGGGCTTCCTCGGCCTCCTTCGCAAGCACCTGCGCGTCGCTATAGGCCATGTCGCGCGTGAGGAGGATTTCGCTCGTCGGCAGGTAGACTTGCGCACCCTTCGCGTCGGTGACGCGGAATCCGACGCGGTAGCGCAACTGATACTCGCTCACCCGGCCCGCGGCGCTGAAGGAAAGAATGATCTTGTCGCGCAGCTCCTCGGTGAAGCCGAGCACGGCCTGCGCCTCGCCCGGCTTGTCCACGAGGCGTGTCCCGCTCGCCGCGGCGACGTTGCGTTTCAGCTCGACCACGAGCGGGTTGTCCCCCGGGATGTGCAGCGACTCGAACGGCAGCAGCGCCTGGCCGCGCAGATGGAAACCGCAGGCCGCGAGGAGCGCGGCGAGCACGCAGGCGAAGGCAGCGCGCGAGGAACGCTCAAACGACCACATTGACGAGCCGCCCGGGGACCACGACGACCTTCTTCACCGCCTGGCCGTTCGTGAAGCGCGTCACCGCGTCGTGGGCGAGGGCGAGCTGCTCGAGCTGCTCGCGCCCTGCGGATTTCGGCGCGCGCATGTGGCCGCGCAGCTTGCCGTTGACCTGGAGGACGAGCTCAATCTCGTCCTGGACGAGCGCAGCTTCGTCTGTTTTGGGCCAAGGCTCGCGCATCACATCCGCACCGGGCTTGAGTGCCCGCCACAGCGCGTGACAGACGTGAGGGGCGATCGGCGAGAGCAGCAGAACCATTGCTTGCAGCGCTTCCTGCCGAACGGCGCGCGCTACAGAGCTCGTGTCGGTCATCTTCGCAATCAGGTTCATGAATTCCATGATCGAAGCGACGACGGTATTGTATTTGTTGCGCCGACCGTAGTCGTCGGTCACCTTGGCGATGGTGCTGTGGAGTTCGAAGCGAACGGGTCGCAGAGACGCCGGAAGTTCGCTTCCGGCGAAAGCGGGCACCAAACCATCCGACGCGTGTTCGTACACCTCGCGCCACAGGCGGCGCAAGAAACTCGCCGGACCTTCGATGCTCGCATCGGACCACACTAACGTGTCCTCAGGCGGAGAAGCGAACATCATGTAAAGCCGCGCCGTGTCCGCGCCGTACTTCTCGATCAGATCCTGCGGGTCGACGCCGTTGTTCTTCGATTTCGACATGGTGCCGATGCCGTCGGACTCCACCGGCTTGCCGTCGGAGCGCAATACCGCGCCGATGCGCTGGCCCTTGTCGTCGTGCTCGAGCTCGACGTCGGCGGGGTTGTAGTAGATGATGCGGCCGCTCGCTTCCTTGCGGTAGAAGATTTCGTTCAGCACCATGCCCTGCGTCAGCAGCCGCATGAACGGTTCGTCCACGCCCGGAACGAGCCCGAGGTCGCGCATCACCTTGGTCCAGAAACGCGAGTAGAGCAGGTGAAGAATGGCGTGCTCGATGCCGCCGATGTACTGGTCGACCGCCATCCAGTACTTTGCGCGCGCGTCCACTATGCTCTTCTCCTGGTCGGGGCAGGCGAAGCGCATGAAGTACCAGGACGAGTCGACGAAGGTGTCCATGGTGTCGGTCTCGCGCTTCGCCGTCTTGCCGCATTTCGGGCACTTGCAATTCACGAAGGACGGCGTTTTCGCGAGCGGATTGCCGGTGCCGTCGGGCACGAGATTCTCCGGAAGGACGACCGGGAGCTGCTCGTCGGGCACGGGAACGTCGCCGCAGCCGTCGCAGTGGACGATCGGGATCGGCGTGCCCCAGTAGCGCTGGCGCGAGATGCCCCAGTCGCGAAGGCGCCAGGTGACCTGCTTGTCGCCGAGGCCTTTCGCCTTGAGGTCGGCGGCGATCGCGTCCACCGCCGCCTGGTAGTCGAGGCCGTCGTACTTGCCCGAGCCGACGCAGCGTCCGTACTCCGCGTACCACGGCTGCCAGGCGTCGGTCGAGTAAGGCCTGCCCCCGACGTCGATCACCGGCTTGATCGGCAGGCCGTACTTCTTCGCGAACGCGAAATCGCGCTCGTCGTGCCCGGGCACGCCCATTACTGCTCCTTCTCCGTAGGCCATAAGCACGTAGTTGCCGACCCAGACTTCGATTTTTTCGCCGCTGATCGGATGCGTGACGAAAAGGCCGGTGGGCATGCCGCGCTTGTCGAGCTGGGCGAGGTCCGCCTCCATCACCGGGCCGCGCTTGCATTCCTCGACGAATGCGGCGAGCTTCCTGTCCGACCGGGCCGCATGCGCGGCGAGCGGGTGCTCGGCGGCGACGGCGCAAAAGGTGGCGCCCATCAGGGTGTCGGCGCGCGTGGTGAACACGCGCAGCATCTTCTTGTTCTCGCCGAACTCGTAGGGGAAACCGATGTTGACGCCATGGCTCTTGCCGATCCAGTTGGCCTGCATCGTCTTGACGCGCTCGGGCCAGCCGGTGAGCCGATCGAGCGCGGCGAGCAGCTCCTCGGCGTAAGCGGTGATCCGCATGTAGTACATCGGGATCTCGCGCTTCTCGACGAGCGCGCCGGTGCGCCAGCCCCTGCCGTCGATCACCTGCTCGTTCGCGAGCACCGTCTGATCCACCGGGTCCCAGTTCACCGTGCCGGTCTTCTTGTAGACCAGGCCGCGCTCGAGCATGCGCAGGAACAGCCACTGGTTCCAGCGGTAGTAGCTTGGCGAACAAGTGGCGAGCTCGCGCTTCCAGTCGATCGCGAACCCGAGCGAGCGCAGCTGTCGCTTCATGGTTGCGATGTTGTCGTAGGTCCACTTCGCGGGGGGCACGCCGTTCGCCATCGCGGCGTTTTCCGCGGGCAGACCGAAAGCGTCCCAGCCCATCGGCTGGAGCACGTTGAAGCCCCGCATCCGGTGGAAGCGGGTCATCACGTCGCCGATGGTATAGTTGCGCACGTGCCCCATGTGCAGCTTGCCCGAAGGGTAAGGGAACATCGACAGGCAGTAGAACTTCGGGCGGCCGCCTTTTCCGGGCGGCTCCTCGGTCGCGCGAAACGCGAAGGTTCGCTCCCAGTGCTCCTGCGCTTCGCGCTCGACGATCTCGGGGCGGTACTGGGGCTGCATGAACGGGTTCTGGGAAAACACGAATTATAACCGCGCGGGTCGGTCGGGAACCGAATGGAGACAATCATGAAGATGCGACTGTCTATCGCCTCGGCGCTCGCGGTGCTCGCGCTCCCCGCGAGCGGCGCCGCAATCGCGCAGTCTGCATCCGTCCCGCTTGCGATCGTCGAGGAGCTGCAGCTCTCCGCATCGGTCGAGAGAGGCGGAACGAGCATTCCGCTTGCCCCGAGCATGGAGCTCAGGGATCGCGATCAGATCAGGACCGGGGCGCGGTCGCGCGTGCTTCTCACCACGGCGGACGGCAGCATGGTGAAGCTGGGAGAACAGGCCTCGTTCTTCCTCGACAGGGTGCGCATGCGCGACGACGGGGTCTTCGAGGCGGCAATGAAAGTGGCCCAGGGGGCGTTCCGTTTTACCACCGGGGCGCTCGAAAAATTCATCGGCAAACGCGAGGTGAGCATCGCCATCAACACCGTGACGGCCGGAATCCGCGGCACGGATCTGTGGGGCAAATCCACGCCCGAGAGCCAGATCGTGTGCCTGATCCAGGGCAGCATCGAGGTCGCGCCCCCCGGCGAGGGGCCCTTCAGCATGACCCAGCCGCTCTCCTTCTATGCCCTGGAGGGGGATTTGTCGCGGCCGGTCGCGACCGTGCTCCCGGACCGGTTGAGGGAATGGGCTGCGGAAACCGAGATGCAGCCGGGCAGGGGCGTGTCGAAACGCGGCGGCAGTTGGAAGATTACGGTCGCTTCGGCCGGGAAGCACAACGACGCGCTGCAAATTTACGATGAGCTGCGCAAGGTCGGATACCCGGCCGAGATCGTTCCTTCGAAAGTCGGCGACAAGCGCGTCTACAGCGTGCGGCTGTCGAATTTCCAAACCAAGCAGGACGCCGAATTCGCGGCGGACGACCTGAAGCGGTGGTCGAGCTTCGCTCGCCACGACATGAAGATCGGAACCTAGCATCGAGCGCGGCTCGCGCAGGAGCGTGCGGTAAAATCGCGCATTCGCGCACGCCCGCATGCTCCTCGAAAACCTCAATCCCGAGCAGCTCGCCGCAGTCACCCTTCCCGACCAGTCGGCGCTGATCCTCGCCGGCGCCGGCTCGGGGAAGACGCGCGTTCTCACCACCCGGATCGCCTGGCTGATCCAGACCGGGAACGTGAGCCCGGGCGGCGTTCTCGCCGTGACCTTCACCAACAAGGCGGCGCGCGAAATGCTCACGCGCATCTCGGCGATGCTGCCGATCAGCACCCGCGGCATGTGGGTCGGCACCTTTCACGGCCTGTGCAACCGCTTGCTGCGCGCGCACCACCGCGACGCCGGCCTCCCGCAGCTCTTTCAGATCCTCGACTCGCAAGACCAACACGCGGCAGTCAAGCGCGTGCTAAAGGCGCTCAGCGTCGACGAGGACAGATTCCCCGCGCGGGACGCGCAGTACTTCATCAACGCCGCCAAGGAGGAAGGCAGGCGCGCCCGGGACGTCGAGATCGGGGACGAAATCGCCCGCCGTTACGCCGAAATCTACGCCGCCTACGACGAGCAATGCCAGCGCGAGGGCGTGGTGGACTTCGCCGAGCTGCTGCTGCGCAGCTTCGAGCTCCTTTCCAGGAACGAGATCCTCCGCGAGCATTACCGGAACCGCTTCCGGCACATCCTGGTGGACGAATTCCAGGACACCAATCGCCTCCAGTACCGCTGGCTGAAGCTGCTCGCCGGGCCGAAAAACCTTATGTTCGCGGTGGGTGATGACGACCAATCGATTTACAGATTTCGCGGGGCGCACGTCGGCAACATGGCCGAATTCGAGCGCGATTTCCGCGTCGAGAACGTCATCCGCCTGGAGCGGAACTACCGCTCGCACGGGCTCATCCTCGCAGCGGCCAACGCCCTCATCGCCCACAACAAGAAGCGCCTCGGCAAGAACCTGTGGACCTCCGCCGGGCACGGCGAGCCGGTACGCGTCTACGAGGCGCAAAGCGACGGGTACGAGGCGAGCTGGCTCACCGAGGAGGTGCAGGCGCTGAAGCGCGGCGGCCTGCGTCTTGCCGATATCGGGGTGCTGTACCGCTCGAACGCGCAGTCGCGCATCATCGAGCACGCGCTTTTTTCGAACGGCATTCCATACCGCGTGTACGGGGGGCTGCGCTTCTTCGAGCGCATGGAAATCAAGCACGCGCTCGCGTATCTGCGCCTTGCGGCCAATCCGGACGACGACGGGGCTTTCCTGCGGGTGGCCAATTTCCCGGCGCGCGGGATCGGCGCGCGCTCACTCGAAGCCCTGCAGGATGCGGCAAAAGCCGGCGACGCGAGTCTCTACAAGGCGGCCTCGGGACTTTCCGGGAAAAGCGGCGCGGCGCTCGCCGCGTTCCTGCGCCTCATCGAATCGCTCAAGGCGGAAACGCAGGGGCTGCCCTTGCCCGAGACGGTCGAGGTGATGCTCGAGAGAAGCGGGCTCGTCGCGCATTACAAGGCCGAAAGAGACGGAGCCGACCGGGTCGAGAACTTGAACGAGCTCGTGAACGCGGCGGCTGCGTTCGTGAACGAAGGAGAAGAGCGCGATCTTCCGGGGTTCCTCGCGCACGCTGCGCTCGAGTCGGGCGAGAACCAGGCGGCCGAGGGCACGGACGCGCTACAGCTGATGACGGTGCACTCGGCCAAGGGGCTGGAGTTTCACGCGGTGTTCATCACCGGGCTGGAAGAGGGCCTCTTTCCGCACGAGCAGAGCGTTCTGGAAGACGACGGCTTGGAAGAAGAACGCAGACTGATGTACGTCGCGATCACCCGGGCGCGGACGCGGCTCTACCTCTCCTTCGCCCAGACGCGCATGCTGCACGGGCAGACCCGCTACAACGTCGCCTCGCGCTTCCTCGATGAACTTCCGGAGGAAGTCGTGAAGCGCCTCACGCCTCGGCCGGGGCACGCCCGATTCGATGACGTGGCGTGGGCCCCCCAGCCGGCGAAAGGCAGCAAAGCCAAGACGCCGGGCCATGGGTTCCGCATCGGCCAGTCGGTGCTGCACCCGAAGTTCGGCCAAGGCGTCATCGTCAACGCCGAAGGATCCGGCACCGACGCGCGCCTGCAGATCAATTTCGGCAAGCAGGGGATGAAATGGCTCGCGCTGGAGTACGCGAAGCTGACTTCAGCGTAGCTGAATGACAAGCACCTACTTGTCGAACAACCGCAACTGGCTCGCACCGACGAGCGCGGCCTGTTCGACCGCGCGCTTGGCTTCGTCGAGCGTGGCGGCTTCGCCGGAATGCTTGCCCGCCCGCCAGCGGTAGATCCCGTCCCATTCCTTCTTCGCGCCGAGCGTGACCTGCCCCAGGCGCTCTTTTCCGAGCCAGTACCCGTGCGCGAGGTAGCCGCGCTCCCAGAACGCCTGTTTCGCCTTTTTCGCGGATTTCGGCATTCGCTCCTCCCAGCGCGCATTCTACTCATGCGCGGGCGTCGCGGGGGGAGGGTCGCGAACTCCCGGCTACCACAGCGCGCCAATCGAAATCAGCCAATAGCGGGCGAAACGCCCCGCCGACTGAAAGAGCATGATCGAAAGCCAGTTGAGCTTGAGCCAGCCGGAAGCGACGCAAAGCGCGTCGCCGACGAAAGGCAGCCACGCAAACACGAGAAGGGGCGCGCCGTAGCGCCGCAGGCGATCGAGCTGCATGAACGGTTTCCTCGAGCCGATGTAGCGTCCGATCAGGTACGAGGTCATGCCGCCGAGCGTGTTGCCGAGGGTGGCGACCGCGAGCGCGGGCCAGAGCAGCTCGCCGTGCATTCTCAGCACCGCGAAGAGCACCGCCTCCGAGCTCAAGGGGATGAGAGTCGCGGCGAGAAATGTCGCAGCTAACAGGGACGCGAGGCTCGCCCCGGGCGAAAGAAGGCTCTCCACGCAGAGAGCATAGCAGCCTATGACTTGGGGATATAAAAGGGGGCGTGCCCCTGGTACGCTTTTTTTTGACAAGCTCATAGAGGGAAATCGAGGCCTCGTGTAGAGTATCGCTCCACCCCTAAAAGGGGTCGGTGGAGGCCCCCCCCTTTGGGGGTACAAAAAACAGCGTGAAAAACGACTATCTGGAGCGGATTCTCCGGGCGCGCGTGTACGACGTGGCGGTGGAGACACCCCTGGAAGTCGCGCCCAATCTCTCGGCGCGGCTCGGCAACCGGGTGCTCTTGAAGCGCGAGGACATGCAGCCGGTGTTCTCCTTCAAGTGCCGCGGCGCCTACAACAAGATGGCGAATCTGTCCGCGGCCGCGCTTGCCCGCGGAGTCATCGCTTCTTCGGCCGGCAATCACGCCCAAGGCGTGGCGCTCGCCGCCCAGAAGCTCGGCTGCGCGGCGGTGATCGTCATGCCGTCCACCACCCCTAAGATCAAGGTCGACGCGGTCAAGGCCCGCGGGGCGGAAGTGCACTTGCACGGTGACACCTACGACGAAGCGCATGTCGAGGCGAAGCGCCTGGCAAAGGCACGCAGGCTCCGCTTCGTTCACCCCTACGAAGATCCGGACGTGATCGCGGGCCAGGGCACGATCGGAATGGAAATCCTGCGCCAGACCGCGCACCCGATCCACGCGGTCTTCGTGCCGATCGGCGGCGGCGGGCTCGCTTCCGGCATCGCTTCCTACATCAAGCGCCTGCGCCCGGCGATCAAGGTCTTCGGCGTCGAACCGGTGGACGCCGACGCCATGGCGCGCTCGCTCAAGGCCGGACGGCGCATCGTACTGGACCACGTGGGTCTTTTCGCCGACGGGGTCGCCGTGAAACAGGTCGGCGAAGAGACGTTTCGCCTGTGCAGGCAGCTCCTCGACGGTGTGATCCTCGTCGACACCGACCAGATCTGCGCGGCGATCAAGGACGTGTTCGAGGACACGCGCACGATCCTCGAGCCCGCCGGCGCGCTGGCGATCGCCGGCGCCAAGGCCCACGTCGAAAAATCCGGAGTGCGCGGAAAGAAGCTCGTCGCCGTCGCCTCGGGCGCGAACACGAATTTCGACCGGCTGCGCTTTGTCGCCGAGCGCGCCGAGGTGGGCGATCGGCGCGAGACGATCCTCGCGGTCACCATCGCCGAGCGCCCGGGCAGCTTCAAGAAGTTCTGCGCCACGCTCGGGGCGCGCAACATCACCGAGTTCAACTACCGCATCGCCGATCCCAAGGACGCTCACGTGTTCGTCGGCGTCGAGGTGCACAGCCGCGACGAGTCCGCGAAAATCGTCAAGGTCCTCGAGCGCCAGGGCCTCAAGACGCTCGACCTCTCCGATGACGAGATGGCCAAGCTTCACGTGCGCCACATGGTCGGCGGGCACGCTCCGCCTGCGATCCGGAGGGACGCGCGCCGCGCCGCCGACGAGTTGCTCTACCGCTTCGAGTTTCCGGAGCGGCCCGGGGCGCTGATGCGCTTTCTGTCGGGCATGCGCACCGACTGGAACATCAGCCTGTTTCACTACCGCAATCAGGGGAGCGACTACGGCCGGGTGCTGGTCGGCATGCAGGTGCCACGCCACGAAATGCGCGAATTCCAGCGTTTTCTCACCAAGCTTGGCTACCCGTACGTGGATGAAAGCCGCAATCCGGCGTACCGGCTGTTTCTCGGTTGAGACTAGGTCTTCGGTTCCTCTCCGAAGTATCCGGGCGCGATCTCTCCCGCGTAGCACGGCGGTGAAGAGTAGGACTGCGGGTCATCCAGGAACTTGAGCCCCTTCGGCTCGCGGCGGTATACGCCGCGCTCGGTGACGACGAAATCCATGGGAATGTCGTGCGGCTGCGGGTGTATGGTCTTCAGGAAGGCCTGCTCGTAGGCGATCCCGATGACGCGGGGCCGCTTGGCGAGCGCCGCCAGGGTGCGGTCAAAGAAAGCGCCGCCGTATCCCAGACGGTATCCGTCGGCGTCCCACCCCACCATGGGCACAAGCACGTGATCCGGGCTGACCTCCTGCGAACCGACAGGGTAAGGGATTCCGAGCGGCCCGAGGGCCAGTTCCAGCCCGGGTTTCCATTCGCGAAAAACGAGCGGAGCCCTGGGAGCCACGACGACCGGCAGCGCGGTCCTCGCCCCGAGCCGCCGCAGGGCCGCAGCCATATGGCGTGCGTCGTATTCGTTCCGGTACGGCCAGCAAAATGCCAGTATTCCGTGCACCAGATCCGGGAACGCACGTTCAAGGTGGTGGTCAATCCGTGAGCGCAGCTCGGCGAGCGTCTCTTGGGCGAGCCCTTCGCGTTCCCGCAAAAGCCGTGTGCGCTCGTTCTTGCGCCAGGCGGAAAGCTCGGAAGGAGTCATATGCGGAGGCCCTTCATCTGGCACGAAAAATGCCTGTAGTATTCTATCAAAGGAGGAAATGAGCCTTGATACGAGCGCTGCTCCGTCTGGTTTGCCTCGCTGGCGTCCTCGCCGCGGCCGTGCCCGGCCACGCGGCGAAGCTCGACCCGCAGGACGCGGCGTTCCTTGCCGCCCGCGATGCGTTCGAGGCGAATCGCCGCACCCAGCTCGCAACGCTCGCTCCCAAGCTCAAAGGCCATCTGCTCGAGCCTTATGTCGAGTACTGGCAGCTCTTCTTCAGGCTTCCCGGGGCGTCGGCCGGGGACGTTCGCGACTTCCTTTCGCGATACTCGGGCACCGCGCTCGCCGAGCAGCTGCGCGTCGATTGGCTCAAGGTGCTCGGCAAGAGCGGACGATGGGAGTTGTTCCAGGCGGAGTATCCGGCCCTCGCCGGTGACGATCCCGAGGTGACCTGCTACATGCTGCTCGCGCGCTGGAAGCGCGAGGATGCCTCCGTGTCCGGCGACTTCAAGTCCTTCTGGAACGCGCCGCGAGAGCTTCCCGAAGGCTGCCTCGCTGTGGCCCGGGCGATCCACAAGGCCGGCCAACTCGGCTCGCGCGAAACATGGGAGCGGTTTCGCGCGCTGGTCGCCGCCGGGCTCATGGGTGCGGCCAAGCGCACCATGGAGTTTCTGCCGCGCGGCGAAGCCATCGACGCGAAACGGTTCGGCGCCGTCATCCGTGCTCCGGCCAAGTTTCTCAGGAATCCCCAGGTCGATCTGGCCAAGGTGACCGATCGAGAGCTGGTCATCGCGGCCCTCACGCTGGTTGCTTACGCGGACGCGCGCGCTGCCGCGGGGTTCTGGGGCGGCGGCCTGAGCGATGCCTTCGCCGTCGAAGACCGCAGGTACGTCTGGCTGATGCTCGCCATGAACGGCGCGCTCCGACACGTGCCCGACGCGCTCGGCTGGTTCGGCGAGCCGGGAGCGCTCACCGACGAGCAGCTCGGCTGGCGTGCGCGAATTGCGATGAGGACAGACAGGTGGGCCGAGGTCCGGGGCTCGATCGACCGGATGTCTCCGCTCGCGAAGAACGACCCGGTCTGGATCTACTGGTACGGCCGGGCCGAGCGCGCGCTCGGCAGCCCGCTGGAAGCCGAAGGTTATTTCGAACGCATCGCCGGGGAACACAGTTTCTACGGGCGCCTTGCCGCCGAGGAGCTCGGCGTGAGCTTGAGGATTCCGGCCCGGGCTCCCCTGCCCACCGAAAGCGAGATCGCCGAGGCCGCAGCGATCCCCGGGCTCGCGCGCGCGCTCGCCCTCTATCGCCTGGACATGCGCACCGAGGCGACGAAGGAGTGGCTCTGGACCATCCGTGGCATGGACGACCGGAAGCTGCTCGCGGCGGCGGAGCTCGCACGCCGCAACGAAGCCTGGGACAGGGCCATCGGCACCGCGGATAAAACGGTCTTGGCCCACAACTTTTCAGTCCGCTACCTTGCGCCTTATCGCGAAGTGCTGGCCGAAAAAGCGCGCTCGCGCGATCTCGAGGAGCCTTGGGTGCTGGGTGTGGTGCGCCAGGAAAGCCGTTTCATCACCGGCGCAAAATCCTCCGCCGGCGCGAGCGGCCTCATGCAGGTGATGCGCCCGACCGCTAGGTGGGTGGCGCAGAGAATGCGCATGAAGAACTTCTCCTCGGCGCGGCTGCACGAACCGGATGTCAATGCGGCGCTCGGCACGTATTACCTCAAGCACGTCCTCAATCAGTTCGACGGCAGCGCCGTTCTCGCCGCGGCAGCGTACAACGCCGGGCCCACGCGCGCGCGCCTGTGGCGCGGCACGGCTCCGGTCGAGGGCGCGATCTTCGTCGAGACCATTCCTTTCGGCGAAACGCGCGACTACGTGAAGAAGGTGATGACGAACACCGTTTACTACGCCGCCGTCCTCGGCACCGAGCCCACCCCGTTGAAGGCGCGCCTGGGCATGGTCCTGCCTCGCCGCTCCCCCGAGGGCGTGGCGGCGATTCGGAACCAGCCCGTCGTTCAATAGGGCTTTCTGCTGGGCGGTCGAAGCGGTCCGGCGCCACTGCCCGGCGCGCTTCGAGGTTACACTAGCGCTTTCCCCTGGCAGCAGCATGAGTCGCATCCTGGTCATCGGCGGCAGCGGCTTTGTCGGCCGGCATCTCGTGCGCCAGCTCGTCGAAGACGGGCACTTCGTCGTTGTGCCCACGCGCCGGCGCGAGCGGGCCAAGCACCTGATTCTCCTGCCGACGGTCGATGTGGTCGAGGCCGACGTGCACGATCCGCAGACCCTCGCGAAGCTCGCTGCCGGCTGCGACGCCGTGGTGAATCTCGTCGGCATCCTGCACGGGCGCCCGGGCCGTCCCTACGGACCGGAGTTCGCACGCGCCCACGTCGAGCTCCCGAAAAAAATCGTCGAGGCCTGCAGCAAGAAGCGCGTGCCGCGCCTGCTGCACATGAGCGCGCTGCATGCCCACGCCGAAGGCCCCAGCCAATACCTGCGTTCCAAGGGCGAAGGCGAGGCTTGGGTGCTCGCAGCGCAGAACGAGCAGGCGGTGACGGTGTTCCGGCCTTCGGTGGTATTCGGACCGGAGGACCAGTTTCTCAATACCTTCGCCAAGCTCCAGCGCTGGCTGCCGCTCCTGCTCCTCCCCAGCCCGCAGGCGCGTTTCCAGCCGGTCTACGTCGAGGATGTGGCGCGCTGTTTCAGGGCGAGCCTTGCCGATCGCGACAGCATCGGCAAGCGCTATGATCTGTGCGGGCCGCGCGTTTATACCTTGCGCGAGCTCGTGAAGTACGCCGGAAGCGCGAGCGGCCATCCGCGGCCCGTCATCGGCCTTTCCGACCGTCTTTCTTTCCTCAGCGCCTGGGCCATGGAATGGAAGCCGGGCAAAAAGCTCATGTCGCGCGACAATTACAATTCGATGAAGGTGGACAGCGTTTCGAACGCTGCCTTCCCCTTTTCCATCCAGCCCACGCCGCTCGAGGCGGTCGCGCCCGTCTACCTGCGCGGCGTCTTCCCGCGCTCGCGCTACAGCTGGTTCCGCTACAAGGCGGGCCGCTAGGCATCTTCCCTGATCATGGCGGCCCGGACCCTGGTCATCGGCAACAGGAACTACTCCTCCTGGTCTCTGCGGCCCTGGTTGTTCATGAAGCAGAACGCAATCGCCTTCGAAGAGGTTTGCGTTCCCTTGTACCAGGCGGGCTCGAAGGAGCGCCTGCTGAGGTACTCGCCATCCGGGAAGGTTCCCGTGCTGATCGAGGGGGAGACCTGCGTCTGGGATTCGCTTGCGATCCTCGAATATCTCGCGGAAGCGCATCCGGGCGCCCGGGGCTGGCCTGCCGACTCGGTCGCGCGGGCGACCGCGCGGTCCGTCTGCGCCGAAATGCACTCGGGCTTTCCCGCGCT
>Ga0184605_10000070_pt1 | contig 28043 bp, 29 predicted proteins | sample PLM0_30_coex_FD_132995 | JGI IMG/M metagenome (GOLD analysis project Ga0184605, IMG submission 132995) | Groundwater sediment microbial communities from an aquifer in East River, Colorado, USA - PLM0_30_coex | ecosystem: Environmental > Terrestrial > Soil > Riparian zone | place: USA: East... | reverse complement strand
GGCGCCGAGACGCCTGACCAACACCAAGGGCGGTGAGAGCGGCGTCGAGTGGAGTCCCGATGGTCGGAAGATCGCTTTCGGCGCTCGGCGAGAAGACGATTCGACATCGCAGATCTACGTCCTCGGTATCCTCGAAGGCGGCGAGGCCACGCGCGTCACCAACGTCTCGACCGGAGCGTCGTCTCCCCGTTGGCGACCGGATGGCCGAGCGATCCTTTTCTCCAGCATGATTTATCCGGGTGCGGTTACGGATTCAGCGAACCGTGTTGCCGCCGCTGATCGTCGCGCCCGCAAGTATGTGGCGCGGGTATACGAGAGCTCGCCGATTCGGCTCTGGGATCGTTGGCTCGACGACCGGAAACCGAGCTTGTTCATCCAGCCGCTCGACGCAGGCAGTCCGGCTCGCGACATCCTGGCCGGCGCCCAGCTCGTCGCGGGCACGGGGTTCGGCGGCCAGCTCGGAAACGCCGGGGAAAGTATTGGCGCAGCATGGACACCTGATGGAACCGGCGTTGTGTTTGCCGCGACCACCAACCGGAACGAATGGACTTATCGCGATGTCGTTACGTCGCTCTGGCTCGTAAGCGCTACTGGTGGCGAGCCTCGTCGCATCACATCCGACGGCGCCGACTATGGTTCGCCGCGCCTCAGTCCCGATGGAAAAGCGCTCTACGCAACCATGGCGCCGACCAACGAGCGGACATTCAATAACACACGCCTCGTGAAGTGGTCATGGCCGGCATCAGGCGCGCCGAAGGTCGTTGCCGGTGGGACCGATCTTTCGGTGAGCAACTGGGAGCTCAGTCCCGACAGTCGCAATGTGTTTTTCCTCGCCGAGACCGAGGGACATTCCAAGTTGTTCCGCGCGCCCGCAAGCGGCGGTGAAACGCGCGAGGTTGGTACGCTTCGGGCCGGTACGTACGGTGGTTTGAACATTGGCGGAGCCGGCGCTGTGCCGACGATCGCCGCAACATGGGAAAGCGCGGTCAGTCCCGCGGAAGTCGGACGCATTGACCCGGCTACCGGACGCTGGACGGCGCTTACGAAGTTCAATGCGGACCGCGTTGCCCGAATCGACTGGCAACCGTTGCGGGAATTCTGGTTCACATCGAGCAAGGGCAAACGCATCCACAGCTTTGTTGCGGTGCCTCCCGGTTTCGACTCGACGAAAAAGTATCCGCTGTTCGTGCTGATCCACGGCGGGGCCGCCAACATGTGGACCGACAACTTCGGGCTTCGCTGGAACTACCACCTGCTCGGTTCGCCCGGATACATCATGCTCATGACGGACTACACCGGATCGACGGGTTATGGCGAGCGCTTCTCGCAAGACATCCAGTTCGACCCACTCGCTGGCCCCGCGAATGATTTGAATGAGGCGGCCGACGAGGCCATCAAGCGCTTCTCTTTCATCGACGCCTCAAAGCAGGTGGCTGGCGGGGCGAGTTACGGTGGTCACCTCGCCAACTGGCTCGCGGTCACGACGACCCGCTACCGCGCTTTCATCAGTCACGCCGGAGAATGGGATCTCGAGACGCAGTGGGCGACGAGCGACTACAACTACGACCGCGAGCGAAACGTTGGTGGACCGCCGTGGGGAACCGACTCGCTCTGGCGCACGCAAAGTCCCATGCGGTACGCCGCCAATCTCAAGACGCCAGTTCTGGTAAGCGTGGGCGAGCGCGACTTCAGGGTGCCGATGAACAACGCGCTCGAATTCTGGACCGCGCTGCAGCGGCAGCGGGTGCCGAGCAAGCTGATTGTCTGGCCAACGGAGAATCACTGGATCCTGAACGGTGAGAACAGCCGGTTCTTTTATCGTGAAGTGCACGCCTGGATTGCCCGATGGCTCAATACACCGGCGAGAGTCTCAGCCCAATGAAGCGCTGCAGCTGGCCGCAGACTGAACTCGACATCGAGTACCACGACGCCGAGTGGGGGGTCCCGGTTCACGACGACAACCGGTTGTTCGAGCTTCTGACATTGGAGGGAGCTCAAGCCGGCCTGAGCTGGTCGACCGTACTCAAGAAGAGGCCAAATTATCGGCGCGCGTTCGCCGACTTCGATCCGGCTCGCGTCGCTCGCTTCACTCCCAAGCGTGTGGAGCGCCTGATGCAGGACCCGGGAATAGTGCGCCACCGGCAGAAGGTGGAGAGCACCGTGAGCAACGCCAAAGCATTCCTCGACGTGCAGAAGGAGTTCGGTTCGTTCGACTGGTACGTTTGGCAGTTCGTCGACGGTACCACTAAGGCCAAACATCGACGCTCGCTCGGCGATGTGCCGGCGCGCACTTCTGAATCGGATGCACTGAGCAAAGATCTGAAGCGGCGCGGGTTCAGCTTCGTGGGATCCACGATCTGTTACGCCTTCATGCAGGCCGTCGGGATGGTAAATGACCACGTACTGACGTGTTTCAGGCACGACGAAGTGACGGCGCTGAGCCAACCGCGAGTGGCTACTCGTGTGTAGGTGAATGTCGGTGATTCGTAGTTGCACGCAGTCACTCTCTGTCGCGGCTCTGTGTTGCAGCCTCAGCGCGTGCGATCGCGACGCCGCTCAAGCGAGTCTTCCGGATACCGCCGTCGCCCAGCTTCCCGTCGCGGGCAAAGCGGGGACAGTCCACCGTATCGAGCGAGATCTCGGGTATGGCCCCGATCCGAATCACCGTCTCGATCTATCGGTGCCGGCGACCAAAGGGTTTCCCACCCTGCTTTTCATTCATGGGGGAAGCCTCACCAGTGGTGACAAGGCCGACGACGACTACCAAAATGTGTGCGCGGGCTTTCCCGCCGCCGGCATCGCGTGCGCCAACGTGAATTACCGACTGGCGCCCTCGCACGTTTGGCCGGCGCAGGCCGAAGACATTGCAACTGCCGTGGCTTGGGTGCGAGCGCATATCGAGTCGCGCGGGGGCGATCCCCACAAGTTATTTCTCTTGGGACACAGCTCGGGAGCTGCTCTCGCCGCACTCATGGGGACTGACGAGCGTTACCTCGGTCGACGAGGACTAAAAACGAGCGACCTACGCGGCGTCATCCCGATGGGATCAATAATGTGGGACGACGAATTAGAGCAGGCTTTAGCTAGACACGGGCGTGACAGTGTCGAAGCGGCTTTCGGACAAGACCCGGACAACAGGATATATGGGAGCCTGGACACTTACCTCGATCACTGGCCCATCCGCCATGTCCGTGCTGGGCTGCCGCCATTCCTGTTTCTGATCGCGGAGAGCGAGCAGGAACAACCTCCAGTGCTGAAGACCAACAGGAAGTTCGTCGAGAAGGCGCGCGAGTTGGGAAACTGGGCCGAGTACAGGATTCTCGTCGGTAGAACCCATTACGGCGCGGTCCGCAATCTCAACGCGCCGGGCGACCCCGTGTTCGCAATGGTGCGTGATTTTGTCCGACGGTTCGGCGGCTCTGGCCGACGATGAGCTGGCAGTGATGCGGATCCGGCAATACCGGGACGCTGAGTGGGATGACTGGCGCCGGATGGACGAGGCGCTGCATCCTCACAATGATTCCGAGGACGTCGCAGGCGACATGCGAGCCTTCCTGGCTCGTCCCGATGCTGCCGTGTTCGTCGCCGAGCGCCCCGACGGGTCCGTGTGCGGGTATGTCGAAGTCGGTGCCCGCTTCTATGCCGATGGATGTTATTCCTCGCCGGTCGGATACATCGAGGGGTGGTACGTCGATCCCGATGTGCGGCGCAGCGGTTACGGAAGTGCGCTGCTGGAAGCGGCCGAGAGATGGGCGCGAGGACGCGGCTACACCGAGATGGCCTCCGACGCGCAGCTCGGTAATGACGTCAGCCTAGAGGCCCACCAGAGCAGTGGTTATGAAGTAGTTGACCGGGTCGTTCAATTCCGGAAGTCACTCGCACCGCCCCTGCAATAAAAATTGAGGGTGAGCCACAAGATCAAGACCCGTTCAGCCGGGGGCCGTCGGCGCTCGAGACAGCACTCACTCGCGAGGAAGATGTAAATTCTGCGGGAGGCCCCATGCACCCGATGATTCGAAGCGCGCTCGTATTACTCGCGGGCGTCGTTGCTGCCGTGCTCGTGGTGATGCTGATGGATGGCGTGGTTGGGAGCATCTATTCCCTCCCTTCCGGAGCCGACCCGAAAAATCCGGAGAGACTGCGACAAGCTATCGCGGGCTTGCCCGCCGCTGCTTTTCTGCTTCTCGCTGCGGGCTGGGCTCTCGCCGCAGGCGTTGGCTCCTACGTCGCTGCCCGCCTTGCCGCGCAGGATCACGCAATTCACGGCGTGATCGTGGCACTGTTCGTCCTGGTGGCTACAGTCGCCAATCTGGTGAGGATCCCGCATCCGGTGTGGATGTGGCCCGCGGCGATCATTCTGATTCCGGCCGCGGGATGGGCCGCAACCAGGCTCGTCGGCTCAGCGCGGTCTTAACGCCCGGGCGAGCGCTCGATCGAGCGCGTTCGCGAACGCCTGCTTCTCACGTGGGCCGTAGGCTGCGTGACCACCTGTCTCGACGCCCGCGCCGCGAAGGCTATCCATGAAATTCCTGACCGATAGTCGTTCTCCGATGATCTCCGCCGTGTACTCGTCGCCGCGCGGGTCAATCACGACGACTCCGTTGGGGACAAGGATCGCCGCGAGTGGAATGTCGGCAGTGACCGCTACATCACCCGCAACGGCGTGCTCGGCGATGTAGCGATCAGCGACATCGGCCCCACCGTCCACTCTCACGGCCGACAGGTGCAGGTACCCAGGCGGAAGTTGCAGGCGCTGGTTGGCGACGAGGATAGTCTCTAGCGAGAGGCGTTCGGACGCCCTGAAGCAGACCTCCTTCACCTCTCGTGGAACGGCGTCCGCATCTAGCCAGAGCTTCATGAACGACCGAACGTTGTGCCGCCTAGCAAGAAGTTGTACCTGTCATTGATGGTCAATCGAGCCACGTCCCACCAGGAAGTCAACGAGTTGCTCGATGTCCTCACCGATGGCCTCCGTGAAATCCTGGGCGACCTGCTCGTCGGCGCTTATTTGTTCGGATCAGCCACGACCACTGACTTCGACCATGAGAGCGATGTCGACGTCGTGGTAGTGACGGCTGACAAGATCACGGACGAGACATTTGCGGCGTTGAAAGCGATGCACGCGCGAATTGCTACGATCGATTCGTGGTGCGCCACTCAATTGGAAGTCTCGTACATCCCCAGGAGCGCCATTCGCCGGTACGATCCGGCGGATGCGCTACATCCTCGGCTCGATCGCGGCAAGGACGAGACACTTCGCATGATGCGGCATGACGCGGACTGGGTTGTGCAGCGCCATCTGATTCGTGAACGCGGATTGGTGCTTCTGGGGCCGACTCCTAGGATCCTCATTGACCCCGTGTCGCCTGACGATATGCGGCATGCGATGCTCGCATTGCTGCCGGAGTGGCTGGCGCCGATGCTCGAGAATCCACCTGAAGTTCGGACTCGTGGCTATCAGTCGTTCATCGTCCTGTCGCTATGCCGCATCCTGTACACTCTCGAGCACGGCGACGTTGTCTCCAAGAAGGCGGCCGCGAGTTGGGGAGAGGTGACATTGCACGCGCGCTGGACGCCATTGATTCGTGGGGCGTGGATCGGGCGCCAGGATCCCGATACCGCCCCGCGAGCCGGAGATCTCCGCGAAACGTGGGCATTCATCCGCTACGCTATCGGGCGCAGCGGCCGATGATGCGAGTTGCCGACGCCATCCCACATCGCTAAGTCCTTGTATGATTCCAGGTAATCTGAGCACGCGCCGCTCCTGAAGAAGCTCCTCGGGACCCAATAGTTGTGGTGTGCTCGTACCTGAACTAAGCTCCCCACAATGAACACCAGCAATCTTGGCAACACCCTCCCGACACTTTTCGCCGAGCTGGTCGATGGCGCCTCCAAGTCAGAGGCGTACATGCTCAACCGCGGCGACGCGGGGCTCCTGGGCTCACTCGACAAGCTGTCCGCGATCGCGGCGTCTGCTCCGAACCCACACGGGTCCACAATTGCCGCGCACGTCGACCACCTGCGTTACGGTCTCTCCCTCATGAACCGATGGAGCGCCGGCGAGAATCCGTTCGATGATGCCGACTGGACCGCGAGCTGGCGCAGAACACGGGTTTCCGCCACGCAGTGGAAACAGCTCCGCGACGAGCTCGCCGAAGAAGCGCACCGCTGGCTCGAGAACCTTGGAAAACCGCGTGAGATAGACCAGTCGGAGCTCAACAGCGTCGTCGGTAGCGTCGCGCACTTCGCCTATCACGTCGGCGCCATTCGCCAAATCGATCTTTCGGCCCGCGGTCCATCCGCCAATGACTAGCGTCGGATAATAGATTGGTGGAGCGCCATGCCAGCGACTCCATTCCACTTTGGTCCGGGCTTGCTCGTCAAAGCCGTCGCTCCCCGCCAGTTCTCGATGGCGGCTTACTCGTTGTCACAAATCGTCATCGACATCGAGTCCGGCTATTACATGCTCCACCACGCGAGCCCGGTCCATCGGCAGGCCCACACCTTCGCGCTCGGCGGACTGATCGGACTCGCGTGCGGATTGATTGTCTCGAAGGTGGGCGCGTGGCTGGCTAGACCGCGCGACGTCGTCCCCGAAGCCCTCGCGGCCGAGTACAGGCTTCCGATCGCGGTGCTCAGCGGGATATTTGGGGGGATGTTCCATTCGGTGCTGGATGGGATCATGCACGCGGACATCCGTCCCTTCCGGCCGTTTAGCCAGGCCAACCCGTTGTACGGCCTGGTTAGCGTCGAGATTCTCTACCTGTTCTGCATTATCACGGGTATCGTCGGAGCCGCGCTGTTGCTGGCGTTACAGAGGCGACCGCGAAGGTTCTAACGGAGGTAGGCGAGTGAAAGACGGTAGTCCCGGTCCCTCCAGCCTACTGCAAGATTTCACCGCCCACCAGCACGCCAACGTTTTCCTGCGGGCGTTCTCGTTCCCGACAACCCACCTCCCCCGCAGTCCCGAAGCTGAGACGGAGCTCGCCGATCGGGTCGTCCTCATGGACAATATCGGCTTCATCTTCCTGCTGAAGGAGCGCGAGCATAGGGTGGCGACGAAGCCGGGCGATCTGGAAAAGTGGGTCGCTAACAATGTCGTCAAGAAAGGCGTCAAGCAGGTTCAGAACACCCGCGATCTGCTGAGAAGCTACATGGGATTGTCTCTGGTGAATCATTTCGGACACCGCGTGTCGGTGACCCCAGCGGAGGCAGAAGATCTCGTCAGCATGATCATCTACCGTGTGCCTCCCAAGTCACGGGCGTTCAGGGCGGCGCGATTCAAGAAAGGTCGGAACGGCGGTTTCGTCCACATCCTGCGAGACGTTGACTACTTCGAGATCTGCCAGCACTTCGTCACACCCGCGGAGCTGCTCGATTACTTCGGCTTTCGCCGCGACGTTCTCATCAACTGGGACGCAGCCGCGGCGGCCGTGAACGAACTGGCGCTGATCGGCCAGTATCTGCTGGAGGATTACTCGTCGGGACCCGATCAGAAGTTCGAGAGGGCCGCGCGGTCCCGGGGCGGGCCGACCGCGTGCGAGTTTTCGTTCGTGCTGGACAGCCTCGCCAGTAAGATCGCCGGGCAGCACGGCGAATACGCCGACACCGACTATTACGAGATCCTCACAGAGCTGGCCCTGCTCGGACGATACGAGCTGAAGGCACTCAAACAGCAGCTCCGGATCGCGCTCGAGGCCGTGCGCGCGAACAGGTTCGAGATGCCGCTCCGAATCGCGTCCGGCCGAACTGCCTGCGGGTTCCTCGTCGTCCCCGTTACCCGCGAATTCCACGACCGCGCGATCGACGCACTCAAGAGTCTGTCAATTGCATCCAAGCACGAGCTCGATCTGCCGAGGGAAGTAGGGATTGGCATGTGGCGTAACAGCGAGTTCGTAGATATCGAATGGATCCTGGTGGAAGGCAGCAATCCGCCGAATCCGGAGCTCGACGAGAGGCTGGCCGACCACTACCCCTTCCGCACCGTGAGTGAGCAGAAGCTGCCGCCGATCTTCGTCTGATCAGCCCTACCAAGCGGAACAAAACAGGCATATTTCCGGTCTAATATCTATCTCTCCCACCCAGAGAATCGCACGATGACTCGCTCGCTTTCGAACGTAGCTGGCCTACTCGCAGTCATTACGGTCGCGCTCGTTCTCTTCGCCGCCAGAGCCACTCGCGGCGCATCCCGCCAGCTGCCCGAGCCAGCTGCCGCGACCGTTGTCGACCTGACTGCGCCATCGGCAGCAGAGGATACGGCGGTCCTGGCGGGCGGATGCTTCTGGGGGATCGAAGCGGTGTTCGAGCACGTCAAGGGCGTGAAGTCAGCAGTCTCGGGCTATGCCGGCGGAAACACGGCCAACCCCTCGTACGAAGAGGTCAGCTCAGGAGATACCGGGCATGCTGAATCGGTGCAGGTGATCTACGATCCCGCACAGGTTTCATACGGAAAGCTTTTGCAGATCTTCTTTTCGGTCGGTCACGATCCGACGCAGCTCAATCGCCAGGGGCCTGATCACGGCACTCAGTACCGCTCGGCGATCTTCTACAACACGCCGCAGCAGCAGCGGGTAGCTGAGAGTTACATCAAGCAGCTCACTGTTGCGAAGACCTTCTCGCGTCCGATCGTGACGCAGCTGGCGAAGCTGCGCGCGTTCTTCCCCGCCGAGGAGTATCACCAGGACTACCTCGCGCACCACCCGAATCAGCCGTACATCGTGATCAACGATCAGCCCAAGGTCGCGGCACTCAAGAAGCAGTTCCCGGATATCTACAGGAACTAGCTTCGCGGAAACTTCCGGCGCCCTGCGAGCGTAGGGCCAGAAGGCCCTACTCGTCCGGAGTTGCTCAATGCGGTTGTCAGTTGTTGTTCTGCGTCTCGCTGTGTCGCTGTCGTTTTTCCTTGCGGTCGCCAGCCGCACTGCGCAGGCCCAGAAGGGCGGCTCGATCCACGTGAGCGTCCAAACACCAGACTCGGTCACTCACGTCGTCGACAGGGAACGACTAGCCCGGGCCAGCTTCGCCATAGTGAGCCGCGACGGGCTTGCAGCTCTGCTGCTCATGGACACCACGATCATCGCGGAGATGACGGACACCGGTCTTTCGCGCGTCAACTCCCGTGCGGCGACCGACACGATCAAGGGGACGGCTAATCGCCTGTTCGCGCGCATGGCTTTGGGTGCTTTGCAGCCATTGCTCGATCACGGCATCGCGTACCACCTGCGCGATCTCGCCGACGCGCGCTACGCGGATGGACGGTTGCAGCTCCGCAGAGCCAACCGCGAGGAAGTCTTCCGTGACACGGAAATCGGCAACGGGCCGCTGATGGAGAGCTTCACGCCCGCCGATGCCAAAGCGTTCGCAGCGAGAGCGAACGAAGCCAGGGCCAGACTTAGGTGACTTGACGGGAGCCCGTCGCCTAGAATCGGAAGACGAAATCGACGTAAGGCAAGCCGATGATCCCGCTGCCCGCGACGTTGAAGATCGCGAGATCCGTAGTGATCTTCTCTCCCATGAAGCGGATGCCGAAGGAGTAGACGAGATTGTCTTGGGAGACCGGAAGCAGGTAGTTCTCCGACACCAGCGCGATACGCCGCGATACGCGCTTCTCTCCGCCGAGCATCGCCACGGGCCTGCGCTCGATCTTGCCGCCGGCAAAGCCGTAACCGAGTCCGATGGTTGCGCTGGCGTCACCATCACCGAATGTCCCGACGCCGTAACCAATGCCACCGGTTCCGGCGTTCGTCCCGCCCATCGTCCCCGCCACCAGCACGCCCGCTGCGAGGTGGACCTGCTCTCCAAGGCTCACGCCGACCTTGGGAGTGAGGTAATAGACCTGCTCGTCGAAGCCGGTCGGAAAGATCGACACACCGCCGCCGATACTGAGGTTGTCAGTCACGCCATACGCGAAGCCAGGGAAGAAGAGCTCATAGTCGGCGAAGTATCCCTCTCCCTTTTTTAGCATTTGGCCCGTTGGTGCGAAGAACAGTCGGGTGGCGTTGGGATTCGGGAACCAGTACTGACCCGCGTGCATCCTGCCGACGTCGGACTCAGTTATGTCGCGAATGTCTCTAATTGCGACAGGCACGCGGCCCAGCGCCATCTGGAAGTCGACGCTGTCGGCGCGTACCGACACGATGCGGCCGACGAGGGACGAACCATCGCGCATGGTAATGACCTGAATCTTCGTGGAATCGACCACGCGGACCTGCTCTGGTGCGGGCCCAGTTGCCTGGGCGCCGAGAGGCGCGGATGTGGCGACGGCGGGTATCAATACGAACGCGAGGCGAACGCAAATTCTGGTCAGTGTCATTTCGTCCGTGGGTTGAAGGGGTTACCCTCGTACGCTACGGACTCAAACCCGAGCTGGGCATACGTCAAAGTACGTAGCAACGTCCCGGCGTTTGCAGCTATCAGCTGGTAGCCATGCTTCTGGCAGCGGGCAGCTCGTTCTGTTTGCAGTTGCAGTTACTTTCTGTGGATGGACATCCAGCTCCTGATCGTCCCGTACGATTCCGGCAATCGCGGCGCAAGAATGGGTGCCGGGCCGGAAAAACTTCTCGAAGCCGGGCTGGAGCGCACGCTCCGCGAGGCCGGTCACACCGTTCATACCAGGATTGCGGAGCTTTCTCCTGACTCCTGGCACGCCGAAGTCCAGACCAGCTTCGAGCTGATGCGGCTTCTCGCTCAAGGCGTTCGCGAGGCACGTGAGTCCGGTCGCTTGCCGATCGTCCTCGCTGGAAACTGCAATACCGCAATAGGCACCATCGCCGGTCTCGGCGCTGACTCCACCGGAGTCGCGTGGTTCGATGCCCACGGGGACTTCAATACTCCCGAGACAACGAACAGTGGATTTCTGGACGGCACCGCGGTCGCTATCCTCACCGGGCGCTGCTGGACCCAGCTCGCCGCGACCGTTCCCGGATTCACTCCGCTCGCGGATGAGCGGGTATGCCTGATCGGCACGCGGGATCTCGACTCGCTCGAGGCTGCGTTGCTGGACGAATCAAAAGTCGCCGTCATTGAGCCAAGACATCTTCGCTCTGCTCTGCCCCGCGCGCTCAAGAGCATTCGCGGACGCGTCAAGAGCATGTACGTGCATCTCGATCTCGACGTTCTGGATTCCGCCGTTGCTGCGGCCAATTCCTACGCAGTCTCCGGCGGGCTGACTCTCGACGATCTCGACCACGCGCTTGCACAGATCGCCAGCGATTTCAGCATCGTGGGAATAACTCTTTCCGCCTACGATCCTGCCGTTGATACAGATGGCTACGCCGCCAGGGCTGCGATCCGAATGATCTCAACTGCTGCGCGGGTGGCCGAGCGAGCGTAGATTTGCCGCGGCTTCTCCAACTGACGGAGGCATCACGATGCACTATCCCCCGATCAACTGGCTTGCGATCCTTGTCGCAGCAATCGTCATCTTCGCGCTCGGCGGACTTTGGTATTCCCCCATACTCTTCGCGAAGCGGTGGCTCGCGCTTCAGGGAAGAACCGAAGAGCAGATGCGGGCGCAGGCGGCGAGCGCCAACATGCCACTCATGTACGCGAGTGCGTTTGTCACAGGTCTGCTTGTGGCGTGGGCGATGGCGATGGTCTTCGCCCACATCGCGAACGACATGCCGATGAACGCCGCGCACGGAGCGTTGCTCGGCTTCATCTTGTGGCTCGGATTCGCGGCGTCGACGAGCTACGCCACCGCTCTCTTTTCCGGCAAGCCCCGCGAGCTCTGGCTCATCGACTCGGCTTACAATCTCGTCTCGTTCGTACTGGCGGGAATCATTCTCGCGGTATGGCGGTAGCGTCACCTTGCTCCGCAAATGAGGAGGAGCACCATGTGGATCTCACGCACGACACTCGCGACGGCGGCACTTCTGCTCGGGGCCGCGTCGATTGTAAACGGGCAGGCAGCGAAAGCGAAGACCAAATCGAAGGCGCATCTAACCCTGACGGCACCTGACTTCGTATCCAAGGGCCGAATCACGTTGAACCACGTCTACAACGGAATGGGGTGTAACGGGCAGAACATCTCTCCGGCGCTACAATGGTCCAACCCGCCAGAGGGAACGAAATCCTTCGCCGTCACCATGTACGATCCGGATGCGCCAACCGGAAGCGGCTGGTGGCACTGGGTGATGTACAACATCCCGGCGTCAACGACGGGCCTTGTCGCGGGGGCCGGGAATCGCAATGCACCTCGCGGAAGCGTGCAAGGCCCGACGGATTTCGGAACCCGAGGATACGGTGGCCCCTGCCCTCCTGTCGGCGACAAGCCGCACCACTACCACATCACGGTTTTCGCGCTCAAGACCGAGAAGCTCGATGTGCCGGGTAACGCCACTTCTGCTTACATCGGGTTCAATCTGAACGCGAACAAGCTGGCCACCGCGCGAGTTACCGGGCTATACGCGCGGTAGTTGAATCCGTCGCCGGCCTGAGGAGATCCTTCGCGACGACATAGAAGTTCTCGTCGACCCGGAAGTCCTCAGGCCGGGTCAGTTTCACCGTAGTCGTCTTCCAGCTTTCCGTCGGCTGGATCCAGGTGAAGGTGTTCGGCGATGTCGTGACCTTCACCGGCATCGCGAAGCCGCGCACCACGTTGTTCCACCGGTACGACAGCCGCGGTCCGTCGAGCTTGTACTCGAGCACCGGTATCTTCGTCGTGCGCATGTACTGATCGAAGAACTTGCTCAAGTTGCGTCCTGATTGCCGGCTGATGTAATCCTCGACCTGCTTTCCGCTCACGGTCTGGTGCCAGTAGGTTTTGCCGAGGCCGCGTAGAATCCCGCGCCAGCGGGCGTCATCGTCCACGAGTTGTCGGATCGTGTGCAGGATGTTGGCGCCCTTGTTGTACATGTCGCTTGAGCCTTCATGGTTGACGCCGTAGACGCCGACGATCGGCTCGTCGTTGCGTACGGTCTTGCGCAGCCCGATCGTGTACTCGGCCCCAGCCCTCCTTCCCTGCTGGCATTCGGTGAAGAGCCCTTCGGCGTACGTGGCAAAACTCTCGTGGATCCACATGTCGGCCGCGTCTTTCATCGTGATGTTGTTGCCCCACCACTCGTGCGCGCTCTCGTGGATGATGATGTAGTCCCAAAGTAAACCGTGTCCTGTGCCCGAGCGGTCGTGAGGCGCTCCAGCGCTGCGGCTGTAGCCATTCTTGTAATGATTGCCGTAAGAGATCGCGCTTTGATGCTCCATGCCGACGTACGGCGTCTCGACGAGCTTGAATCCGTCCTCGTACCAGGGAAACGGGCCGAACCAGCTCTCAAAGCACTGCAGCATCGGCTTTACCTGCTGGAACTGCGCTCGCGCGGAATCGAGATGGTAGTCGATGGGATAGAAATCGAGTGTGAGCTTGCCGCGCTCGCCCTCGTATGCGTCGCTGAAATACGCGTAGCGCCCCGCGTTGACGGTGACGTTGTAGTTGTTAATGGGATTGCTGACGAACCAATCATAGGTCGTTGCGTTGTCTGCGTTCAGCGTAGTGTCGCGCAATCTTCCGTTGGACACATCGATCAAGGAATCGGGCACGGTGAGGGCGACTCGTTGACTATCCGGCTCGTCGGACGAGATGTCCTTGTTGGGCCACCAAACGCTGGCGCCCGTGCCTTCGTTGGCGGTCGCAATCCAGGGGCGGGCGAGACTGTCGCGTGCCCACACGAATCCGCCATCCCAGGGCGCGTTCACCGCGACGGCCGGCTTGCCGTGGTAGTAAACTGTCACAGTCTTTCTGGCGCCCTTCGGTTGCGGGGAGATCAGAGTTACGAAAAACGCATTGCCATCGCGTCGAGCGCTCAGCTCGAGTCCTTCCTGCACGATACTGTCGACGACGAGCGGCACCTGCAGGTCGATCTGCATCTCCTTCGCCGGCTTGAGAATGCGGTAGGTGATCGCGTTGTGGCCCGAGATGCTGCTGTCGGCGGAATTCACCTTGACGTGCAGATCGTAGAAAGCCACGTCCCACCACGCGCGTTGCGGAGTGTTGGAGCCCCGGATCGTATCGGCGTGGGTAAAAACGGGAGCAGGCTTCGCCTGCGCGCGCGCGCCTTCTACCCGCAGCGCCAGAAACAATGCAACACCGAGACTGACGGCGAAAAGCGTTCTCATGAGGGAAAAGTAGTTGATGGACGCTCCGGAGCATATCATTCCCCAGGGTGGGCGATCACGGAGGAAACCATGGACTTCGTTCTTGAAGAAGCGATTCCGGTTCTGGAGCGGACGCCGGCTGTACTTTCCGGGCTGCTCGACGACCTGCCGGAGGGGTGGACGCGCGTGGACGAAGGTCCGGACACCTGGACTCCTAGAGAAGTCGTGGCGCATCTGATCCACGGTGAGCGAACCGACTGGATTCCGCGCGCGCGAATTATCATCAAGCAGGAGCGCTACCGCCGGTTCGATCCGTTCGATCGCTTCGCGGAGCTGAAATCGGATCGTGCGTTGAAGGATCTGCTCAGCGAATTCGAGGAGCTACGCGGCAGTAACGTTGCCACGCTTCGTGGTTGGAACCTCAAAGAGAAAGACATGGAGCTCACCGGCGAGCATCCGGAATTCGGCACCGTGACGATGCGGCAGCTGCTCGCGACCTGGGTCGTCCACGATCTGTCGCACATCGCCCAGATCACGCGCACGATGGCAAGGTCGTACACTCAGGCAGTCGGCCCCTGGACGAAGTATTTCAGGGTGCTGCAGCGGGACGTGCGCCAGTGAAGCGGTACGACCGGCAGTAGTTCTAGGTCCATCGCCGGTCAGTCGGGCGCGTGCAGTTATGGACCTCGAAACTTACGAGTCTTTTATCTACCAATCCACCACGTCCCTTTCAACACGAAGATATTTTCCGGCGGCACACCCCACAGCTCTCTGAAATCGCGGCCCAGATCAAACTCCCCCGTCCCGATCGAACCGAACCTGCTTTGCTGCCACACCAGAAATAGCGTGGAGCCTGGACGGTATTCCCATCGCAGGACTGCACTGCCGCGCAGCAAGCGTCTGTTGAAATCGCGATCCGAGAAAGTGAATGGAGCTGCGGCGCCCGTCCCATCCGGGTCGACCGTGTAGATCCCCGATGCGTCGCGCGAAATCGTCCCGGCATCGCGACCGTACACCTCGAATTTGAACTGACGCGGGCGCGCGAACTCCTTGTAGTCCTGGAAATCAGCCGCGACGAGGAGCGGCTGCGCGAAAAGCTGAAACGAGAGCGTCGGGGTGAAGGTCCAGTCCACTCGCGTTACCAACGCGAGCTGATGCTGATCGAGCGTCGAGAAGACGTATCGCGTCCCGTAGGTATCGGTCGCCGTCGCATCGCTTACTGCTGTGACGTACTGCGCCATCGCATGGGTGCGCGTGTAGGTCGGTTGCAGCGTCAGCTTCAGCGCCGTCGACGGCCGCAATGTCGCCGATGGCTGAATCGTAGTGCCCCGCCCGCCGGCGGAGTTCCATGACCGGGAACCGAACAAGCCGAAGGTGTAGGGCTTCCTTCGATCCGTGGTCAGTTCCATCTGAATGCCGCCGCCCGAGGCTAGGCCCGCCATCGGTCCGCCACGAGTCAGAAATGCATCGTACACCGGGGGACGCCAGTCGAGACGGAGGAAGTAATTCCAGAAATTCGGAAACTCGGCGAACGTGAGGGATCCCACGCCGTTGTAAGTCATATCGCCGTCGAAAGTCCAGGTCGGATTCCAGAAGAGGAATTGCGACCAGTTGCGGAGGTATTTGCTGGGACGGGTCTCGTCGTAATAGATGAGTGGCGTCACGGACCGCATGTCGGTGCTGCCGAGAAAGCCGGCCTCGTTGATCTCGAAGGTCGGACTGTATTCCTGATAACTCACCGATCCCTTCCAGTGGAGTCCGGCAAGCTTGGCGAACGTCATCTCGGCGACGTATCCGGTGAGCGACGTCTTCGTCGGGTCACGACGGTTGTGCACCCGGTCCGGACGCTGGAGATATCGCACGCTCGATAGCTGGAGTGCGTCGATCGCTTCGGCGCTCCCAAGATTATGAGTCACGGCGATCGCACCGTCGAATGCATAACGGCGGTTCGACCACGCATGGTTCCAGTCCAGGCCTCCGACGTAGGCAGCTCGCCGGAAAATCGGCTCGAGGGCCGGATCGTCGAGGCTCCGGTTTACCGCCGTCGCGCCGAGTCCAATTGTCGTGTTTCCCTCCCGAAGCTCCCGCTTTACTCTCCCCACGAGATAGTTGGCGCGCGGCTCCACCGTCGCGCGATGCTGCGCGCTCGCGGCATCCAGGTAGCGCGCCTGCTCTCGCATGGTGAAGGCGTCGAGTACTCCGATCGACCATCCTCCGGGAGTCCGACCGGTGAGCTTGCCCGCCGTGGCGATCGTCGTCTCGAGTGGCGCGTCAACGAACGTCACGTTCGGCCCGCCGAGGAACCGCTGGGGTTGCCGGCCGATGCGCCGAGTATGGAGGAAGGTGTAGCCGTTCGAGGTGTTCTGCGTCCGCATTTCGCCGAAGCTGAAGATGCTCGCCCCTTCGACGAAGAACGGCCGGCGTTCGGGAAAGAATGTCTCGAACGCGGAGAGGTTCACGACCGCGGGATCTACTTCTACCTGTCCGAAATCCGGATTGAAGGTGGCATCGAGCGTGAAGTTGCTTGTGTGCCCATACTTCAGGTCGAGTCCGGCGCCGGGAACGACGTTGTTTCTCTTCTGCAATGGATCGTTACGCGCTACTCCCGGATTCTCATTCTTCGCCAGCGCGTACGGCACGAGCTCGACCCGACGCGGCGAAGGAAGCTTTCCAAGTCCGGTCAAATGTCCGTAGCGATGTATCCCCTGCTGCTCCGATTTCGGCGTAAACGAGAAAAAGGCCACTTCCGCCTTGCGAGCGATTTTTCGGTCGAGCTGTAGCCCCCATGTATGCTCCAGTTGATTGGGGTCGTATCTGAGCTGCGAAAGTGGAATCCGGAATTCGGCGCTCCAGCCGAGCGAATCGCGGGTCGCGCTTCCCTCCCATACGGCGTCCCAGCTGTTGTCTTGATCCCCCCGCGCGCTAATCGCCGCGTCACGTCGTGCCCCGGCGGGAGAAAGCCGGAAGATGAACGCGCTCAGGTGATCGTGATAGCTATCGAGGGTGACCTCGACCAGGTCGCCGTCGATTGATTCGTCACGGCGGGCGAGCTGGGACTGGATCTTTTGCGGCTCGCTGTCAAAGAGACGCATCCCCACGTAGATAGCGGCATCGTCGAAGAGAATTCGCGCCTCGGTTCGCTCTGATGCGGGTTGCCCCTCGTTGGGATCGAGTTGTCGGAACTCAGTGACGGGAGTCGCTGCTTGCCACGCCGATTCGTCGAGTCGCCCATCGATCTGGATCGATCCATTTCGTCGCGCCGCAGTCGCGGATGGAGCCTGCGCATGGGGCCTGGACGTAGAGGCTGCAGCGGCGGGTGGTGCTTGCTGCGCAATTGCCTGGACGGGAAGTGCGACGCAGGCAAAAATGACGATGCCACCAAGGAGCCTTGCCGGGGGAAGACGTCGACGCATTGTGGGGGCGGGTGGAGTGGCGGTTGACCTCGGCCAGGGCCGAGCGTGAGCATTGCCAACAAAATAAGACAAGGCAACCCCGGATTTGGTTTATGAGATCAGCATCGGGGGGGGTTGGCCAGCGGCTTCTCGGGTCCCTAGGTTCAGGACGGGATCGCACACTTCCAGGTTTCCCGCCCCATCGTTTGGCCCGAGCCAAGGATCATCGCATGTCGAGCGAGAAGAGAGATGCTTCGTTGCCCGAGCAAAAGTACCCTTACGCGACGCATCTCGATATCCGGTATCCAGCCCTCGAAGTCGTCGACGTTCAAAAGCTCGCCGACGCCGTCACCGACCGCTGGTACAATCAGACGTTGTGCAAGGTCAACGACTCAGTCGTGCGCGTTGGCGTCATGCAGGGAGAGTATCACTGGCACAAGCACGATGATCTCGACGAGTTCTTCTACGTCGTCGAAGGAAAGTTTCTGATAGACCTGGAAGATCGAACGGTGGAGCTCGCCCCGCGTCAGGGGTTCGTCGTGCCCAGGGGAGTGGTGCACCGCACCCGCGCCCCGGAGAAGGCGATCATCCTAATGGTGGAGGGCGCAGGGATAGTTCCTACTGGCGATTAGCGGCTTCAAGCTTGAAGTCGTGCTCCAGTACCATGCTTGGCGGAAGAGCGACCTTTTCCTGTACTGTCCCCTTCCCTGCCAGACCGACTTTCGCCGTGATCTGGGCGCCTTTTGTGAACCCGCACATCATGTAGGAGCCGTCGGGACCAGTGTCGGTCTCGACTGTTCTCTGCTGGTTCGTCGAGACCAGTCGTCCGTTCTGCTCGATCCATTGGATCTGCCATGTTGCCCATACGTGTGCATTCCGCACAGGATTTCCGTCCGCATCCTTTACGTAGCCGACGGCCATGCCCTGCGCATCCGTTCCGGTTTCGTTCGGGCCACACAGCCGGTTGCGGAGCGTTGCATACGATGGAACGATCACCATCGCCTGGCCCCGCGAGCCGGGAGCCACCGAGACCGTCTGGACGCGCTCCGGAATACGAAAGAGGCGGAGTCGCGGATGATCGAAGATGACTTTGTCCGAAAGCGCGCCATCGATCACAAGCTCATACCTGCCGCCGTCGCTCGTGCGCGTCTTGAATCGGCCAACGCCGGTTGAAACCACGACACCCTTCAACGGCATTCCGGTAGTGCTGTCATAGACGACACCCACCAGAACCGCCGACTGGCCTGGAGCGGGCGCCGGAGTGATCGGTGCCGGGTTTGGTTCGTTCGGATTCGGCGCTGGACTGTTCGCCACTACGACGGGCGCCGCCGTACCTGCAGGTCGAGCAGAACCGCCTACTTCCTGGAATCCGACCAGGCTGTCGCGCGAGACACTGGGTGAGCCGACGCTGGCCGAAGTGACCCGGGCAGTGCGCGGCATCCTGATGTACCAGCGCGGAACGATCCACTGTCCGCCGGGCAATTGCTCGAAGTCCACACGTCCCGACGTTCTCGCGATCCGCAACGGAATCGGCAGGTTCACGTAGTCGAAATTCAGATAGCGAAGCGCCTTTGCCTTCGGGTCGAGCCAGATGACCCCGGTCAGCTCGGGCTGTGCTGCTACTTTCGCCGGCTTGAACTCGAGGCCTGTGAGCTCGCTCTCCGGTCCATAACCACGAATCGCCGCGAAGCAGTGCGATTTGACGAACTGTTCCGACAAGAGGGTCGCGGCGTCCGGAGCACGATAGACTTCGCCAGCTAGTGCATCGCCTCGCCGCGCCGAGTCGAGCTGGTCCCACGAGATACCGGCAGCAGGTCTGCGCGGAATCTTGGTACGTTGTTCCGTTCGCTCCGAAACTATGCCGAGATTCCGGTCGAGTGCTCTCTCATATAGATCGACGTCGAGCGCTACCAATCCCTGCGCCTCCGTTAGCGCAGTTGCGACCAGCGCTTTTCGCAGCTCGACCCACATGTCGCCAGCCGGCGTTCCAGGACCACTGAGTTGCTGACAGGAAGTCTCGGTTCGCCCGACGACAGTTGGCAGTCGCGTCGGCGTCATTCCGATGCGGAGGAGAATCACCTTCCCTGCAGGCCGTAGCACCACAGAGACCCAGGTGTCGTAGGTGACCTTGTCGGCTCTTACGCGAAACGGCATCCGCGTTGGAGCAGGCAGGTCGATATGGCCGCCCTGGCCGCTGAAGCCGGCGCCAACCGTCATGCCGGTCGAATCGACCACGACGACGTTGGCACCAACGATTGCCTTGCCGTTGGAAGCCTCTACGACTTCTATCCGAACGTTCTGCGCGGCGGCGCGAGCGCCAATCAGGGCGATCGCCACAGCGAGTATGATGGGCCGCAGTTGCATGAATCCAGCGCTTGAGATGGGTTGTGCCGAGCGAGGCCCGGCCTACCACATAAGGACGCTCGATCAGGCCGCGGGTTTTATGATCAGGTTGTATTTGCTCGGGACATTGCACCCCGTCACGGTCGCTGGGATGAATCGACTCTCGGTCACGAACCGGAGGACGTCGCGAGAGAAGGCCTGGTCGTTCGAGCCTGTGATCTGCACGGAGGCGGGGTCAGCCACCCCGTCCGGCCGCACTAGAAACTCGACCGCGACGCTGTCGCCCCGGCGTAAGGTCGGTGGGACCGGAAGTACGCGCGGAGTGCCAATGATGTGGGCGAAGGGCAGCGCGTCTACCGAGACATACTTGGACACACTGTCGGCCACGCCGGCGCAAGCCGGGGATACCGTCATGGGGCGCGGACCTCGCGCGCACGCGACAAGAGCGAGCGTACCTGTTACCGACAGGAGCAAAAGGCAGGTTTTGTTCATTCGATAGACCCCTTTGTGGCCATTGGGCAGAATGGGTGCCAGCCCCAATCGTGACTTCGCGAGGAATTGGCTCACAAAATGAGTGACCGGCCGAGCTTCGACCTCGTCAATTCGGGGGACACAAAGGTCCCCGAACATAGGGGAGGGGGAAGTTGTCGTCTAAAGTCATTTCGTCATTCGCGATTCTGGCGTTGTCTGCCTGCGTTGGAACCAAGGAACCGTACGTCGTCGGAGCAGTCGGACCCTGGAAACAGGGTTACGGACTCCAGAACCAGCAGGGCGTGCAGCTGGCGGCGGAGGAGATAAACAAGGCTGGCGGAATCGACGGTCATCCCCTCATGGTGATCATGCGCGACGACGCCGGGGACGGCCCGCAGGCAGCGAAGATCGCTCAGGAGTTCGTGAACAACAGCTCCATCTCCGCAGTCATCGGTCACGTGAACTCCTCCGGCATGCTGGCTGCGGCACCCATTTATGACGGGCAGCTGGCGGCAGTTGCGACCAGTGCGACTTCGCCCGACCTCACCGGGATCTCGAGCTGGGTGTTCCGGGTGATTTCCAGCGACTCACTCAACGGAATTGCCCTCGCCAACTTCGCCACCCGGTATGGCCAGCGCGGAACGAATGTCGCGGTACTCTACGAGAACAATACTTATGGCCGAGGCCTCGCCGATTCGTTCCGGCGCTCGTTCCATGGCGACATACTCAGTCTCGATCCAATCAACGCCGACCTGCCGACGGCGGAGCCCTACATCTCCTACCTCAAGTCGCGAAAGCCGAAAATCGTCTTTGTAGCAGGGCGAGTGGCGTCCGGGCTCAAGATCCTCCAGGAAGCGAAGCGTCAGGGATTCAAACCGATCTTCGTCGGCGGCGATGGCTGGCAGGGAATTCTCGCCGACACAGCCACGTCGGAAGGCACCTACATCGGCATGTCGTTCACGCCGGAAGATCCTTCTCCCGCGGCGCGGACGTTCGTTGCCGCGTTCAAGAAGAAATTCAATACCATTCCGGATGCTCACGCCGCTCTCGCGTACGATGCGACCCGTTTGGTAGCGCAGGCTATGAAGGACAAAGGCCCCGATCGCAAAGCAGTGCGGAACTATCTCCGCTCGCTCAATCGTGAAACCGCTTACGCGGGTCTTACAGGTCCGGCTTACTTCGAGGACAGTGGTGACCCCGTCGGGCTGCGCTTTCAGGTGCTGCGGGCGCACAACGGCATGCTGACCCTGGCGACTGCGGAGGCCAAATGAAACTGCCCTTCCGGTTCCACACGATCAGGCAGATTCTGGCGGTCGGGTTCTCCTTCCTCGTTGCGCTGCTTCTGGCTGCGGGCGCCGTCGGCTGGGTCTCGATGACACGCATGGCTGACCAGGTGACAGAGACGCTCGGCGAAGCGCAGCGGGACGCGAAGCAGGCATCCGACTTCTCCAACGTCGTCACCCAGGAGATCCAGGCAGCCAACACCTACCTAAGCGATCAGGACGCAAAGTCCGACGGGGAATTCCGCCGGCTAGGGTGGGACGCGCACCGACTGCACCGAAACTTCGGCGCCGGTCGTGAAGCGCATACCGAGCAGATTGCGCGGACGATTGCCATCGACACTACGCTGGCGAGAGTGGAGGCAGCATTTGCGCTGTCTCACCGGCTGACGGATCTCGGGCGCCTCGACGAAGCGCACGCAGAAGCCCAGAACGCGCGGAAAATGGTTCCTGGTTTATTAGAGCAGCTCACCGGTCTCGAGCATTCGCGCGCCAAGGGGCTGGCCTCGATGTCGGCATCGCTCCGCAGTGAGTCAATTGCGCGTTCGCGGCTTCTAGTGCTGGTGATCGTAGTCGCAACGCTCCTCGCGATAATGATCGTCATCCGCATGGGTCGCGCGGTTGGGCGTCCGCTGCGGCTTCTCGTCAGGCACGCGGTCCAATTGAGTCACGGCGATCTGCAGCAGCGCACCGAGGGCGAGATGCCCGGAGAATTCCGCACCCTGGCGGACGCGATGAATCACGCGACAATCGCGCTGTCTCGAATTGCTTCGGGCGCGGCCAAGACCGCCGACGAAGTCGCCCAGTCCGCCAGTGATCTCGCCTCGGCGTCGAAGCAGATCTCGGCGTCAGCAGGCGAAGTGGCCGACGCGGTGGAAGAGGTCTCGCACGGCGCCGAGTCGCAGGTAGCGCAGCTCCGGCAGGTCAACGAAGCGCTGGATGGAATCCGGACGCGCGGCGACAACCTCGTCGGCGGCGCCCAGGAGGTGCATAGTCTGGCCAGCGCGATCGAGGCCGAGGCTCAATCCAAGCGCGTCGAAATCGATCGCGCGCTCAAGATTCTGTTCGACGTTCGCAGCATCGTGCAGCAGGCCGCGGCGCAAGTGCGCGAGCTGAATACGACGGCTGGCGACATCAACAAATTCGTCGTGTCGGTGGGTCGCATCGCTGAACAGACGAACCTGCTCTCCCTCAACGCGGCGATCGAGGCGGCACGTGCAGGTGAAGCAGGCCGCGGCTTTGCAGTCGTAGCCGGCGAAGTCAGAAAGCTCGCGGATCAGACTCAGGCCGCTGCCGACGATGTGGTAAAGATGACCGAGAGTGTGACGAGCCGGGTGCTTGCAACCTCCAAGGCAATGGAGCAAGGCGTCGTCCAGGTCGGCGAGATCGAGCGCGTGAGCCGCGAGCTGGATGGCGCGCTCTCGACGATTCTCGCGGCGGCCGAGAGAACCCGCGCCGCTGCGGCGACGGTGACCACCGCAGCGACGGAAAATGCGCAGGCGGTTGATTCAGCCGCCGCGAATCTCGGACTGGTTGCGCGCACCGCGGAGAGCCACGCTACGGCGGCGATGCAGGTCAGCGCGTCGACGGAGGAACAGAGCGCGGCGTGCGAGCAAATGAGCATGGCATCGACACAGCTTTTCCACGGTAGCCACGTTCTTCTCGATCTCGTCAGCGAGCTCAAGACGGCAACGCCGGTCACGACGGTGAGGTCCGAAGGGCTTGACGAGTCTGTCAAAGTTGAAGGCCTCGAGAGCAGGAGAGCGCCCAAGCCGATCCCGACTCCGCCGCATCCATCGCCGCAAGTAAAACGGGTCGCGTAGAGCAAAAGGGGTCGCTTGAAGCGGCCCTTTTTCTTATTTGGTTGGGGTGTGGTTGGCGTTCGAGTGTGCATCGCCCGGTCGGTCGGAGTGTAAGTTTCAAGGCGGAGCCTGCGTCGTGAATCCCCCACTCTCCCCAAACCCATCCAGTTCCGGGTCTCCGGCAGTCGTTCTGCTGAGCGGCGGACTTGACTCGACCACGGTGTTGGCCATCGCCAGTGCCGAAGGCTTTAGCGTGCACGCACTGACGTTTCGCTACGGCCAGCGCCATTCGGTGGAGGTCGAGGCCGCGAAGGCGATCGCTCGCCGAACCGATGTCGTCAGGCACCATGTCCTTGACATTGACCTGACGTTGTTCGGAGGCTCTGCACTTACCGCCGACATTCCAGTCCCAAAGGATCGCGACCTCGCATCGTCGGACGCCGAGGAGATTCCCCTCACTTACGTCCCGGCGCGGAATACGATCTTTCTCTCATATGCTCTGGCGCTCGCCGAGGTCGTGGAGGCGTCCAGCATCTTCATCGGCGTGAACGCGCTCGACTACAGTGGATATCCCGACTGCAGGCCCGAATACATCGAGGCGTTCGAGAGGATGGCGAATCTGGCAACGCGAGCTGGAGTCGAGGGTCGAACGCGTCTCACAATCCGGACTCCACTCATATCGCTCACCAAGGCGGCGATCATCAAGCTCGGCACATCCCTCGGCGTCGACTACGCAGCGACTACGAGCTGTTACGATCCCGGGGCCGCTGGCGAGGCGTGCGGCCGCTGCGATGCGTGTCAGCTTCGGCTGAAGGGATTCAGCGAAGCGGGGCTCGAGGATCCTGTCGCTTACGCGAAGACACGCAGGCGCCCCGTCGCGGGCAAGCCCTCGCGCGCGAAGGGAGCGTCGCGGTGAGCTACACCGTGAAGGAGATCTTCTACACTCTCCAGGGCGAGGGCGCGCAATCAGGGCGCGCGGCAGTGTTCTGCCGCTTCTCAGGCTGCAATCTGTGGTCTGGCCGCGAGGAAGATCGCTCGCGTGCCGTCTGTCAGTTCTGCGACACCGATTTCGTGGGGACGGGACCAGACGGCGGCAAGTTCTCGAGCGCGGCCGAGCTGGCCGAAGCAATAGATCGATCCTGGGCAGGACGAGGCGGCCGCAAATACGTCGTTTGCACCGGTGGCGAGCCGCTTCTCCAGCTGGATGAGGATCTGATCGAAGCTTTACACCGACGAAGCTTCGAAGTCGCGGTCGAGACGAACGGAACGAAGCCCGCCCCCACGTCGCTTGACTGGATTTGCGTCAGCCCCAAAGCTGGGGCTCCGTTCGTGCAAACCAAAGGTAATGAGCTGAAGCTCGTTTACCCGCAGGAGAACGCGCCACCGGAGAAGTTCGCCGAACTCGATTTCCACCACTTCTTTCTTCAGCCAATGGACGGCCTGGACACGGCGTTCAACACCGAGCGCGCGATCGAGTACTGTCTCGCCCATCCCCGCTGGCGGCTCAGCATCCAGACTCACAAGCTCGTGGGACTGAGGTAGCGTTTCTCGATCAGCGAGAGAGCGCGCCATGCGCCCAATCGGCGTAGCTTATTGCCTCAGTGCCGGCCCCAGCACGGTCTTTGGCTTGGCTTTCGGCGTTCGTGCTTTCAGGCTCTTCTCGAACGCATCGAGATACTTGATGCCCGAGCCGGTATTGAAGAGCACGACTCGTTCGTCCGGCTTCACATCGCCCCGCGCCAGCAGCTTCCGCAAAGCCGGCACGCACGCGCCTCCCTCGGGCGCGGCAAAAATTCCTTCGGTGCGCGCCAGCTCCCGCGCGCCTTCGATCAGCTCTTCGTCCGTCACGGCGATCGCGGTTCCCCCGGATTCGCGGATGGCGTCGAGGATCAGGAAATCGCCAATTGCCTTCGGCACTCGTAATCCGGATGCGACAGTCGCCGCGCCTTCGAACTCCTCGGCGAAACGGGCGCCGGCCTCGAACGCCCGCACAATGGGCGCGCACCCGGCCGCCTGCACCGAGATCATTCTCGGGCGCTGCTCGCTGATCCATCCCAGCTGCTGCAGCTCGTCGAACGCCTTCCACATTCCGACGAGTCCTGTTCCGCCACCGGTCGGATACACTATCACGTCAGGCAGAGTCCAAGCCGATTGCTCCGCAATCTCGTAGCCCAGGGTTTTCTTCCCCTCCAGGCGGTAGGGCTCCTTGAGTGTCGACACCTCGAACCAGCCTTCCGACTCCTTGCGCCTCGCAACTTCGGCGGCGCAATCGGTGATGAGGCCGTCCATCAGTGTTACGTGCGCCCCCGCTACCTCCGACTCGATCACGTTGGCGCGCGGTGTATCGCGTGGCATGAAGAGGTAGGCGCTGAGTCCGGCGTGGGCACAATAGGCGGCGAGCGCGCCCGCTGCGTTGCCGGCCGAAGGAGCCGCCAGCTTCTTCGCTCCGAGCTCTTTCGCCATCGAGACGGCGACGGACATTCCGCGCGCCTTGAAGCTTTGGGTTGGATTGAGGGATTCGTCCTTGACGAACAGCCCGCTGACTCCGAGAGCGGCACCGAGCCTCTTGGCATGGATCAACGGTGTCCATCCTTCGCCCAGCGTGACGATGTTGTCTTCGCGTCGGACGGGCAGCATCTCGCGATAGCGCCAGAGATCGGACCGCCGCGCGTACAGCGCCTGTCGCGTCAGGAACTTCGAGATGCGCTTGAGATCATACCGTACGAGAAGCGGCTTCCCACACTCCGCGCAGACGTTGTGGAGGCGCCGCGCTTCGTACTCGCGGTGGCAGAATGAGCATTCGAGATTCTTGACGTGCATTCAGCGTCGTTACGTGGAAGGCGGGAAGATTCGGCTCACTGTAGCTTTAGGGAAAGTTACCAGACCTCGCAAATCTCCGCGCAAAGAATGCCAACTCGGACTCATACATGCTGAGCGCCGCATTTTCCCTCCTCGTCGGACTCCTGGCGGGTCCGATGGAAACCCCCGAAGCGGATATCTCCATAAGTCGCTTCTACTACGCGACGCGTCTGATCGCAGCGCTCCTCGTAGCAACACTGGTTCCGCTCCTGATCGATCGCCGCGCCCGCCGCTCCACCAACTAGATGTACATAGGACATGTCGCCGCAGCACTGGCCGCGAAGCGCGCGCGCGCGAGCGTCGGACTCGTCGTTCTCCTCGTGGCGACCTACACACCCGACTGGGTCGATGCAGGACTCTGCCTCGCTGGAGTTTACAATCCGGACGCAGTGCTCTCACACTCTGTGCCCGCGATTGCGCTCTTCGCGCTGGTTGGGTTCGCGGCCTACGCCCTTGGGACGCGCGATTGGACCGGCGGCATCCTTGTCGGAGGAGTGATCGTCTCGCACATGCTCCTCGACTGGATCACCGGCCACAAGCCCACCTGGCCTGGCGGCCAGATGATCGGACTCGGACTGTACGGGCACCCCGTCGCTGATTTCATCGTCGAAGGAGTGCTGATCGTCATCGGCGCGTTGCTTTATGGACGTACTCTTCCCCGGCGCCACCGCGCGTGGATGGACGTGTCGATCATGATCGGCGCGCTCCTCGCGCTCCAGCTCGGGATCGACGTCGCGCGCATGCTGTTGAAGACGCTGCCCAAGTGCTAACGTAAGCCATGACCATCCCGTCCCGAGCAGACACCCTCGCACTCATGCACGAGTACACCGCGAGCGAATCGCTCCGCAAGCACATGCTGGCGGTGGAGGGCGCGATGCGGGCCTACGCGAGGAAGTTTGCTGACGACGAAGAGCGCTGGGGGATCGCGGGGCTCATTCATGATTTCGACTACGAGCGCTTCCCGAACAGCGCCCATTCACCGACCGAGGAGCATCCCGCTCACGGCGTGCGCATCCTGAGAGAAAAAGGCTACCCCGAGGACATCCTCGAGGCGATCCTCGGTCACGCGCAGTACTGCAACACCCCGCGCGAGTCACAGATGGCCAGGACGTTATTCGCGGTCGACGAGCTGACGGGTCTGATCACGGCCACGGCGCTGGTGCGCCCGAGCAAGAGCGTCCACGAAGTGGATGCGAAATCAGTCCGCAAGAAAATGAAGGACAAGGCCTTTGCGCGCGGAGTGAGCCGCGACGACGTGATCAACGGCGCAAACGAGCTGGGAGTGGACCTCGACGAGCACATCACCTTCGTAATCGGGGCTATGCAAGCGCGCTCGGCCGATCTCGGCCTCTCCGGATCCTAGTGCTACCAGCCGTGTAGCCCTACGAATCTTCGCGCGCGTTATGGCGCGCGTCGACTGCATCTCTGTATGGGGTCGGCGAGGGTATCCTCTTCGGCGCTACGCTCGCTTGGTCGGAGACCCCGCGACTGAGCGGAGCGAGGGAGCGTAGTTCGGGGCTCCGACCAAGCGAGTGTAGCCGCGGAGAAGACCCCTCTCGACCGACCGACGCGCAGGGATCCATAAGACCCCCGCCCAACTCACTCCATAGCGAATTCGCGATTGAAGATCACGTCGAACGCGAAGCTCTTGGGCTTGGTCTTCTGCTCCATGACGTTCGCGATCCGCTCGAGGCGCGCGGGGATGCCCATGATCTTCTCCTGCGCCTTGCGCCCGAGATCGTTGAGACCATCCATCGTGTCGATCGACCAGAACTTGATCAGCTCCTCGACGATCCGGAGATAGTCGC
>Ga0184605_10000069_pt1 | contig 28115 bp, 28 predicted proteins | sample PLM0_30_coex_FD_132995 | JGI IMG/M metagenome (GOLD analysis project Ga0184605, IMG submission 132995) | Groundwater sediment microbial communities from an aquifer in East River, Colorado, USA - PLM0_30_coex | ecosystem: Environmental > Terrestrial > Soil > Riparian zone | place: USA: East... | reverse complement strand
TCTTGAGACCAAGATTGTCCGAGGCGCCCGTGCTAAAGGCAATCACGGTATCGGGCTGCCCGGACCCTGGGGTCAGCGAAATTGTCGGCGGAATGCGATCTCTCTGTGGATCGATCGACGTCGAGTCGTTACACGCCGCGATACCGAGGGAGATTGACGCTGCAGCAGCGGCTACGACTAGCCCGCGGAGCAGACCGCCATTGGGAGCGATATGCATTCGAGTCACCTTTAACGGGTGGCTGGTGGGATCGGATTCGACGATGAGCCTGGAATCGGCGCGCCGTCGTCGATGATGTGAGGCGTGACAAGTATGAGAAGATCACGCTTTTCGTCGGAGGTCCTCGTCTCGCCGAAGAGTCTGCCGATGATCGGCAGGTCTACGAGCAGCGGAATACCGGACTTGGACTGCGTGGTCTGCGTGACGGTCAATCCGCCGATGACTGCGGTCTCGCCGTCGCCAACCAGGAGCTGGGTGTCGCCTGACTGCTTGCCGAAGATGAAACCGACATCCGATGCGGCCAACTGAGCGTCCGAGTTCTCGGCGTGCAGCAGCAGCAGGATCTGGCGGTTGTTGGTGATGTGCGGTGTGACGGTAAGGATGATACCTACCTGCTTCATCTGAACCGTGGCGCGCGGCTGTTGAGCCGCGGTCGCGCCACCGAGGTTGGCGGTGTTCGCGTCCAGAACTCTGATCGGGATTTCCTGACCGACCTGAATCGAAGCCTGTCTGTTGTCGAGCGTCACGATGCTCGGCTCGGCCTGAAGATCGGCGAGTCGAACTTCCTGAAGCGCGTCGAGGAAGCTTGTCAGCTGGAACTTGCCGAGCGCGGTCGAGAACACGACGCTGAGCGCCGGGTTGATGACGCGGGCGTTGGCGTTGGCGATTGCCGACAGCGCGTTGCCGCCCAGCAGAATTCTGTCGCCGTTGAAGGGCGTTCCGCCGCCCAAGGCGTCAGGAACTCCGTCGCCGTTGGTGTCGATCGGCCTGAGCGTCGCAGGATCGGGACGCTTTACGAGCTGACTGAAGAACTGGTCGGTGCCTGTGCCCAAGTCGTACGACAGTCCAATGTCTTCGATATTCGTTCTGTTGACGAAGATGATCTTTGCCTTGATGCCGACCTGCGGGGTGCGAACGTCGAGGTTGCGCACGAACTGCAGGACATCGGCGAGGCGCGAAGCCGTCTCCGTGATGATGAGCGTGTTGGTAGTGCTGTCGGCCGCGACCAGTCCGCGCGCAGCGCAGGCAGGTCTGGCGTTGCTGACCACATTTCCGCTGGACGGGACCTGCGGGCAATCTTTCTGGAGCAGCTGCTGAATCGTCGGCACGAGCATGGGTGCGCGCGCATAGTTGATCGAGACGAGCTGCGTCTGAAGGGGCTCGGACGCCTGACGGTTCAGGATGTTGGCGTAGCTGTCCACAGTGATGATGCCTGAGATCGCATCTTCAGAAGCGGCGAGGCCCTGGCCCTGGAGAATCGCGCGCAGCGCGACATCCCACGGCTGATTGCGGATCTCGGCGGTCACGGTGCCGTTTACATCCTTGCCGACGACGATCGTGCGTCCCGAGAACGCCGCAAACGACGCAATGACGTCGCGAATGTCGGTGTCCTGGAACGTGACGGTAATGGGTGGCTGCTGCGACTGCTGCGCCTGCGAGAAGAGCGCGACCGGCTTATCGTAGGTCGATCCCAATTTTGCGGGAGCGGGCTCGGCGGCCGGAGAGGTGTAATCTTCCGCATCAACCTGCGGTGTGGTCGATTCGGCTTCAGAGACGACCTTTGGAGTATGAACAGGCGCTGGAGCGGCCACAACTTGCGTGCGTGTGGCGGCTGTGGCCGGGGTGCGCGTCGGAGTCGTTGGTGTAGCCACGTAGTGCGCATTGCGGCTCGACGACGACCAGGATGAGTAGTCGGCAGTCTTTCCGCCGGTGACGGAGATACGAACCTCCCCGTCGTTCCGCTTTATTGCGTATGGGTGCTTCGCATCCATCTGGATGACGACGCGAACCACGTTGGGACGGAATTGCGAGTATCTAATGTTGGTTATGCCGCCGCGCGCGATCCTGTCGTAGCCGCGATGCGACATCTCGAGTGTGGCTCCCTTCAGATCGACGACAACCCGGGCGGGCGCGTCGAGCGTGAAGTCCTGCACATCGACGGCGCGGTCGACCCCGATCACCACTTCAGTTTTCCCGGAAGACGGGACTACACTGACCGTGTGAACGGTTGCAGCCGAAGGCAGAAACAGGAGCGCTGCTGCGGGCAGCGCTTTCAGAAAACTCATTATCGGAGCCTCATTTTGGTCGAATCGGGCGGCTGTATCGGCAGTAATTCCTGGCGACTGTAGCCAAACTCTTCGATCGTGAAAATCACTGCCTTCTCCTGAATAGCCGCGACGCGCATCCTGCCTATCGTCTGGCCAACCTTCACTTTGTACTGTGTCTTAGACGTGGCATCGCGCAAAACCGCAACAGAGTTCTGGCCCCGCGGGTCATACGCCACGGCGACGAGTTTCAGGTCGGCGAGAAGCGGACGCAGGTCGGATGTCGTGAGCAGCGATACGAACGGATCACGCCGGCCGTCCCCGTCGTACTGGAAGACCTCGCGGTTGATCAGCACCTTCGGCGCGGTATCCGCCGCCGGCGTAGCAGGTACGGGTCGGACCGCGGCACTCGTGTTAGCAGGCCTCGATGCCGCCTGCGCACTCGCCTGACCGGACGCGCCGCTGGCGAGAACCACCACCGAGACCAGCGCGAAGGAGATTGAGAGCTTCATTATTTCACCGCTGTTGGCGGGACGTAGGGCGTTGTGCGGGCGACGTAGGTCTGGACCTGGAACTCGGTGTCGATCAGAGATTCGCCCTTCTTCACCCGCGCCTTCGTGGCGGTGGTGACGGGATGAAGCTTGATCTGCATCGTCACTGGCGCGATGATGCGATTCAGCGAGCCCACGTTGCTGAGGAATTGGCCTACCGGATGGTAGCCGCCGATCACTGCGAGCTTGTACCTATAAGTGTCGAACTGCTCGCCCGGCAGAACCGGCATCGGTTCGACGGTCGCGAGATCCAGTCCGACGCGGCGGGCCGCGGTCGAGATGTCCTCGAGTAGTGCGGGCACCTCATTGCTTCTCGGAACGAGCTGCCGCATCACCTTGAGGCTCTGGTCGTATTCGGCCGACTGCGCGCGAAGCTTTTGCAGGCTGCCCTGCGCAAGATCCGCTTTCGCCTGCTGGTTCCGTATGTCCAGCGAGTCGACGTGGACCTGTGTGGCCGCCATCTCCTGGGCTTTCGGTTTGTACAGGAAGTACCAGTAAGCGGCGAGCAGAAACACTGCGGCGACTCCGATGCCGACAAGCGATTGCTCGCGCTTGGTCATGTTGGCGAAGAGTGCCATGTTAGTGGACCGCCGAGACGATGAGTGGAACTGTCTTGATCACGAAAGCGGGCGGAGCTTGCGTCTGGGCCGCGAGCGTAAACTCCGTGACTTCCTTGCCCTCGGCCAGAACGAGGTCCGACCTCGTGAGCTGCACGTTCTGAATGAACGGCGATGCTTCCAGCGACTTCATGAAGCGCGTGAGCGCCTGAATGTCGACTGTGTGTCCGACGATCTTGAAGTTGACATCCTTGACCGCGACGAGGAGCGAATCGGCCCTCGCCTTCTTGGCGCGGTTCCTCTCCGCTGCTCTCTGCGCCGGTGTCTTCGTGCTGTCGCCCGACGCCGACTTTCTAACGGTGGTGTCGGCTGCGGCGGCGCTGCGCGGCTGGCTGGTCTGCGTTACTTCCCTGAGCCAGGTGTACTGGGGCAGCGCGTTCGAGATCTCGTACATCAAGTGCGACCAGAGATAGCGCGAATCGTCGATCGACTTGATGATCGCGATCTGCTGATAGAGCGAATCCCGCGTTGCTTCTGCCTTCGCCTTCGCCATGAGGACGGCGCTGTACTGAGCCGAATCCTTTACGGCCCTCGTCTCGCGCGCCTCGAGCATCGTTGCCCTGGCGGTCTGGCTGATGAACATCAAAACAATGAGAGCGCCAGAAACTCCGGCCGCGCCAACCGCGCCGAGCATGTACTTGTCGGTGATCTTCTCGGTAAGTCCGGCGAGCCACGCTGGAGGCTTCAGGTTGAATTCGAACTTCGCCGCGGTGGTGGTCTTGGCGCGGCGCTTCTTTTTGCCGTCCCCGGGTAGGAGATTGATCTCGATCATAAGGTCTTTGCTCCGGGGTTAGTTCTTGCGGAGTGCAAGGCCGATCGAGAGCATCAGGATCGGCGCGACCTCGTCGGTCACGAGCGACTCCAGCGCGCCCTCTCTCACCGACATCGTGGTGAGCGGGTTCGCGAGCTCCACCGGCTTTCTAAGCCGCTGCCCAAGTGCTTCGGTCAGGCCTGGCGTGCGGGATCCACCGCCGCAGGTATAGACCGCTTTCATTTGCCCGTCGCCCTTGAGCGACGAAGCGAGGAATGCGATCGCGCGCTCGAGCCCGGTGGCGATCTCTTCGGTGCGCGAAAGGATCACTGAATCGAGCTGCGCGGAACGATCGAAGCCTCTAATGAGTGCCTCGGCGTCTGTCGCCGAGAGGCCGTGCTCGCGCTGCAGATCCTCGCGAATGCGGCGTGTACCTATAGGAAGGTCGCGGGTGAGAATCGGAACGCCGTCGTCCAGAATGTTGATGTTGGTGACTTCGTGACCAATGTTCACGAGGCCGACGGCGCCGCTCATCGCGGCCGGATAGTTCATCTCGAAGGCGTTGTGCAGCGCGAAGGCGTCCACATCCATGGAGTGAGGGGTGATACCGGCCTCCGCCAGGATGCGCAGCTTGGCTTCAACGAGATCGCGCTTGGCGGCGACGAGCAGAACACTCATCTCGTCTCTGCCATTGCCATCTCCATCCAGAATCTGAAAGTCGAGCTCGACCGAATCGACGTCGGGCACGTGCTGCTCCGCTTCCCAGCGCATTAGCTCGCGGGCTTGCGCCTCTTTCACGCGCTCGGTTTTGATGCGCTTGATGATGACGTCGCGTCCGCCAACGGCGGCGACGACGGACTTGGAGTTCCCGCCCACCGACTCAATGGTCGTGCGGATCACGTCGGAGACCAGATGCGGATCCATCACTTCGCCGTCGACGATTGCATCGTCGGGGAGCGGAGTGATTGCGACCTTGACCAGTTCCGGTGTTGACTTCGAGTGATCGATGACGGCGACCTTAACGAGGCCAGATCCGATATCGAGCCCTACGGTAGTCTTCTTCCGGCCAAATAACGCCATCGCGGCCCTTGGTGGATGAAACGAGTTTTACTCAGGCCGCGCGCCGCATTCTTAATAGTCTTGAAGCGTGCTACCCTAAGAACTCTGTTTGCTTGCCTTTACGTGGCGACCAACCTGCCCACTTCTGCAAAATGGTTCGTCACCAATCGTTCAGCCTAAGACACGATTCAATTGGCGGGAAAGTAACGATGGGCTGGCACGGTCCTAGAAAAGCTCCGACCACCCGTGGGCTCGAATCCGATCGAGAGTTATCGAATCAGCGGACCCTCCTTTCGTTCTAACGACTACTCCGATTCTGCGCGCGATACCGGAGCCCGGAAACGGATCGCCGGCATCGGCGACTATCCAGTACAACGCTGAATCGAGTCGGGTCACATGAACGACCACCGGCGCACCCAGGCCCTCAAGGCTGCGATCTCTGGTTTCTCCGACTGTCATTGGATCATTCGCCGTTGTCGAAAAGGTGCCGATGGTGACCTCGATCGCGGATTCCGCGCTCAATAGCGCCGTCTGTCGGCCAGCCGCGGCCACACCCATCCGCGCCTCTTCTGTCGCAGCGTTGAAAGCGCCGGCAATCAGTGCGGCAACCACCAGCATCGCCAGCAGCACCATGGGCAGCGCCAAACCGTCGCGGCGCGGATTCTTCCGTAGCCGCGCAAAGGAAGCAGACCGCCGGCAAAGCTTCACCGGTTCCGAATCGCTATCGCGACGGTCGCCGAGTCCACCGGTGTGATGACTCTTCCTTCCACCACGATCCGTTGCCTGCTCTCAGCTCGCGCCGTGACGTCGACCCTCGCAATCCCGAGCGGTGACGCTCCGGACGCAAGGCGATTACCCGACTCGCCGAAGTACTCGAAGAGCAGACCCGTGCGGCGCGCGTCCGAGCTGTAATCGCGGTAGGGCCCTGACAGCGGCTGGATCGCTCCGCACGTGGAAGAGCCAAGCGCGTTGCATCGGCGGTATCCGAGATACCAACGGCCATCCGATGCGTGGTACAAACTGTACCTGCCACGCCTGATGAAGCGGACCGGCGTACCTGGTTTTACTTCGAGATTCAGAGTGGGTGACAGCTCGAGAAGGAAGCCTTTCCCGACTGAGGCGGTGTCCTGCTGCGGGAAGGACGACCCTGAACATGCCAGAGGGCTGTCCCCAAAGCCGATGATCCTATGGCGCTCCCACTCGCTTGAATCGCGAAGGAACGAGGCGACGTCTCCCGTATCAGGCCGGCTCAGGAGCGCGGTCAAAGCGTTGCCACGCGGCGGTCCCGAGCCCGGCAAACCTACTCCGTTGACGCCGCTCATCTGGCACACAATCGAGCTTCCGATGTTGGCGAAAAACTCGATTGCCGAGTCCGCGGCCAACCTGACCGTGTCGGTGACAGACATACCCCGTATGTCTGTCGACAACAGCTCCATCGCGTCACGCACTCCTTCTCGCGCCTGCAGCAGCTCGCTCGTACTGCGATAGAAACGCTGCTGGCGAATGAGCGTAAGCCCAATCGCGCTGCCAAGCACGCCGACCAGCGCGAGCACAATGATGATCTCGGAAAGCGCAACTCCGCGTCGGGCTTGGGCCCGCGAGTTCCATGACAGCCGGCAGGGACTTCGATCTACGGTGGGCATGGTACCGTAACTCGATAGATGTCGGTGCGCTTGCCCCGCTTCGTGGGATAGGTGACGGATTCGACCAGTCTCACCCGAGATGAGTCAGGAGATCCTACGGACCACTCTGAATCAATCCTCCCGAATTCCTCCCGGCCACCGCTAGCGCTGTGACAGGCGGCTCGCAGCACCTCGAGCCTGCCGGCGGCAATTCTCCCAGCCCGTTCGCGGCTCGCGCTCGCGTTCACCTCGCGACCGACTACGGCGCTGGTTGCCACGAGGGCGAGCCCGCCCACAGAGAAGAGGGAGAGCGCGACAACGATCTCGATGAGCGTGTAGCCGATCCGCAGGTAGAAGCGCATCCCTCATGAACGCAGTGCTCGCGGGATACTGCGTCATTCGACTCGGGCGCGCGAAACCAGAAACCTGCGCCTGCCAAAGAAAAACGGAGCGTCTTTCGACGCTCCGTTTTCCATTAGACCAGGTTCAGCCTAATCAGGTGCAGACGATCACACCACCGTTCATGTTGCAAGTCTTCGCAGTCTGCGAGTGCGTCGCGGCACCGGTCCAGCTCGCTGGCGGGCCGGCAACTGCTGTGGCGGTAATCGTAACGTTCGCCGAAGGCGTGAAACCAACGCCTGGGCCAGCCATCGCAGCCGGGCCCGTCGCGGCATCAGAGAAGTATGCACCGTTGTTGTCGGCGGCAAACTGCTCTTCGTACGTCGCAAGGTTGCGAAGGTCAGACTTCATCGCGGCGACATACGCCTTTTCCTTGGTGTTCGCGAACTTCGGAATCGCGATCGCGGCAAGAATGCCGATGATGACGACCACGATCAGAAGCTCAATAAGGGTAAACCCCTTTTTGTTGCTCATTTTCAAATCTCCTGAAGCGGTGATGAGGTACCAAATGCGCTGGGACCTGTACCAGTTAGACGCGTGCCTATGGTCCCGGCAACCCACTTCAAGGCACCGCCCGGGCCAGATTGGGGTCATCGGGCTAAGTCATTATGATTCAAAGAGATACGTCGGTCGCCAGCCGGCTGGGCTGAGGGACGCAATGGCACGATTTTGCAAGCTTTTCGCAAATTGCAATGGTCAGCTATCGAGCCCGTACTTGGAGAGTTTTCTGTAGAGCGTGGAGGAGTCTATGCCCAGAACATCCGCTGTGCGGGCCTTGTTGCCGCCCTCGTTCTCCAGAACCCACATGATGTACGCACGCTCGATAGTGTCGAGGGTCGGATTCGTCTGAGGAGCATCGGTCACCAGCGGATCGGTCCTCGGCTCGGCAACCCGTTCCGGGAGCGCGGACAGCGGGATCGAGTCGCCCTTGGAGAGAATCGCGGCGCGCTCGAGCGCATTCTCGAGCTCGCGGACGTTGCCGGGCCACGGATAACGCTGCATCGCCTCGAGCGCCTCCGGCGCGAGAGAGCGCAGTTGCTCTCCGCGCACCTCCGCCGCGCGCTTGAGGAATGACTCGGCGAGAAGGGCGATGTCACTTGGACGAGTCCTGAGAGGCGGCAGCACTATCGAGATCACATTCAACCGGTAGAAGAGATCGCTGCGGAAATTTCCGCGCTTGATTTCCTCGTCGAGATTGCGGTTGGTTGCCGCGATCACCCTCGCGTTCACCGGCTTCGCTTCGGTCGAGCCGACCGGTATCACTTCGCGCTGCTGCAATACGCGAAGCAGCTTCACCTGTGTTGCCGGCGTCGTCTCACCGATCTCGTCCAGAAAGAACGTTCCTTCGCCCGCCGCCGAGAACAGGCCTTCCTTGTCGCGCGAGGCGCCGGTGAACGATCCTTTGACGTGGCCGAACAGCTCGCTCTCCAGCAGGCTCTCGGGCAGGGCACCGCAGTTGATGGAGAGAAACGGTTTGCCCGCTCTCTTCGACAGATCGTGGATGTAGCGGGCTACGACTTCCTTGCCGGTGCCCGACTCCCCCTGCAGCAACACCGTCGAATCGGTGGCCGCGACCGACTCGGCGACGTGCAGCGCATCGAGCCAGGGCTTGCTTGCGCCGATGGGCGCGCCCGAGCGGTCCCGCTTCTTCATCTCCGTCTTCAGCGTCCTGTTCTCGCGGCGGAGGTTGCGGTGTTCCGCGGCGCGACGAACGATTGCTACCAGCTCTTCGTTCTTGAACGGCTTCTGGATGTAGTAGAAGGCGCCGTTGTTCACCGCACCGATCGCCGACTGAAGGCTCGCCTGCGCCGTCATGAGAATCACTACCGCCTCGGGGTCGTGCGCGCGGACCGATGCCAAAATGTCGAGACCAGTCACGTCGGGCATTCGCACGTCGGTGAGTATCAGCTCCGGCTTGAGCGCCGCGATCTGCTCGAGTCCCTTCTTGCCGCCAAGCGCGGTGTAGGGAATGAATCCTTCGCTCTTGAGAAGGATCCGAATGGTGTCGAGGATGCCCATCTCGTCATCGATGACGAGAACCGTAGGGGCGTCCGTCGCGACTACGGTCAAGCCCCGCTCCTCAGCGTCGCTCTCAGGGTTTTCGCCGCTGCTTCAGCGTGGCCGAGTTTGGGGAGGATCACCGTAAACTTCGTACCTCCTGCGCGTCCCGCGCGGTCGACGAGAATGAAACCATGGTGCGCTTCGACCGCCCGGTGCACGATGGACAGACCGAGTCCGCTCCCGCCTGCCTTCGTCGTCACGAACGGCTCGAACAACCGGTCCGCGATCGACTCGTCGATCCCTTTACCCTGATCGGTCACCTGCAGCATTATCCCGCCGCGCACGAAATGCTTGCCCTGGGCTGGAAGCTGGTGACGGGCAAGTTCCGTCGCTTCGACGCGAACTTCCCCGCCAGGAGGAGACGCCTGCACTGCATTGAGGAGGAGATTGAAGATCGCGCGATGTAGCAGATCATCATCGCCAACGACGACCAGAGGAGTCGAAGGAAACAGCTCGCGGATCGCGACGTTTTCTGGCCTGTCGGGGTGCGCCGCGACCAGCGCAGCGGCGTGACGCACGATGTCCACGAGGTCGACACGTCGCACGCTCGTCACGCCCGTTCGCGCGAAGTCGAGGAACTCCGACAGCAGTCGTGACAACCGGTCCGACTCACGCTGAACGAGTTTTGTGAGCGTGCGAGTGTCATCATCCGCTCCCGGCACCTTTGCCAGCAGCTCGGCGGCGCTCCTTATCGACGCGAGCGGGTTCTTGATCTCGTGAGCGAGCGATGCGCTCATCTCGGCTACTGCTTCGAGTCTTTCCGCGCGAGTGTGAAGGCGCTCGATGTCGGCCTCACGCAACCTGAACGCTGCCAGCTCGGCCGCCATTTCTTCGCGGCCGGCGTTGGCCTGCCGTAGCCGCGCGCCAATGTAGCCGCAGCCCAGCGCCACGGCGCCAAAGATCACAAGCTGCACGAGTACGGGCAGGTCGAACGCTGTCTCCCTGTCGGCAATCGTCACCGCGAAGTACAACACGTCACCGAGCGTCGCGACGAGCAGCACGCCACCCGGCGGCAGCAGGAGAGCACTTACCGCGATGACGAGGATGTAGAGCGGAGCCAGCTGAGAATGCGTGCCGGCCTGAGTGAGGTGAACGACCGTGGTGACGAGCAGCAGGTCGAACACCATCTGCACGTAGAAAAACGTGTCTCCGAGCCGCCGCCCCGACCGCTCGCTGTAGACCAGAGAGGCGCCGGTAAAGAGCAGGGTCGCAACGAATGCCAGTGTCGCAATCAGTGTCGCGGTGGTGTCGGCTGCGCGCCAGACGACAACGGCGGCGACGAAAATCGCAGTCGCCAGGGAGAAACGGCCGAGGTAGAGGGCCCGGAGGACCCTTTCCCGCCCTCCACCGCCGGCTGGGGCGGGGAGGGTGACGACAGGCTCTTGCGCCGCAGGTGTGATGGGGACGGCCGGTAGCAAGGGTCCAAATTGCGGGTATTCGTCACCGCCGTCAATTATCGGCTGCGGCGGGAGCCTAAGTTCCTACTACTATATAGATTACACTTTATATGCTCCTTGGACTTGTTGCTCAGGAGGCGGCTGATCCTCCGTCAATAAAAATGGCCGCGAGCAGCCTTTTCGCCGTCCTCGGACTGGTCGCGTTAAACGGGTTCTTCGTGGCCGCCGAGTTCTCCCTCGTTGCCGCGCGCCGAAGCAAGCTCGATGAGATGATCGCCAAAGGCGATCGCGGGGCGAAAGCGGTTCAGGTCGCAATCCAGCATCTCGACAGAATCATTGCCGGCACCCAGCTCGGAATCACCATGGCGTCGCTGGCCCTGGGCTGGATTGGCGAGCCGGTGCTTGCCTCAATTTTCGACGATTTCTTCCGAAGAATCGGACTCAATCCGTCGCCGACCGCGGTCCACGTTGCCGCCGTCCCCGTTGCCTTCTTCATTCTGACGTTCTTCCACATCGTCCTCGGCGAGCTCGCTCCGAAATCCATTGCCCTCACGAGCCCCGAGAAAACTGCCCGGGCCGTTGTGCGCCCGCTAATGCTTTTTTCCCGGTTCATGTCGCCTTTCATCTGGCTCTTCAACGGCGCCGCGAATTCGCTGCTGAAAGTGCTCGGAGTCAAGCTCGCCACCGGCGAGGAGGGGCATAGCCCGGAGGAGATCCGGTTTCTCGTAATGCAGGCGCACGCCCGCGGCACGCTCGACGAGTCGGATCGCGCAATGCTCGCCGGTGTTCTCGACTTCCACGAGAAGAAGGCGAGAGACGTGATGCACCCGCGTACCGAGATCGTTGCTCTCGATGTAGAGGCCACCGAGGAGGAAGTGTGGGAAGTTCTGCGGCGCGAGCGCTACTCGCGTTATCCCGTCTACCGCGACTCGCTCGACGACGTGATCGGCGTATTCCTCGCCAAGGATCTATGGCTTCACTCCGGAGACGCGCCATTCAATCTCGCGGATTTCGTGAGGGAGCCGATGTACGTACCTGACAGCCGTCCGGCGGAGCGGGTGCTGGACGACCTCAGGAAAACCCGCGCCCACATGGCGGTAGTGCTCGACGAATACGGCGGTACCGCTGGCATCGTTACCATGGAAGATCTGGTCGAGGAAGTCGTCGGCGACATCGCCGACGAATACGATTTCGCGTCGCGTGAGTCGGTGATGACCGATGGCGTGCTCGAGCTGGCCGGATCTCTGTCGTTGATAGATGTGCGCTCCGACTACCGCGTCCAGATACCGGAAGGCGACTGGACCACGCTGGGCGGTTATGCGTTTGCGAAGCTGGGGCGACTGCCACGAATGGGTGACCGAATACCGATTCCGGGCGGGGAGATGGAAGTGGTAGCGATGGACGGCCGGCGGATTGCCGCGCTCAGGATCCATCGCGCCGGAGGCAGACAGCCGGCCGTCGCGGCGACGGCCGCCGCGCATTCCGCCTAGAGTTTTCGGCGGAACATCCCGCACGCGCCAAGCGCGACGGAGTCGGGCCAACGCGACGCGCGCACGGATGCGCACGGAAGGAGGGAGTTTCTGGCGACCCACGTGCCGCGACGGCGAGCGCCGATGTCCGAGACGAACCGATCGACGATCGGTGCTCGCGACGGATCGAATGCCGACAGCGCGGCGGCTGACTTGATCGCGAGCTCGCTGTCCTGCGCGCGCACGTAGAGAAGGGGCAGATGCGCGGCCACCGCGATGTCTGCAGTTGGCACCGGGGTGTCTATGGTGCCGGAGCGATCCCACACCGCTTTCGTGTACTTGGCTTCGAGGTAGGCGGCGTACAGCTTCGCCGCCTTCGCACTGCGCCCGGAGAACTCTAAACGCTTCCCCATGGACAGGTAGATCTCGGGAGCGCCCACATATCCGAGCCCGAGTGAGCTCTGGAGCATCGCGAGCGCCGAATCGCTCCGCCCGGCGCCAATGTAAGCCTGGGCCAGCTTATATCGAGGCTCGCCAAGGAGTGGATCTGTCTTCACGGCGTCGCTCAGAACTACGAGCGCGCGCTCGTAATCCCTTGACGCAGTGTACACGTTCGCCAGAAGCAGCCGCTGCTGTATGCGACGAGGACTGAGGTCGATCGCCTTGTGAAAGGCGTCGATCGCCTGCCGGCGGTAGGATGGTGAATCGTAGAAGTGCGCGGCCTCCATGAGCAGAGACCCTTCGTGCGCATAAAGCCTGTCGTTTAGCGCGTCGCGGTGGATCTCGCGCGCGAACGCGGCGAACGATTCAGTAAAGGCGCGATCGAGCATGCGCCTCTGACTGCTGTCAGCCTGTATCTGCTTGAAACGGGGGTGGAGCGATCCAATGAATACACCCATCACCATCGGACTGTGGGTGGACTGACGTGCCGCGCCCGTCGAGAGTACCTCGAACCGCGACAACGTTTGGGCAACGGATCCACTTGGCGAATCAATGTCCGCCAGGGCGTAATTTGCGCGAATCGGGATGTAGCCTTCGCCGTAGATCGTTGCCGCGAGAACGACGATTGAAGCGAGTGCGAGAGCGGGCCGAGTCGTCGCTCTCTCCGCCAGGCGGCCACTCGGTTCCAGAACTACCGAGCCAACGGTTCCTCGCGACGCGATCAGGGCCCCAGCCATGATCCAGAGCATCGTGGAATTAAGATCGAAGAACCAGAAAAAGAGATACGTAGCATAAGCGACTTGCAGTCCCGCCAGAACCGCCACTGCGGGGACCGAGAGTCTGCCGGCGCGGTACGCGCTCACGAGCGTCACGCCAATCGCGAGCCAGATACCGAGAAACGCGGCGGCTCCGATCAGGCCGCTGGTCGCGAGTGTTTCCAGAAACTGATTGTGGGTGCGATCGAATATGTCGGTGCCGCTGCTGTAGATCCCGGGATCGAAGTGCGCACTCCAGACGAGATTGTGGTTCTCCATCCCGTAGCCCAAAAGCGGACGGTCCTTGAATCCCTCGATGGCAGCACGCCATTGTAGCGTGCGCGACCCGTCCGAGCCGGCGGGATTCGTCAGGGCGAGTCGCTGAAGCACCGTTGGAGCGTCCCGCGCCACAGCGCTTGTTGGAAACCACTTGATCGCGCGGGTAACTCCAATGACGACCACAGCGAGTGTCGCGGGGATGGCAAGCGCGAGCCATCTCTTCCTCGCGGTCGCGCTGAGTGCGGCGTAGATGATTCCGCCCACGATTGCGCCCAAAACGAGACCAACCACTGCGCTCCTGTTAGCCGCGTAAACGAGCGCGAGCAGACTTACTCCCCCTGCCGAGAGATAGGGCAAACGGTAACGCACGCTCGCGCTGGCGAGATATCCGGCGAGCGCCATGTTGATCAGCAAATACGCGGCGAGGAGCCCCGGATTGCCGACTGTCGCAGAGCTTGCGGTTACAACGGCACCTGCTGAAGGATTTGCGGACACGAGCCCCGAGTGTTCCACGATGATGCTCACGCTTACGAACACGCCGACCGCGAGCGCGGCATTGAGAATCCACTTCCAGTCCTCGTCGCGGAGAGTCCTCAGCAGGAGGAAAAAGAGCACCAGGTGGAGCCAGGCCCAGATTCCCCCCATCCGTTCGAAGTCCCCAAAAAAGCTGTGCGTGCGAGCAGGCGAGAAGAGCGCTGAGACCGAGGCGGCCGCGAGAAACACAACGAGCGACCAGAAGATCGGCTCACCGCGGAGGTCGAGCGTCTTCCCGCTAAAGCAGAGCGCCAGTACGAGCGCGGCGGTTGCGACTTCGATTACGACGCGGAAGAAAATGTTCCGCGGCACCACGTACGGAAAAAAGAAATCCGGAATGACGATTACGGGAACGAGCAGCGAAGTGACGAGTAGCGCGACGACTGCCGATCGCCACGACAGAGAAGACAGAAACTTCTCGAGAGCAGCCATGATCAGCGTGGATTCGACTCAGAGAGTTTGACGAGCGTCTCCGGAACAATCTCGTGCCCGCCGTCGAACCGTATCACCTCGTACGGGATGCCAAGTTGCCTGAGACGGGCTTCCTGCGCCACGACGAGCTCCGGCTTCGCAAACTCGTCGTTCCGACCGAGAACCAGAGTGACTGGAGCGCGGTGCGCGAGGACAGCGGCGCTTTGCGCGGTCAATTCTGGTGGCAGCATGCCTGCCCATAGAACCACACGATCGGGATCTACTTTTCCGTTAGCCACCCAGCGCGCCGCCGTCGCCGTGCCCTGCGAAAAACCGACCACCCACAGCCGGACCTTCTCTCTGGCCACGATCGAGAAGATCTCTTCGTAGAGGGAATCGAGATACCGCACGTAATCTTCGATCTCACACTCACGATCCTCCGACGTCATCCACGTTGCGCCGACGGGCGTGTTCGGCGCGTGCGGCCCACCGCTCGGCGGCGTCAGGTAATAACGCGACAGCGCCTCGGGGGCGATGAAGAGTCGGTCGTCGCGCTCGAGCGGCAGGAAGCGCGATAGAAAACGCGCCGCCAGCTGCCCATGACCGTGGCACACGATCCATACTTCGCTGAGCGCCCCATCGAGCGAGCCCATCAACGCGTACCGCGCTGAGCGTGAAACCTTGATGTGTCGCTGCTCGAAGGTGCGAACCGGTTTGTCTGAAACTAGTGGAGGGTTCAAGAGAACTCAGCGTAGGGTAGGTATCGAATCCCGCACGGAGTCGCGGGAAGAACGGGAAGAGTCGCGCGGGGCCGCGCCCTCGACTTGGTGCTCCGCTTCCTCGAGGGGCTGTTGCATATGCATCTCGGCCTGGCCCATCTCCTCCGCAGTGTCTGAGTGCATGTCGTAGCTCTCTTCCTCGGCGCGCGTAACGCGAGCTGCGGCTCGAGCCCGCAACACTCGAGCGGCGTATCGCTGAACGAAGCGGGAATTCTCAGCCGGTATCGGAGCGGGACTCATCGAACGTCCAGTCTGCGCGGCCTCCGCGGCTTGCGCGAGAGCAATCGTTTCCAGAACGAAGTCCCTGACCGAGAGTCCCGCTCTTTCTATCGCTCGTCGCGCCCGCGGACTCGATTCCAGCCGCGCGATTGCCCGGTCAACGGCATTACCACGGGTCAGCACGGTTCCGCTCATCGCGGACCGCGGGAGCTGCTCGAGATTGCTCTGCGCCTCCGTCCACCGCGCGAAGTTGTCCTCGTTTATTCTGAAATCGATCGGGACGGATAGAGCCTCGCGCGCTTCCGGGGAGGCATTGTCGAACAGCAGCGATGTCGTCAACGCCCGCTCGCCGTCCGGGCTCTCCCGCTTGCAGCTCCCCACCAGCAGCACCAGCACCAGGAGCCCGGTCGCACCTTCCAGCCGACCTGAACGTATTTGAGCCATCGATCCTGCCTCCGGTACTTCACCTTACGAAGCGAATGACGGGCCAGTGTCGCTCAGGCCAATGATTGTCCTAAAGGTAGCTGAGCCACCAGTCATGGCGCCGCGCTTTCACACCTGCGTACCATCGGCAAAGTGGGTACAGCAGGATCACGCCGAGTATCCAGAGCGCGTAAACCATCGCCAGCCCGAATCCCGATCCCGGCGCCCAAGGCGGTGAGAACGCGATGTTGCTGAACAGATAGTCTGTAGGTTTCCCCGCAATACGTCCTGCGACGAGCGCCAGCGTGTGGCTCGTGATCCACTGCAACAGGTAGAAGAAAAGCGGTACCCGTCCGTAGACAATGAAGATACGGGCGAGCTTTCCCCGCTCGCGGCCTTCCGCCCAGGCGAGAAAGAGCATGGCCGGTCCCAGCGTCATCAGCAAAAAGAGGAGTGATGGCGGATATTTCGACACCGCGAGGAAGGAGAGCGCGGTCTTCACCGTAGCGGTTTGCGCAGACCAGGGAGCGGGATCGCCGTAAAGGTTGATCGCCCGCAACACGATGAATCCGAGCGTCATCGCCGTGCCAAGCCGGATAAGAATCCGCCGTCTCTCGACCCTGTCGAGTCGGTAGAGCAATCCGAACGCGTATCCAACCGCCATCACGGCAATCCACGGAATCAACGGATAGAGCACGAGCACCGCGGGGCCGGGGAATCCGAATGGAAAGATCACTCCCGGCTGGTGCAACACCTTCCAGAGCGATGCTCCGAAACCAGGAACGGGACTCCCCGGCCCGTTCCAGCTCGTCACCCTGATTCCATCCAGCGCGTCGTGCAGGAAGATCATCGCCAGACTCAGGACTACGATGACCCGCATTGGGAGATGGATCACTGCAGCCAAAACGATCATGCTCCAGCCGATCACCCAGATTACCTGGAGGAGACCCAATAGCACCGGGTAGTCGAAGTTGAAGAAGATGATCACCCGCAGTACAGCGAGCTCCAGCACGATGAGCCAGATGCCACGCGTGACGAGAAATGTCGACAGCTCGCGTTTCGGCTTGCCGCGCATTTCCTGGAAGTACGCGCCGGTGCCGGCGAGAAACACGAACACCGGTGCGCAAAAATGCGTGATCCACCGCGTGAAAAAGAGGAGCGGGTACGTCCTCGCGACGTCGGTCGGGTCAAACGCAGCGGCCTGAAAGTGAACGAAGTCGCGAGTGTGGTCGAGCATCATGATCACCATGATCAACCCACGCAGCAGATCGACGGAATCCACCCGTGCGCGTCGCTCGGGACTGTACTCTGCTGTCGCCGTCACAGCCGCTATACTATTGCCGCGCCCTCTTCCCCGCTACCCGAGATTTCGCGACCATTCCAACATGACACAATTTCTTCAGCGCATTGCGCTCGCTGCGGCCGTCGTCGTCGCGACGCCCCTCCAGGCACAGACACGTGCGATCAACTGGGATTCACTTTCGAGTGAAGCGACAACGGTCCTGACCAACTATCTCCGCATCAATACCACCAATCCGCCCGGCAATGAGATCCTTACCGCGCGCTTCCTCAAGGACATTCTCGCACGGGAAGGCATCGAAGCGCAAATCGTGGATACCGTGGAGCTGGGAGCGAACCGTGTCAATCTCTACGCCCGGTTGCGGGGAAACGGATCAAAAAAGGCGATTGCTCTGGTCCATCACATGGACGTGGTCCCAGCGGCTTCCGCTTATTGGTCCGTCGATCCCTTCTCCGGCGCGATCAAGGACGGCTATCTGTGGGGACGTGGCGCTCTCGACATGAAGGGCGAGGGGATCGCGCACCTAATGGCGATGATTGCGATCAAGCGATCCGGTGTTCCGCTCAATCGCGACATCGTGTTCATCGCCAACTCGGACGAAGAGCTCGGGTCCACGGGAGCAATCGTCTTCGTTCAGCGGCACCCGGAGCTCCTGCGGGATGTCGAGTTCCTCATCACCGAGGGTGGTGACAATGCGGTCGATGACAGGGGCAAGGTCTCCTATTTCGGCGTCAGCGTCTCGGAGAAGCGCACCTTCTGGCAGCGGCTGACGGTCAAGGGCGTGCCCTCTCACGGATCGCGACCGACGAAGCAAAATCCCGTCCCGAGACTCGTCGCCGCGCTCGATAGGATCGCGCACTACGAGACCCCGCTGCACGTCACTCCCGGAGTGGACAAATACTTCCGCGATATCTCGCAGTCGTATTCTGGGCAGCAGCGGAAATGGCTGTCCAACGTCTCGGTCGCGCTGAAGAATCCCGCCGCGAGAGACTGGATCCTGAGCGATGTCTATTGGAATGCGATCCTGCGCAACACGATTTCGCTGACGGGACTCGCCGGGTCGAACAAGACGAACGTGATTCCGCCCGAGGCGACTGCGGAAATAGACATTCGTCTCCTGCCCGATCAGAATCCGGACGACATGTTGGCGCTGCTGAAGCGAATCGTCGCCGACACGGCGGTGCACTTCACGACACTGCTCCCGCCGAAGACCCCGTTGGAAAGTCCGATCGATACTGACTTGTTTCGTGCGATCGAACGCGCCGCAAAGGAGCGCGCGCCGAGCGCATTCGTGACGACTCGAATGTTGACGGGAGCGACGGACCGTCCGACGTATCGCAAGGTCGGAATAGTGACCTACGGACTTGATCCTTTCCGGGTGCCGGCAGCGGAGAGCCAACGCGGCGTACACGGTAATGACGAGCGGATTTCGCTCGACAACATTGGCTTTGGCGTTCGCTACATGTACGACATACTGCGTTACGCGCAGTAGTCCGTTCGAGCTAGAACGTCAGCTCTTGTGCCTGAAGGTGATTCGTCCTCTCGTCAGGTCGTAGGGCGAGACTTCGAGAGTCACGCGGTCGCCGGCGAGAACGCGGATGCGGAATCTCCGCATCTTTCCCGCAATCGTCGCGTGTACGTCGTGGCCGTTGTTCACCTGCACGCGAAACGTCGCATCGGGCAGCACTTCAGTGACTGTTCCTTCCAGCTCGATCGCTTCTTCCTTTGCCATAATCCTCCGTAGGGTTTTGTAGCGTACGAATAAAAAGCGGGGCCGGCCTGGACTTGTCCAGAACGGCCCCGCTTTCCTATCCTGCTTTCAGCAAGCTACGACTTAAGCGCCGAGCTTGGTGACGTTCTCAGCCGCCGGGCCCTTCTGGCCCTGCACGACGTCGAATTCAACGCGCTCGCCTTCAGCCAACGACTTGAAGCCGTTGCCCTGAATGGCGGAATGATGAACGAAGCAATCCTTCTGTCCGTTCTCGGGGGTGATGAAGCCAAAGCCCTTGGCGTCGTTGAACCATTTTACTTTGCCGGTGGTACGCATGTTCGGTACATCCTCATTCAATTGTGTCGGAGTGCCGTGTTTGCGGTACCTGTCCGACTACTGTTTGTTCGCGGCCGGAATGGCCGCCTTTCCCAGCCCGCAAATCAAAAAAGACCTGGCAATTGTCCAGGTCCCCTTGAGTTCGCTGGCTATGTCGCGCAACCGTTGCGCTTCAGGGTTTTAACCTAACCTATTAAGGCCTTCCAGTCAATGAATTTGCGCCGCACATTCTTGGGCGCATGCCGTACGCCTTCCATACCGCCGACGTTTTTACCGACCACCTGCACGGAGGCAATCCTCTCGCTGTGATCCCCGACGCGCGCGGGCTGTCCGACGCGCAGATGCAGGCGATCACGCGCGAGTTCAATTACTCCGAGACTGTGTTCGTGTTTCCGCCAGCTACAACGGGCAACACCCGCCGGGTTCGGATTTTCACTCCGGGTGCCGAGCTTCCATTCGCCGGCCATCCAACGGTTGGCTGCGCCTTCGTCCTCGCCACCGTCGGTGAGATTCCGCTCGACGGCGGCGAAACGCGAATCGTTCTCGAAGAAGGTGTGGGACCGGTCCCCGTCCTCATTCGCGCCAGGAACGGGAAGCCGGTTTTCGCTCAGCTCACTTCAGCGAGGATGCCCGAGATCAAGGATCCCCCGCCTCCCCCCGAGACGCTCTGCGAGATTCTTTCACTCGAGCCAAGTCACATCGTTGCCGACGACATGATCGAGCCAGAGGCGGTGTCGTGTGGCGTGCCATTTCTCTTCATCCCGATCAAGAAGCCCGAGATGCTGTCCTGGGTGAAAGTTGATACGGCCAAGTGGGAGCAGGCGCTGCGCGATTACTGGGCACCGGAGATGTTTGTGTTCAGCACAGAAGACTGGAGCAACATCTTCGAGGGCGGCCACATACGTGCGCGCATGTTCGCGCCGGGACTGGGCATCGGAGAAGACCCGGCAACGGGAGGCGCCTGCGCCGCCCTCGCGGGATTCCTGGCGCTACGATCAGAAAAGCGGGATGGAACGCTGCGCTGGACGGTGGATCAGGGAGTCGAAATGGGAAGGCCGAGCAAGCTGGAGCTGGAGGTCGAGCTGAAACGCGGTCAGCTCGCGGCGATCAAGGTCGGCGGATCGTCAGTCCTCGTGAGCTCCGGAACTCTGCACCTCGAAGGCGAGGCCTAGCTGCCCGACGTGCCCCAGCGGCGTCGATCGCCTGGCGCAGGCGGTGGCAGTACCACCCGCTGGGAATAGTCGGTAAGCGCCACTACCCCAAAGATGATGACGGCGATCACGACGAAAAAGTTCCGGGTGGTCGCGTCACCGGCGAATCCGTAAATCCACGGCGCGACGAGAAGAAATACCCCCGCCACCAGCTCGATCGCGCCGTGGATCCTGAACGGAATGAATTTGAAGAAACCGAGCGGAAAGTCAGTGCAGCCGGTCATGATCAAATGGATGCCGGAAAGCCAGTACACGATAGCTGCCGGCGTTCCGTGCATGCCGAAGACCATGGGTGCATTGAGGAACGCGGCCACAGTCGCGTAGTCCAGTACGCCGTGTACTCGTGCCGAAATGGGTTTTGTCACTGTAGCTGCGGCCGCAATGTCAAAGGCATGTCAGGGTAGGTGCCGGTCTCCGATTTCTACTCGAGGTAGTGGTAGAGGCCGAACAGCGCCATTCCCGCGCCGCCGATGATGATGATCGTCCCAGCCGTCCCGCCGATCAGAGCGCCCGCGATCATCGCGCCGACACCGACAACCATCAATGCCACATCCTGTCCGGCACCCCGGCGAATTGGCGCCGCCGTAACCTTTGTCGATGCATCGACCTTCGCTTCGCTGACGCGGAATCCGACAGCGGCTGACTGAAGCGTCGGGCCCTTTGGTGACGGCTGGGCCGACTGCTGCGCGTTGGACGCAGCTGGTATCATAGCAAGAGCAAGGAAGCTGATCGCCAGAAAGCGCATTTCGTTCTCCATTGAGGGGCAGGATTATTCGAGAGGAAGAGGCTCAACCGAATCTTCCGTTTCCTGCACAGTGTGAAAGCGCAATTCGGCAATAAACATGCACGGCCGCGCCACTCGGCGGCAATCAGGCCTTGGCGGGCTGAACCTCGAAGGCGAACACTCCAGTTAGAATCCGCCCTCCATGCTTCACCTGAACCCACATGTGATACTTGCCGGGCTTGGGGAAAGCGTAAGGGAAGCTGATCACGCCGTTCTGCGGAATTGCAGTCATGGGATGCGACGCCTCGCTCGCCTGAATCCTTTGACCGAGACGTCCGGCGACGCTATCACCTGGCTGCCTCATCATGAACGCCATCTGCGAGGCCATCGAGATTGTGCCGCTGGGATGCAGATGAACGAACACGGCCCCGTCGTCGCGGCTGACCACGCCGTGCCCCGCCATTCCGATGTATGGCTCGAGCGCGAGCGCCTTCCCATCCGGCCCGACCACCCTGAAGCGGAGTGAAGCATTCCTCCCTTCGACAAAGTTGGCGCCACCCTCCAGCGTCATCACCGATCCATCCTCGAGCGTCGCAGTCGTGGCGCTGGGAGCCGTAGGGGCAACATGGGATGCGTCATCGGGATCAGTCTTCGTCGCGCTCGCTTTGACCGGCTCCGGGATGTCGACTCTCGTCGAGAGCGTCTGAGTGAATCCGCTCTCGTGCACGATGTCCCCATAGACGCGGTAGCTGCCGGCCGGAAGTGACGGTAGTGCCGACAGAAAGCTCACGCTGTCGGTGGTTGGTGGATGCAGATGCGCGAAGGCCAGGAGATCCGGTTCGCGAATCATGAAGACGTGAATCAGCTTCCCGTGATCGGGTATCAGTGGGGTATAGCGGTTTGACGAATGCTTTCTCAGCCAGGCGCTGTCGTTCCGCATCGTCCACACCGAGTCGGATAATCTGAAATCGAGACTTCTCCCGTCGGCACCAATCAAGGCGCTCGCCGTGAAAGGCTTGTAGATGCTGTTGTTGAAACGGGAATCCTCCAGATTCCACCAGCGTGATCCGCCGAAGAGCGCAAGAGCCACGAGCGCTCCAGTCGCTCCCATGGCCACACGGGCTTTCCACTTCCGGCGTGCATCTGGTGTCTCTCCCGGCGGCAGCACGCTCTCGCGCACCGCCGCGCCAATGATGGTGATCAATCCCACGAACAGGAAAACGCCGACCGCCGTGAGCGGGACAGCGAGCTTTGAATCCAGCTCGAGCCGGCGGTTGGCGACCACGACGACGGGGACAATGGCCTTGCCTGCACCGAGCGACCCACTCACGTTCACGGTAACGCTGTTGGACCCGCCCGACATGATCCACAGCGGCGCGGCGTAGAGCCCAGCGTCTCCCTCAACCGGCTCAGCAACCTCGGGTGGCGGTGCCGCCGCCAGGGCATCGAAACGATTTGCCTGCACCGTTACCTGCTCCACGCCCGGCCCACTCACTCGTGTGAACACGTTGGCGACGCCGGGCACCACTCCGGGAGTCACGATTTGCACGACCACGTGATACGGTCCCGCGCTGCCCTCGTACCAGGCATCCGGACTGCCGACGTGCGCCGAACAAACTACGACGACGGTTGCAACTGCCGCCACGCGGGCGACGAGCGATCTCATCGCCTGACCTTTGACATGCCACTGCCCCAGAACAGGCTGAGGCGCGAGGCAACGATCGCGAGGATCATGGCGATGCCGGTTCCCTTGGCGAACTTTAGCGGACTCCAATTGCCGAGCGCGTCGACATCGCGATTCCAATACTGATGCGTCCACGCCCCCAGTCTGGCGTCGTACGACCATTGGTTGGCCCCAATGATGTAATTGTCCGCCGCGGGCGAGAGAAGGAAATACGCCCAGAACCAGTGCACGGCGACCATCACCGCCACCCACGTTGCTCCGACCATCGCGGCGAGCTTCCAGTCATTCTTGCGCCCGAACTTCCGCATCAACAGGTCGACCGCGATCGCAGGCACGATGATGAGGAGAGGGAACGCGGGCGGTACCATGTGCGTGACAGGATTGTAGATCGGCGCCAGCCTTGGCGTGGCGGGGAACGCCTGCAGGATCCACATCATCAATAGCGTGATCACCGAATAGATGGCGGTGATCGTTGTCGCCGGCCACTTGAGATGCGACGCGCGTGAGAGCCCGATCAGGAAAATGGGAATCGTCCAGGCTGTGATTGCGTAGAACTTGGAGCCGTGCATTTGGTTGCCGACGCTTGCGTCCTCCTGAATCACTGTCGCGATCATCGTGATCAGTATCCCCGCGGCGTACGCGTGCATCAGGCTGTACATCTTCTGATCGTCTTCAGAGGCGTGATTCTGCGCGCTCAGGGTCATCAGCATCGCGCCCATCTGGATTCCGATCATGCCCCAGGCAAGGATCATGTGCGGCGGGCTGATGATTTTGACGTCGAGTCCGTAGGCGTTGTGCCACCAGTTGTCGAAGGGGGCGGACGTGATCATCATCAGCGTGCCCCAGATGCACACCCAGGCGCCAAGCGGGCCCTGAAAGTATCGCCAGAAGCGAACCGACTGCGCTTTCTCCGCGGGAGATCCGGCGAAGGTAGTTTTCAGAACGAGCCAGCCGCAGCTAAGTCCGGCGATGACGGCCGCCAGCTGTTCGAGAACGTGGGCGAGCGTCCAGAACGTGTCGCGTCCGACTGTTCGATGCCACGACACATCCCAGATCAGTCCCACAACGATGCACGTCGATGCCAGCACCACGGCGTAGAGCGGCCACGGAATGCGCCACACCATAGGATGAGGCGACCGCTCCGTCAAGAAACTACCGCTCGTCTCTGCGTCCCCGTCCGCGATGACGCTCCGGAACTTCGACCTTGCCTGACACCGATGCGTAGTCGATGCTGCCGCTGCCCTTCGAATCCACTCTGAAATCGCGGCCAACTTTGCTCACTTCGATTTCGCCGGACCCATCGTTCTCGACGACGACTGAACCGCGGACGTCCGTCGCGTAGATCCCGCCGGAGCCGTCAGTCTCGACTGTGAAGGAACCCGTCACGTTACGCACCTCGATGTCGCCCGAGCCATCGCTCACCCTCACGTCCCCGCCCACGTTCTCGATCGTTAGGTTGCCCGAGCCATCCGTGATGCGAACCGTGCCTGCAGCGCCAACGACGGAGAAATCGCCGGACCCGTCGGATGCTTCGAGTGAGCCGACGTTGAGAACCTTCGCCTCGCCGCTGCCGTCGGAGACGTCGGCGTTGATGCCCTGCGGCACCAGGATCACCAGATCCAGCGCGGCCGAGTAGTTGTCCCGGTAGCCGCGGTCCCAGTCGCGATCGGGGATGTCTGCCTTGATGAACACGACATCGCCCCGACGCTCGGCGATGAGCCTGATCTGATTGAGGAACTGCGGCGAAGAGGATCGGGCCGTGCCAGTCACCTGCACCTGCCTCAGCCCGGCCTTGCCCTCGACCCGAAGGGTACCGGCTGCGGCCTCGACCTCCACCGTGCGAGCGCCTGCCGCGTCCACCGATGCATTCCTTGGCGCGGTATAATCACTCGAGCTCTGCGCCTGCGCGGCCGGGACGATGAGGAAAGGCGCCGCCGCGAAGGCTGCACCGCGTATCTGTCGCTTCATTGATGACTCCATTCGGGTGTGACTGGGTTGGACAACCCTGTCACCCGTACGGTTTGAATGACCACTGGTTTCACCCCGGCGGGATGGAAACCTCGGCGAGCTTCCAGAGGCCATTGAGCATGTCGGAGGCGTAGACTCGACCGCTGGAGAGCAGGACCCCCCAAATATAGACCGGGTGCTCGTCGCCGGGCCCGTGCGCAAGCTCCCGCCCCATGCTGGCGAGGTCGCAGCGCCCATCCGGAGCCTTGTGGGCGGCGGCACAACTCGACAGGTCGCCGGTGATGTCGATCGCTCTGACACCACCGTTGTAGTACGCGGCATAGAGAATTCCGCGGGTCTCGTCGACCGAGAAGTTGTGCGTTCCCGCGCCAGGTAGGTGGAAGAATGCAACTTCCCGTGGAGCCGCGAAGTTGCTGACGTCGACGACGTGGATGTCACCGCTCGCAGAAGCGCCAGTCGCGCCTGGCCCCTCCTCACCAACGAAAGCGTACCGGTTATCACCGCTGATCGCATTGTGATACCACCACACGTTGTGTACTGCGCCCCCGACCGTAACCACATTGCCAAGCGCGACGGGATTCGAGACCGAGCCGCCGCTGCCGGCGCCACCGATGTCCCAAATGGTCATTCCGTCATCCCAGAGCGCGGTGATGAGAATTCCGTCGCGGACGAAGACATCGTGCACGAATGGGCTGCCCATCACCGCGGTGAAGACCTGAGTAGGCACTGCCGGGTCAGAGAGATCCACTATCACGAGGCGCGCTGCACTCCCGATTCCGGGATCAACGGAGAGAAATGCGTAGAGCGTTCCGTTGACGCGCTGAACTTCCGCCGTGTGGACTCCCGGACTGGTGAGCGGTGTGGTGTACCGCGAGATCAGCTGTGGGTTCACGGGATCAGAGAGTCTGTAGATCATGATCGAGCCGGAGGCGAACTCCGTCGCCACGATCAGCAACTGCCCGTCATCGCTGGTCTGAATGTCACCCAGTGTCGATGCGCTGGGGACGATTACCGTGTTGACGAGGTTCGGGATATCACCTGCAACGTCCCAGATCTTGATCGCGTTTCCCGGAGATTCCCGGGATCCCCAGGTCGTCGTGTAGGCGACGTTTCCCCTCACCCACACCTCGCCGGTGTAACGCTCCGCCACGACCCCGAGGCCGAGCACTGCGAGCGGCGGGGAGTCGGTCGGCGGGACTACCGGGTTGTCCGAGAAACAAGAGACGATGGACAACGCCGCCGCGACGGTGGCGCCACGTCTGGCAAGATTGCTCATGGAGATTGGGAATGACGCTCGCGAGCGAGTCATTGCTAATACGGCGCGCTGCCCGTGGCTCCGTGCATGTGCATATCGTCCATCTCCTTACTGCGCATCTTCATAACCCGCTTCTCTGTGCTGGCCACTCCATACCTGCCCATTCGCATGTGGCTCATTCCCAACGCGAGCTTGGCGCCGACGGACACGCTCCAGATGCGATTGGAGCCGTAGAACTGCGTGGGATCGAATCCCGAGGGGCTGAGCGTTGGTCTGAAACGAATGCGCGCGACTTCGGCGAAGGGCTCGAGCGTCAGGGTCTTAAGCGGTTGGAAGGTGGCGGCGAGCAGCGCGGTAATGATCGTCCACTGCGAGCGTCCGTTGATGCTCAGATCCGTTGCCGGGAGCGGGCTTCTGAACTCGTCAACGAGCCTGTCTTCATCCGGCCGTTCGGTGCGCTCGAATCTAAACGCCCCGCTCGCGCGACCGTAGCGGGCCCACGTCTCAGCGAGCAGAGATGTGAAAGCAAACGTGCGCGACGAGCCCGCGTAATTCGTCGTTCGCGCCCACTCCAGCAACCCGTACCCGGAGTGCTGCGCATCCTCGAGGCGAATCGACGCGCTCTGCTTGTGATGATCCACTCCTCCGCCCGTCGCGTTCTCTGGTGATCGCACCAGAGCGAAACTGGTCTGGAGCTCTCCCTGCGGGAACGGAATGAGAGTGACTCTACTCGACCACGAATCCCAGTAGCGCTTGCGGTTGGGAACGTCGCCGGGACTCTCCGGCTCGTCGCCGTTGAACAGGCCCGCCTCGAGAATGACGCGTCGCGTCCTGGCCGAGGCCACCGCGACGGCGCGTTCGAGAACCTGAGCGAGATGGTGATTGATCGGATACTTCTCGAACGGCCTGGCCATCGGATCGTCGGTGCCGAACGGAGCGAACCCCTTGCCCAAGGCCAGCGATGCACCGTTGTCCCCGAACTTCCGCTGCGCGCTGACCACCAGCTCGTGCAGGTAGGTATGGGGATGACGGCGATCGATATATCCTTCGCCGTGGATGCCGGCGTTCAGCTCGCCCCGCTTGAGCGTGACTCCCTCGAAGTCGAGCGCCCCCTTCAACTCGACAGCGTTATTCCAGAAACTCGCCATGGCCATGACCATGGGCTGAGTGAGATAGCCCTCGGTGAGAACGCGGCCGTGAATCGCCGGAGATTCGCGAGTGCCCACGCCGATTGCCTGCGCGCCGAACTCAATGTGGGCAGGACCGTAGTGGACCGACTGTGCTCGCGCGGCAACAGGAAGCAGCATTGCGATCGCCAGCAGATTGACCCATACCCATTTATTCTCAGTGAGCTCGCCCCACTGCCTGCGACGAATTTCAATTCTGAACAGAGATCAAACCTCGGATGCAGCGGCTAGCCGCTGGATGAATCCTGATATAGACTTCGAGCAATATCGCATGGGGGATTGCTGCATGCTGGTTCGCGAGAGAAATCCCGTTTTGATAGTGGGTGCCGTCGCGTCGTTGCTGATGGCTGGCGCCGTCGCTCACGCGCAGCAAACCGTGACTCCGGCCACAGCGGCCGTGAGTGGCCCGTCAGTCAACGATCTCGCGCCCAATTTCACACTGAACGGCGCCACGCGGTACGGTCTGCTCAAGACTCCGGTCACTCTCGCGGACTATCGTGGGCGCACGGTAGTGCTCGCGTTCTTCTATCAGGCGCGGACGAAGGGCTGAACCATCCAAATGGAGGCGTACCGTGATCAGTACGCCACGCTCTTCAACAACGGCCGCAACGTCGTCGTCATTGGCATCAGCGTCGACCCCGACACCGCTCTGGCGTCGTGGGCGAAGGATGAGGACTTCCCCATTCTTTTCGCGAGTGACCCGGGTTCGA
>Ga0184605_10000066_pt1 | contig 28473 bp, 25 predicted proteins | sample PLM0_30_coex_FD_132995 | JGI IMG/M metagenome (GOLD analysis project Ga0184605, IMG submission 132995) | Groundwater sediment microbial communities from an aquifer in East River, Colorado, USA - PLM0_30_coex | ecosystem: Environmental > Terrestrial > Soil > Riparian zone | place: USA: East... | reverse complement strand
CGGAAAGCTTCGCCGAGGCCATGCAAAAAATCGAAGACAAGCGTTTCCTCGACCTGAATTTCTTCATGGGAGCGCTCCAGCCTTCGAATCCGCCGTATCTGAAACCAGGCGGTAATAATCCATCCGGCGACAGACGCAACAAGCAGTCCGAGAAGAAGAGTCGGCCACATCATGCAAGGGCCAGCTTACTTCGAAGGCGTCTCGTGATGAAGGTCTTGTCTTAAGAAATCGAGAACGTCTTTAAAGCGAAGGATATTTTCCGGCGCGGCCTCGCAAAGCGCTTCATGCGCCGCCAGCATCGTCTCCGTTTGTTCCTTTTTCCTATCCGCAGGCGACCGGACCGCAGGGGTTCGCGCGAGGGCTCCGCAGTCAGGGGGACTGGCGCCATTAGCATGAATATCAAATATCTGATCCAAGCCTAATCCGGAGAGAAGCTCCTGGCTGCGATTTCTACAGTGAACGATATGAAGATGTCCGTGTCCCAGCTCCTTTAATCGAAGCGCAACGCTGGCCATGGTTCCCATGAATGTGGAATCCATCATGGCGCAATCCGCAAGGTCCACCACAAATTCGCGATAACCGCGGTCCAACATCTCACGCGCAAACTCCTTGAGATTGCCGCTGTTGAGGAAACTACCTTTCCCCTCCACCTTCACCCATACGGTTGGGCCGCTTATCCCTACTTGAATAGATGAATCCACAGTTACTACCTAAAAGATACCAGCCCGAAAGCCATGCTGTCAATGCTCGCCGGACTCAAGAAAACCTCAGAAAATGTTTCGGAATCCGGAGCACGACAGGCCGCATCAGACAACATTAGCGGAGGCGTGAGAGGCGCCGTTCGGTTTCAATCCCACATAAAGGAGCGATTCTCCGCCACGATCCGGCCGTTTTCGATTAACAGACACCGCCATGCAATTATTCGACCGTCGTCAAAATAGTCATCTCCAATGACCTTGAATTCGGTTTTATGAGTGCCGCGTACATTTCGATACGAAATCTCCTGCGCCTGGACGTGTTCGTGCAGTTTCTCCTGGCGATATTCCAAACGCACTGTGACATCGGAAGGGCGCTTGGCCCGCCAGTAGAAGTCGAGGTAATTGCCGTACCGCTGACGTTGGTCTAGTACCGTTACGGCTCCAAAGAGCCGATACTGGCGCTCAAAGGTAAGCGGAGCGTCCTGCATTGTCGCGGTTTTCTGGCTTGGGGAATTCGATTTTCCGCCAAGCGAACTCGATGTCTTCCGGCCGCCCTCGCCTGGTTTTGGCGGTTTATCGCTCAAGAAGAAGAGCTTCGTTTTTCGAAACTCGAAATCGTTGCTCAACGCCACCGGCAGTGGTGAGATTTTTTCCACGATTCTTGGTTCTACGCGCTCACGCGCAGCCTGACTGGAGACAGCGATAGTCAAAGAGCTCAAAGCGAAGAGAGCAGAAACAAGCCTCACTCACCTAATAAAGCCGGATTTTGAACGGGGTGTCAACGAGCAACCGCACATCCAGGTTCTTTCGCTTCTATGGCACTCACCCGAATCTGGAAGTAATTTCGATCTCGTGATTGAAGTTCGTTATGCACGCGGGGTGTATCTGCCCCGTCAGGATTTATGGCTCGATCCGTGGGACGCAAAGCGATTCGCTTTTGTTTCCCATGCGCATGGAGACCACATTGCACCACACCGGGAAATCATTGTTTCCCAGCGCACCGCACGCTTGATGCAAAGCCGGTTGCCGGGCGACCGCACGGAACACATTCTGCCGTTCGGTGAAAGACAAACGGTGCACGGAGCCGACCTTATGCTATTGCCGGCCGGGCATATTTTTGGATCGGCACAATGTTTCCTTTTTGCGGGCAAGGAGACATTGCTGTACACCGGCGATTTTAAGCTGCGTCCCGGGAAATCCGCGGAGCAAGCCGAGTGGCGCAAGGCGGATACACTCATCATGGAGACGACATTTGGCCTGCCACGCTATCGATTCCCGCCAGTGGAACAAGTCATCGAACAAATCACTGCTTTCTGCCGGGAAACCATTGATGACGGTGGGGTGCCTGTCCTGCTTGGATATTCGTTAGGCAAAGCGCAGGAGATCCTCCGTTCGCTTGATGGAGCTGCGTTAACGCCAATGCTCCACGGCTCAGTTTATCAGATGACCCGAATTTACGAGCAGTTTGGCCAATCATTTTGCAAATATCTTCGCTACAAGCCAAACGATATTGCTGGAAAGGTTCTGATCTGCCCACCCAGTGCGAACCATTCGCAGATGCTGGAAAAGATTGGGCGCAAACGTGTGGCGATGATCAGCGGCTGGGCTGTCGATCCAAACGCAATCTATCGCTATCAGGTTGATGCGGCGTTCGCACTTTCCGATCACGCTGACTACAACGATCTGCTTCGCTATGTCGACCTCGTACAGCCGCGACGTGTGCTTACGCTCCACGGTTTCGCAGCTTCGTTTGCACGTGATTTACGCGAACGCGGCATCGAAGCGTGGGCGTTGAGCGAGGAAAACCAGATGGAGTTTACCCTGGCACAACTTCCTGCCACCACTTTCGTTGGCGCATCGCGCTCTGAACACTGCCCGGAAGGTGAGTGCCCTGCCCCATCCGAATTCCTCGCATTTGCGCATGTTGGTGAAGCGATTGCTGCAACTCCAGCCAAACTGGCAAAAATTCGGTTGCTTGCCGATTATCTGCGTGGCCTAACGAGCGAGCAACTTCCGATCGTGACACGCTACTTCACTGGCAAAGCGTTTGCCCAGAACGATCCGAGGACCCTGCAGACCGGCTGGGCCATAATCTTCCGCGCGCTGCAAGCGGCCACCAAAATCAGCGACGCAGAGTTTCATCGCGTCGCGAGTACCCACGGCGACGCGGCCAAAAGCGCGTTCGAAGTTCTCGATGGAAGAACGACCCCGCAACCGTTCACCATCCGTGAATCGGAGGATTTGTTCAAAAATCTCCACCAGGCACGCGGCCCGATCGCCAAGGCCGAGCTGCTGCGAAATCAATTCTCAAAATTGTCTGCGCGCGAAGGTCAGTACGCCGTTAAAATTCTCACTGGCGATCTTCGCATTGGGTTGCGCGAGGGTTTGGTCGAAGAAGCAATCGCGAAAGCATTCGGCGCTTCGCTCGAGCAGGTAAGAGAGGCCAACATGTTGTTAGGCGACATTGGTCAAACCGCCCTGCTGGCATCGCGAAACGAGCTGGCACGTGCGGAACTGTCACTGTTTCGTCCGATTAAATGCATGCTTGCGACTCCTGAACCGACAGCCGAATCTGTCTGGGAACGCTTCGCCGAAGCTGCAAGGACTGGGCGGGACCAGGCGTCGTCCGCGCCGACTACCGTTTATCTGGAGGACAAGTTCGACGGTATTCGCGCACAGTTGCACCGCAGTGCCCAACAGGTCGAGATCTTCTCTCGCGATTTGCGGCGTATCACGGAGCAATTCCCGGAACTGGCAGATGAAGCCGGGAATTTCCAGGAGGAATTGATCATCGACGGCGAAATTATTGCATTCGAGAAGGGCCGCGAACTCACCTTCTTCGATCTGCAGAAGCGGCTGGGACGAAGGAGCGGCGGCGCCGATTTGTTCGACCGCGCGGCGGCAGACGTTCCAGTCGCGTTTGTGGTCTTCGATCTTCTTTGGTTGAATGGTCGGTCATTGTTAAAGGCTCCGCTGTATGAACGACGAAGACATCTGAGTAACGTGCGATTGCCCTCCCATTTTCAAATTGCCAGGGTCATGCCCGCACATTCTGCTGCTGAGATCGAACAAACGTTTCAACAGGCGCGGCAGCGCTTGAATGAAGGGCTAATGATCAAAGACCCGGAAAGTTTCTATCTGCCCGGTAACCGCGGCCTGTTTTGGTTCAAACTCAAGAAAGAACTGGCGACACTGGATGTGGTGGTCGTGGGGGCCGAGTTTGGGCACGGCAAACGCAATAATGTGTTGAGCGATTACACATTTGCTGTGCGCGATGAAACCACTGGTAAGCTCCTCCCGATTGGTAAGGCTTACAGCGGATTAACCGACACGGAGATCGCAGAGCTGACCAAGCACTTCAAGGAGAACACAATCGCAGACCATGGTCGGTATCGCGAAGTAAAACCGGACGTGATCCTCGAGGTCGCCTTCAATTCAATTCAGCCCAGTTCACGCCACGCTAGTGGACTGGCATTGCGTTTCCCGAGAATCAAAGCAATCCGGCGAGACAAGAATGTCGATTCAATCGATACGCTGCAATACGCCCGTGAACTGACGGCTCAACGCGCAAATTCGCCACCTAGTTTGCGTTGAACCGATTGGTCAACAGTTCGTATCTACTGGGGCGTAGACGACGGAGATGGTGAAGTCGCCTCCGCGCCAGTACTGGTATCGGCAGACCCACTGGTGTTGCCAGACGCGCTCGTGTCGGCAGGCGCCCCGGCAGCGGAATTCGGCTGTGTCCTCATGGATCTCATTTGCTGTATTGCCTCCATCCTGCGCTGCCTTATGGAACGCAGCTCTTCAATTCTTTTTTCCCTGCTGGCTTTGAGCTGCGAGTTGTCGGGCGGCGCTAAACCGGGAGGAATGGTTGCAGAAGTGGGAGCATTCGAAGAACCGTCCCTTTTCAGAGCTCGCAATTGAGCGTCGGCTGGAACCATCGCCGCACGGGCCGCACGGGCCATTGCTTTTTCCCTCTCGGACAATGCCTTCTCTCGTTCGTCTAATGCTTTCTCGCGCGTATCCAGCTCGACCTTTCGCTGAGCGAGTTGTTGTTCGGCCGCTGCGTCTTGTTTTTGGCAGGAGCAAACCATCGCCAGAGGAATGAGCATCGAGAGGGCAAAGAGTTTTTTCATATCAAAGGTCGTATTTAGGGTTTTCCGTTAATTTCGGACGAACAAAACCGATGGGGCGGCTTCTAGTCAAATGAAAGTTAACGCGGCTGCGGGGTGGTCGAACTTGCCGGCGCCACAACGACCGTCTCAATCTGAGCGCGGCGAAAGCGCTGAATATTGGCAAAGACAGCCACTAGCGCGAGTGATGCAAGGATGATGATCATCAGTACAACGACGCTCCTTGGAACGTGAGGTGATTGAAGTTTTTCGACAGGTTGCTGCGGCTGATTCACGTGTGAAGTATCGATATCGATTTCACGTGCGCAAGGAAGTCTTGTTCGTTTTCCGTACTCGACGAAGCCAAAAGCGTGTATCAATTCAAACGCAAAGCCGCGATTGCGTCCATGACTCGCCGGCTTAACCGCTTGTAGAGATCCTTCCCTGGAGGATTTAGATCGGCAGCCGTAAAGAAAATTGGTTCTCCCACGACGATAGTAATTGGGACAAAGTGCAAACCGCCGCCGCCGCGCGGCAGGGCTTCGTGGGCACCAAAAATTCGCATAGGCACAACGGGCGCCAGCGTTTTTGCGATGATGAGACCTAATCCCGGCTCGGCCGGCTGCAAGCTGCCATCGACGGCGCGCGAGCCTTCCGGAAAAACCAGGGCCGCGTTCCCGGCGTTTAGAACACGAATCAAAGCCTTCAAAGCGCTCCGGTCGATGCCCTCCTGATTGACCGGAATTACATTGAGCTTCGGCAAAAGCCAGCCGAGCGGCGGCACGTCCAGCAATGTTCGCCGCGCCAGAAAGTAAACGGCGCGATCACACGTGGTGCCGGCAAGCGGCGGGTCAAGATAACTCTGGTGGTTCATCGCGAGAATGACGGGGCCACTCTGAAGCATGCGCTCCCGGTGAATGACGCGAAAATGAAAAAACAATCGACCGACAAGACGGCTGAGGTGATAACCAATCCAGTAATAGAAATTCATTTAACGAGTAAACGAATTAGCGAATTACCGATTTGCCTTCACTTGATTTGGACCGCTAAATCGCCGGGGCCATTTTCTTGAGCAGCCCAATGATCTCGTCGATCACCTGTTGAATCGTAAGATCTGACGTGTCAATGACATGTGCGTCTTTCGCGATAACCAGCGGTGAGACAAGGCGTAGAGAATCCGCACGATCACGAATCGCGATTTCGTCGCGCTCTCCTTGCGCGGCCCGACGCTGGAGACGCACCTCAGGTGAAGCATCAATGTAAAACTTGTAGGGCGTATCGGGAAAAACGACCGAACCAATATCCCGACCTTCCACAATCAGATCGTGGGTTTGTGCCTGCTCGTGCAGTTTCTTCGCAACAATCTGGCGGACCACAGGGAACTGACTGATGCTTGCAACGCTTTTGTTAACACAATCATCGCGCAAGTGCTCACCCGGATCGACGTCGTCAATCAGAATGCGCGACTCATTGTTTTGCAGGCGGCACGTGAGGTCGGCCTCCCGAAGTGCTCCAGCGATACTATCGCTTTCTTCCGGGTGAATTTTCCTTTGCAGGATGTGCCAGGTGATTGCTCGATAAATGGCGCCGGAGTTAACGTACACAAATCCCAGGAGCCGGGCGAGCTCTTGCGCGACACTGCTTTTTCCAGAGGCCGCAGGGCCATCAATAGCGATTACCCGATGACAATGTTGCTTGGAGGGGTGCATTTGGTAAGGGCTTCACTTTAGCCGGCGGACCCACCGCTCAACTCTCTGAACTGAACGCTGGATGTTGGGCGTTGAACGTTGCGCGTTCAAATATGGGGGGGTGCGGCATAGCCTAAATTTTAGCGACTCAAGCCCCTTCCTCGACCGGCCCGGGCGTAAGTGAACCGATCACAGGCGTGCTGATCTGCATCCGCTTTTGATTTGTGAACTCCTCAAGCACGGTTTCAAATCCGGGATAAGATTCGCGAATACATTCGGCGTCCTGGACGACGGTTTCGCCATCGGCGAACAAACCGGCTATGGCAAACGCCATTGCGATACGATGGTCGCCAAAACTCGGCACGCGGACTCCGTGCAGCGGCGCCGGACCGAGTATCTCAAGACCATCGTTCATTTCAGCTACCTGCGCTCCCATGGCACGTAGATTGTGCGCGATTGCGGCGATGCGGTCGCTTTCTTTGACGCGCAATTCCTCTGCGTGGCGAATAATCGTCTTGCCGTCCGCAAGAGCGCCGGCGACCGCAAGAATCGGCAGTTCATCAATAAGCTGCGGCACTTCTTTGCCCTGAATGACAGTGCCCTTGAGCGGAAAACCGGTGACTTCGACAATTCCGCGCGGTTCAACCTGATCGCTGTCTTCAATCGCCTCGCGCACTTGCGCACCCATCCGAAGCAGAACACCGAGCAAGGCGGTCCGCGTGTGGTTCAAACCCACGTCTCGAATAAGCAAGTGACCTCGTCGCTGCGCCGCAGCGGCAACCAGCCAAAACGCAGCAGAAGAGATGTCACCGGGAATGTCAAAGTCGCGCGACTCTGGAACCTGGTCGCCGAACACGGCGACGCTGCCACTTCCGTCCACGGCTGTTCGAACCAGGAAATAATCAAACATCATCTCCATATGATTCCGAGTCGGTGCTGGCTCGCTCACGGTGGTCTTGCCCTTTGCAAAAAGACCGGCCAACAGCAATGCGCCTTTCACCTGCGCACTGGCCACAGGTGGTCGATAACGAATTCCACGCAAGGAACCGCCCTGGATGCGCAGTGGTGGCGTCTCTTCCGGACCTTCGGCGAGAATGTTTGCCCCCATCTGACGAAGCGGCGTAATCACGCGTTCCATGGGACGTTTTGAGAGGCCGGCGTCCGCGACAAGCCGACTTTCAAATGTCTGCCCGGCAAGCAGCCCGGCGAGAAGGCGCATGGTGGTGCCAGAATTACCGCAATTGATTTTGCTTTTTGGCGGCGTAAGAACCCGCTTTTTCCCATGGACGATCAACGTGGCGGGCTCGGGTTGTTCGATCTTGATCCCAAGCGCGCGCAGCGCGTTTACCGTGTGCATACAATCTTCGCTCGGGAGAAACCCATTGAGAGTGCAGACTCCATTCGACAAAGCGGCGATGATTACCGCGCGATGCGAGATGCTTTTATCGCCGGGTACAGTGATCTCTAGATCAATTCGAGGTGCCCGTTTTACCCGCAACTCCATAGATAAAAAGAAACCGCTGGTGGATACTCAATACGGGATATTCGATAAAACACAGGCGCCGCGCCGATTCAGCATCAAGCATCAGCCTCGAATACCCTCAAGGCAACCGTTACGGAACCAGAAAGATCTTGTCCGTGTACGGATCCTTTACTTCCGTTCCCGGAGGGAAACCTTCCACATCAATATATTTGCCAGGTGAATATGGACTCTCTACCAGGTGAGGTTTGCCGGGAACGGGGATTCCGTATGGATAATCCCCCTTAGCGACCTTCGTCGGCGCGGCTGGTGGAGGAGGTGGCGGTGCTGCTGCGGTTTCCACGGGTGGGGTACTTGTAGGTTGAACCGGGCCATTCGGGTTGAAGGGTTGTTGCGGAGGCGGGTACTGTTCAGGCTGGGTGGGGCCATAGCTGGCGGCCCGATGTCGGGAGGGTGGCGGCTGCGGCTCTTCACTGCATGAGGCGACGAAGAAGGCCGCGAATAGAGCAAGCGACAATGAGAATTTCATAAATGGAAAAGACTCTCACAATCGTATCCACAGTCTGAGTCGTTGCCAATCATTAAATCTCTTTTTGTCACGCTCAGCGATGCTTTCGCAAAAATTGGCGTGGATACAATAGCGGTCCAGCTTCCATCCGAATCCAAGATAGAGATGGCAACAGCGAACAACTCTCACGCAGAAATCTTGATAGTGGATGATGATGCTTTGAGCCGCAAAATCCTGGCGCAGGTACTAATGTCTGCCGGCTACGACTGCCAGGTATGCGAGAACGGTGCCGAAGCATTGAAGATGATTCACGCCAGGCCGCCTTCGCTTCTGTTGCTCGATTTCGATATGCCGGGGGCAAATGGCGCGGAGGTGTTAAAACAGCTTCGCTCGGATCAACACCAGGCGGTCGCACAGGTGCCAACCATCATGTTGACCGGACACGGAAGCGAGGAAAGCGAAGTCTCTTGTTTGCAGGCTGGCGCAGATGATTTTGTAACAAAACCGGTCAATACGGCAGTATTACGTGCACGAATCGAGACCCAGCTTCGACTCCGTTCCATGAGGCGGCAGTTAGAGCAGCAAAATGACAAACTCGAACAATGGCGCCGCGATCTTGAGCGCGATCTGGCTGCAGCGCGTTTGACGCAGCAATCGCTAATTCCCCAAAAGCCCCTGATGCTGCCCGGATGGGATGTTTCAGCCTGTTATCGCCCAGTGATCCAGGTAGGCGGCGATATATACGGCTGGTTGCGGATGAAGGATGGGCGGATCTTGTTTTGGATCGCAGATGGCTCCGGTCACGGGGCTGCTGCTGCACTGCTCACAACGCTGGCAAAGCTTCTTTTTCACCATGGCAATGTGGAACACAGTTCGCCAGCCAGCCTGATGGAGGCCGTTAACGATGACTTTCGCAGCATTTTTGGCGGGCGCTCTTTCATGACAGCGATGTGTGTTGCGCTCAATCACACAAACGGAAGCGCGCACGCTGTAGGAGCGGGTCATCCGCCGCTTCTCATCGTTCGGCATAACGGTGCAACGGAATCGATCCCGTCAGTCGCACCTCCGCTAGGTCTGATCGAGCGCCCCAAATTTGTGGAAACCCCACTCGACTTCGAACCAGAAGACGCCTTCCTCCTCTATACCGACGGCTTGTTTGGCTCGTCAAAAAATGGAGAGCGTCGAGTGACGCCTCAGCAGTTAGAAAAGATGCTGGATCACTCCGCTCCCACTGCCGAAGTGTTACTCAAGGGAATTTTAGAGCGAGCAACGCCAAATAACGCCAAACACTCCTTGTCCGATGATGTGACAGCTCTGGCGGTGCGCCGGATGGCCCCGGAATAAATTTTTTCCGTTTGCTTAAAATTAGTGTTGCTCTCTCGCAAGCGAAACGTTAATCAGCCTCCATGCCGAAAACCAAAAAGAAAACTTCCAAGCGCAAACCGAATCCCGCCTTCATGAGACCGGTCCAGCCTGACGATAAGCTTTCCGCCATTGTCGGGTCGCAGCCCCTACCACGCTCGGAGCTTACCAAAAAGCTCTGGAACTACATCAAGAAGCACGGTTGCCAGGATAAAAAGAAACGAACCATGATCAACGCCGATGACTCACTCAGGCCGGTATTCAATGGCAAGAGCCAGGTGAGTATGTTCGAGATGACCAAACTCGTCTCGAAGCATCTGCGCTAGATCGCAAACCCGCTTAATAGCCCGGCGTTGGTGCGCCGGGCTATTTACGGACTGAGAAAATAAATGCCGCGCTGGCGGTGCGGTGATGCGCCGCTCTTGCGCCAGGCAGTATTTCCATCGAAGATGGTTACGTGAAAACCTACCGTTTTTTTCTTTTCGCCGTCGCTGCGTCCGTTCTTATCTCCGGTCCGGTGGCCAGCGCGGAATCTAGCTGGCTCACCGATTACAAGAAAGCGCAGCAAGAGGCCAAAGCGGGTAACAAATTCCTGCTGCTTGATTTTACCGGGTCAGATTGGTGCGGCTGGTGCAAAAAGTTCGACAGGGAGGTTCTGTTACAGCCGGAATTTAAGGACTTCGCCAGGGACAACCTGGTTGTCGTAGAACTCGATTTCCCGCGTGGCAAACCGCAGACCCCTGAACTAAAAAAACAAAACCGCGAACTCGCCCAGCAGTACGAGATTGTAGGCTTTCCCACTATTGTTGTCCTTAGCGCCGACGGACAGAAGCTTTGGCGGTATGACGGTTACTTTCCCGACGGCCCAACCGCATTCATCGCGCAGCTGCAGAAACTGCGCAAAGGCTGAATCGGTCTTGATTTCTGACGAGAATAAAATCGGCTGCGGATGATTTGTCGTCTTGTTATAAGAGAGGCAGCCGCGCGCCTTGCGTAACCGGCAGCCTCTGCTAGATACGCATTCATCTTCGCCAAGTTCCCGGTTATGTCTGCTTACCGTCTGCTGTTTCCTTGTTTCGCCATGTTAAGCTTTGCCCTTGGGCTTGGAGCGGAACCGACGCCGCCAGCAAAGCGAGCTGTAATAGCACGAGAGATTCGAGCGACGCCGGAAGAACCGGGCATTACATTCAATTCGGTGCATGTCGACGGGCCTTTCATCGCAATGACTTTTGACGATGGACCGAGCGCGACACTGACCCCAAAATTGCTCGATTTGCTTGCCACGCATCACATCAAGGCAACCTTCTTCGTAATCGGCGAAAACGTCGCGGAACATCCGGAGATCGTTGCGCGCGCCGCGCGGGAAGGTCACGAAATTGCCAATCATAGTTGGTCACATCCCAATCTCGGCAAGATGTCGGACGAAAGCGTTCGCCGCCAACTCCGGCAAACCGATGACGCAATCAAGAACGCCGCGGGCAAGCGTCCCACGTTGATGCGGCCGCCGTATGGATCGATCACGGCCCGCGAAAAACGCTGGATTCACGATGAATTTGGCTACGACATCATTCTTTGGGACGTCGATCCATATGACTGGAAACGTCCCGGCCCAGCCGTGGTCCGAGCTCGTATTCTTAAGGAGACGCGGCCAGGCTCGATCGTGTTATCTCACGACATTCATCCGGGAACTATCGAGGCAATGCCTTCAACTTTTGACGAGCTCGAGGCAAAAGGGTTCAAGTTCGTCACAGTATCAGAACTAATTAAAATGGCGGTGGCTCGGCCCTCACATCCGACTCCGCAGCCGAGCGGAACCGTTCTACCAAACGCCGTGGGATCCCCTTCCCCGACTCCGTCGCCAACATCTTCGCCAAGCAGTTAGACCGGCGCCTTGGAGTTTACTTCTTTGCAGCGTCGAGGCCGCGATCTGCCATTCGTCGCTCGTTCTGACGACGCGCAATGACGAAGTGGTTGTTTTCGCCGTAGCTCCGCCATGGGCCGGGGGGCACATCACGAACTTCGATGAACTGCCAATCGGTGACGTCCGTCGGCGCCAATCCCAGGTAATCGCGCACGGCCGGTGAAACATCCAAGCCAGCACCGTGATTGAGATTCGGTTTGGGACGCTCATTTCCAAAAACGTACTGAAAATGGTCTGTGCGAAACGGGCCACAATCCTCCCATTGCGCATAACACGTGCGATTGCCTTTACGAATCGCAATCCAACGATCCCGGCATACCGATTGCCCCGGGCCCCTATAGTCATGCTTAAACCACGGGATCACCAGTGGCGCCTCTGGTTTGAACTGACCATGCGTGACATCGTTGTAGGGCAACGCACAGTAAAAAGGGTTTTGCTTGGGAATAAAAGCTATTGGGATGTAATTGCGTCGTGCACCGGCATCAGGAGTATCGGTTCCACCGTAATTCTCTGTCCAATTAAAGTCCCAAGAACTTTTGTAGTTTGGAACCGGATTATTGCCACCAGCTTGTTCTCCAACCCAAAACACCGTGGTGACGATATTGGTCTTCCACGGATAACGCTGGACCGCAGGCCGCGAGCTGGTCGGGATAAAAACCTGCGGCTCTACCTTGAGCAGAGCCTGTTCGCGCAGTTTCATTGCATACTTGGCGAAATCGGCCGCCGTGGCATAAGGCGAAGTGGATTGCTCGTCCCCGAAGATTTCCGGGGCGTTAGCAATCGCAAGAATGGCACAAGCCGCAAGAAGTCTCCTCATCTCCAAACGCCGCCATCCTCTATCTGACTTTGCGCTCTTAAGCAAGGCAAATTTCCGGTTTCGACAATCGGTAGGAGGGTCTGAGATCGGGGATTTCGGCCTCAGGTTGGATCGATTTACCGGCTTTAGCCAGCATTTGCGCCGCTGGTTTATACGCTTACCGCCTTAGCTGCGATTCAGCACTGTATCGCGTTTGAAGTTTCGATCGTCTTTGTTGGGATGATCCAGCGTGTAATGGAGGCCACGGCTTTCTTTGCGACACAGTGCCGAATCGACGATCAAGGCGGCCACCGCCGCCAGATTACGTAGCTCCAGCAGATCTACGGATACTTTGAAATTCCAATAAAACTCGCGAATTTCACGCTGGAGATTCCGCAGGCGCGCGCTCGCGCGCTGCAGCCGCTTATCCGTGCGCACAATTCCCACGTAATCCCACATCAAGCGTCTGATTTCGTCCCAGTTGTGATAAATTACGACAAGCTCATCAACGTCCTGCACGTTTCCTGATTTCCATTCCGGCAACGAGATTTCCCGTTTCGAAGTCGATCGTGTCTGAGTAGCTGTGACCGCCAGGGCGCGATGCGCCACCACGAGACCTTCCAACAGCGAGTTGCTGGCGAGCCGATTTGCGCCGTGCAACCCAGTACACGCGACCTCCCCAATCGCATAAAGCCCGTGCAAACTCGTCGCGCCATTCACGTCCGTTTTGATTCCGCCGCATTGATAATGCGCAGCAGGCACTACCGGAATCGGCTGCTTCGACATGTCGATCCCAAACCGCAGACAGGTCTGGTAAATGTGGGGGAAACGCTCTTGGATGAATTCCGGCGATTTATGCGTGACATCCAAAAACACGCACTTTGCGCCTGAGCGCTTGATCTCCGCGTCAATCGCACGCGCCACTATATCTCGCGGCGCCAGTGAGCCGCGCGGATCGTAACGTTTCATAAAATCTTCGCCGCGGTTGTTACGCAATATCCCGCCTTCACCGCGCACCGCTTCTGAAATAAGAAACGATTTCGCCAGTGGATGAAAAAGGCACGTGGGATGAAACTGGATGAACTCCATATTGGAGATCTCAACTCCCGCGCGCCACGCCATCGCCACGCCGTCGCCAGTCGCAATGTCGGGATTGGTCGTGTACAAATAAACCTTCCCGCAACCGCCGGTCGCAAGCACGATCCGATCCGATCGAATGGTTTCAACCTCTCCAGTCTTTTCATCCAGGCTATAAACACCGAGACAGCGGTCTTCCGCCGCGAAACCGAGCTTGGCAGCGGTGATCAAATCAACCGCCATATGATTTTCCATTAGCTGGACGTGTGATTGCCGGCCCAGCTCGCGTAGTAAAGTATTTTCGATTTCCTTTCCAGTTACGTCTCGGACATGCAGGACGCGGCGCTTGGAATGACCGCCTTCTTTACCGAGATCAAGCTCACGATGTCCCGAAATCTCACGCTCATCGAACTGCAAACCGAGTTCCACCAGTTCGCGGATGCGCTGCGGACCTTCGGTCACAATCGTGCGCACGACACGCTCGTCACAGAGACCAGCGCCAGCTTCGAGCGTATCGCGTACGTGCAACTCAAACGAATCTTCGTCGCTCGTCACGCAGGCAATCCCCCCTTGCGCCCAGGCTGTGTTTGTGTCCGAGCCTTTGCGTTTCGTGATAACAGCTACCGACCCGTGACTTGCCGCTTTCAATGCAAAACTCAGGCCAGCAATACCGCTGCCAATCACCACAAAATCGTATTCCTTCATCCCAGCCGGCTATTGTCGATCAAGCGAGTTTTTCCGAAGAATACAGCGAGCGCGAGCAATGAATTTGGTCTGATTGTTTCAACTTGTCGCAAAGTTTCTGCGTCGACAAGCTCCACATAATCAATCCGGGCCAGGGGCGCTTCACCGATCACTTTGCTGACAAGATCGACAATTTCTCTCGCGGATTTGTTGCCGGCATTTGCTGCAGCCTGCAGCGCCTTGTGCAAAACCATTGCTTGTTTGCGTTCTCCCAAACTCAAATATTGATTGCGCGAGCTGCATGCCAGCCCGTCTTCTTCTCGTAGCGTAGGCACTGCAATAATGCTGGTCTTGAAATTGAGATCGCGCACCATGCGACGGACAATCACCAGTTGCTGAAAATCCTTCTCACCAAACAAAGCGACGTCCGCTGAAAGAATGTTGAACAACTTCGCGACGACCGTGCAAACACCGCGGAAATGTCCGGGACGCGATCTGCCCTCCAAGGTACTTGAAAGAGAGGATTCCTCGACGAACACGGAACGATCGTCAGCGTACATTTCCGCAACGCTAGGACGGAACAAAAAGTCGACCCCGGCGTTCCGGCAAAATTCTTCATCCGCCTTCTCCGGGCGTGGATAGCGTTCGTAATCGCTTCCAGGTTCAAACTGCAGCGGATTAATGAATATACTCAGCGCCACTTCGCCGTCGTGGCCAGCATGCTCGCGTGCGACTCGGACCATTTCCCCATGCGCCTTGTGCAAAGCGCCCATCGTGGGAACAAGTACACGGCGTTTAGCGTGTGGCTGCGCCCGCGCCTCGGCGGTCGTTGTAATGATCCGCATCGTAGAACAAAAGTCGATCATGGAGGCAAATATCCAGAGATTCCTCTCAGCGTCCGCATAAAGATAGGGCTCGGTAAGCGATTCCGCTCGCAATGACAGATCGGGTCATGCTGCTTCAAGCCAGATCGCCTGTCGGGAAAAGCGGAATTTCTTGTGGCCGAAATTTTGCCACCCAGCGCGTATTGCGAGATCATGCATTTCAGAAAATGAGAAGGCGCGAAGAGTAGAGAGCCGTGCATCGTAACGGGTCATCGGCTCGCGGAAAATCAGCGCAGTTAAAAGATACACCCCTGCGATTAGGGAAAAACTACGTCGCAAATCCGATACCAGGACAAATCTTTTGGATATCTCGCGACATCTGCGCAAAAGACGTACCGCATCCTCGTCGCTAAAATGATGAAGCGCCAGCGTGCAAAGCGTGATGTCGTACGCTTCGACAGAGGTCCGTTCCAGAATATTGGCTTCGCGGTAGGAAATCTCCGGATAATCCGCACTCAGCCTTCTGGCAATTTCCAATGTGGCAGGCTGCCGATCTAGCGCATCGATCTCTACCCTGGCGCTAATCGTTCGTGCATAATCGATAATCAATCGTGGAATATCGCCAGATCCCGTCGCCAGATCGACGACGCGCAATTTGTCGGCCGGTTTGATCCAGCGACGAATAAAACTCGAGACAAGACGATAGCTTCCAAACCCGCGATTCAATTGCCGAATACGTTCCAGATCACGTTCCAACTCCGCGGTGGGAGGGTGATCCCGATCCATCATCTCCAGTACGGCTGGATCAAAACTTCGCTTCATTTCCTGGATGGGCGATCCATGAGCGGATCAACTTAGTACAACAGTTGTCGCCCGCCGCTACATCGATAGGAATTTTTCCCACGATTCCGGGAGCACAGCGGTTTCCACGTCACTCGCGATTCGCCCTTCGAATTCGGGACGGAAAACCGTGCTCGTCCCATAAACCATGATCACGTCTTCTGTACCTTCAACGCGAACAGCGTGCGCCACACCAGGTGGAATTATGACGCCGACATTGTTATCACTGCGATGGTTATCGCCGTCTACAAAGAAACGCATCACTCGCCGAGGTAACCCAGCGCGAATGTCGTACAAAATCATCTCGATGCGACCCTGAGCAAAAAACATCATGTCCCACTGCTCCTCGTGATATCGGCGCAATGAATAATTATCCAACTCATCGATATACAAACGGCGCAGCCAATCTACCGCATCGCTATTTTCTGGAATGGCGGGTGGATGCACGTGAAAGCCCTTGGCCGTTCCCGAAAACATCCGCGCAGCGGACCATTGCCTGGGCCAGAGACCAAGCTGCGCAAGAATGCCTTCATCGCGCCGCACAAATTCGCCAAAAAGTCCACGGTGCCGCTGGGGGTGAACTTTTCGGGCGAAAACTTCCACACCTGGGATCCAAGTGGCCTTAATCTCGCGCTGGTTTCGATCCGCGGCCGCAAGATCGCCGGCGTCTACGCCACGTTGTGAAAGCTCATTGACGAAGGACGCAGCGCGGTAATCTCGAGGGTTTAGGCTCTTTCGCACACCAACATCAATACCTTCCCACAGATTTCTTTCGAGCTTACTCATTTCGATTTAGCCAATGTTTAATTTGCCTAGCGAGAAATCGGCCCGTTCGCGAGAAAGATTTGGATTGTAATAAGGATCACTCCGTAAAACGTCCGCCCAGCGCTCGTGCATGGCGGCCTCGCCCGCCAGGTCGATTTCAACGGATGGCGCTTCATGCCAGCAAAGTTTTGCGAATGGACTGTAAACAATCAAATAATCTGCTCGCCGCATTTTCAGGCAAAGATCGACATCGGCCAACGTCCCTCCCAGGTTTTCGTCGAATCCGCCCGCTTGCTGAAAAACATCACGCCGCGTGAGCATACAGGCGCTCGAAACGGCGCAGCAGTTTCGTGTCACCTGCAACTGGCGATTCGCGCCTGGATGTTCGGCCGGAAAAGCGCGAAACGCGGATTGCGCAATGTTATTGACACCCACCACCGTCCCAGCCTGTTCAATAGTGCCGTCGGGATTTACCAATCGCGCCCCTACGGCTCCAATTTCGGCTCGCTGAACATGCTCGGCCATAATTGTCAGCCACTGGGGTTCAATCGGTTCGATGCTTTCGTCCAGGAAAAGAATCCATGGGTCGTTGGTTTCGTTTACTGCGAAATTCTTTGCCTCGGATTCGTTGGGCTCCCCTGGGCAGCGCAGCAAATGATGGGGGAAACGCGACGAAAAATCAGATGCGCCATGGAATCTATTGTCTTGAACGATTACAATCTCATAATTCGGATAACTTGTTCTGCTGGTCAGACCCTCAATGCATCGCTCCAGCGATTCGAGGTCGCGGCGACTTCTAATGATCACTGAAATTTTCTCCGGTTCCGACAGTTCCCGCCGGATGCAGAAAGCGTGGGTGCGCCAGTCCACAGTGACGCGAGCCCGCTCGGCGCGCCGCTTCAAGTGATCTTCAATGGCGAGCCGCGACGCTTCGAGTTGTTCCGGTTTTTGACGAACGCTGATCGCGCTGGAGCTTTCCGATCGGCGCCAATGATACAGGATTCGCGGGATATGATATATTCGCGTGGTCTGCTCGATCACCCGAAAAAAAAGGTCATAATCCTGCGCGCTATCGAATTGTGAACGGAAGCCGCCAGCCTTTTGCACGATATCGCGTCGCACTGCAGTCAAATGGCCCAGGTAGTTGTAAGAGCAGAGAAAATCGGGGGACCAATCCGGTTTAAATAAGGGAGCCTCAAAACCATCGCCGCCGAGCTTGTCTTCATCGGAATAAATCAAATCGGCGTCCGGATGCGTCTGCAAAACTTTCACAATGTGAAAGAGCGCATCGGGCTCGATGACATCATCGTGATCGAGAAAAGCAACCCACTCGCCGTGGGCGAGTGCTAGTCCCAGATTGGAGGCAGCCGAAATGCCTTCATGCCTTCCCGGGCTTTTCAGAATAATACGCCGATCGCGGGCGGCCAGCAGAGGCAACGCACGGAGCAAATCGGCGGCACTCGATCCATCATCGACTAACACGAGTTCCCAGTTTTCATATGTTTGCTCGAGCACAGATTCGACAGCCTGTTCGAGGTGTTCCACCGGAGTATTGAAAACTGGCGTGATTACGCTAATGAGCGGCTTCGAAGCAAACGCTTGCGATTCTCTTCGCACTCGCTCACAGTCGCGCGCGCTTGCGCGATGACGCTCGAACCATTCCTGATATTCGCCCGGCGCAACGGTCCCGGTACGTTTTCGTGCAGATCGACGGAGCTTTTTCCAAATGTTTTTCACCAGTCTCTCCGGAAGGCGATATGGCGCGAGCAAGATTTGGCCCACGCGGCGCTCGGGTGATTTTCGCAGGATTTGTTTCTGCTCTTTTAGCAGTTTCAATTCGCGCCGGTACTCTTTGAGTTTGAGCAATTTTTCCTCGAGTGCGGCAATATGGTCGTGCGCGCCTTTCAATTCAGAGCGGCGACTTTGAAGCGATCGCTTCAAATCGTTCACCGTTTTGTTAACTCTGGCGAAAGCCTCCTCCACTGCAGGCGTTGGTGCGCCAGTCGCTACACTGGATTGATGCCGAAGACACAGCGCTCCAGGATCCAATTCTGTCAGGTCACATTCATAGTCAGGCAGCAGTCGAAAACGCTGGAAACACTGAACCAGTTGCGGACGCCGCCTTGTTGCGTCAGCACCGGGACCAGGGACAAGCACGATATTAGCTGCGCAATTCGACAGCGCTTCCCCTATGCGCGCGTCATCCTTTTCTCCGGAAGGATAAAACCAAACTGCGGTTTCAAAGCGCGCTGGGGCCTCGCCCTGCGCCAGCTTCGTCGTCAAGTCGTCATAAGACCACAAGACAACCGCTTCTCTTTTCGCTTCAGCAAATTGATCCTCAACTTCCTGAGCGCTCGGACCGACGATCAGCAATCGGCCCTCTGGGAACGCTCGCGAGACTGCCCGAACAAAATCGGCAGCAGAGGAATGGAAATGAGATGGCGACACCGGGCACATTATATTGGTTGAAGCCAACCACAGGCAAATCTACCCTGCCGCCGCGCTAACGATACCCCTTGTTCTGCAATGCTCGATTTCGTTGTTTATCTCCTTTACCGCGCGGGGTTGGCGATTGCCGCCGCATTACCAATGCCCCTTCTCTTTGCCGTTGGACAATGCCTCGGTTTTTGTGCCTGGCTCGTTTCTGGAAAATACCGGCGCCTGGCCGAGCGCAATGTTGCCATAGCATTTGCCGATGAAAAGACTCCGGCAGAAATGCGTCGACTCGTACGCCTCCATTTCCAGCGACTCGGCGCTAACCTGCTCTGCAGCGTTAAACTTACCGCAATGCCGCCCGAGAAAATCCTCGAGCGAGTTGAGGTTGAAAATATCGAGGCGATGGCCCGGGAATTTCGCGCTGGCGTTCCCGTAGTGCTCGTTTTGAGTCATCTCGGAACGTGGGAATTATTTGCGCAACTGATGCCGAAATTTGTCGGTTTCGTGCGCAACGCCAGTGTTTATCAAAAGCTTGGCAATCGTTTTATTGACGCGCATGTGCGTGGGACACGTGGCCAAACTGGCCTGGAATTGTTCGATCGCCAGCAGGGATTTCAACCTGTAATCGATTTGTTGCGCTCCGGCGGCGGTGTTGGTGTTTTGTCCGACCAGCATGCTGGCGATCACGGGCTGTGGACACCCTTCTTTGGAAGGTTGGCGTCCACTTCGCCCTTGCCAGCATTGCTCGCCAGGAGGACGCGAGCGGCGCTAATCGCCGCGGGCGTTTACACAATCGGACCGGCGCGCTGGCGCATGGTGTTTACCGAGCGTTTTGATCCGCCTAATGGGGATTCCTCTGTTGCTGCACTGACTGCAGAAATAAATCAGATCATCGAACAGCAAGTTCGGATCGCACCTGAAGATTGGTTTTGGGTGCACAATCGCTGGAAGACACCCCAGCCCAACTTCCTTCTCGCGCAGTATAAACGTGGCGTCTACGTACCACCGACAGTTTCACCTCAGGGTCTAAAGCCATTCCGAATTCTCGTTCGTTCAAGTAACTGGCTCGGTGATTCCGTGATGAGCGTGCCCGCTGTCCGCGCCATCAAGGCTGCGCGCCCCGATGCTCGAGTCACTATTGCTGCCCCGGAAAAGATTGCACCGTTATGGAACCTGGTTCCCGAAGTAGATGCGATTATCCCTCTGCCAGCGAGCCGACTCCTTTCATCTGTGCGATTAATTCGGCGCGTACCGCCTTTTGACGTGGCCATCCTTTTTCCAAATTCGCTGCGCGCAGCCTTGGAGTCGTGGCTGACCGCAATCCCGCGAAGAGTCGGCTATCGAGGCCATTGGCGACGCTGGCTGCTTAACCAAATCGTGCCGATTCCACGAAAGCCAGGCCCGCCGGAACATCATTCGCTCCGTTTTCTCCGTATTGCGCGCGAATGCGGCGCAGATACGGAACTACCGCTAACCGAAAAAACATCCAACGCCCAACGCCCGACTCCTTACACCCAACTGACCAGCGTCCATATGGAATCAGTAGCTGAGAACCATCAGCTGAAAATTGGTCTCTGCCCGGGGGCCGAATACGGGCGTGCCAAACGCTGGTTACCCGAGCGCTTCGCCGAGGCAGCCGAAAGAGTTAGCGCGCAATCGCCCGTCCAATGGATGTTGTTTGGAACGGCGCGCGACGCCTCGGTTGGCGCGCAGGTCGCGGCGGCACTTGGTGATCACTGTGTGAATCGGATTGGTCAGACTACGCTCGACCAACTAATCGACGAACTGCACGCCTGCCGTTTATTGCTTACCAACGATACAGGCACAATGCATCTTGCCGCATTGTTGGGAATACCTGTCGTTGCCATTTTCGGCTCAACCGAGCCGCGACTCACTGGTCCACTTGGTAACGGTCACATCATCCTGCGACATCATGTCGAATGCAGTCCCTGTTTTCTTCGCGAATGTCCGATTGATTTCCGTTGCATGAAGGCCGTCAGCGTCGAGGAAGTTGCCGATGCAGTGTTGTCGATCCTCCGCAACCAATCAGGCAAATTTCAAATTTGAAATCTCAAATCTCAAATCTCACACTCGCGGCCATGCGACAGGAAACCGACGAACCATTCGTTTTACGTGGTACGAACCGAAAGCGAGCGAACCTAAAGCATCAAGCTTGAAGTCCTACCATGGCCGTTTCTCCGCGCATTCGTACACAAGTGCAGGTGATGTTTTTCGATACCGATTGCGGAGGCGTTGTCTCGAACATCGCTTATCTGCGTTTCATCGAGATCGCGCGTACACTTCTTACTGAGGAGCTCGGTCTCGCGCTCACTGAAATGGCCGAGAATCAGAGGTATCCCGTAGTCGTGCGAACGGAGATTGATTATCGCCGGCCAGCCAGGCTCGGAGATCAACTCGTGATTGAAGCCCGGCTGGACCGGGTGGAGCGCGTGCGGTTCTGGTGTGCATTCCAGATTACCAGACCTAAAGACAATACGCTCATCGCCCAATGCCGCCAGATGCTTGCACTGATCGAGATGCCGGAAGGAAAACTGCTTCGTCTACCCGAGCACTGGGAAGAGTATCGCGACGAAGATTCCGCCGAGTTCCAGCGCGAATCGCAAACTCCAATTTCTGGCAAGAAACATACTCAATGACTGCTGGCGCCCGCAGCCTAAGTCTGGAACAAACTCTGCTCGAGCCGCCGGCGCTGCCGCCGCCGCCTATGCGCCACGCCTTACTCGTGATTCTGATTGCGTTGGCTGGGCTGCTACACGTGGCGACCATCGGTTCTGGCGATTTGTACAGCCAGACGGAAGGGCAATACGCAGGAGCAGCCCGCGAGATGGTGGAGATGCACCATTGGGTTCTACCTACGAACAACGGCGCGCCGCGGTTGCAAAAACCCCCATTGCTCTACTGGTTGATAATCATTTCGTTTAAGCTTTTTGGCGTCAATGCTGCAACTGCCCGGCTACCAGTCGCTCTCGCCGTTGTCACCTCTACCGCCCTCATCTTCCTAATCGGGGAAAAGCTCACTGATTACTGGCGCGGTTTTATCGCTGGCCTGATTTATCTCAGTCTGTGCGGCACATTTTTGCTCGCGCGCATCGTCATGCCCGAACCGCTGGTCAGCGCACTCATCGCAGGCGCGATTTTTTGCGCGATAGGCGGTTATCAGCGTCGACGAAACCGCCGCATCTGGTTCGCCGGCTTTTGGATTTTCTCGGCTTTCGCCTGCCTGACCAAAGGTTTGCTCGGCATCGCGTATCCGGCGGCGGTTTTTCTTATCCTTTCAATCTTCTACCGCGAAGCACGCATACGATTTCGTGGGTTGTTGCGATGGGAATATTTCGCGATTTTCGTTCTGATCGTCGCGCCCTGGCACATTTGGGCACAATGGCATTTCCCCGGGTATTTTCGTTATCAGATCAGTTCGGAATGGCTCGGCCATCTGCGCGGACTTACCGATGAAACGCATGATTTCCTTGGCGTACCTGCCTACCAGTTTTTGCTTATGCACCTCGCCTGGTGGTTTCCATGGTCGATTGCGCTCTTGCCCGGCGTTGTTTTTGCCTGGCGCCGTGTGATTCGACCGCGCGAAATCAGTTTCACGGAGGCGCTGCCGCTTTGCTGGATGGGGGTGATTTTTATTCCGCTGCTGTTTCTGGGACAACGCCAGGATTATTATTCAATGACCATGTGGAGCGCATTCGCGCTCTGGGCAGCGGTTGCATGGGAGCGAATACCGCAGGGGTTACGTGCCGCCGGTGCAATCGCTGTCGGACTCGTGGGAGTGATGGCCTCGGCCGCGGAATTCTTCGTTGCGGGGGCAGCGCGCGCCTTGAACGGGAACTGGGGAGTAATGGACGCGCGCTGGACGGCTTGGAAGGCGTTGCACGATATGCCGGTTTCCACATGGCTGGCATTTCGACCTTTGATCGCGGTTTTTGGCATTTCGCTGATTTGTTTGTCGCTGGTAGCCCTCTACTTTATTTCCAAGCAGCGCGAGAGACTCGCGGCCATTGCCCTTGCCGCATCGATGATCCCCGGCGGCCTCAGCATGATGGAAGCGGTCGCGCAAACCTCTCCCTATTTTTCTCTCGCTGATGCGGCGCGATCTCTAAATCCGCGGCTGGATCCAAGGGGCGCTGCAATCTTTGAAGGACCGCTCGCCGACGGTAGTAGCCTCATTTTTTATCTAAACCGACGAATATTTCTCGTTAATCAGAAGCCCGAGAAAGAGACCCCAATGAGTGATCCCTCCATCGACATGTTTTTGAACGAACGCGCGGTATTGGAAAAATGGGGTCAACCCGACGCGGTTTATCTGATTATCGAGGAAAGCCGGTCCGATTATTGGAAACAAATCTTAACCAGTCACTTCCACATCTACCATCAAATCACAAAGTGCGGGACCTACTTGGTGCTTAGTAATCAATTATAGCGAATTGTTGATTTGTAGAAGGTTACCCGCCTTAGGCGGGTTAAGAAGGAACGATGTTCACCTTGAAAAATTTGTGCACTGAATTAATATGCGGGCTCTTTTCGCGTGTAACCCGCCTGAGGCGGGCCACGTTTTAACTCATTAACTGGAACCCATGTCGCAACATCGCAGCTTAAAAGGAGCCAGCACAATCGCCGCAAAGCGCAATGTGCTAAAGCGCTTCGAACGGGTCGAGCTTTTGAAAAAGCGCGGTCAATGGAAAGAAGGCCAGAAGGTCCTCGGCCTGCCCAAAACGAAGCCAGATGTCTAAGCACGCGAAGCGGTGAACGGTTGAAGCGTTAAAGCCATTCCGCTTAACGCTTTAACGAAAGCGCCATGCGCTTGAACCGCTTCCTTGCTGCTGCTGGTCTTGGTTCACGTCGGCATTGCGATGAGTTGATTGGTGCGGGCCGCGTCACAATCAATGGCAAGATCTGCACAAACTTCAGTGCGCAGCCAACAGCGCGCGACCACGTCAAAGTCGATGATAAACTTGTTCGCGCCGTTCCGACGCTGACGATTATGTTGCATAAACCTCGCGGATTCGTTTCGACTCGAAAAGATCTCCACGCGCGCAACACGATCTTTGATCTCCTGCCCAAAAAATTCTCGCGACTTTTCAATGTCGGGCGTCTCGATGCGCAAACTGAAGGTTTGCTGGTTTTGACTAACGATGGCGAATTGGCGCAGCGGCTCACCCACCCCCGTTTCAAGGTCGACAAGGAATATGAGATCACGCTGGATCGACCGTGGGATCCCCCACTTGCTTCAAAGCTCCTGCGCGGAATTGTTCTTGATGGCCAACGTGCGAAGATTGCGCGGCTTCTTTCCCTGTCGCCTACGCGTCTTCGCGTTATCCTGCGGCAAGGAATAAATCGGCAGATTCGGCGCATGTTCCAAGCCGTCGGATACCGCGTGAAACGACTTCTCCGCATTCGTATCGGAAATCTTCGGCTCGGCGATTTGCCGTCCGGGCATTGGCGGGCATTAACGAGGCATGAACTACAATCTTTGGAGGGGCGAGCTCCGGCGAGCCCGCGCTCAGCGTCGCAGGAGCTCCGCGCTCCAACCGCGAAATGAACCTCGAAGGCTGTAACGCGCTAATCACCGGCGCTTCCGCTGGGATCGGTCGCGAATTTGCCCGCCAACTCGGCAGTCGTGTGCGTTCGCTCATTCTAATTGCGCGCCGCGAGGAAAGGCTCAACGAACTGCGCGATGAACTAAATCAACAGCACCCAAACCTCACAGTTTCCGTTCGCAAAATTGATCTCGCAGATCTTACGCAACTGAATGAACTGCTGGCATGGCTGGATCATGAAAGAATTGATGTCGATCTCTTGATCAATAATGCCGGATTGGGCGACAGCGGTGCCTTCGCCACGAGCAATCCAATTCGCAACGAGCAAATGATCCTCGTGAACATTGGCGCTCTTACCACACTCACCCGTCACTTGCTTCCGCAAATGATCGCGAGAGGACATGGCGGCATCTTAAACATCAGTTCCTCAGCCGGATTCCTTCCGATTCCGGGATCTGCGGTTTACGCCGCCACAAAAGCCTACGTGACAAGTTTGTCCGAAGCGCTGCGGGCCGAACTCCGAGGAACAGGCGTGAATGTGTGCGCTCTCTGCCCGGGTCCTGTCGCCACGGAATTTCAGGAGGTCGCGAGCCGCCCTGGCGGTAAAGTCAAACCCGGCCCCGGTCCCGAATTTATTCAAGTGACCGTCGAACAAGTCGTGCGCCAGGGACTCGCAGGATTGGAAGCGGACCGGCCGCTCGTCATTCCTGGGCTCGCAATGAAGCTTGTGATGTTTCTGGCTCGAATAATGCCCATGCCGATCTTGCGCTTGTTGTCGCGACTTTCGCCACAGAGAGGTTGAATCTTTCTGTTCCAACCACGTAAGCAAAAGCGGCGGTCTTGTCCGACCGCCGCTTCGAAAACTTGTAGCCTGCGTCAGTAATGCCGATCCAGCTGCGGTCAGCGACCGCAGCTATAAAAACTACGAGGATTTATATTTGACCGAGCAACCGTATGGTTTGGTTTGTGGCGTGGAAACAGATTTGCCTGCCAATGACTGATCCAACGCTGCCTTGACATAGTTCGTCGAGCTCGGGATATCTGCCGGGTTGGGCGTTGCCTTGCTGTCGATCGCCCCATGGTAAACGATTTTTCCGTCCGGATTGATGATCACCATGTTTGGCGTGTTCTTGGCGCCATAAGCGCGACCCACTTTGCCGTCCGGATCGAGTAGCAACGCAGTCTCATGCGTCTTCCATGAGTTTGCGACTTTCTGGGCCTCGTCCGGCGTCAAATTGCCTTCCGTACCGGGCGCGTTGGAATCGATGGTCAGCCAAACCACGCCCTTATCTGTGTATTCTTTCTGCAATTTTTGCATGTTCTCGCTGCCGTAATGCTTCTTCACAAATGGGCATTCCGGATTAAACCATTCGAGCACGACGTACTTGCCCTTGTATTGGGCAAGTGAGTGCTCCTGGCCTTTGGCGTCGGGGAGCGAAAAATCCGGCGCAGCGCTGCCCACTGGCGGCGGCTCGGCAAAAATTGCAGTAGCGATTAACGATGTGAGAACGGTCAAAGTTATTTTTTTATTCATAAACGGATTAGAAAACGAAGTTGTTGATGTAGTTCAATTTTCTTGCAATTAACATATTGGCAAGGACCCGCGAGAACACAAATACGGTAGCGGTAGGGACGCGACCGCCAGGAGGCGTCTCCAAAAATACTTATTGTGCCGCAACCCGACGCGCTGCGGCTTGGAGTTTTTCCAAGACCATGCCTTTGGTCAGCACTTCCGGAAACACAATCGGTTGTTCGTCTTTTCCAGGATAGAGAACGTACAATGGAACGCCGGGGCGGCCGAACCGTTGCAACAATTTCGTGATTATTGGATCGCCGTTAGTCCAATCGGCTTTCAATTTCACAATCGCGTGACGCTGAAACGCGTCGCGCACCTCTGCGCTCTCGAGCACGTTTGCCTCGTTAAATTTGCAAGTAATGCACCACGCGGCCGTAAAATCGACAAACACGAAACGGCCCTGGTCCAATTCAGCTTGCAACCGATCCGGTGTGAACGCCTGCCAGTCTCCGCGGAGTCGCGAGTCGGCCAATCCGACGTTGGCAGATCGAAATTTGCCGCCGATGAAATAAATGCCGCTTCCGATCACAAGCACCAGCATGAGCCCAAGCACAACAACTCGCTTCATGGCTGATGCCGTTGGCAGAACAAATGCGCCTTTCATCCAGCAGGCGACACTAATCACGAGAAGAAAGCAGCTGGCCCAAATCGCTCCTTCTAGGCCGCGCTGAGCACCGAGTACGTAAAGAAGAAACACCAACGTAGCCAATAGCAGAAAGCCCATGAATTGTTTCATATGCAACATCCACGGGCCCGGGTTTGGCAAAAATCGCAGCCAGGTGGGTTGAGCGCTCAAAAGCAGATACGGCGCACTCATGCCCGCGGCGATAGCAGCGAACATCGCAAGGATAACCGCCGATGACTGCGAAAAAGCGAAGCCAAGTGCGGTTCCAAGAAACGGCGCAGTGCAGGGCGTTGCCAGAACAGTCGCGAACACACCCTGAAAGAATGAGCCCAGATCGTCTTTGCGCTCGGTTGTCGAAAGCAGGCCGCGTGTCATGCTTTGCGGAAGCGAAATCTCAAACACACCGAAGAGATTTAGAGCGAAAACCAGAACTACCACGCTTAGCGCGAGGACGAAGTAGGCGTTAGTAAACTGAAATCCGCCCCAGGTTATGTCATGCCCTGTGGCCTTGAGCGCAATCAAGAGCAGTGCAAGCCCGACAAACCATGCGAAGATTCCCACCGCAAACGCGATACCGCTCCGCAAAACTTTCTGCCGGCTTTGGCCCGCATGTTGAATAAATCCAAAGATTTTGAGCGAAATTACCGGAAGAACACACGGCATCAGATTCAAGATAAGGCCGCCCAGGAAACCGAAGAGTAGAAAGGTGACGATCCCGCGGGCTGGCGCCGGGGCGGCCGCCGAAACGATCGGCGCAGAGGAGATTTGCCACGCCGCGCGGTCCTCTCCATTTGGGTGCTGAGAATAAACGACCAGGCCCGCGAGGGACGACAAACTTTTTTCCGAAGACTCGATCGGAATTCGAAAGACAACTTCCTTCCCGTTGCGGGATTCGATCGCTGGATGGCCAACAAGAACGCCCTGTTCTGGTGATGGGAAAAAGTCCAGTGCTCGATAATTAGCAAGAGTTTCACTCGTAACCTTCAGACGAAGATCACGTCCAATCCGACTCCAGTTTGCGGTCGCCGCGTTCGACTCTGGCCAGTTTTGAGGCAACAAACGCCGGTAGCGCGCGAAGACTTCCGAGTTCGCCGGCTGATTGGTTGTCGATACCGGTAATTCCAGTTGCGGTGTTGCGGTGCCAGGAATGCAGATTTTCTCGCAGACCAGCCAGTTTGCCTCAGCTGGAAGCTTTACTGTTGAATTGTCGAGCTTCTGAGGCGGCGTGATTTCCTGCATCAGCAGGACTTCGTTTTCGTAGCCGTATGTCTCGATGTCTCCCGGATCGATTGTTTTCAGAGGAATTGGCCATTGAATCTCGCCAACTTTCCAGCCCGATGGCAGTTTCCATTTCAATTCGGTGGGAAGACCGGCGTCGCCAGAGAACTCCCAATAGGTGTGCCAGCCAGGAGCCATTCGGAGCAGCAAACCGACTGTGAACGGTTTTCCGGGAACAATGGCGCTCGTATCGGCAAGGAGCTCAGCTTTAACGAGTTCTTTCCCTTGATAAACCTGCG
>Ga0184605_10000065_pt1 | contig 28581 bp, 19 predicted proteins | sample PLM0_30_coex_FD_132995 | JGI IMG/M metagenome (GOLD analysis project Ga0184605, IMG submission 132995) | Groundwater sediment microbial communities from an aquifer in East River, Colorado, USA - PLM0_30_coex | ecosystem: Environmental > Terrestrial > Soil > Riparian zone | place: USA: East... | reverse complement strand
CCCATCGATCGGAACAGCTTCAGCACGCGGGCGATGGACGGTGGAATGCTCGACGTCTCCTGAGCGTTCTCCATGACGGCAATCTAATTAATTAGCTTTCGCGAATCGGATCATCAATCGCAACGGAGAATCGGGATGCCAACGAGAAAAGCAACTGCGATCTGGGAAGGCGGGCTCAAGACCGGAAAGGGAAGCTTCAAGGGCGAGAGCGGAGCGATCGGCGGGCAGTACAACTTCAGCTCACGCTTCGAGAGCGGGGCGGGGTCCAATCCCGAAGAGTTACTCGCCGCGGCAGAGGCCGCGTGCTTCAGCATGGCATTGAGCGCCGGACTCGAAAAGAATGGAACGCCGCCAACCAAAGTCGAGACTACAGCCGCGTGCACCGTTCAGGCAGTTCCAGGTGGCTTCGGGATAACTACCATGAAGCTCAATGTGCAGGCGACCGTTCCCAAGATCGACAGGGCGAAATTCGATCAGATCGCGCAGGAGACGAAGGAAGGCTGCCCGGTCTCAAAGGCGCTCAAGGGCAACGTCGACATCCAGCTCGAGGCGAGGCTCGTCTAGCGCGAGTAGTTCCTGATCTTGCTCTTGAGCAGCTCGCCGTTGGAGAAGATGATCTGCTCGCCCGACTCGCTGCGCACGCGCGTCGTCTTAAGTCCGATGTTCTCCACCTTGCCGCGGTAATTCTCCACCGAGATCGAGTCGCCGACGACAAAAGGCTTGTCGACGACGATCGCGATCGCCGCGAACAAGTCGCCGAGGATGTTCTGAACGGCCAGCGCGACGGCGAGTCCACCGATGCCGAGACCGGTGAGAAGCGGTTTGATCTGGATGTGGAGAGCTGACAGCGCGGCGAGCCCGAGGGCGATCCAGATGAAGAGGCGGGCAACCGCGCCGAGCGCCTTGAACGTCGTGATGCTGCTGCCATCCACCACATAACGCTTGACTGATCGCTGGATGTAGTGGCCGATGATGATGTTCGTCCAGACCACGCCCTGCATGAACAGCGCGAGGATCGTCGCGATCGTGGACAGCGACAGCGCGGGTGGCTCCGACTCCGGAACATTGAGCACGTTCGGGAAAAAAGCGGCGATGAGGGCGAGGAGCAGGAAGAACGATCCTCGGAGGAGCTTGACCGCTAAGCTGTTTTGCATGGCCTAAGGACGAGGCACGGGCTGGAACTGCAACTGCGCAACACCTGCAAATAGTTGCGGTTACGCCCCTTTTGCCATTGCGACGAGGTCCATTTCGTCGCAGGCGTCGCAGTTGTGGCAGGTCCAATCGGGATCGACTTCCTCACCGAAATGCTCGAGGATGTAGCGCGTCCGGCACTGCGTGGTTTGACAGAACTGGATCATCGTGCGGAGTTTTTCCTGATCCATCGCACGGCGCTCTTCGTAGTCCTGAAGATCGGCGCTCAGATCGACGGCGCAGAGATTCTCTCCCAACCGCTCCCATTTCCCGCCGCGATGCTCCCTCACCAGGCCGTGTCGCTTCAATAGCGCAAACACGATCTTGGCCTTGCGTGATGGAATCCCGGTCAGCTCCACTATGTCGTCGAGCAGAACAGGCGTCTTGAGCGGATACTTCTCCAAAGCCAGTGCGACCTGCGCTGCTTCCTGCACCTCCGGATACTTGCCGCCGAGGAAGTAAGACTGTATCCGCTTGTCCTCGACCCGGTACAACACCTGGCACACCGCCGGTTCGCCGTCTCGTCCCGCTCTGCCTGCTTCCTGGTAATACGCTTCGATCGATCCGGGAAAATGATAGTGAATCACCCAGCGCAGATCCTGCTTGTCTATCCCGAGCCCGAACGCGTTGGTGGCGATGATCGCCTTGAGATCGCCGGCCATGAATCGGTCCTGAACATCCTTCCTGTCCGCCGCCGGTCGCTTCCCGTGATAGAGGCCGATGCTGAATTCCTCCGCCAGCATCTGGTGCAGCCGCTCCGCTTCCTTCACCGTCGCGACGTAGATGACGCCGGATCCTTCGAACTCTCGCAGGGCGTGGTGCAGCGTCGCGTCCTTGATCTGATCGTTGACGGTGCGAATCACCTCGAACCGGAGGTTGGGTCGCGCGAACCCGGTGATTGTGATGTGCGGCTCGACCATCCCCAACTGGCGAATAATGTCCGCCTGTACGTGGGCAGTTGCTGTTGCGGTAAGCGCCAATATCGGTGGACGTCCGAGGCGCTTTGAGATGCCGCCGAGTGAGAGATAGTCGGGCCGGAAGTCGTGGCCCCACTGACTGACGCAATGCGCCTCGTCGACGACGAATAGGGCGATGGGTCTGGAGAGCAGGTGCTCAAAGAAAGCGCGATCCTTGAACCGCTCCGGCGTGAGGTAAAGGATCTCCCCTTCCCCCTCGGCAATCTGACGATGCGCCTCGCGGGTTTCCGATGTCGAAAGGTGCGAGTGCATCGCCACCGAGCTGACGCCCTGCGCCGAAAGCTTGTCGTGTTGGTCCTTCATCAGGGCAATCAGTGGGCTCACGACTATGGTGAGACCAGGCATCAGAACGGCGGGAAGCTGATAAATCAGCGACTTCCCGCTCCCGGTCGGCATCACGACCAGCGCATCCTTACCGGAGAGAACAGCCTCGAGTGGCTCCCACTGGCCCGGCCGGAAATCGCGATGGCCAAAGCGCTCGGTGAGCAGCTTACGGGCTGCCTCTTTGGTTATTAGCTCAGACACTCTGCCCGATATAGGCACAAAGTATTCCGGCATTCCGCGTTCCCCGTATGGCCGGCTTGGAACGCCACTTACGCCTACCCGGCGGGCGACTTAACCTGAGCGAGCATGCCCGAGTCCCCTCAGCTCGCCAAGTCACCGCGATTCCAGTTTTTTGCGTCCACTGCTCCGGGACTCGAGTCCATCGCTGCCGGCGAGCTCAAGACAATGGGAGCACGGGGGCGGCAGGAAATCGGAGGAGTCGCTTTCGTCGGCGATCTCGATCGCCTCTATGAGGCAAACCTCTGGCTCCGAACGGCCAGCCGGGTCGTTGTAAGGTTGGGACGATTCCATGCCAGCACGTTTTACGAGCTGGAACGCCGCGCGAAGAAACTGCCATGGGAAGAGTTCCTGCCGGCGAGCGGGCAGGTGCGGCTGCGGGTCACGTGCAGGAAATCCAGGCTCTATCATTCGGACGCGGTTGCTGAGCGGATACTGTCGGTAATCTCGAAGTCGACTTCCCGGCTGATTGAAGCGAGCGACGAAGGCCACAATGACGGCGGCGCGGAGGACGCGGATGGAGCGGAAAACGCGGAAGAAAATGAGAATGAGGGAACCGAGTCTCGAGATGAGCGCGAGACGTCGCAATTGTTCATTGTCCGCATCGTTCACGATGAGGTAGAGATCAGCGCTGACAGCTCTGGTGCACTGCTGCACCGGCGTGGCTACCGACAGGAAATCGCGAAGGCACCGCTTCGCGAGACACTCGCCGCCGCCATGATTCTTGCGAGCGGATGGAAAAGAGGTGGGCCGCTCCTGGATCCCATGTGCGGGTCGGGGACAATTCCAATTGAAGCGGCGCTCATTGCACGCGGCATTGCACCCGGCTTGCAGCGAGATTTCCAGTTCATGACCTGGCCGACTTTCGATCAGAATCTGTGGAACGAGGCTCTCGAGAAAGCGCGTGGCTCGGTCACGCCTGCCATGGAAAGCATTCGCGGGAGCGACCGGGATGCAGGCGCTATCCAGGCTGCGTCGCGAAACGCCGAAAGGGCGGGAGTGGCGGACACGATCCGGTTTTCAGTCGAAGCGGTGTCGGCGTCCATCGCTGAACTCGAGCAGGTTCCAAATGGGGCCGGCTGGATTCTCACGAATCCGCCCTACGGGATTAGAATGGGAGAGAGCGACGACCTCCGAAATCTTTACGCGAGGCTGGGTACGGCATTGAAGACGAAGCGAGGATGGCGGATCGGTATTCTCACTTCCGACACCGCGTTAGTTCGGCAAACTCGGCTTCCCCTGTTCCCGAGGGTCAACACCCGGAATGGGGGAATTCCGGTCACCTTCCTGGTCAGCGAAAAACCCGGCAAGGCTCCGAGCTTGCCCGAGAACCTCGGCGTCGGAGGGGGGCATCGTTGACTGAGCTAGATGGCGGGCAGTTAGCTAGTTATCGAATAGGCACCGTGGCTTCCATCAACATGTCAGGCGGCGGAGTGCCTAAGAAGCGCGTTAATGGCGCCAAAGTGTCCCGATTAGGTCTTCAAGGTGACGCTCAAAATGACACGAAGGGCCACGGCGGACCAGAGAGAGCCGTTTGCGTATATTCCCTGGAAAGGATCCAACGGCTTCAAGCCGAGGGCCATCCCATTGATGTTGGGACGGCAGGGGAAAACGTGACGCTGGAAGGAATCGATTGGGATCTGGTCGTGCCCGGAACGCGCATTCAACTTGGTAAGGAGGTCCTCCTCGAGGTGGGTTCCTTCACCGACCCGTGTAAAACGATCAGAAACTCCTTTATCGACGGCAGATTCGTTCGGATCTCTCATAAACTCCACCCCGGGTGGAGCCGGGTTTACGCGCGAGTGCTGTCGGAGGGGGAAATCCGGTCCGGCGATGCCGTAGAAGTGACCCCGCCACCAGGATAAACATCGGAGTCGGAACCGTCACCAGAACGGTCCCACTTTTGAACAGTAGAGTGATCCCTCCCCGGGCCGCCCCGGGTTGATCCGGGATATGAACCCCGCGCCTGCGGGCTCAAGCAGTCACATAAGGAGTTAAGTCGTGGAAATCGGCGACAATATCGAAGTCGAAGAAGCGGCGTCGGACGAGAATTCGACCCGCTCCCCTGCCGTGCGGCGAAAAAACAACCGCGCCACAGGCAAAGGCCGAAATGGAAAGCGAAATGGGAACGGAAACGTAGAGGAGGGCGCTGATCGGGAAGTGACCCCTCTGGGTGCCGGTGGCAGAATCCGTGAGAGCGATCTCCGTCGACTTCTCGCCGTGATGCGCGAGCTCAAGGAAGGGGATTTCGACGTTCGCCTTCCCCTCGCTGAGGACCCGTTGCTCGCGGACATCGCCGAGGAGTTCAACGGCATTGCCAAGCTCAACACGCGGTTGTGCGACGAGATGACGCGCATCAGCAAGACGATCGGTCGGCAGGGCCAGATGAACGACCGTGCCTCGATCGGTCCGGTGACCGGTGGATGGCGCTCGTCGGTCGAATCGGTCAACACCCTCATCACCGACCTCGCGTCTCCGACGACTGAGATTGCGCGCGTGCTCACCGCCGTCGCGGATGGCGACCTCAACCAGAAAATGGTGCTCGAGATCGATGGCAAGTCGGTGCAGGGTGAGTTCCTCCGTATTGCGACCACAGTCAACACGATGGTCGATCAGCTCGGCGCGTTCGCCGCCGAAGTCACGCGTGTAGCGCGCGAGGTCGGAACGGAGGGCAAGCTCGGGGGCCAGGCTGAGGTGCCGGGCGTCGCCGGTACCTGGAAGGATCTGACCGACAACGTCAACACGCTTGCCGGAAACCTCACCAGCCAGGTGAGAAACATCGCCGCGGTCACCACCGCGGTCGCAAAGGGAGATCTGTCGCAGAAGATCACCGTCGAGGCACGGGGCGAGACTCTCGCGCTGAAGAACACGATCAACACCATGGTCGATCAGCTCGGCGCGTTCTCGTCCGAAGTGACGCGCGTCGCGCGCGACGTAGGCACTGAAGGAAAACTGGGCGGACAGGCCAGCGTACCCGGAGTGGCAGGCACCTGGAAGGATCTGACGGACAACGTGAATGCGATGGCGTCGAATCTCACCGGCCAGATCAGAAACATTGCCGACGTCACCACTGCGGTCGCGAAGGGCGATCTCTCGCGGAAGATCACGGTTGATGTGAAGGGAGAGATCCTCGAGCTGAAGAACACCGTCAACATCATGGTGGATCAGCTAAGTGCGTTCGCGTCGGAAGTGACGCGTGTCGCCAAGGAAGTAGGCACGGAAGGCAAGCTCGGCGGACAAGCCGAGGTTCCTGGAGTCGGCGGAACGTGGAAGGACCTGACCGATAACGTGAACACTCTCGCTGGTAATCTCACCAGCCAGGTTAGAAATATCGCTGCGGTTACGACAGCAGTGGCGAAGGGTGACCTGTCGCAGACGATCACCGTCGAGGCCAAAGGCGAGACGGCCAACCTCAAGGACACCATCAACACGATGGTCGATCAGCTCAGCACTTTTGCCTCGGAAGTAACTCGCGTCGCCCGTGAAGTAGGAACCGAAGGACGACTGGGAGGACAAGCTGCGGTGCCAGGAGTGGGCGGCACTTGGAAGGATCTCACGGACAACGTGAACGCGATGGCGTCGAGTCTCACCGGCCAGATCAGAAACATTGCAGATGTCACGACCGCCGTCGCGAAAGGCGATCTCTCTCAGAAAATCACTGTCGAGGCGAAAGGAGAGACGGCGGAGCTAAAGAATACGATCAATACGATGGTCGATCAGCTCAGCACTTTTGCCTCGGAAGTAACTCGTGTCGCCCGTGAAGTAGGAACCGAAGGACGACTGGGAGGACAAGCTGCGGTGCCAGGAGTTGGCGGCACGTGGAAAGATCTCACCGACAACGTGAACACACTTGCCGGCAACCTCACCGGTCAGGTGCGAAACATTGCAGCGGTAACGACGGCCGTCGCGCGGGGTGACCTGTCGCAGAAGATCACTGTCGAAGCGAAGGGAGAGACCGCGGAGCTCAAAGACACGATCAACACCATGGTCGATCAGCTCAGCGCATTCGCCGACGAGGTAACACGCGTCGCCAAAGAAGTAGGAACAGAAGGCAAGCTCGGCGGACAAGCCAGCGTGCCTGGTGTCGCCGGAACCTGGAAGGATCTGACCGACAACGTCAACGCGATGGCGAATAACCTCACCGGTCAGATCAGAAACATCGCCGACGTCACCACCGCGGTCGCGAAGGGCGACCTCTCGCGCAAGATCACCGTCGATGTACAGGGCGAGATCCTCGAGCTAAAGCAAACCATCAACACGATGGTGGATTCGCTCAGTGTGTTCGCAGGGGAAGTAACACGTGTGGCGCGCGAAGTCGGCACCGAAGGACGACTCGGCGGGCAGGCCAACGTGCCGGGCGTAGCAGGAACCTGGAAGGACCTCACCGACAACGTGAATTTCATGGCGTCGAACCTCACCGGCCAGGTGAGAAACATCGCCGATGTGACGACCGCTGTCGCCAAGGGTGATCTCACGCGCAAGATGACAGTGGACGTGAAAGGTGAGATTCTCGAGCTGAAGAACACGATCAACACCATGGTCGATCAGCTGAGCGCATTCTCGTCCGAAGTGACCCGCGTCGCACGCGACGTAGGCATCGAGGGAATTCTTGGTGGACAGGCACACGTGCCCGGAATAGCCGGCACGTGGAAGGATCTGACGGACAACGTGAATACGTTAGCCGGAAACCTGACGGGCCAGATCAGAAACATTGCGCTCGTCACGACCGCCGTCGCCAAGGGAGATCTGTCGCAGAAGATCACGGTCGAAGTGCGCGGAGAGATTCTCGAGCTCAAAAACACCGTCAACGCCATGGTGGACTCGCTCCGTGTGTTCGCGGACGAAGTAACGCGCGTCGCGAAGGAAGTGGGCACCGAAGGAAAGCTGGGCGGACAGGCAGAGGTGCCAGGCGCAGCCGGCACGTGGAGAGCGCTCACCGACAACGTGAACGCGATGGCGAACAGCCTGACGCTTCAGGTGCGCGCTATCGCCGATGTAGCGACAGCGGTGACGCGCGGCGATCTGAGCAGGCAGATCGCGGTGGAGGCCCAGGGAGAGCTGGACGAGCTGAAGAACAACCTGAACCAGATGATCGCGAACCTGAAGACCACCACGGAGAAGAACAACGAGCAGGACTGGCTGAAGACGAACCTCGCGAAGTTCTCGCGCATGATGCAGGGGCAGAAGGATCTCGAAGCGGTGTCGAAGCTCATAATGTCGGAGCTCACGCCACTCGTCTCGGCGCACCACGGCACGTTCTACATCATGGAGGACGACAACGGCACACCGGTCCTCAAGCTGATCGCGAGCTACGCCTACAAGGAGCGCAAGCACATTGGAAACCGGTTCCACCTCGGCGAAGGCCTCGTTGGACAGGCTGCGCTCGAGAAGAAGCCGATTCTGCTCACGAACGTTCCCGAGGACTACATCCGCATTACATCCGGGTTGGGTGAAGCGCCACCGCGAAATATCCTCGTCCTGCCCGTTCTGTTCGAGGGACAGGTGAAGGCGGTGATCGAGCTCGCGTCGTTCCTGCCGTTCAGTCAAATCCACCAGATCTTCCTCGATCAGCTGGCGGAGACCGTAGGCGTCGTGATCAACATGATCAGCGCCAACATGAGGACCGCCGAATTGCTCGAGCAGTCGCAGAGCCTGACGCTCGAGCTGCAGAGTCAGTCCGAAGAGCTGCGCATGCAGCAGGAGGAGCTCAAGAAATCGAACACGGAGCTAGAGTCGCAGGCGGCAACGCTGCGGACTTCCGAGGAGCTGCTCAAGGACCAGCAGGAAGAGCTGCAGCAGGTCAACGAAGAGCTCGAGGAGAAAGCCTCGCTGCTCGCCGAGCAGAACAGGAAGGTCGAATCGAAGAACGAGGAGGTGGAAGCGGCGAGGCTTGCTCTCGAAGAGAAGGCAGATCAGCTCGCGCTCAGCTCCAAGTACAAGTCGGAGTTCCTGGCGAATATGTCGCACGAGCTGCGGACTCCGCTAAACAGCCTTCTCATTCTCGCGCGCCTCCTGAGCGAGAACAAGGACCGCAATCTCACGCCGAAGCAGGTGGAGTTTGCTCAGACAATTCTCACGTCGGGCAGCGACCTGCTGAATCTGATCAACGACGTTCTCGATTTGTCGAAGGTCGAAGCCGGCAAGATGGATGTGAATCCGACCGAGATTCGCCTCACCGAGATCAAGGAGTTCGTCGAGCGCAGCTTCGGCGCACTGGCGGAGCAGAAAGGACTCGACTTCGACGTGGATCTCAACACGGACCTTCCGTCAGCGATATACACCGATGGCGGACGGCTGCAGCAGGTGCTCAAGAATCTGTTGTCGAACGCCTTCAAGTTCACACAGCAAGGAAAGGTCACTCTCACTGTCCGCCGCGCGGAAAAAGGCAGGCGATTCCAGAATCGCTCACTCGAGGCCGCCGCGGAGGTCCTCGCGTTCTCAGTCGCCGATACGGGCATCGGCATTCCGAGGGACAAACAGCGGCTGATCTTCGAAGCGTTCCAGCAAGCCGACGGAACGACGAGCCGCAAATTCGGTGGGACCGGGCTGGGTCTCTCGATCAGCCGGGAGATTGCTCGGCTGCTCGGTGGTGAGATTCGTGTCGAGAGCTCGGAGGGTCAAGGGAGCAGCTTCACCCTGTTCCTGCCCTCGCGGTATATACCGCGCGAGGATGCGCCGAGCCGCGATACGTCCGACACGAGAGACAACATCTCGCCGAACAGGGAGTCGTGGGCAGAAGGCTCTCGGGCCGGAGCCGCTCAGACTCCAAGCGCGCAGAGTGCGCGGAGCACCCAGGCATCCCCGCGCAATTCCACTGCGCGCCAGGACCAACGGCGGAAACCCACGGGTGATGCGCTTCAATACATGCCCGAGCGACGAGCCGTGCCCCAGACGGTCATCGCTGATGACAGGGATCACATCGAGGAAGGCGATCGCACCGTGCTCGTCGTAGAGAACGATCAGAACTTCGCCAGGGTTCTGCTCGATATGGCGCGTGACAAGGGGTACAAGGGAGTGGTCGAGCTCGATGGCGAAGCAGGTCTGAAGGCAGCGCGCGAATTTCGTCCGGATGCGATAACGCTCGACATCGACATGCCCGGTATGGATGGTCTCCAGGTGCTCGATCGTCTCAAGCGCGATCCGGAGACGAGGCACGTGCCCGTTCACATCATCTCAGGTGTGGAGAAAAAGGGCGAAGGGCTGAAAGCCGGCGCAATCGCGTTTCTCGCCAAGCCGGTGAGCGCGGAGGCCCTTGATGCGGCTTTCGCGCGGATCTCAACCTTCATCGATACCGTACCCAAGAGCCTGCTGGTAGTCGAGGACAACGAGGCGCAGCGGCAGAGCATTGTCGAGCTGATCGCGCACGACGATGTCGAGATAACTGCCGTCGCGTCAGCGGAAGAAGCGCTCGAGAAGCTCCACGAGAAGCACTTCGACTGCATGGTCCTCGATCTCGGATTGCACTCGGGGGCGATGAGCGGGTTCGACCTGTTGGAGAAGGTGAAATCCGATCCCGACAACCATGACCTTCCGATTATCATCTACACCGGCCGGGACCTGGGCTGGGAAGACGAGACGAAGATCAAGAAGTACGCGGAGACGATCATCGTGAAGGACGTAAAGTCCCCGGAGCGTCTGCTCGATGAAACCGCGCTCTTCCTCCACCGCGTCGAGGCCAAGCTCCCCGAGCAGAAGCGGAAGATGCTGGAACATCTCCACGACGCGGACTCGGTAGTCGCAGGCAAGGCGATTCTCGTGGTCGATGACGATGTCCGCAACATCTTCTCGCTCACGAGCATGCTTGAGGATCACGGGATGGTGGTGCGCTTCGCCGAAAACGGAAAGCAGGCGATCGACCAGCTGAAGAAAGACCCCGATGTCGATGCCGTGTTGATGGACGTCATGATGCCGGAAATGGATGGCTACGAGACGACCAAAGCGATCCGGGCGATGGAAGAATTCAAGGCGCTACCGATCATTGCGCTGACGGCGAAGGCAATGAAGGGGGATCGCGAAAAGTGCATTGCGGCGGGCGCTTCGGACTACATCACCAAGCCCGTCGATACAGAGCAGCTGTTGTCGCTGCTGCGCGTGTGGCTGTACAGATAGCAGAAGCAGCGCCACCCGCCGCTGGGGATTCCGACCGGCAGGCATTCAAGCCTGATCTCGAGAGGATAGAGATCGAGCTGTTGCTGGAGGGGATTTTCCGTCACTACGGGTTTGATTTCCGCGCCTATGCGTACGCGTCGATTCGACGCCGCCTGTGGAAGCGCATTGAGGAGGAAGGTCTCTCGAGCGTGAGCGCGCTCCAGGAACGCGTGCTTCACGAGCCCCCGATGATGGAGAAGCTGCTGCTCGATCTCTCCATCAACGTGACTGCGATGTTCCGCGATCCTGGTTTCTACCAGACCTTCCGCGAACACGTGGTGCCTCTTCTCAGAACGTACCCGTTCATCCGGATTTGGCACGCCGGCTGTTCGACGGGCGAAGAGGTCTACTCAATGGCGATCCTGCTGCGCGAAGAAGGTCTGTATGACCGCACGCGCATTTACGCGACGGACATCAACGAAGTCGTGCTGCAGCGGGCCAAGGCGGGAATTTTTCCGCTGGAAAGAATGCAGGAGTACACCGACAACTACATGCGTGCCGGAGGCAAGAAATCGTTTTCGGAGTATTACACCGCAAAATATGGCGGGGCGCTCTTCGACCAGTCGCTGACGAAGAACGTCGTGTTCTCGCAGCACAACCTGGTGACCGATCACTCGTTCAGCGAGTTCAATGTAATTCTCTGCCGGAACGTGCTGATCTACTTCGACAAAACCCTGCAGTCGAAGGTGCACGGACTGTTCTACGACAGCCTCGCCATGTTCGGCGTTCTTGTCCTCGGCAGCAAGGAGACGCTCCGCTTCATGGCGCATGAAGGCGCCTACCAGCAGATCGCTCCCCCCGAGAAGATATTCCGGAAGGTGAAGTAGATGTCGTATTCGATCGTCGGGATCGGCACGTCATGGGGAGGCCTCACCGCTCTGACGAAGCTGCTGGGCGATCTGCCCGCAGACTTCAGTATCCCGGTGGTGGTGGTCCAGCATCGAAGCCCGGATTCGGACCGCCTTCTCGGACAGTTGCTCCAGGACAGGACGGCCCTACGAGTTTGCGAGATAGAAGACAAGGACGAGCTGACGCCTGGCACCGTACATCTCGCTCCCGCGAACTATCACGTTCTGATCGAGGAAGGTTACGTATCCCTTACCATCGAAGAGCCAGTGCGGTTCAGCAGGCCGTCGATAGACGTAATGCTCACGTCGGCAGCGGACACCTACGGATCTGCAGCGATTGGGGTCGTGTTGACCGGTGCGAATGAAGACGGTGCACGGGGACTCGCCCACATTGTGAAGCACGGGGGACTCGCGCTGGTACAGAATCCCAAAACGGCGGAAATTCCGGTAATGCCTGCGTCCGCCGCCCGTGCCGTTCCAACGGCGGAGGTATTGTCGCTCGACAGATTGGCGACGCGTCTGATCGAGCTCAGCGCTGATCAGGCGAAAGTCGGCGCGGGCAAGGCAGAATGACCGACGAACGCGTCAAGATCCTCGTGGTCGACGACCGTGCCGAGAATCTCCTCGCGCTCGAAGCCATTCTCGAGCCGATCGGACAGCTTTTGATTCGCGCCAACTCGGGGCCTGACGCCTTGAGGAAAGTGCTCGAAACGGAGTTTGCCGTCATTCTTCTCGACGTCCAGATGCCCGGCATGAACGGATTCGAGGTCGCCGAGATAATCAAGTCGAGAGAGAGATCACGAACGATTCCCATCATCTTCCTCAGCGCGATCAGCAAGGAAGACGCGTACGTGTTCAAGGGATACTCGATGGGCGCGGTGGACTACGTGTTCAAGCCATTCAATCCGGACGTGCTCAGGTCGAAGGTGGCGGTCTTCGTCGATCTCCATATGAAGCAGCGCGAGATCCAGCGGCAGGGAGACCTGTTGCGGGACAGCCAGAAGCGCGAGCTCGAGCTCGAGCACCGTACTTCGTTGCTCGAGGCAGAAGCGCGCTCGGCGGCCAAGCTGTCGCAGATGAACGACGAGCTGCACCGACGTCAGGTTGCTCTCGAACAGGCGATGGGCGCGCGCAACCGGTTCTACGCTTCGATGAGCCACGAGCTCCGCACGCCTATCAATGCCGTAATCGGTTACAGCACGCTCATGCTCGACAACATCTACGGACCGCTCAACGCCAAGCAGAAGGAAGGCCTTCAGCGCACGCTCAAGGCGGCGCGCCACCTTCTCGAGCTGGTGAACGATGTGCTCGACCTCTCCAAGATCGAAGCGGGCAAGATCGAACTGTCGCTACAGCCGGTGATGTTCCCGGCTCTGATCGAGGATCTGTTCGTGACAGTCAGGCCGCTGGCAGACGAGTATGGATCGACGCTCAATCTGGCGATGGACGGAGAATCCTTCAACATCGTGAGCGACCCGCGTCGCGTCCGGCAGATTCTCCTCAATCTTCTGTCTAACGCAATCAAATTCGGGGAAGGCAAACCAATCGAGCTGACCTGCAAGCAGAACGAGAATGGTGGCGCAGAAATCGAAGTCGTCGATCACGGGGTAGGGATTGCCAAGGAGGACATCTCGAGGATCTTCGAGGAGTTCGTCCAGGTCTCGGAATCGAAGCAGCCGGGCACCGGACTTGGCCTCCCGATTTCGAGGCGGCTAGCTCAGCTGTTGGATGGGTCTTTGACCGTCTGCTCGACCCCCGGCGAGGGCAGCACTTTCGGTCTCACTCTGCCGGCCTCTTTAGAGGACGATATATCCGCAACGGCCGAGTTATCGGCCGCTACAGCGGCATAACGCACCCCCAATATTGGCACAGCATCTGCCCCTCTAGGCAGGACCGTCGCGTTGCGCGGGGGTCATTTCTGGAGGCTTTAAAATGTTTCGAAAGCTCATAATTCTTCCGGCCGCTTTCCTCGCATTCGCATGCGGCGGAAACGACAAGAAGGTCGATGATGCGCTAAATGCCGATCTGTCGACGGCCGCACAGGCGCGACCCTACACGCCACTCGATAGCATAACCGCTGCCGAGCGCGCGGGAGTCGCAACGGGAGTAGCGCCAACAGCGCTGAGAAGCACGTCAACCGCTCCACGTACGGTCCGTCGCACGACGACGCGCAGCTCGAGCTCGTCCGGCACGTACTCTTCGCAGCCGGTTTACAGAGCTCCGGCTCCCCAGCCGACAATCGTGAAGCACACCAAGCGTGACGCCGCAATCGGCGCCGGCGCTGGTGCAATCATCGGTGCCGTCACCAGCAGAAACAAGGTGAAGGGTGCGATCATCGGTGGCGCAGCCGGAGCGATCCTCGGCGGCGTAATCGGCAACAACGTCGATAAGACGAAGAAGTACTAGGGCTGGCATCGCGGCAGTTCTAGACGCCCCGCATTCAATGAGTGCGGGGCGTTTTCTTTAACTGCAACTGAAAACGGCCTGCTACCCGCTAATGGCTGAGAAACGCTTAACGCTACCTGCTTAACTTCCAGTCGATCTTGAAAGGTGTGCTTGTGTTAATCCTGACCGTGCCTTACGATGAACGGGCATGCCTTTACAATCGACCCAGGCGGCCCAGCAGGAAGGGCTCGCGCCTCTTCGCGCACTGTGCATTGCGCGCCATTGCTATTTGAGCGAACACATCGCGAGGTATTTCGCCCGCATGGGCGTTGCAACCACGAATGCGGTCGGCCTCGACTCGGCGATGAAAATGATTGGTGAGGTGTTGCCCGATGTAGTCATCTGCGACTACGATCTGCTGGCGACGATCCCCCTCGAGAAATGGGAGCATGATCGTCTGCTCTCGAAGACTCCGGTCATCGCTGTCAGCCTTACCCGACACGCCGAGGAGCTGCATTTGCTCGACGTGAACGGTATCGCGGGATTCCTCTACCTTCCGACGCTCGAACAGGGGCCCGCGCTCAAGATTCTCCACGCGGCGGCGGCGCGTCCCAAGTACAACCTCGGCTCGCGCGCGACGGCGCCAAGGGCGACAGAGCGAAGTTAAATTTAGGCATGAGCTCTGACCCCGTAACGGGCGTCTTCAACGACGGATATATAATCGAGGCGTACGAAGCCTACCGACGCGATCCCACGTCGGTCGACGAGTCATGGCGCCAGTTCTTCCGATTTGCCGAGAGTCTGGGCGGGGCACCGCCGCGGGCTGCTCCCGGGCAGGCGCCTTCAGCGGGACATATCGATCCCGCTTTTCTTCGCGATGTCGCCGCCGCAGGCGAGCTTGTGGATGCCATTCGCAGCTACGGTCACCTGGCGGTGCCACTCGATCCACTCGGCACACCACCCGAAGGAACTCCGGAGCTGACCCTGGAATTCCACGGGCTGAGCGAGGAGCATCTCGCCAGCATCCCTGGAATCGCGCTTGGCGCGTCAGGCGGCAACGCGGCCGATGTGATCGCGCGCCTTCGCGACCTCTACTCCTCTCGAATCGGGTTCGAGATATCGCACCTCGGCGGAGTCGAAGAGCGCGAGTGGCTCCGTCAGCAGATTGAGAGCGGTCGCATGAACGCGCCACTCAGCGAGGAGGAGAAGAAGTCGATACTCTACCGACTCACGGAGGTGGATGGTCTGGAGCGTTTCCTCGGACGCGCGTATCAGGGCTACAAGCGCTTCTCGATCGAGGGGAACGACGTCCTGGTTCCAATGCTCGATGTCGCGATCGAATCAGCTGCGGCGCACGGCGCCCGCGAAGTCGATCTCGCAATGGCACATCGCGGGCGCATCAACGTTCTGGCACACACGCTCAGCAAGCCTTACGCGACGATCTTCGAGGAATTCGAGGGGAAGCACGCGACCACCAACGCGGTCAGTGAAACAGGCGACGTGAAATATCACCTCGGTGCGATGGGAACGAGACAGGTTTCCACCGGGACTGAAGTCGAGATCGTCCTGATTCCGAACCCGAGCCATCTCGAAGTCGTGAATCCGGTGCTGGAGGGAGTAGCCAGAGCGCGACAGGTACTCGCCGGCAACGGGGAGCGAGACGAAGCCGCCGTTGTGCCGATCTGTGTTCACGGCGACGCGGCATTTCCTGGCGAAGGAGTCGTCGCCGAGACACTCAATCTTTCAGGACTCACTGCTTTTAGAACCGGTGGAACGCTCCACATCATCGTCAACAATCAGGTCGGATTCACGACCGACCCCATCGACGCCAGATCGACTCGGTACGCCAGTGATCTGGCGAAGGGTTTCGAGGTACCGATCGTTCACGTCAATGCCGATGATGCGGAGTCATGCATCCATGTCGTGCGTCTGGCGATCGAGTACCGGGCGAAATTCGGCAAGGATTTTCTGATCGATGTCGTTGGCTACCGCCGTCACGGACACAATGAGACGGACGAACCGTCGTTCACGCAGCCAAGCCTGTACAAGAAGATCCGCGCCCATCCTTCCCCCCGTGAAGTCTGGGGTAGCCGGTTGGTGGCCGAAGGAGTCGTTACCGAGGAAGACGTAAAGCGGATCGACGCCGACGCGGCCGCGAACTTCGACCGGATCCAGACCGCCATGAAAGCGGGCGAGATCCATCCTCCCGAGTACAACCCGGCCAAGGAAGCGGAAGCGGATCAGTCGGGCGCAGGGAGCGGCGACACGGCCGTGGACGCAGATCGCTTGCGGGAGCTGAACGACAAGCTTCTCAAGTGGCCGTCGACGCTCAAGGTGAATCCGCGGCTCGTCAAGACTCTCGCCCGTCGCGCCGAAGCAATGGGCGAAGGCGGTGGAATCGATTGGGGGCACGCCGAGGCGCTCGCTTTTGCGTCGCTGCTCACCGAGGGCAAGTCAGTGCGGCTCACCGGACAGGACTCGGAACGCGCGACGTTCTCGCACCGGCAAGCGGTGCTTCACGACTCAGAATCGGGAGAGATCTACGTTCCTCTCCAGCACGTAGCTGAGGGTGAGTCCGCCGGCAGGATCGAGATTTACAACAGCCCGCTCTCCGAAATGGCGGTACTCGGCTTCGAGTACGGCTACAGCACGGCAGCTGAGGATACGCTGGTGCTGTGGGAAGCGCAGTACGGCGATTTCGTGAATGTAGCGCAGCCGATCATCGACCAGTTCATTTCAGCCGATCGCGCCAAGTGGGGGCAGGACTCGTCGATTGTGCTGCTACTTCCACACGGCTACGAGGGACAGGGCCCGGAGCACTCGAGTGCGCGTCTCGAGCGATTCCTGCAACTGTGCGCCGAGGGCAACCAACGAGTGGCGTATCCGTCGACGCCCGCGCAGTACTTCCACATTCTCCGCAGGCAGGCGCAGCTGTACGAGCGCCGTCCCCTGATTTTGATGCAGCCAAAGAGTCTGCTGCGTCTTCCGGAAGCCGCATCCAACATCAGCGATCTCGCGAGTGGAAGCTTCCGGCCGGCGATCGACGATCCCGTCGCCTCACAGAATCGCGAAGCAATCACGCGGCTGGTCTTCTGCACGGGCAAGATCTACTACGATCTCGCGCCGAGGCGCGCTCCGCATGTGGCGATCGTCAGGGTCGAGGAGCTCTATCCGTGGCCCGGCAACCAGATCGCGCAGATCGTCGATTTGTATCCGGCGATCGAGGAAGTGGTGTGGGCACAGGAGGAGCCGAAAAATCAGGGCGCGTGGTCGTACGTGGCCCCACGGCTACGGATGTCGACCGGGAACGCGCTGCTGACGCGCTATGTCGGCCGTCCAGATCGCGCGAGCCCGGCGGAGGGCTACGCCGAACTACACAAGAAGGAGCAGGAGCGCATCATCGCCGAGGTGAGCGCGCCGATGCAGCAGCCAGCAGGGGCGAAGCGTCGTGGCGTGGCGGTCAAAACCTGAGCATCTCTCTCGGTCAGACAATGAAGAGAGTGTTGATTCGCGCGGCGCTTACCGCAGCCATCATGCTGCCGGCCTCAGCATGGGCTCAGGCGTGGTTCAACGCCGATCCGCCCGCGTCGCACCTTGCTCCGGAGCCGCAGCCAATGCGCGTCCTATGGATTGCAGCGCATCCAGACGATGAGGACACCAACCTCATCTCATGGCTCGCCCGCGGGAGAAACGTCGAAACCGCCTACCTCTCGCTGACGCGTGGCGACGGTGGGCAGAATCTCATCGGCAATGAGCTGGGAGAAGCTCTCGGCGTCATTCGCACCGAGGAACTGCTCGCTGCCCGTCGCATCGACGGGGCGCATCAGTATTTCGGGCGTGCGTACGACTTCGGTTTTTCGAAGACCGCGGACGAGACGCGAAAGCACTGGCCACAGGATTCACTACTGCAGGATGCGATCACGGTGATACGAGCGTTCCGGCCACACATTGTGGCCACAACGTTTTCTGGAACACCACGTGACGGTCACGGCCAGCATCAGATATCCGCGATCGTTGCACGCGACGCCTATAACCTCGCCGCAGATACCGTTCGCTTTCCTGTTCGAGAGTTTGGACAGCCGTGGACTCCGCTCAAGTTTTATCGGCTCGCATTTTTTTCACCCCAGGAACGGACCCTGGTGATAAACGTCGGTGAGTACAACCCGTATCTCGGTGTTTCCTTGCAGGAAATAGCTGCCGGCAGCCGCTCTCAACACAAGTCGCAGGGCTTCGGCACTCTAATACGCAAGGGCGTAGTCTGGGATTATCTGACGCGCGAGGATTCGCGTGTACCAGCGCCCCCCGCCAAGGAGGAAGCGTCGATCTTTGCGGGAATTGACACGGTGGCCAAGGCCATCGTGCGTGATGCGCGCACAAACCCGCCAGATCGTCCCCTTCCGATCGAGTTCGAAGCAGTGGCCGACCGGCAGGCGGTTGCGCTCGGAGATTCCGCCAAAATCAGTCTCGCGATCTTCAATCGGGGGCGAGTGCCGATTGAGATTCCAGCCGTCAGGGTTGACGGGAAGCCGCGAGTCGTACTTCCCGACTCGGCTTACAAGTGGACGCAGTGGTATGTCGGGCGTGAGCTATCGCAGCCATGGTGGCTGGCCGCTCCGAGAAGTGGAGATTTGTTTACGCCGAAGATCTCGGGGATCTCGGAGGACGCACTGGAGCTACGTCGTGGTGCGCATATTCTCGTGAGCTCGAGCGCGACGGGGCCCATCTTCCTGAATGCTCCGATCGTTTTCCATTACGTCGACCGCGTGCGCGGGGATGTGCAGCGACCGCTCATTGTTGCGCCTGGAGTTTCCATCGCACTCGACCAGTCGGTCGCGATCGCGCGAGCCAATGGGCCCTTCAATCAGTTGTTGAAGACGACGCTGCGCTCGGCGCTGAGCGATTCGACGCCGGTCACTGTTACTCTCTCGCTGCCGCGTGGCTTGTCAGCAGATTCGCTCGTCCGCACGGTCGTGTTGGCTCCCGGATCAACCCGTACTCTCACGTTCAGGGTGAGAGGAACTCTGCCGCGCGGAACACACGAAATTGCGGCGGCGGCGACAGCGAGAGGCAAGTCGTATCGAACGGGCTATATCCCGATCGAATACCCGCACATCAATCCACAGCGGATCTACCGACCGTCGACGCTCACGATCAACGCTGCCGATGTCGTGCTGCCCGCTAGGCTGAACGTGGCGTATGTCCCCGGAGTGGGAGACAATGTCGCGCCAGTGCTGCGGCAGCTCGGGGTTCCGTTGACAATTGTGGATGCGGACGATCTTCCACAGACCGATTTGAGCCGCTTCACGGCCATCGTCGTCGGACCGCGTGCGTACCAGGCGAGTTCGACGCTTCAGGACAACAACGAATACCTGCTCGCATACGTCCGAAATGGCGGGCGGCTGGTGGTGCAGTACGGGCAGGCAGAGATGCAACGACCCGGCATCATGCCATATCCGATCACTCTGCAACAGCGCGCCGAGCGCGTGACGGACGAGAACGCACCGGTGACTTTAACGGATCCGGCGTCACCGCTGCTCAACGCGCCGAACAAGGTCACCCAGGACGATTTCAACGGTTGGGTGCAGGAGAGAGCGTCGTACATGCCCTCGACGTTCGATTCGCATTATCGCTCGATGCTCGCGATGGGTGACCCGGGCGAGCAGCCAAACCGTGCCGCGATTCTGGCTGCTCCGTACGGACGTGGGACGTACATCTACGTCCCGCTCGCGCTTTTCCGTCAGCTTCCCGCTGGTGTTACCGGTGGCGCGCGGATCTTCGCCAACCTCCTCGGCGGCAACACCATCCGATGAGGCGGGCTTCGTGGCTCGTCGCGTTTTGCGCATTGGCAGCTGCGGCTTGCAGATCGGATGGCCGCAAGATTCTCATCGTCTACTCACCGCACGGGAAAGATCTGCTCGGCTATTTTGAGAAGGGATTCGAGAAAGCCCACCCGGACATCGACGTGCAGTGGGTAGACATGGGATCGCAGGAAGTTCTAGAGCGAGTGCGCGCGGAAAAACCGAATCCGCAGGCCGATGTCTGGTTCGGAGCGCCGGCGGAGGCGTTCGATCGGGCAACCAAGGAAAATCTGCTGCAGCCGTACAAGCCGACGTGGGCGGCAGCGATCGACGCCGAGGGGCGTGACGCGAACGACAACTGGTACGGGACGTATCTGACGCCAGAGGTAATCGGATACAACCGTGACGCGGTGAAGGAAGCCGATGCGCCGAAGGATTGGGACGATCTTCTCGATCCGAAATGGAAAGGGAAGATTCTCATTCGCGACCCGATTGCATCCGGTACGATGCGGGCGATTTTCGGCGCAATCATGGCCCGCTCCATTGCGCAAACCGGGAAGCCGGATGCAGGCTATGAGTGGCTCCGGAAGCTGGACGCGAATACGAGGGAGTACACTCTGAATCCGACGATTCTCTACCAGAAGCTCGGACGGCAGGAAGGCGTCGTCACCATGTGGGACATGCCCGACATCGCCACGCTCGAGCAGCGCACTCGCATCCCGGTGAGGTACTCGATTCCGTCGAGCGGTACGCCGCTGTTGGTGGATGGGATCGCGATCGTACGTGGCAGCAAGCATCCCAAGGAAGCGGAACAGTATTACGAGTACGTGACGACTCCCGAGGCGATGATTGCGGCTGCCGACTCCTTCCTCCGCATTCCCGCGCGCAAGGATATTCCGGCGTCGAAGCTTCCCGCCTGGATCCGCGACGCAATGGCGAAGATCAAGCCGATGCCAGTCGATCGCGAAGTGATGGCCGCGCACCTCGACGAGTGGATGAAGTACTGGGACGCGAACATCAGGAACCGCGGAAACAAGCAGTGACGGCCGCGCCGACGGCGCGAAGCAGGACATCGGGTGCTGGAGCACTGGCGCTCAACGGTGTGACTCGCCGCTTCGGCGATTTCACCGCGGTCGACAATCTTTCCGTAGAAGTCGGGCCAGGCGAGCTATTGGCAATCGTGGGAGCGTCGGGCTCTGGGAAAACGACGTCACTCCGGATCGCCGCAGGCTACGAAGCACCTGATTCCGGTACGGTCACGCTCGGCGGCGCGGACATTACTCGTGTTCCGCCAGAGCGTCGCGGCTTCGGCATGGTATTTCAGCATTACGCGCTGTTCCCACACATGCCGGTTGAGCAGAACGTGGCGTTCGGCCTCGAGGCGCGCGGAGTCAGCAAGTCCGAAAGACTGGCGAAGGCGCGCGCAGCGCTGGCAAGCGTGGGACTGGAAGGCGCGGGAGATCGGGCGATTCAGTCTCTGTCCGGTGGTGAGCAGCAGCGGGTGGCGCTCGCCCGCGCTTTAGTGATAGAACCGCGGGCTCTGCTTCTCGACGAGCCGCTCTCCAATCTGGACCCGACGCTACGACAGGCGATGCGGGACGATCTGCGGGCAATGCTCCGGCGGGTCGGCGTACCGGCTTTGTTCGTCACGCACGATCAGGAGGATGCGTTCGCGATCGCGGACCGCATCGCGCTTCTCCAGAAGGGGAAGTTGCTTCAGTGCGGAACACCAGCGGAGCTGTACCACGAACCGGTATCGCGGGAAGTCGCGACATTCATTGGACGTGGTGCCGTCGTTCGCGCTGTCGACAAGGGCAGCTCCGCACTCGTGACGATTGGCAGCGTAACCCGGGAGCTCAACGTGAGCCGCCCGGAGGAAGCGCCGGCCAGCCTGGACAATGCGTACGTCGTGATGCGACCAGATACGTTGCAGCTCTCGAGAGAGCGCGGTGGCTCCGCCTGGCGGGGACGTGTGATCAACAGGAGATTCGCGGGTGGACTCGTCGTCTATCGCGTGCAGCTGGCGGACGACGTGATCGTAGACGTTGAGTCGACCTCCGGAGAAATTCACGAGGATGAGACGGTCACGGTGACTCCTCATAACGGACTCTTCCCGATCGTTCCCGGATGAGAACTGCTGTCCAGCGACAGAACTGGCTCATCGCGCTTCCGGTGATCCTCTTGCTCCTGTGGGCGGTGATCTATCCGAATGCAGCAGTCATAGCTGGAAGCTTCGAGAACGGCCTGGGGCATTGGCGGGAATTTGCCGCTAGTCCGGCGGATCGAGAGGCATTGCGTACGAGTCTCATCATCTCGATAGCCTCGGTGTTTGCGTCGCTCGCGATCGGTGTGCCTCTCGCGTTTTTGCTGGGAAGGTTCGAGTTTCCCGGCCGCCGGCTGCTCCGCGCGGTCGCAACCCTTCCGGCCGCATTGCCACCGCTCGTGGGGGTGATCGCATTCCTCTTCCTCTACGGCGAGAGTGGGCTCGTGACCCGGGTGGTGCAGAGAATCTTCGGGATGGGTGAAGCCCCGTGGCGGCTCCAGGGCGTGGGGGCGATCGTGTTCGTCCACGCTTACACGATGTATGTGTACGTCTTTCTTTTCGTATCGGCCGGGCTCGAGCGCTTCGACGCGACGCTGGATGAAGCGGCATCCGGGCTCGGTGCGAGCACGCTGCAGAGGCTGCGGCGAGTGACATTGCCGCTGCTCATGCCGGCAGTCGCAGGATCAATGTTGCTCGTGTTCATGAACGCGCTGGGCTCCTTCTCGGCGCCGTACGTGTTTGGCGGAGGACTGCGCGTTCTCTCGACGCAGATCCTGGCATCGAAACTGAACGGCGCGATGGGGCTCGCGTACGTCGAGACGACAGTGCTCGCACTCAGCGCGGTGGCGGGACTTGCACTGTTCCGGTGGCTCGACAGAAAGCGGAAGTACACTCTGGCGAGCAAAGGCGGGCGAGCCCGACGGGTAATTCGGTCTCGGCGCGTTCAAATCCTGACGGCGATTGCAGCAGCCGTGATAGTGGTGGCGCTGGTGCTGCCGCATCTGATGGTCATACTCGTGTCCTTCGCACGCGACGGAGCCTGGACGACTCAAGTGCTTCCGCCCGAGTACACGCTCGAGAACTATCGCCGCCTCTTCTCGGAGAGCGAACTGTGGCGCCCGATCACGAATAGCGTCTCGATGGCCCTCATTGCGACCGCCGCGAATCTCGTGGTGTGCTTTCTGGCGGCCTATCTGATAGTGTTCCGCACGTTCAAGGCGCGCGGACTGCTCGAGCTTCTGGTCGCTCTTCCGTGGGCGATTCCCGCAACCGCAATCGCGCTCGGTCTCGCGGCGACTTTCAACCGCAACGATCTGTTGACTGGCCGAGTCCTGCTGGTCGGAACGTTCTGGATATTGCCGCTTGCCTACTTCATTCGGGACATCCCTCTCGTCGCTTCCGCCGTGGAATCCTCGCTCCGGCAGATGGATGCGTCACTCGAGGATGCTGCGCGCGGGCTTGGCGCTTCGTGGCTGTTGACGATGCGGCGAGTGATTCTGCCGGCGGCTCGCCCGGGATTGATCGCGGGAGGATTGCTTGCTGCTGTCACCGCGGTAGGAGAGTTCGTAGCGAGCGTCGTTCTCTACACCCACGCCAACCGGCCGATCTCGATGGAGATCCTGGCGCAGCTTCGCGCTCTGGCATTCGGAACGGCAGCGGCCTACAGTGTTCTGCTGATAGTTCTGGTTCTGCTCATGACGCTTGCAGCTCGCTCATTCGAGGAAAGACTTGCCTGACAAGCCGGCACGTCCACGCGTCGTAATCATCGGCGGTGGATTCGGAGGGATTTCTGCGGCGAAGGAGCTCAAGCGCGCCAACGCTGATGTAACGCTCATCGACAGGACGAATCACTTCACTTTTCAGCCGCTGCTGTATCAAGTGGCGACGGCGGCGCTCGCGCCGAGCGATATCACAGCGCCAATTCGCTGGATCCTGCGACGACAGAAGAATACTGAAGTCCTGATGGCGGAGGTTCGGGAGGTCGACCCAGTGAGGCGTGTCGTTCGGATCGATGACGAGCTGCGCGAAATACCATACGATTTCCTGATTGTCGCTACGGGCTCGAGGCACGCCTACTTCGGTCACAACGAGTGGGAGCCGTACGCACCGGGGCTCAAAACGATCGAGGATGCTACTGAGATCCGGCGTCGTTTTCTCCTCGCGTTCGAGCTTGCGGAGAAGTCCGGCAACGAACGCGAGCAGCAGGAGTACATGACATTCGTGGTAGTCGGCGGTGGACCGACAGGCGTCGAGCTTTCCGGCGCCTTCCCCTTCATCGCGAAGAAAGCCCTTGCTCCGGATTTCAGGAGAATCGATACCCGCAAAACACGCGTGGTGTTGATCGAAGCCGGCCCGCGTATCCTGCCGACATTTCCGGAAGACCTGGCGTCGCGTGCAACTGAAGATTTGAAAGACCTCGGAGTCGAGGTGCGGGTGAACTCTTCGGTTACGGGAGTGGGGCATGAGGGGGTTTCGATTGGGGGCGAAACAATTCACGCCCGAACGGTGTTCTGGGCCGCGGGAAACAACGCTTCACCTGTGGGGAGATTTCTCGGTGGTCCGCTGGATCACGCCGGCAGAATTCAGGTGAGGCCCGACCTGTCGGTACCTGCCCATCCCGAGGTTTTCGTAGTCGGCGATTTGGCGGCACTGGTCCAGGATGGCCGGCAGGTTCCGGGTGTAGGGCCCGCGGCGATTCAGGAAGGAAAGTCCGCGGGGAAGAACATCGTTCGGGACCTGCGACACCAGCCGCGCAAAAATTTTCGCTATCGAAACAAGGGAGACCTCGCCACGATCGGCAGGTCGCGCGCGATAGCGGACCTGGGCTGGATCAGATTTGCGGGCCGGCCCGCGTGGTTCTTCTGGCTATTCGTTCACATCATGTATCTGGTTGGTTTCCGCAACCGAGCGAACGTGCTGCTCGAGTGGGCCTATGATTATTTCACGTATCAGCACGGCGCGCGGCTGATAACCGATGTCGAGAGGTACAAGCCGCCTGCGCGCCAACATCCTTAGCTACCGGTATTTCTCCATCAACGCCTGTAGCGCCGCATTGCCCGGGCACAGCTGCTCATACGTCAAATCGACGAGCGGCGTCGCGACTGTCTTCCAGACAGCGTGCATGTCCGCGCCCTTCTCGTCAATGAACAGCAGCCCCGTCGCCACTTCATCCCGCTGCTGGCACGCGCGCACGTGCGCATACGCTGCCTCGCGATTCGTCGGGTCGTAGCCGTCGGGGATTTTCCGAAAACGGACGACGCTTCCGTCATGCATGGTCACCGTCGAGATGGCCTCGTTCGTCACCGGCGCCGTGATCTCGCGACGCAGCGGAACGAAATCCGCCGCCGAGATCTCGACCTCATGCTCGCGCGTGAACTTGTAGCTCTTCGTCGAACCCTCGTGATCGTTGAAGGTCACGCACGGCGAGATTATGTCCACCATCGCGAGGCCGTTGTGGGACAACCCTGCCTTGAGAATGGGTATGAGCTGCGCCTTGTCTCCGGAAAAGCCGCGCGCCACGAAGGTTGCGCCGAGCGTGAGTGCCAGGAGTACGGGATCGATTGGCGGCTGCACGTTCGTTTCACCCTTCTTGGATGTCGAACCGACGTCCGCTGACGCGGAGAACTGGCCCTTCGTCAGCCCGTACACGCCGTTGTTCTCGATCAGGTACAGCATCCGCACGTTGCGCCGAATGGCGTGACAGAACTGCCCGAGTCCGATCGACAGCGAATCGCCGTCGCCGGAGATGCCGATATAGGTAAGATCGCGATTCGCGGCGTTGGCGCCCGTGGTCACTGATGGCATGCGACCATGAACGGAGTTGAATCCGTGCGACTCCCGCATGAAGTATGCGGTCGTCTTGGACGAGCAGCCGATGCCGCTCATCTTCGCCGCGCGATGTGGCGGCAGAGCGAGCTCGAAGCAGGCCTGAACCATCGCCGCGGTCACCGAGTCGTGCCCGCAACCAGCGCACAACGTGGACATCGCGCCTTCATAATCGCGCTGAGTGAAGCCCAGCGCGTTCTTCTTGAGGCCCGGGTGTCGAACCTGTGGCTTCGTGATCGAGGTCATGCCCGGGCCTTTCTCTTTGAGCGCGGCGAACGCTTGGTGTCGGGCCGTGGGAGGTGACCCGATACCGCGTTGACGACGCACATTGCCGTGAGCGGCATCCCACCGTAGTCCAGCACCGGAATCATCTCGTCGCGTGGCTTACCGGTCTCGATCGCCAGCAGCGACCGGAGCTGCGCATCCCGGTTCTGCTCGACGACGAAAGTCACCGCGTGTGAATCGAGGAATGCGCGAACCGGCGCGTCGAATGGGAACCCCCTGATGCGCATATAGTCGGCGACTATTCCCATGTCGCGCAGGCGATCGATCGCCTCGAGCACCGCGGCGTGACAGCCACCAAGCGACACGATCCCGACCTCGGCGTCCGGAACAGTGTGAATCTCGGGCGCCGGGACGGCGGTAGCGGCAAGCCGGAACTTCCGCGCCAACCGGTCAACGACCTCCTGGTACGCGTCGGCATCCTCGGTGTACGTGCCGTGCTTGTCGTGCCCCGAACCGCGCACGAAGTACGCGCCGTGGCCGCTGACACCGGGCAGCGATCGCGCTGCGATGCCGTCGCCCTCCGCGTCGAGATAGCGCGAGAACTTTTTCACCGACTCGAGCTCATCGGCGGTCAGGCACTTGCCGCGATCTGGGCGAAAGCCGTCGTCCCATTGCAATCGCTTGCACATCCAGTCGTTCATCCCGATGTCGAGATCGCTGGCGACGAACACCGGCGTCTGAAAGCGATCGGCGAGATCGAACGCCTTCACGCTCATGTAGAAACACTCTTCCGGGTTGCACGGAAAGAGCACGATGTGCTTCGTGTCTCCGTGCGACGCGTACGCCAGCGACAGCAGATCTGCCTGCTGGGTGCGCGTCGGCATGCCGGTAGATGGGCCGGTGCGCTGAATGTCGAAGAAGACGGCGGGGATTTCCGTGTAGTACGCGAGCCCGACGAACTCCTGCATCAGCGAGATGCCCGGTCCCGCCGTGTTCGTGAAGGCGCGCGCGCCGGCCCACCCGGCTCCGATCGCGATTCCCGCCGCCGACAATTCGTCTTCCGCCTGGATGATGCAGTATCTGGCCAGCCCGGTCCCCGGCTCGGTTCTGAATTTCTTGCAGAATGACGTGAACGCTTCCATCAGCGAGGTCGACGGCGTGATCGGATACCAGGCGCCCACCGTCGCACCAGCATAGACGGCGCCGAGCGCGGCCGCGGAGTTGCCGTCGATGATGATCGAGTCGCCGGTGGCATCCATATGATCGAGATGAAATGGCAGCGGACACTCGAAATGCGCTTTGGCGTAGTCGAAACCCAGCTGGATGGCACGACGATTCGCCTCGAGCAGTCCCTTCTTCTTCGAGAATTTCTCGGTCAGCATCTGACCGACGACCTCCATGTCCATGCTCAGAAACGCGGCCAGCGCGCCCGAATACACAATATTGCGAAGCAGCGTGCGATTCCGATCGCCCTCAAAATTCTCGACGCACATCTTTCCGAACGGGATGCCGAGGATCGTTATGCCTTCCCGGACCAGGTCCGGCTCGAGCGGCCACGACGAATCGTAGAGGAGATACCCGTCCTTCCTCACTGATGCGACGTCCTTGGCGTAAGTGCTCGGGTTGAGCGTGACGACCAGATCCATCTCCTGGGGCCGCGCCGTGTACCCGTCCTTGCTCACGCGAATGTCGTAGAACGTCGGCAGTCCCTGAATGTTGGACGGGAAGATGTTCTTTCCCGTGACCGGAATGCCCATCCGAAAGATCGCCTGCATGAGCAGGCTGTTGGCGCTGGCCGAGCCCGTGCCGTTCACGGTGGCCATCCTGAATGCGAAGTCGTTGACCCCGCTCATACGACCGCCACCGAAGCCGGTTCTGCCGGCGCGAACGCGTACGGCAGCACCAGCGCGAACTTCTTCATATCCCACGCCGCCGTCGGACACCGTTCGGCGCACAGCCCACAGTGGAGGCAGATGTCCTCGTCCTTCACCATCACACGTTTCGTCTGCGGCAATGGATCAGAGACGTAGAGGTCCTGGGTCATGTTCTGCGCCGGTGCGGAGAGCATTACCCGCAGATCCATTTCGTTCGCCGCGTTGGGAGTGATGGTGAGACAATTCACTGGGCAGACGTCGACGCACGCGTCGCACTCGATGCAGAGGTTTTTCTCGAAGTGCGTTTCGATATCACAGTTCAGGCAGCGCTCGACTTCGGTTGCCGTCTGCTCGGGCGTGAAGCCCAGCTCCACTTCGACGCCGATCGCCGAGAAACGCTTGACCAGCTCGGCGTGCTGCATCTTCGAGCGCTCCGACGGATTGAAGTCGTTCGAGTACGCCCACGAGTGCAGCCCCATCTTCGTGCTCTCGAGATGCATTCCCTCTGGCGGGCGCTCCTCGACCGGCAGGCCCTCGCAATGCCGGTGTATCGAGATCGCCGCCTGATGGCCGTGCTCGACTGCCCAGATGATGTTCTGCGGGCCCCACGCGGCGTCGCCGCCGAAGAACACGCCGCGCCGCGTGGATTCGAAAGTGGTCTTGTTGATGACGGGCATGTCGTGTTCGTCGAATGCAATGCCGATG
>Ga0184605_10000063_pt1 | contig 29380 bp, 24 predicted proteins | sample PLM0_30_coex_FD_132995 | JGI IMG/M metagenome (GOLD analysis project Ga0184605, IMG submission 132995) | Groundwater sediment microbial communities from an aquifer in East River, Colorado, USA - PLM0_30_coex | ecosystem: Environmental > Terrestrial > Soil > Riparian zone | place: USA: East... | reverse complement strand
GGAACTATTTTTGGCATCCGCACATTCTTGCGCTCCAAACGGGGCAAGGAGTTAAGCGATCGTTGGAAGCTTAAGCTCCCCATCTTCGGACCGCTTGTGCACAAGATTTGCATGTCGAGATTTGCGCGCACTTTCGCGCAGCTCATCCGCAGCGGCGTGCCGATTCTTGAGGTGCTCGACATCGTCGGCGGGACATCGGGCAATCACGTGGTCGAGGCAAGCCTCAAGTCAGTGAGCGAAGATGTCCAAAAAGGAGATAATCTTTCCATGGCTCTTTCGAAGAGATCGATCTTTCCGCCGATGTTGCTCCGAATGGTTGCCGCCGGCGAGGCTACCGGTAAGATCGACACAATGTTGGAAAAGATGGCCGACTTCTGGGACGAAGAGATCGAAGCCATGCTCGATGCGCTTACTTCATTGATCGAGCCGATGCTTATCGTATTTCTCGGCCTCATCGTGGGCGGAATCGTCATCGCGATGTTCCTACCGGTTTTCAAACTCAACGAAGTGGTTTCGCAGAGCAAAGGCTAAGAAGGCTGCTCGCAGACAGGAAGGGGTGGATCGTGAGATCCGCCCCTTTTTTTGTTGCTCTCAGGCAACGCAGGACCATTCGCCCGCCTGCGAATCGCTCTAGGTCGTTGCTATTTCCTCGAGCGAAACGGAGCCATGACGTCGCGTTTGAACCCGCCGCGATTCATTTCGCAACGGAATCGCGAAAGGGGAGGGATAGCTACCTTTCCGGATTCACCGGGAAATGTTTGTTCTTGAGGTGTTCGGGGACGCGTTGGGTTTGTTCTATCTCGATCTTTTCCGTCGCGGCATTTAACGTGTCGTAAGCTTCGCGGCTCTTCTTGGCGCGGCACATGTACGCGGTTGCGTGTGCGAGTGGAATGCGCGCTTCGGGCAGGCCGACGAATTCGACGGCTTGCTGCGTTGCAATCGCCAACGGCAACGCTTCCGCGTCGGCGAGGCCGACGTCTTCGCTGGCAAAGATGACAATGCGTCGCGCGATGAAACGAAAATCTTCGCCAGCGTGGAGCATTTTCGCCAGCCAATACATGGCGCCTTTTTCATCGGACGCGCGCATGCTTTTGATGAACGCGCTGATCGTGTCGTAGTGCGCGTCACCGGCGCGATCGTAAACGACCGCTTTTTGCTGGATGCTTTCCTCGGCGACTGTGAGCGTGAAATGGATAACGCCGCGCGAATCGGGCGGAGTGGTGAGCACGCCGATCTCGAGTGCGTTCAAGCATTTGCGCGCGTCGCCGTCGCTTAGTTTGGCAAGATGCCGGCGGGCATTCTTGTCGATCTTAACCGTGTAATTCCCGAGTCCACGTTCTTTGTCGGTCAGCGCGCGATCGATCAATTCTTCGAGTTGTTCGACGCGGAGAGGCTCGAGTTGAAAAACTTGCGAGCGCGAGACAAGCGCGCTGTTCACGTAAAAGAAAGGATTGTAGGTCGTCGCGCCGATCAGCCGAAGATTTCCAGTTTCCACATCGGGCAGAAGAATATCTTGCTGCGCTTTGTTGAAATGATGAATCTCGTCGATAAACAGGATCGTTCTCTGTCCCGAAGTGCGGAGACGATTCGTCGCCGCCGCAATCACGCGACGCATTTCAGCGATGTTGCTTTCCACGCCGCTGATCCGGATAAACTTGGCGTGCGTAATCTCGGCGATAATGCGCGCGAGAGTTGTCTTGCCGCTGCCGGGCGGCCCGGAGAAAATCACGGACGGCAAGCGATCAGCTTCGATTGCGCGCCGCAGAAGTTTTCCTGACCCGAGAATATGTTCCTGGCCGACGAATTCCTCGAGCAAGCGCGGGCGCATGCGCGTCGCGAGCGGCGCTGCGCTATTCAAGCTGGCAACATCGACATCTTTCTCCTCGCTGAAAAGATCGTGCACGACGGAAAATACGGTATGCGCAGGCTTCTGCATCTCATTTGCAGTTGAGCGCAGCGCGCGAACCGGCCTAAGCTAAAAGATCGCCTTATGAAAAGCATTCTCGTGCCGATTGATTGCTCTGCCGCGAGCACGCGAGTTGTCGATCTTGCGCGGCAGGTCGCGAAAGCGTTGGGGGCGGAAATTCATCTCATTCACGTCAGGGAAATCAGTCCGGCCACGCCGGCGGCACTGATAGGCTACGGAGTTTCGGGGATGCCGGAGTTGATGCCAATGCCGATGATCGATCCGGGCGCGCAAACGCTTCCGGAGAAAAGCCACAAGGCGGAGCTGGCCAAATGGCAAAAGGAAATCGAGCAAGCCGGCGTGAAAGCGACCTTGCACGAGCCGACCGGCGTGGTGGTCGATGAAATTTTGAAACAAGCTGACGCGGTCAACGCCGATTTCATCGTGATGGGTTCGCACGGTCATGGCGCGATGTATAATTTGCTTGTCGGCAGCGTGACCGAAGGCGTGTTGAAACGCAGCACGCGGCCGTTGTTGCTGGTGCCAAGTTCTCGATCTTAACATCGCGTTTGCGCGAGCAGGGATGCGCTCTCGTTCGTGGCGTAATTAAAGAATAAGTGGCCGATGAAATTGCTGAGTGCCCCGCGCCAGCCATTCGTCGGCTTGTCGATCTTTGCGGCGATCGGAATTATTTGCGCGGATTTCTTTCCGGTCCCTGGATTCGTTGCCTCAATTGCAGCGATTGTCCTGATCGCGGCGTTGGTTGCGCTGCGTTGGCCGCACTTAACATCGACCTATGCGCTCGTTTGTGCCGGATTTTTTCTTCTGCACAGTTTTCAAATTACCGATACACCGGGGCTGCGGCTCACCGCGCGACTGGGAGCACGTCCGCGCGTAATTGGCGCGACGGGATTTGTGGTGAATGAGCCGAAGATTGCGCCGAACGGCTTTGCCACTTTTTTGTTGCAACTCGAGGCGATTGAGTTGGAAGGCAAGACCGAACCAACCCGCGCGACAATGCTTGTGCGCTGGCGCGGCAGTCCGGAATTCGGCGATGAGCTGAAGTTTTTTGGAATCGCGGAAGCGATTGCGCCGCCCCGAAATCCGGGCGAATTCGATATGCGCTCCTATCTCGCGCGCCGGGACGTTCGTCGAAGTTTGTTTGTTCGCTATCCGGAGGATGGCGTGCTGGTCCGACATGGCGGTGGAAATCCGATTTTACGCGCAGCGCAGAAATCGCGCGCGTGGATGCAAAGCGCGCTTTGTCGAAGTTTGGACGATGCGCCGGACGTGCAAAGTTTTGTCAGCGGAATCGCGCTCGGTCTTCGACATCAAACTCCGGAGGACATCGAAGAACCATTCCAGCAAACGGGCACGCTTCATCTCTTTGCCGTCGCCGGGCTGCACGTCGGAATCGTGGCGAGTCTTTTGTGGATTTTGGCAAGCGTTGCGCAGTTTCCTCGAAAATGGGCGACCGGACTGATCATTCCGCTGGTCCTTTTTTATGCGGCGGTGACCGGACTGCATGTGTCGAGTGTGCGCGCGGCAGTGATGAGTTCGATTCTGCTGGGTGGCTTCTTTTTTGAACGAAAAGTTTTCGCGCTCAATAGCCTCGCGGCGGCGGCGTTCTTTATTCTTTCTTGGGACACGAACGAGTTGTTTTCCACCGGTTTCCAGCTCTCTTTCGCCGTCGTAGGCGCAATTATTTTGCTGGCCGATCCTCTCTTCGGATTTTTGCAGCGCTGGGGCGCTCCCGATCCATTTCTGCCACGGGTTTTGCTGCATGGTCCGCGCCATTTGCTGCACGTTTGCTTTGCATGGCTATGCCGTGGCGCGTCTGTTTCGCTTGTGGCCTGGATCGGTTCGTTGCCGCTCATCCTGTGGTATTTTTATCTCGTCACGCCCATTTCATTCTTTGCCAACTTGCTTGTGGTTCCGATCGCTTTTTTCATTCTGGCGATCGCGCTCCTCTCGCTTCTCTCGGCGCCGTTGCTGCCGTGGGTCTCTGTCATTTTCAACAATGCCAATTGGTGTCTGGCCCGGCTCGTTCTCGGACTCGTCCACCTGTTCGCGCAAGTTCCCGGTGGGCATTATTATGTCGAACATCCCCGTGCGCCAGAGGATGCGAATGCTAGGATCACTGTGCTGGATGTCGGCGCGGGCGCGGCCGTTCATTTGCGGACGCGGGGTGCGCACTGGTTGTTCGATTGCGGGACTGAGCGGGACTACGAACGAGTTGTTCGGGACTATTTGCACGCAGCGGGCGTAAACCGCCTCGACGGCTTGCTGCTTACCCATGGCGATTCGCTCCACATCGGCGGCGCGGCGCCATTGTTGCAGGATTTCTCTCTCATGCGCTTGATCGACAATTCGGCGCCCGACCGGTCGATCGTCCATCAGCGTTTGCATCGTGTATTCCAAGAGCATGGCATAACGCCGGAGAGTCTGGCCGCGGGCGAGACTTTCCGGCTATCGCGCGCGGCCACCGCGCATGTTCTTTATCCGCCACGGGTATTTCTCGCAGCAACGACAGACGATCAAGCGTATGCCATCCAACTTTTCGTCGCGCCGTCCGCGCAGGTTTTGTTTGTGTCGGATAGCGGCTTTGTAACCGAACGCGCGCTGTTGGATTCGGGCTTGAATTTGCGCAGCGATATCCTGGTTAAAGGCCAACATCATTCCGGTGGCTCTGGCTCCGACGAGTTTCTCGAGGCCGTGCGGCCGCGGTTGATTATTGCCACTTCGCGCGACTTTCCTGAATACGAACGCGTGAGCGACGAATGGGCTGAGCGGGTGCGAACGCGCGGCATCAAACTTTTCCGCCAGGATGAAACGGGCGCGGTTGAACTGAAGTTCGGTCGCAACGATTGGGAAGCGCGCGCCTACATCACGGGCGAAACTTTTCGCAGCGCCAACCGATGAATCGGCGCGCCTCGCTCTTGACAAATCCGCTCAAATTTCGTTGGCGGAAAATCGACAGCGTCAACTCCGGCAGGCGTCGCGAGCAAAGGATCGACAATTGCAAATTGGGAATCGGCTCGCGCGAGTCGTTGCATTTGATCAAAGTAATCGAGTCGATCTGTCGCGATTCGGAACAGTCCCTGCGGCGCAAGCGCGCAGTGGATGGAGCGAAGAAATTCCGAGGTCATTACTCGCCGCTGCTGATGCCGCCGTTTTGGCCACGGGTCGGGGAACAAGAGATGGAAAACTTGCACCGATCGCTCAGGCAATAAATACCGGACTGCATAAGAAGTTTCCAAGCGCAGCACGCGCATGTTGTCGATCCGTGCGGCTTTGCGACACGCGCTCCGAACGCGACCGAGCAACCGCTCGACGCCGAGGAAATTCTTCTCCGGTATCCGCTCCGCCAGAGCAGAGAGGAACGACCCATCACCGCAGCCCAGATCGACATGCAGCGGCGCGGCGCGGCCGAAGATTTTCGGTAAATCGAGGCGCGTGACGTATGAGTCCGGGATCAGTTCGACCACGGAAACAAATCGTCTACACAACGAAGTGATTCAACTTCGCGCGCGGACGCGTTGTGACTGAAAAACTAAGCGGTCGCTGTCGTGCCACGGCTGGCGCCGAAGCCGAGGAAAAGCATGACCACGGCAAGCACAACATGCAGCCAGGTGTCGGCCGAATTATTTGAGATCAGGCCGAGCAGCGGCTGATCGCCATTATAAAAACCGAGCACGGCCACGATGGCGTAATAATGCCGAAGATTCGGAAAAAAGTCCGAGACGCGCTGAAACCCGAGATGCCACAAAGGAGCGCGACCACGCCGGAAGCAATGTGAACGACACTGTGTGCGGGATTAACCATGAAAATGCCGAGTAGCATGTCGTCCTTCGTAATTCCCGGAACAAATCCGAGAATCCCGATGGCGAGAAAGACCATACCGAAAAGAATAGCGAGTGGTTTAACCATTTTGAATCTCCTATTGGTTTAAAAGCTACGTTTATGACAAGCGTATCGGGCGCTGACAAGCGAAAATCACTCTGCGATTTCTCGGTGCGGCTGGGCAGCTGGCGGGTAGTGGAAGAGACCTGAACGAATTGGCGCGGCCAACCCTGCCGATGAACGCTTCATTTCATGAGTGCGATTAAATTGAGAACGCTTTTTGCGCTGATGCCGGGGAATGTCGCTGGCGTAATACAGATAATTTGGTTGAGCGTATTCGACCCAGCCCGAGGTTGCATATTGCTCAAGCTTATCGAGCAACGACGCGGTCGAGTCATCAAATTCCAAGACTTGGACAAGCTCATTGAGCGACGCGCTTGATTCACTTATCACGCGGCAATCCTCGGACGCATTAAAATCGGCGATCGTTTGCAGAAATCCGGTCTGCGCAGCGTTCCAGATGTATTCCGGCTTCCAGGCGACGATGAACTGGTTGGGAACATGTGGTTGTTGAAGCGATGATGGATCGACAGGTATCGTTGGTCCGCTATCAACTCCTCGGAGGATTGCTTCGGGGATGACGTCGTCGGGCGCATATTCGTGGGCGAAGTCAATGGAGCCGAATACGAGATTGAATGCCGAGACCGCGACGACCTGCTCAACCGATGGTGATTGTTCCAGCCTCGTGATGACGGACAAAGCGTCTTCCTCGGTGAAATCAGACGGAAACGTGACGAGCTCGAGGTACTTTGATCCGACCCAACGCTTCTCCACGCTCACTCCCAGGCTGGCTTCCAACGCGGCGAGGTTCTGCAGCTGCGCGTACAAGTCCATCGACAAACGAATGGATTCTTTGACTTGAACGATCACCGGCTCCGGGCCGTTATCACGCATTAAAAGCGCTGACGCGGAGAATGGCGCCAAGCATAACGCCAGCAGTGGCACGGTCGCGCTTTTCAGAGTGCGCATGATCGGTTTATGAGACCAAAGCTTTTTAGGGTCAAGCGCATTCGAGCTCGTCGGTGCGCCATTGCGATCATCGACGGATAAGTTAACCATTAACATGCTCACGAATTTACGAATGACCTTTTTCATTTGTTGCGTTCTCGCAATGTCGCACCCAGAGATTTCTGCTGACGAGGAAATCCTGCCCGCAACCAAAACTGCCGTCTTTGCCGGAGGCTGTTTTTGGTGCATTCAACCCGCATTCGATAAGGCGAAGGGCGTGATCAAGACCGTGGTCGGTTATTGTGGCGGAACGGAACCGAATCCCACTTACGAGCTCGTCACTTCGGAGAAAACGCGGTATCGCGAGTCGATCGAGATCACTTATGACCCGGCGAAAATCTCCTTCGACCAGCTACTGAACATTTATTGGCGGCAAATCGATCCGACGCAGGCGGACGGCCAGTTCACCGACATCGGACCGAGTTATCGCGCCGCGATTTTTTATGGCAGCGAGGAAGAAAAAAAAATCGCCGAGGCCTCCAAAGAAAAACTCGCACACTTAGGAAAATTCGACAAACCGGTTGTGACCGAAATTCTGCCGTCGATGAAATTTTATCCGGCCGAGGAATATCATCAGAAGTACTACCGGCAGAATCCCGAGCACTTTGAGGCGTTCGAGAAAGGATCGGGCCGCGTTTCCTTCGGAAAAGAAATCTGGGACAAATAATCGGCTGCGATCCAAGGATCGCCCCCGCCTTGCCCGAAGAGCGTCGGCGTTAGTACTTAAACAGCTTGGCCTTGTTCGGTTCGACGAAATCAGCCTGCTTGACCGAAAGCGACTCGGCCATAACCCTGGAGAGTTCCTGGGCTAGAACGATCGCGATGGAGCGCGCATCGCGTGTGTAAACTGGGATTGGAAACGAACCGGCGTTGCGGTCGTAACCGTAAATGGTCCCGTCGGTTTCCCACACACAATAAGCGTGACCGGCAGGGTGATTATTATAGCGAACAAGGAGAATTTTCGCCCAAAAACCGCTTTCCAAACTGTGTTGTGTTTTGACTACAGCCAGATAATTGCAAGCGGAGACCACGCAGCCGTTGAGCACGACCAAGTCGTTCTCGCCCGGGGTAAGAAAGACCGGCTGTTGCGGACGGGCAGCGAGGGTGAAACAAGCAAGTAAGAGTGCGCAGTGATAAACGATTTTGGTGAGCAAGCTGGAGTTCATAAATGGAGAAGTCGCAACAGCCTTATAACAATTATGATGTTTATAGCATCATTGCGATCCACTTGGAAAGCTTTATTTTTGCTACGTCGAGAAATGCCGAAAAAAACCGCTCCCGCGAAGATTGCAAGAGGGTCCGCCTTCGCTAAAGCTACGGCGCGACAGGCCCGAAGTTTTCGGGGGCTGGAGGCGAGGGGAGTTGAACCCCTGTCCTCGTCGCTTTCGACGCAAACATCTACATGTTTATCCGGTGGTGAGTTTTAAGGAGCCGAACGTTGCACCGGCACACTGCCGGCTCCCGAGCGTCCACGAGGTTCGATTCACCGGCGAGCGCGGTCGCTCCGCCCGCTGGCCAGCCTGCTGTCCACGTTTCCGACGCTAGCAGGCGTCGCTCCGGAAACGCCGCGGTCAATTAAGCCGCGAGAGCGAGATCTTCGTGATCTGCGTTTATTTGTTTTGGTCCGGTTTTTTACGAGGCCAACGAACCATCCTCGACATGCCGCCTGCGCTTCCAACTACGAGTCGAAGCCAGTACGCCCCCGTTTTTTCTGACAGGGAAACGTAACCGCGGATGAGTTACTTTGCAAACCTGGACGGGCCGCACTGGACGCGAGCGCACGATGGTTTCACAATGCGGAATGCTTCGGCCGCGTTGGAATTTCAGCAGCCGCGCGCGTGAGCTCACGGGTGGCGATGCAATCATTGTGTCGATCCCGAAAAGCGGACGCACTTGGGTTCGGACGTTTCTCTGCGCTTACTTTTGCCAACGCCGCGGTTATGAATTCACACTCGAGCCGGAGCGAAATGAAGATCCCGGGATCCCGCGCATCGTTTATTCCCACGATTTGCTCGAGCACAGGACCAAGGGGAATCTTTGGGACAGATTGCGGGGCAAATACTTGATTCCCGTAAAGGAAATTCGCCGCGCAAGAATCATTCTGCTCGCGCGAGATCCGCGTGACACCTTCGTCTCGCTCTATTTGCAAATGACCAGACGCGACCCCGGCACGCGGGACAAGTTCAAGCAAAAAACTGTGAGCGACCTGCTGCGCGACGAAAGATTTGGAATCCACGCCATCGTTGGGACGATGAATGACTGGATGGATGAATTTTCACATCGGCCGGACTTCACACTCATCCGATATGAGTCGCTCCGCGCGTCCCCGGCCGAGCAATTCTGCTACTTGCTCGCGACAGTCGGTGAAAAAAAACCCGACATGTCGATCTTTCAAGCCGCGCTCGACTTTTCCGAGTTCGACAACATGAAGAAGCTGGAGGCGGCCGGCGCATTCGATTCGAAAATCCTGCGCGCGGGTGACGTGTGCGATCCGGAGTCGTTCAAGGTGCGGCGCGGCAAGATCGGCGGCTACGAGGATTATCTTTCGGCCGAAGATCGGCAATATGCGACTGATGCGTTGACCAAGCTCGATCCTCGCTTCGGTTACGAGCCGCACGAGAGCGCGCCGCAGTCGCCTCAAATGCAGGGTTGATTGCAGCGTGGTCAGGCTGTTAATCTGCGGAACGCGTAAAGAGTTCGAACGCGCGGTGTTCGATGGGAACCAGGCGAAAGCAACGAGAGGTGGAACGTCATCCGCCGGAGTGGGCGGAGGCGCTCAATCGCGCCATCCTGGAATCAGCGCTCGATTGCATCATTACGATGGATGCCAGCGGTCGCGTTCGCGAATTCAATCCCGCGGCCGAGCGCGTATTCGGTTTTAGTCGCGCGGAAGCGGTCGGCAAAGAATTGGCCGAGCTAATTATCCCTCTGCGGATGCGCGAACAGCATCGAAAAGGATTGGCTCATTATTTGAAAACTGGCGAGGGCCCGCTGCTTGGAAAACGGATCGAGATCGCCGCGCTTCGTCGCGACGGTTCGGAGATTTTCGTCGAGCTCGCCATCGCCCCTTATAGAATCGAAGGCTCGCCGGTTTTTACGGCCTATCTGCGAGATATGACCGAACGCGCTCGGAACGATCGGAGGCGTATCGCGCAGTACAACGTCGCGAGCCTGCTGGCTGGCTCATCGACCTTGGCGGAGGCGGGCGCGCAATTGCTTGAAGCAATCGCCTCGAGCGGAGATTGGGTGTTCGGCGCGATTTGGCTTCACGATGAAGCAGCCGGCGGGTTGCGCTGTCGAACGGTGTGGCATCCTGCGGCGGAAGGACTGACGAAGTTCGCCGAGTTCTCCCATTCGATCACGTTCGCAAAGGGCAAAGGTTTACCTGGCCGCGTTTGGGACTCAAGAAAACCGACTTGGATCTATGACGTAACGCATGATGCAAATTTCCCGCGAGCGCCTGTTGCCGCAGAGGCGGAGTTGCGTGGTGCATTCGCGTTTCCCCTCTTCGCCGGCGGTGAGATCAACGGCGTCATCGAGCTTTTGAGTCACAAAGTGGTAGAGCCGGATCCGGATCTTTTGCAGATGGTGGAAGCGTTTGGCAGTCAAATTGGCCTATTCATCGAGCGTCGCAGAATCCAGCGCGAATTGCAGCGCGAGAAAGAAAACGCCGAGGCGGCAAACGCGGCCAAGGACCGGTTTCTTGCCGCGCTCAGCCACGAGCTGCGTACTCCCCTCACGCCCGTTTTGATTTGGGCGGGTGGAACAATAAATCAGCCCGACCTCAGTCCCGAGATGAAGGAAGGTCTGCAAATGGTTTGCCGCAACGTCGAACTTGAGGCGCGCCTTATCGATGACTTACTCGATTTGACGCGGATCTCGCGCGGGAGATTGCAACTTCAACTTCAGTCTGCCGATGTGCATGAATTACTCCAGCACGCCCTGGAGATTGTGCGTCGCGACATCGAAGTTCGACATCTCAAGCTTTCTATTTCACTCGAGGCGTCTTCTCACGATGTGATGGTCGATCCGCCGCGCTTGCAACAGGTTTTCTGGAACGTACTCCGCAACGCCTGCAAGTTCACTCCGGATCACGGCACAGTTTCTGTGCGCTCGTATAACCCATCGCCGAAATCCATCACTGTCGAGATCAGCGACACCGGCGTCGGAATCGAGCCGCAATTTCTCGACAAAATCTTCGACGCCTTTGAGCAGATTGATTCGCACCGCGAAGGCCTCGGCCTCGGTCTGGCCATTAGCAAAGCGATCATCGAGATGCACGACGGCGCCATTGGTGCGCATAGCGAAGGCCTTGGCAAAGGCGCGACCTTTGTTATTGACCTGCCGCTGGATCGCGCTGAGTTGAGCGTGTGACATCAAACCTGCCGGTTACGGTCCAGTGTTGTTTCCATTACGTCCGGTGGTGACATCACGCTCGCATGGAAAGGAGACCCATGAAAATAAAAAACCTGGCCGCAGTGATCGGCATGCTCGCGCTTTGTGGGCAGAGCGCGGGTGCGGCAGAAAAGGTGTTAATCCGCTTCGGGCATTTTCCAAACATCACCCACGCGCAAGGGGTGATTGCTCACGCGCTTTCGCGTCAGGGCAAAGGTTGGTTTGAAGAGCGGCTTGGGCCAAACGTCCAGATTCAATGGTTTACCTACAACGCTGGGCCTTCGGCGATGGAAGCGATCTTCGCCGGCTCACTCGATGTCACTTATGTCGGCCAGGGCCCTGCGCTCAATGCGCATTTCAAATCGAACGGCGAAGAAATTCGCGTCCTCGCCGGAGCGGCCAACGCCGGTGCCGCGCTCGTGGTCAGACCCGAAGGCCCGATTAAGACGACGGCCGACTTTCGCGGCAAAAAAATCGCTACGCCCCAGCTCGGCAACACTCAGGACATCTCGTGCCGCGCCTGGTTGAAGGCGCAGGGATTTAGAGTTACGCAAACCGGTGGCGACGTCATGGTCGTGCCGACGGCGAACCCGGATCAACTGGCATTATTCCAGAGCGGCGGCGTCGATGCCGTCTGGACTTGCGAGCCGTGGGTCACGCGACTGGAGCGCGAAGCGAAAGCGCGCGTGTTCTTCGAGGAGAAAGATGTGATTACAACCTGGCTCACGTGCAGCGTGAAATTTCTTAGCGCTCATCGCGATCTCGCCCAAAAAATCGTTACTGCGAACAAGGAGCTCACCGTTTGGATTCAGGCGCATCCCGACGAGGCGCAGAAAATCTTGATCGTCGAATTGAAAGAGGAAACGAGAACCGAGTTTACTCTCGATGCCGCGGCACAGGCATGGAAACGCATCCAGTTTACGACCGAGATTTCGAAGGATTTGCTCATGAAAGCAGTGCAGGACGGCAAAGATGCGGGATTCTACAAAGGCTCGACCGATACCTCTAAGCTGATTGAAAATCCGTAATGGCTCGAGCCGCTCGCCGTTCTTCTGCGACTAAAGAGCTTGAGGTTATCGCGCCTTCGAAGCTCGTGATCGATAATGTTTCCAAGAGCTTTCAAACCGCTTCCGGCGCTGTGCTCGCGCTCGACCGCGTGAGCTTGAACGTGGCGGAAGGCGAATTTGTTTGTCTCGTCGGCGCGAGCGGCTGCGGAAAATCCACCCTGCTTAGTGTCATTGCCGGTTTGGAAAAGCCGGACAGCGGTACGGTGCTGGCCGACGGCAAACCGGTGACGGCGCCCGGTCGCGAACGGCTCGTCATGTTTCAGGAGCCCGCCCTTTTCCCGTGGCTCGATGTTCTTGGCAACGTCCTTTTCGGACTCAAATTGAAGCGAAACCTAACGAACAAAGATCGGCGCGACGTTGCAAGATATTATCTCGAGCTGGTCGGGCTTACCCGCTTCGAGCACGCCAACATCCACGAGCTCTCGGGCGGAATGAAGCAACGCGTCTCGCTCGCTCGCGCCCTTGCGCCCAACCCGCGCGTTTTGCTGATGGATGAGCCGTTCGCCGCGCTTGATGCGTTGACCCGCGAGCAATTCTACGGCGACATTCAGAAAATCTGGAAGGCACGGCGCAAGACCATCGTCTTTGTTACGCATAACGTCCGCGAAGCGGCCTGCCTGGGCGATCGCGTGCTGCTTTTCTCACCGCATCCGGGGCGAATTCAGGAAGAATTTGTGGTCGAGCTGCCGCGCCCGCGTGACATCAACAGCGTCGACCTTGCCGCTCATTCCAGTCGCATTAAAAAAGCGCTCAAAGTTCTCGGCCAATCCGACGCCGCTGCCCGCGAATGAAACGTTTGCTTCTTTCCATCCTGTTTTTCGTTGCCCTGCTCTTTCTTTGGGAAATGGCGTTTCGTGCGAAAATTTGGTCGCCCGTGCTGCTACCCGCGCCGGCGCAGGTGGCGAGTTACTTGAAGAGCGCCGCCATGGACGGCACGCTGCTGGACGCCACCGTCATCACAATGCGCCGGCTGCTGATAGGTTATTTCGTCGGTCTTGTCCTGGGACTTCCACTCGGATTGTTAACGGCGCGCTGGAACTTATTTCGCGACACGATTGGCACGATGGCGCTGGGTCTGCAAACCTTACCGAGTGTCTGCTGGGTTCCGCTCGCCCTTTTGTGGTTCGGCCAAACTGAAGCCGCCATGCTCTTTGTCGTGGTGATGGGGACGCTCTGGTCGGTGATCATCGCCACCGAAACCGGCGTGCGCAACGTCCCGCCCATTTTCCGCCGTGCCGCGCTAACCATGGGATCAAAGCGATTGCATATCTGGTTCAAAGTCATCTTGCCCGCGGCCCTTCCATTCATCGTCAGCGGGATGAAACAAGGCTGGGCTTTTGCTTGGCGTTCGCTCATGGCGGCAGAAATCTTTGTCACCATCCTGACCGGTTTTGGACTCGGCCAACTCCTGCATTATGGCCGTGAATTGAGCGCGATGGATCAAGTCATTGCCATCATGCTCGTCATTGTGGTGATCGGTTTGCTGGCCGACAAAATTTTCTTTTCACCGATTGAGAGATTCCTGCACCGCCGCTGGGGCACGAGCCAGGCATGAAATTTTTCGAAAAGCGTGCACCCGTCTCGGTTCAACGTCAGGTGCGCATCGCTAACGAGCTCGGTCTCCATGCGCGGCCGGCCGCCGAGTTCGTCAAGCGAGTCAAATCGTTTCGTTCCGAAATCTGGATCGTGAAGGATGGTAAGAAATATTCCGCGGCCAGTCTCATCGATATTCTGCACGCGAATCTCGATTGTGGAGCGACCGCCACGCTCGAAGCCCATGGGGTTGACGCGGAAGAAGCGCTCGACCGGTTAGAACAACTTCTCGCCGAATCGCGAGCCCACTTGAATTCCTAACGCAGCGGCCGTGCCACCAGGATTCCCGAGTCGGTGCGGTAACGGTAAAGATAACCGGAGAGCCGTGCATCAACCACTACCCGCCCGTAATTGTGCGGAGCGGAGGCGTGCAGGAAATGCAAAACGCCGTCGTTCGTCCGCAACGCCACCCCTACGTGCGACGTGGAGTATAAGCCCGAGCGGTCGCGCGAAATGATACCGATAATATCGCCGCTACGCAGCTTCGTTTCGATCCCCGCGACCCGACTTTTCGGGATCTGATAGAGCGGCCGACTGGAGACACGCGCCTCCATTCGTGCGAGGGGTCCCAGCAGCGAACGGTTCTTGGCGAGGTAACGATAATGCCGCCAGCCCATCGACATTTCTCTGGCCGAATGCGGGACACTCGCGCCACCAAGGCTACGCGTCAGGTCTTGGACGAGACCGCGCTGATCGTTATCGGCCAGCCAATCCTCCAGGTAGTGCAGCCGCGAAAGATATTCGCCCGTGCATTCGCCGCCGCGATAACGATCCATCTCGATGTAATGCAGCAAGCGTTCAGGTGTCCAGTTTTCCTCCTGCTCATCCAGCATCCGCGCGAAGTTGAGTGCAATTTCAAAAAACGTCCAGCAATCCATTCCCTGAAAATTCACCGAAGGCGCTTCGACCCGGTTGTCGATCTCGAGGGTGAAATGTTTGTAGCGCGTTCCGACCAGAGCTTGTCCGACCGCCGCGGTCCGCTCACCGATCGGCAGTGATTTCCAATCGTTGCTTTTAGCCAGCGAAACCAATCGATTGAACCGATCCTGTCCTTTGAAAACGGTTTTGAACGGCAGACGCGTTTCCACCGCGGTTGCGACCGAGCAAATCAAAATCAGGGAAATTATGAGTTTCCAACTCCGCATATCGCGCACAACTGAATGCGAAATTCGCGCTCCATCAACCTTGATCGCGCCAATTAGTGACGATTGCGCCCATTAGAATATGTTGAGCTTCGAACCGCCGCCGCGGCCAGGTCGATGTCGATCTTTCGAAAAAGCGAGACCGGGAACAGCGACATCGGCGAAAAAAGAACGACCCTCTTCGCTTGTTGCCGCGCCCGCAATTGCAAAACGCGGTCGCAAATTTTCTGTCTTGCGGCGTCATAGCGCGCAACCGTTGCTTCATCTCTACCCGCAGCGCCGCCTTTTTTTGTGACCATTCTTGCTTCATCACTCATCGCCGCGAAAGATTTTGATTCAAACAGTGCAGCTTATATGCTTGCGCGAAAGTGCCGATCCCTTTTTCGAAGAAAAGCCGGAGGAATGTCGTTCGCCAGGAGTCCAACGATGGCGCCGCCGCTAAACGCTCGACCCGCGTCCGCTTGCGTCCGCGTCCGGACTGGCACAAACGCAATTTCCTCACCAGCGTTCTCATTCCGTCGCTTTTCACCAAGCGCTCGGGCAATCGCGCGCAACCGCAGTTTCCGAAAATACGAGCAGGCGAAATTTGCATCACCTGGATCGGACACGCTTCGTTTTTAGTTCAGACCCACGAGGTCAACATCTTGATCGATCCGAACTGGGCGAAGTGGTTGAAGGTGATCAAGCGGCTCAAGCAGCCCGGTTTCGAGATTCATCATCTCCCGTCGATTGATTTCGTCCTGGTGACGCACGCGCACTTCGATCATCTCGACCGGCGGACGTTGCGGCACGTCGCGGCGGATCAACCGATCGTTGTGCCGATTGGCGTGGGAAATCTGGTGCACGATCTTGGTTTCCACATTGTGCACGAGCTCGATTACTGGCAGACGGTACAGATTGGTCCGCTGAAAATCTCGCTTACACCTTGCCATCACTGGGGCGCGCGATTTCTGGCCGATCTGCATCGCGCCTTTGGCGGGTTCGTCGTAGCAGTGGATGGGCGCACCATTTTTCATTGCGGCGACAGCGCTTATTTTTCCGGCTTCAAGGAAATCGGCGATCGTTACAAGATCGACATCGCCTTGCTGCCAATCGGCGCTTATGAGCCGCCGACCGGTCGCGAAGTTCACATGAACCCGGAGCAAGCGGTCGAGGCGTTTCTGGAACTGCGCGCGAAAACCCTGGTGCCGATGCATTACGGAACTTTTCGCCTCGGCTTCGAACCGCTCCACGAACCGCCGGAACGCTTACTCGCCTGCGCCCGCGCACATGGCATCGAGGAGAAAGTTCTCCTCATGACCGAAGGCAAACCAGTGGTGTTGTAGCCAATGAAAACGTCGAACATCCAACATCCAACATTCAACCTCAAACGTAGAAAATTCGGCGTTCGATGTTCGGTGTTCGGTGTTCGATGTTAAGTTGAGGCTCGCACCTCGAATCGATGAACGATCGCGAAATGTTCGAGTCGCGATCTGCACGTTCCGAAATTATCGGCGCAATCGCCTCGGGTCTAATCGTCGTCGCGTTTTGTCTCCTTCTTCTCTGGCACGATCCCCTCCTCTTTTGGAACGACGATTACGCATTGTCGATCCTGCCCGTGTTCGCGGATGTCGCGCGCAATTGGAGCGAAGGTCACCTGCCGCTCTTGAGCCCGTATTCCTGGGTCTGCGGCAATCTCGCCGGCGAATTTCAATACGGAACGTTCTCTGTTTTCGTGAACGCCGCCGTCGTTCTCATTTGGAAATTCCCATTGACGTTTCCGCAACAGGCCGCCGCGCTTTCTATCACCCATCTCTTCGTTCTCGCGGCCGGCGCATTTCTGCTCGCGCGTGATCGCAGATTTTCCATTCCATTGTCGACCTTCGTCGCGCTGGTCGCGGCGTTGAACGGCTGGATCATTTGTTGGGGCGCGACCGATTGGTTTGGCGCGCTGGGCGCGTTCGCCTGGATGCCCTGGGCGTGGTGGGGAGCGGAGCGTGCCCTGGACCGTCAACCCCGGAATAATCGGGGCTGGAGATTTTTATGGCCGGCGCCGTTTGTCTATCTCGTCGTCACCGGGGGGTTTCCTTACACCGTCTTGATGCTCGCGCTTTTGATCGGGTGGCTGTCGATCAAGTTCGCCACGGCGAATCCGTCCTTTGGCGGATCGTTAGGCCAAACGCGCAGCATCGTGTCGATCTTGCCGCTGTGTTTCGGCACGCTTCTCGGTTTTGCCCTTTCTGCGCCGGCATGGCTGGCAATTCTTGATTACGTCCATGGTTCGGCGCGCGAGCTACAACCGTCATCCACACATTGGCAATGGATCGTTCCGCCCGCGGCGTTGCCCGGATTTATTTTGCCTTGCTGGACGGTCGACTGGGCAAATTTTTCCACGCAGTATCTTCCGCACTCCGCGACGGAGTTGGCCTGCGGCCTAGTGCCTCCGGTTGCCTTGCTCAGCGGTTTGCTGCAATCGAAATCGCTTTGGAGAAAAATTCGTTGGGAACTCGGTCTGCTTGTGCTCGTGCTCCTCATCTCAATGTTGCCGAGCGCGAATGTATTCCGCTGGAGCTTTCGCTGGCTGCCATTCTTTCATTTGATCCTGGCGTTGTGCGCGGCGGAAGCGCTGCGCAATCTTTCCGGCGCTCAAGGGCCACAATCACTTTTTACGCGTCCGGGCGTCCTCGCGTTCATCCTCGTTGTCGTGGTTGCGATCGCGATGTCGATCTTCCACACGGGCGGAGCTTATGCCTTTCCCCTTGCTTGGATTTTTCTGGTGCTCGCAGCGGTTTGGATGTTCGTCGAATATTTTTCCCGAAATCTCGAACTGGTTCGCGCCTGGACGCCAGCCTGCGTCACGTTGGTCGCGTTGCTCGCGACATACTTTTGCATTCCGCCGAACTGCGGCGTGCCGAAATACAATCTGGATCAAAAATTGACAGAAACGGCGCCGCTCGACCCGCAGCGCGTTTATTTGAGCATCTATCCACCGCCGGAACTGAGTTATCGCGTGGAGAAAAAAGCGGAACCGGTCGGACAAATCGTTCGTCCCGGCAGCACGTCGATGTGGGCCGGACTGCGCTTCATCAACGGCTACAGCCCGATTCTCCCGGCCGGTGTCGCGCGTGAATTCGGGTTCGCGGCCCACGGCGAAATCGATCCGAACATGGGAAAATATCTACTGGAAGAACAAGCCGGACCGCGTGGTGAATTAGGCCAGCTGGGCGTGGACGGAATCGTTGTGGCGCGTGAGCTCGAGGTCGATCCTCGACCGGCATCCGAATGGCAATTGGCATTTTCAACGGGTGAAGGCCGAATCTTTTACCGGCGCGGCGGGCCGTTCCCGCGAGTGCGCTCCGTGACTTCGATTGATTCCCGGCCTAACGACCAATTTGTCTCTGCGACGATTTCAGGGATCGATGATTCACGAAATCGTGTCGCGGTAGATGTCGGTGTACCGAGGGATGGGCGCCCGGCACTGCTCACTTTTTCGCGGCCATTCTTCCGCGGTTATGAAGCGCGGCTCGGCGACAAGAAACTCGCGCTAGATTCTTACCGCGGATTAATTCCAATCGTGGAAGTGCCGGCGGGATCGCATGGCCGGCTTGTTCTCAGTTATCGGCCGTGGTGGCTTGTTTGCGGCGAAGTAGTTGCAGTTGCGAGCTGCATTGTTTTGTTTGTTGGCTTGCTATCCGTGATGATGCGCGGGCGGTTCGGTGAACCGCCCCTACCTGGATTCCGCTATAAGATCCTAATACACGTCGCGCTTGTAACGTTTGTCGCTTTTTAATTTTTCGACGTATTCGTTCGCTTCGTCCACCCTCTTGCCGCCCTGCTCCTGAACGATTTTTCGCAGCGCCGCATCCACATCTTTGGCCATGCGCCGCGCATCACCGCAAACAAAAAACTGCGCGCCCTCGGAATCGATCCATTTCCAGATTTCTGGCGCGCTCTCCAGCATGCGGTGCTGGACATAGATTTTGTGGGCTTGATCGCGCGACCAGGCACAATCGAGCCGCGTGAGAATACCATCGCGCTTGAATCGATCGAAGTCCTCTTTGTAGGCATAATCGCATTTCTCTCGCTGTGATCCGAAGAAAAGCCAGTTTCCCCCTTTTGCGCCCAGCGCCTGTCGTTCCTGCAGATACGCACGAAAAGGCGCGATGCCTGTGCCGGGTCCGACCATGATGATGGGGACATCCGGATCTTCTGGCAGATGAAAATGCTTTGCCGAACTGGGATAAACCGGCACGGGAACATTGTCCGCGCGTTCGGCCAGAAATGATGAGGCAACACCTTTTCGCACGCGGCCGTGACTTTCATAATGGACCACGTCCACGATCAAGTGCACTTTCTCGGGATAAACGCGCAAGCTTGATGCAACCGAGTAAAGGCGCGGCTGCAATTTCGTGAGCAGCCCGACAAATTCTTCCGGACTGAACTTCACCGATGGATGCTCACTCAAGAAATCAATCACTTCCATGCCCCAAAGATATCGATCCAAATCTTCTTTGCGGTCCGGCTGCAGCAGATCTTTCAATAGCGTCGCAGAATTCGCGCGTTCGGTGATCGCTTTCAAGAACTTCGGCGTGGTTTGCGTGATGGAATAATCCCGCAGAAGCGCTTCGCGTAAGTTTTTTTTGGTTTTTGCCGCTGGCACAGGTTCATCGCCTTTTGCGCCGATTGCCCGAATGATTTCATTGACAAGTTCGGGATCGTTGGCCGGATAAATCGCCACCGAGTCGCCCACTTCAAAGCTCAATCCCCAGCCGGTGAGATCGATCTCGAAATGGCGCGTGTCCTTTGCCGATTCGGGACCGCTCAAACGGCGATTAACGACGAGTTTGCCGGGAAACGGATTGCTCCGCGTGTAACGCAAAGTGGACGCAGCTGGTTTTGGTGGAGCATTAACTTCCGGCATGTCAGTTCTGTAGCGGTTATCTATGATCGTCGCAAATATTCATCGAGTTGATTGCTGTAGCCGCCCGCTCCGTCGGGGCGTCGCTGTCGCGGCGACCGAGCGCCGTATCTACAGAAGTTTCAGTACACGTCGCGCTTGTAGCGTTTATCGCTCTTCAGTTTTTCGACGTATTCGTTCGTCACATCCTCGCTCTTGCCACCCTTTTCCTGGATGATTTTGCGCAGCGCGGCATCGACATCCTTGGCCATCCGACGGGCATCGCCGCACACGAAAAAATGCGCGCCTTCGCCATCCATCCACTTCCAAATCTCCGTCGCACAGTTCAACATTTTGTGTTGCACGTAGGCTTTGTCTGCCTGATCGCGTGACCAGGCGCAATCCAGTCGGCTAAGAATTCCATCGCGCTTAAGCTCGGCCAGCTCTTCTTTGTAAAAATAATTGCAGTGCGCGTGCTGTGATCCGAAGAAGAGCCAATTCTTTCCCTTTGCTCCGATTGCTTTTCGCTCCTGCAAATACGCGCGAAATGGCGCCACGCCAGTTCCTGGTCCCACCATGATGATCGGGGTGTTGCCGTCCTCCGGCAGCCGAAACTTCGACGTGTTCGGATAAACCGGCACCGGAGCCTTATCGGCGCGCTCCGCCAGAAAGGTGGAGCAAACCCCTTTGCGTAGGCGACCGCGACTTTCGTAATGCACCACGTCAATCGTGAAATGCACTTGCTCCGGGTGCGCCTTCAGGCTCGAGGAGATCGAGTACAGACGCGGCATCAATTTCGCGAGCGTGTCGATGAATTCCTGTGCCGTCCATTTGATCGACGGATGCTCGATCAAAAAATCGATTACTTCCATGCCCCAGAGATAAGCATCGAGGTCCTGCTTTCGTTCCGGTTTGAGGAGGTCCTTCAGTAACGGCGCGGCACTGGCGCGTGCCGCGACCGTCTTCAAGAACTTCGGCGTCGTTTGTGTGATGCGGCAATCGCGCAGCAACGCTTCGCGCAAAGTCGTGTCGCCATTCGGACCTTTGACTGGCTCGTCGCTCTTGGCGCCGATCGTTCGGATGATTTCATCGACCAATTCTGGATCGTTTGTCGGCCAGACGGTCATGGAATCGCCAACCTCATAGCGCAATCCACAGCCTTTGAGATCGAGCTCGAAATGGCGTGTATCTTTTTCCGAACCTTCGTCGCAGAGGCTACGATTAACGACGAGTTTTGCGGGAAATGGATTTTGTCGCGTGTAAGGCGGAGCAGACGCGGGCATTTTCTTCTGCAGCGGCGCTCTACCCGTCGCTCCCGATGGCCAATGTCGGGCAAACCTCCATCGCGCGCTGGGCCGCCGCGGTTTCCTCATCATTCTCCGGCTGCTTGAAAAAATAGACGGCCGTTTCGTCTTCGTTCGTCTTCAGAAGATTGGGCGCTTCCTCCAGACAGGTGCGACACATCGTGCAGGTCGTGTCCACATACCACGCGCCGGGAACATTCTGGGGCTGTTTGCTTGCTTTATCCGCCATAGATTTCCCTTTTTACTAGTTTCGCTTGCGCGCGGCAACGTCTTTTCGCGGGACGCGTGCGCTCCCCTAGAATTCTCGCGCGCCAACTTTCTTTTCTGCTGGATTGCGATCTTCGAGCGCGATGTGGGCAGGTGGATCGGCCGTTCCGTCGGGCAATGCTAAAAAAGTGGCGGCGAAGCCGCGTGAATTAACATCGAGCAAGGGACGCCTCGATAAACCTCACTTTGGACTTGGAATTGCGGTGGGCTCGACTTCCGGCTCGGCGGGCGAAATCATCGGCATCGGCGAAGGCGTTGGCGTCGGCAACGGAGTGAGAACTGCGCCGCTCTTGGTCGTCAAAACTCCGCCGGAAAGCGTCACGTCTTCCACCCGATACAAACTTCGGTTTCGGAAAAAATCTTTTGCATCGATATTCTCGGAGCGCAGATAAAACCGCTCCGTCTCCGAAAGATGAAACGGCCGCGCCCCGCGCCGGCCAAACACGACCGTTTGCCCGCCCGTTTCATCGACCACCCGGTCGCGCTCGAGTCCGCGCGAGACGCAGATCGCTTCACCTTTCGTGTGATAGGTCGCGATCAATTTCGGATTCGGTCGCGGACTGAATCCTTGCGCGCCCGGCACAGTGTCCGGTGAAATCAATTGCACGACGCGCAACCCGTTTTTTCCATCGGCCACGAGCGCGTATTGCGATGCGCTCACGCTCCCGATTTGAACTGCGCGCGTATCGTTCAACGCGCCACCGGCGTTGAACATTTGCTCGAGATGCGGCGATTCGGGATTCTCAACATCGACAATCGCCAGACCTTCCGGTCCGTTCGCGACGTAAGCGTAAGTGCGCGCGACGTACAATCGCCCCGCGTGATTGAGCCGCACCGTCGCGCGCGGCAATGGGATCGGCCGCGCCGGCTCGGTAAGATCGACAATCTTCAATCCATCATCATCTGTGATGAAGCCATAGCGGAACTGGATCGCGATGCAGCGCGGATTGCGCAGAAAATTTCCAGTAAACTCGCCCGCAATGTGCGGGTGCATTGGGTCGCTAACATCGACCACGTACAAACCGCGCGGCGTCGTCATGTAAAGCCGATGACCGGCTGCGGCGACGAAAGTTGCGCCAGTCAAAATGCCGTCCGGATTAAAAACGACATCTTTGTTCAGGAAATTGTTGTCCGGATTTCCATCGACAAGTGTGGCGACGTTGACGACGACGAGACCTTCTTCGCGATCGGAAACGTAAACAAAGGCGTAAAAGAGATCGATCGGCTGCTCTTCATTTTCTGGAATATGTTCTCGCGCCGGATCGAGCGCGAGCGTGCTCGGCAGCACGACTGATGTCGCGTACTTGGTGTGTACATAAGTGCGTTGACCGAGCGGGGAAACCGGTGAGGTCACCATCCGTTCCGAAAATCCTTTTTGGTCGATGTTCGCGACGTCGAACGCTTCGAAACCGCCGGGACCGTTCGCAGTGTAAAGATATTCGCCGCGCAACACGATGTCTTGAATGTCTTTGCCGGAATGTTCGTGTGCTTCCTGCAACTCGGCGCCAACATCGACATGCTTTTTGTAGTTCGCCGGGTAGGCGATCTTGTGCAGGTGGCTGCCGATGACTGCTTGTGGCTCATCCGGCTCGGTCCAAACCACCGCATGAAACCCTTCGCGGCCTTCGCCGACATACGCGTAGCGCCCAAAGAAATTCACCGTGCCAGTGCCGAAGCCTAACAACTGCGTCATCCAGGCATTGTTGTCGTTCTCCTTCGACAAATGACAGTCCGTGCAATTTTTTGTCGTGCCCACCCCGCTCGTGGTGTGCGGGAAATGCGGGTTGAAGGCCTGGCCGCTGTAGCCTTCCGCGGAAAAGGTTTGTTGCTGAGAATAAACCCATTCGCGGTTCGCATTCTGCGAACTCACCACGACCGCGCTTGATGACCGGATCACGGCCATGCGGTTTTTCTTCACCGTGCCATCGATGCCGAGCATGAAAACGTCGTCGCGCACGACTTGCGGATTGTAAGTTGTGAAATTTCGGTCGGTCACGCCTTCGAACTTGTTTTGCGGCACGCGCTGGTTCGCTTTCATCGGCAGATGACAGCCGAAACAGCTCGTCGCCCACGACGTGTGACAGATTTGGCAATCCATCGCCGAATTGTCGTGCGCGAGCCGAACCCGACGTTTGCTTACTTGACTGCTTAAAGCAGTCGAGTTTCCAGGAGCGTCGGCGCCGCTGGAGATTATGCCGCCCCAAGTTTTTCCGTCGCGCCGCAGCGTCTTCGCGTAGGCGGACTTCGGATTGTAATGCGGCGAGAGCGGATCAATCGTGTCGATGGTCTGCGGCAATTCCCAGCGGATGTCGGGCGACATGGTCGATTGTTGCCAAAGAGTATTGCCTTCCCAAGTGAACCGCGGCCCGAACGGCGTGTTGCTCTTATTTAACAAATCGATTTGACCAGCATTGCCGGAAGTCACGAGCGTCGGGCGCTGATCAATCGTGCCGTGACAATCGATACACGTGATGGTGGTGGCGTTGCGCGGTTCGCCGTAAAGCTGCCCGTTGCCGTGAACATCGAGATTGAAATGGCAATCCCCGCACTGCATCCCGTGCTCGAGATGCACGTCTTTCAAATGCACCGCTTTTGAAAATTTCTGCGGATCGTCATTGTCGATCTTGCTGTCATCGAGATCGAGCAAGTTGCCTTTGCGATCGTGTTTGAAGATCGCGCGAAAGACCCAGCCGTGTCCGTGATAATCGGCAAACTGCGTGTGCTTGAGTTGCGGATTTAATTCCGCGACGTGATCGAGAAAATCTCTGTCGCCCCACAGCCCGCGCGCTGCCGCCGCCTCCGGATTCGTTATGGTGGATTTTACGAGCTCCGCATCTGTCGGATCATGTTGTTTTTTCGGATACATGAATTCGCCGTCCGTTTCCTGGTCCCACCAGGTATAACCGAGGTACGGATTCACGAAGAGATTGCCCTGGTGCATGTGACAGTTCATGCATTGGCTCGACGGAATCGAGCGGGTGAACTGATGGATGATCGGATGTCCGCGCTCCGCTTTCGGGATCGATTCGTCGGCGGTGAAACTCAGGCCTTGATGCCCGTACTTGCTCCACCAGCCGGAATTCGTCGGTGAGCGATCGTTCGCGTAAACAACGTGGCAGGCCGAACAACCGCTCGAGCGATAGTCGCCCGGATGATCGTTCGATCCGAAAAAGCCGAGCAGCGGATCGTGCAGTCTCGTTTTTTGCAAACCAAGAAAAACTGGGTCGGTGCGATTGAGCGTGCCGAGACCGCGCTCGGACAAACGATTCCGCGGCCGGCCGTTCGGCTCTTCACTGGTTGGAAGTCCGAGCTGCAATTGCTTTTCTCCGCCTTTCTCGAAGATGCGCAAAATGTTTCCCGGATTGCTCAGATTGAAACGCGGCAGCGGCTCGATGAACGGCAGGATGCCGCGCTCGCGCGTGTCCTCGGGTGTGACCGGTGTGTAGTTCACCAGACGAAGCGGCGCGCCATCCGCGGCGTAAGCCTGGCCGAAGCGATAATTCTTCAAATAAAACGCGCCGTTATTATATAGAGCGGCGCCCCAGAGCATGGCGCCGTGATTCATCATACTGTGGTCGACGTCGCGAACGATCTCGCCGTGACAAAGGCCGCACGCTTGTTTCGCTACGCGCAGATCGCCGGGATTCATGAAACGGATGAATTCGGGCGATTCGTGATTGAGCCACGCATTTGAGTTCGGCGGGTTGGCGGATGTTTTCCAAAACTCTTTGTTCTTTGGCAGGATGTGCGCTTGCTCTTTCGTTAGGCCGCGCGCGGCATTTCCGCCGTGGCAATCGGTGCAGCCGAGCACGACATGCTCTGCTTTGTGCATCGGCTCGACGCCTTGATGGCATTGCAAACAACCGAAGCTTTTCGCGTCGGTTTGCGCCTGCGTTTGATCGATCCAATTGCGCGGAGGCAGGACCGCACGCGCGATTGTCGATCTTTCGATCGGAACAGAAGTCGGCGGGCCGTAGCCGGAAAATGTTTGCTCTTGTGCGGCGACCTTTTGATCGAGCACAAGCACAAGCATGAGCACGAGGGTCTGGCTTACGTGAATCGAGATTCGTGAATCGAGATTTGGTCTTCGATGTAACGATGTAACGATGTAACGGTTCACGTTGTTAATACGTCAGCGTGAGGGTCACGATTGCGCTGTAGAGAAAATCATCCACGTGGCCGGGGGGCGGATCCGGGTAACCAAAGACGGGACGCGTATTGGCGCGGTAAATATCTTTGTAGCCTTGACCGGGCACGAGAAATCCAGCGCCTGCCGTGAGGATGATGTTTTCAGTGAGCAACGGCCGCCATTGAAAGCCAAGGCTGCAATCAAGTCCGAGATCGTTGCTCGCGTGATTGGTGAAGAGCACCTGCTCGGTCACCGCGGTATCGGCGGTCCAGATGTAATTCACGTTCATGAATCCTTTCAGCTTCGGTGTGACGTCGGCGTCGAGACCGTATCCAACGATGATCGCGCCGGGATTGACGAAGTTGGATTGGCCTTCCGACTTACTTGTGCGGAAATCGGGCACGAGACTGTCGCGCTGCTTAAAATTCACCGACGTGCCGCCGAGATTGAACCCCTGGTGCACGTAAAAGCTGAACGGGCCGCCGAAGAAAAATGGCCGATCGAAAATTGTGTCGAATCCAGTGGCGTATGAGTTGCGCGGATTATGATCGCCGCTCGCGTAAAAGATCGACAATTTGTGGCGGAGCCAATCTTTATCGATGGACAGTTCGAGCGCGGCCATTTGTGCGCTGATCTCCACGCGCTGTCCGGCGATGCCGTTGTATCCGTCTTCGCCGAACACCTGATAAAACGCGTGATCGATGTTGAGCCAGCCGATGTGTCCATCGCCTGTCCAACCGAGATAATACGCTTGCACGTAATGATCGCGTACGGCGCCAATCGGCGCCGGCCGGGTGATGAAATCATTCTTGTCGTAGTGGCGGCTGTTATTGTCGAAGTTGGCGAGAAAGCTGAGCTCGCCGGTGTAACCTTTCCAAATCAGGTCCTGCCGGAAAACGTTGAGGATGAAAACCTGTTGCTCGCGCGATCTGAATTCGTTCAGGTCTGAATAGGTGTCCTTCTCGAGCATTTCGAAGGCGGCGAGATTGTATTGCCAGCGGTTGTTATCGTAGTTGCCGAAGATGCGCACGCCCAGGTTCGAATCGTTAAAAATGAAACCGCGAAAGTCGCTCACAAACGGCTGGATGCCGAAACGCGCAGAGATGAAGTCGTAGTTGTCGGAGAGATCGCGGATGTGAATTTCGACGAAGGCTTCCTGGAGCGAGTAGAAGTCCTTGTAACGTGTCGTATTGTGCAAGCGCGGATCTGGATCCAGCGCGTTCGTCTCCTTCACGTCCGTGTAGTTGTTGTTGTAAACGCCAAGAAAACGCAGCGCCCATTCCACCGGTTTAAAGGCCGTCTCGCCTTTGAAAAGATCGACCCCGATCGAAAAATCGTTCGAAAGAAAATATTGCTCGCTGCGTCCGAAAAATTCCGAACTGTTCGGGCGAGCTGTGCTCACGCCGCTCGGCGTCGGAAGTTTGCGTGCTTCGAATTGAAAGAAATCCTCGGCCGTGATGTTGAGGAAAATGTCCTGGCCGTAAATCGGCGCGTCGCCTTTGAGCAGGCTTTTCAAGTATGGATGCCAAGGTCTTAAATCGCCGGCCTGATAAGTGGTTTCGGTTGATGGATCGGCGTAGCGTTTCCAGCGGCCGAAACCGATGAACCATCGATTCGGCGCCGGCTCCGAGCCCGGCAAAACACCTTCGCCTTGCTCCGATTCCGGATAAGTTTCGTATTCCGACTTTGGCCGGCGTGGAACGACTTCGCGCACGCCTTTGCGAGGTAGTTGAAGCGAACGCGGCAGCGGCTCTTCACCGTATCCGGGGGGCGGCGGCAGGGCGGGCGGGAAAAGCTCGGGCGGCGGTTGCGGTTCAATTTGTTTGCCCGCGCCGGGATCGGGATTGAACTGCAACGGCGACAAAGGCGGCTCGGGCTCTTGCCGCTGATCGTTCTGCGCCAGAAGATCGAGATGCAGGAAAGTAAAATCGCGATGAACGCCGCCGGCACTCGGCGCGGGATAAAGCTCGATCGTCTGGCTTTGAGCAATGACGATGCCGATGCGGAACAAAAGTCCGGCAAGTGCGGCGACACTCCATCGCAAAATGGCGCCGGCAAACGACGGAGTTGACCAGCGCATACCGGGCGACGATGCCGGAAAAGGCACTGCCTTTGCAAGCTTAACGCATTCGCCCGTCGCAGCTGTGGCGGCAGGCGTGTCGCCTGCAAATTCAAACATTGCAGCCGGCACGGCTGCCTCTACAATGACCGCGATAATCAAAGATCGACCACACCGGCTCGATCTCATTTTCTCCACTGCGCCGCTGTTCTTCGTCACGCTTTGCACCCGAAACCGGAGAAGGATCCCTTCGCTTGGTCGCGCGCAGACCGCATTTGCAAACTACGCTCTAAGGGCACAACGGCAATTCGACGTTGCCGTTGGACGCTATGTGATCATGCCCGATCATATTCACCTCTTTGTACGAGGTAATCAGAACTTTTCACTTTCGCCGTGGGTGGGAGGTTTGAAGCGCGCTCTTTCCGTCGCGCTTGAAACTGGACGCGTTTTATGGCAGCCGGGTTTCTTCGATCGCGTCCTTGGTAGTGATGAAAGTTACGCGCAGAAATGGGAATACGTTCACGAAAATCCTGTCCGTGCTGGTTTGGTCAAGAATTCGGATGAATGGCCATATCAAGGCGAGATCGTTGTGATCGATCGCGCATAGCTGTAGCGGCAGGCGTGTCGCCTGCGAAACTATGAATGTGCAGCCGGCACGGCTGCCTCTACAGAAAACGCGGCTCAGATTTTCAATGGCGAAATATCACGGAACCTGATAATTCAACGCGCGATGAAATTGCGCGTCCTATTTCTTTTCGTGGCGGCGAGTTTTCTTTCGTCACCGGCGTTCGCGCAGCTCACTTCTGCCGATGTCACAACAATCATCAACCACGCCGTCACGCGCGCCGTGAACGTTTCGCCCAGGAGCGTGATCGCGGTCACCGATCGTGAAGGTTACGTGCTCGGTATCTGGAATGTGGCCGGGGGTGAGCCGACGCCCACTCAAATCGCCAACGCGGTTTCCAAAGCTGGCACCGCTGCATTTTTGAGCAGCAACCAAAACGCGTTTAGCTCGCGCACCGCCGGATTTATTATTCAACAACATTTCCCCGATCGCGTTCGTAACACGGCGCCGGGCCCGCTCGTTGGCGTCGGATTTTCAAGTTTACCCTTCTCGGACGTAAACCGATTCAAAAAGACGGACCTGATCCCATCAAGCTCGTCGCCGGGGACATTCGGATCGCCCATCCCATTGACTATGCTCGATGGTTCACCCGGCGGTTTGCCGCTTTATAAAAATGGGATTCTCGTCGGCGGGATCGGTGTCACCGGCGACGGCACGGACAATTCCTCTCCATTTATCGCTGGCCCAGACACCGATGAAGATGTCGCGCTTTCAGGCCAGCATGGGTATGCGCCGTCGTCGAGCATCACTGCGGACAATGTTTTCATCGGCGGGATTAGTCTGGCCTATACGGCAACATCGACAAATTTTTCCAGCACCGTTGTTTTGCGGGGCAATGCGTCTGTGCAATATCCAATTCAAAGTTCGCCGGCGCCGTTTTCTTATCCGACTGCCACGTTCGGCGGCGTCAGTGGACAGATTCGCCAGCCGATCATTAGCGATCCGCGGTCGGGCACGATTAACGGTCAGCCTCGCCTCACCGCTGCGGAAGTGGCCAGCATCATCAACTACGCGGCCGATCGTGTGCGGACAACGCGGGCCGGGATTCGATTGCCCATCGGCACGCAAATGAAAGTGTTCATCAGCGTGGTCAACTTTCCCAATGC
>Ga0184605_10000061_pt1 | contig 29583 bp, 32 predicted proteins | sample PLM0_30_coex_FD_132995 | JGI IMG/M metagenome (GOLD analysis project Ga0184605, IMG submission 132995) | Groundwater sediment microbial communities from an aquifer in East River, Colorado, USA - PLM0_30_coex | ecosystem: Environmental > Terrestrial > Soil > Riparian zone | place: USA: East... | reverse complement strand
GCGTGCGTCTCGTGCATCTTCTCCTCAATGAGGGAGTGCCCGGTCTTCCACATCACAGGTATGCCCCCTGCCCTTTCCACCGACTCAGGCAGCGCCTGCGACGCTTTGACGTCGAAAACGATAGCCTGACCCTTTCCTGTCCGCGCCAGCACGTCACGAGCGTAAATGATGAGGAGATAGTCACCCCAAATGATCTCACCCTTGTCGTCGATCACACCGATGCGGTCCGCATCTCCGTCAAACGCGATGCCGATGTCCGCGCGGTCCTTCTTCACCGCGGCGATAAGCGCCTCGACGTTCTTCGGCACCGTCGGGTCGGGGTGGTGATTCGGAAAGGTTCCGTCGCTTTCGCAGAACAGGCAACGCGGCTCGATGCCAAGCTTGGGGAAAAGCTGCGGAGCGACCAGTGCGCCTGCTCCATTTCCACAGTCGATGACGACTTTCAGGTTGCGAGAGAGTGTTCCCACGCGACTGGCAATGTCGGTCACGTAGCGATCGATGATCTCTTCCTTTCGCGCGCTTCCCTTCCCTCGCGGAAACTTTCCAGACACCGCCAGCTCGTACAGGTGTTGAATATCTGCGCCGTAGATCGATGTCGTCCCCAGTCCAAGCTTGAACCCGTTGTATTCCGGCGGATTGTGCGAGCCGGTGATCTGGATGCCGCCAACTACGTCGAGATTGTGCTGGGACCAGTACGCAAGCGGAGTAGGAACGATTCCGATATCGACGACATCGACACCACTGGCGAGAAGGCCGCCGACCAGGGCGGCGTGCAGCTTTTCTCCCGAAGGCCGATTGTCACGCCCGACAGCGAGCGCTCCTTTGACGCCCTTCTCACGAAGGAATTCAGCGTAGGCGCCTGCGACCAGCCTCGCGGCTTCTTCAGTGAGGTCCTTCCCGGCGATACCACGAATGTCATATTCGCGGAAAATTGCCCGTGACAGTGCCATGATGATTCAGCGAGGCTCGAGCGCAGTGCGGGCCGCCCGTTCACTCGTCACTGCTGGAGCGCTGCGCTGGGTGAGCGAGACGACTGCATCCGGAAACAAGCCGAAGATGAGGATGACTGCCGCAGAGCCCCACACGACGAGACGCGTCCAACCACCCGTGCGCGCCGGGAGAGGAACGTTGCTCGCGCGTGGCTTCATGAACATCACCATCACGACGTACAGGTAATATCCTGCGCTTACGAGACTGGTGAGAACCAGAATTACGGCCAGTCTGGTTTGCGGCGCTGGGGCCTGAAGCGCAGCCTGGAGCACGTACCACTTCGCGAAGAAGCCGATACCTCCGAAGACTGGAAAACCGAGCAGCGCCAGCATGAACACCGCCATCGCAGCGGCCAGCCCGGGCCTCACGCTCCACAACCCTGCGTACTCTTCGATCCCCATTCGGTCTTCACCGGCCGAGCCAAGTGCGACGATAACCGCGAACGCGCCAAGCGTCGCCATGGTGTATGCAAAGAGGTAGAACATGAACGCGGAGCTGCCGAGCTTCGTGCCAACGACCATGGCGACGAGGATGTATCCGGCGTGCGCAATGCTCGAGTAGGCGAGCAGCCGCTTGATATTGCGCTGAGCCAGAGCGATCAGATTGCCGACCACCATCGTCACGACTGCCAGCCACCAGACCGGCAGATGCCAGATGGTGAGCAGCCCCGGGAACGCTTCGAGCCAGAGCCGAAAGAATGCTGCGAACGCGGCAGCCTTGACCGCCGCGGCCATGTACGCCGTGATCGGTGTAGGTGCGCCCTCGTAGACATCGGGGGCCCACATATGGAACGGCGCGGCAGCGACCTTGAATCCGAAACCGACCAGCAGCAGAGCGATCCCCACGAGTAGTAGACCGCTGCGCTCGAGACCGAAGCGGCCAATGTTGGCCGCGATTACCGTGAAGTTCGTGGAGCCGGTTGCGCCGTAGACGAGAGCGATGCCGTACAGCAGGAACGCGGTCGAGAATGCTCCGAGCAGGAAATACTTTATCGCGCCTTCCGCCGATCGTTCCCGCCGGCGATTCATTCCGACCAAGATATAGATCGCGATCGACATTATCTCGATCCCAAGGAAGACGATTATGAGGTCGCGCGCGGCGGCGAGTATCATCATCCCCGAAGTCGCCAAGAGAAGGAGGACGTGGGTCTCTCCCGGCGTTATTCCTTCGCGAGCATTGTAATCGAGTGACATTGCAATCGTCCCGATGGTGGCGATCAGGAAGATCTCGTCCGCCGCCCAACGGAAGTTGTCGACTGCGATGGGCCCGTTGCTAGCCGTGTAGCCCTGATACGCATAGTAGCCGACCAGAATCATCGTCACGATGCAAAGCGCAATGCTGAGGATGCCGACGCTTCGCTGGTGCGCGTCGCTCTCCGGGCGCCATCCTGACCAGAGGAGCAATATCATCGCTCCGCCCATGAGGAGAAGGTCGGGGCCCAGTGCGGACGTGAGCTGTGCCGGCATGCTCAGGTCGAAGTTCATTAGCGGCCCGCCTCGCTGGCAGTGATGAGAGTCGCACTACCGCCTTGCATGCGATTGACGAGAAGCTGCGCGGAGCCTTCCATTCGGCGAAGAACGGGCGCCGGATAAACTCCAAGCCAGATGATCGCCGCGATCAGCGGTACCAGCATCGCTAATTCGCGCTTGTTCAGATCGGCTAGGTGGCTGTTCTCTGGTTTGTCGAGCGGGTTGAATAGGATCCGTTGAAGGGCCCAGAGAAGATAAGCGGCGGCGAAGATCACTCCGGTGGTGGCGATGATCGTCAGGCCAGGATACGTCTTGAAGGATCCGACCAGAACCAGGAACTCACCGACGAATCCATTCGTCCCGGGCAGGCCAATACTGCTGAGAGAGACGAATGTGAGAACCGCCGCGAACATGGGAACCACCCGCGCAATTCCTCCGTAGGCCTCGATGAGCCTGGAGTGTCGGCGCTCGTAGATCACGCCGACCAGCAGAAACAGGGCGCCGGTGGAAATGCCGTGATTGATCATGATTAGCAAGGCGCCCTGCACGCTCTGCAGAGTGAGGGCAAAAATACCGAGCATGACAAAGCCGAGATGGCTCACGGACGAGTAGGCCACGAGCTTCTTGAAGTCGGGCTGTACCATCGCGACCAGCGCCCCATAAATGATCCCGATCACGGCGAGAATCAGTATGATCAGCCGGATCGCCGGATTCATCGCTGCGCCCGGAAACAAGGGCAAAGCGAACCTGAGGAAACCGAATGTTCCCATCTTCAGCATGATGCTGGCGAGGATGACGGAGCCGGCAGTCGGCGCCTCAGTGTGCGCGTCGGGAAGCCAGGTGTGGAACGGGAACATCGGCACTTTTACGGCGAATGCGAGGAAAAAAGCGGCGAACAGCCAGAGCGTCGTTCGCTCCGGCACGTCGGTTATTGCGAGAAGGTGATCGTAGCTGAAGTCAGGAGTGCCGGCAGCCGTTCTGGCGTGAAGGCCGAGGTAGATGATCGCCACCAGCATGAGCAGCGACGGCAGCATCGTGTAGATGAAGAACTTCAGGCTGGCGTAGATGCGCCTCTCACCTCCCCAAATACCGATGATGAAGTACATCGGCACCAACATCACTTCCCACATCACGTAGAAGAGGAATAGGTCGCGCGCCAAAAAGACCCCGAGCATCCCGGTAGTGAGGATGAGAACCAGAGCGTAGAAGCTGCGAACTTTTGTCCGGATGCTCGTCCAGCTGCCGAGAATCGACAGTGGCATGATGAAGGTCGTGAGGAGCACCATCATTAGCGCGATTCCGTCTACGCCGAGAGTAAATCGAACCCCCCAGGTCGGAATCCACGCTGTATCAATCGATGCCTGCCAACCGGTGTCCGATGGATCGAAAGACCACCAGAGTCCGAGCGACACGATGAGCTCGATGACAAAAAACCAGAATGCCAGCTGCCGCGCGGCCGGGCTTTCGACTCCGCCAGTCTGGGCTGGATCGCGCGCCGGCAGCAACAGGATCACGGCCGCACCAACCAGAGGAATCAGAAGCAGCGCCGGAAGCGCCCAACTGTTGTAGCCGATCGACTCGAGGAAACTGGCCATTTGTCGGATCAGCGGAGGGTGAACGCGCCAAGCATTGCGAGAACTCCCACAACGAGTACCCACGCATAAATGCCAACGTTGCCTGTCTGGAGCCTTGATCCTAGCCAACCGAAGCCGCGAGCGACTGCCGCGCTGCCGTTGACGAGCAGCCCGTCAATCAGCCCATTATCGACGATCCGCCACAGGAAATTGCGAGAGATGGCGTAGGTTGGCGTAACGATCGCGCGATCCAGGCCCTCGTCGACATAGTACTTGTTTGCGACAAATCCCTCGAAGCCGTACTCCGGAACAGCGTCCCGCTTGGCCGGCACTCGATTGGGCCTGAGCCGAATGATCGCGAAGACGATACCCGCAATGGCGATCGCGACCGCGATTCCGATCAGTGCGTGTTCCGTCGCAGGCTCGAGATGTGCCGCTCCGCCAGCGACGCGCGCCGTTGCGCTTCCGACCACGGGCTCGAGCCAACGCGTCAGTAACTCGTTCGGCCCGAGCGGGATGAGATCGGTCACCACTTCCGGCAGGTTGAGCCAGCCGCCGAAGACGGTGAGGATTCCGAGAATGACCAGCGGTCCGGTCATTACCCACGGCGCTTCGTGCAGATGCTTCTCCTCCTCCACTCCCGTGCGGGTCGGACCGTGAAAGGTGTAGAGCATCATCCGGGTCATGTAGATCGCCGTGAGCAGCGCGGTGAGCAGCCCGATCCCGTAGATCACGTACAGGAGCGTGCTGCCCGGGATGCCGAGCCACGTCGCCGATGCGAGCGTCGACCCGTGCGCCCGCGTGTACACAGCACCGAGAATCTCGTCCTTCGAGAAGAATCCGGAGAGCGGCGGAATTCCGGAGATCGCGAGGGTCGCGATCCACATCAGCACCCAGGTGACCGGCAGATATCGCCTCAGGCCGCCCATGTTGCGCATGTCCTGTGCGTCTTCGTGGCTGTGGGTGCTGTGAAACGCCGCGTGCATCGCGTGAATCACCGAGCCCGAGCCAAGGAATAGAAGCGCCTTGAAGAACGAGTGCGTAACCAGGTGGAACATGCCGGACACGTACGCGCCAACTCCGACGCCCACGAACATGTAACCCAGCTGTGAGATCGTCGAATAGGCCAGCACCTTCTTGATATCCCACTGCTTCAGACCGATGGTGGCCGCGAAGATCGCAGTCGCGGCGCCGACAACCGCCACAGTCAGAGACGCGACCGGTGAGAGCGAGAAGAGAAAAGCGCTGCGCGCGATGAAATACACGCCGGCCGTCACCATTGTAGCCGCATGGATCAGCGCCGACACCGGCGTCGGACCGGCCATGGCGTCGGGTAGCCAGATATAGAGTGGAATCTGCGCGCTCTTTCCGGTGCACCCGAGGAACATGAACAAGCAGATCGTCGTGACGAGCATGCTCCCTGCCCCGAGGTCGAGCGCCTTGGCGCTCACGCCGACGAAATCCAATACGCCGATGTTGGCGAATAGCATGAACATCGCGACGAGCAAGCCGAAATCGCCAATGCGGTTGACGATGAACGCCTTCTTGCCCGCGTCCGCGTTGACCTTGTCGCTGAACCAGAAGCCGATCAGCAGGTACGAGCAGAGTCCTACGCCTTCCCAGCCGACGAACAACACCGGGTAGTTCGCGCCGAGGACCAGCACCAGCATGAAAAAGACGAACAGGTTGAGATACGAGAAGTAGCGCGGGTACCCCGGGTCCTCGCGCATGTAGCCGACGCTGAAGATGTGAATCAGGGCGCCAACCCCGGTGATCACGAGTATCATCACAATTGACAGCTGGTCGAGCTGGAACGCGGCGTCGATCTGGAGGTCACCCGCCGGCATCCAACTGAAGTAGCTCTGGATGAACGGCGCCTCAGGGTGCGCCACAGCCATTGCCTGCCAGATTCCGAGCGCCAGCAGGAAGCTGAGTATCAACACGCCCGGACCTACGACGCTCGTTACGCCGGCCCAGCGATGACGCTTCATCGAATGATGGTCGTCACCTGCCGCGCCAGCCTCTTCCGCGTGAGCGATCAGCGGTGCTTCAGCAGCTCCCTCAGAGTGGACAATGTGATCCGGAGTGTTTGGATCGCTCGGGCCGAAACGCGCGCTGTTGAGCGAAAGCATTCCATTGATGACGAAGCCCGCCAATGGCAGGATCGGAAGAAGCCAAACCCAGTCAGCAATCGTTCCCGACAGCGGGTGGGATTGCGACACCACGGATGCCACAGCCTGAAGTAGCATCAGCCCCTGAGCAGGTTGATGTTCTTGAGATTGATCGTCTGACGGTGGCGGAAGATCGCGATGATGATCGCGAGCCCCACAGCTGCCTCGGCAGCCGATACCGTCATTACGAATACCACGAAAACCTGTCCGGCTGTTCCGTAGAAGCGCGAGAACGCCACGAAGGTAAGGTTGACGGCGGTGAGCATCAGCTCGACGCACATGAAGATGATGATCGCGTTCCGATGGATCAGAACACCGATAACGCCAATGATGAACAACGCGGCCGTCAGAGCGAGGGACTCAGCGAGCACCGGCCGCCCTCCCCCTTCCCAGCACCACCGCGCCCGCAATCGCCACGAGGAGCAGAATGCTCGTCAGCTCGAACGCCAGCAGATATTCCTTGAACAACGGCTCGGCGATCGTGCCGACGGCGTTGAGCTTCTGAAGCTGCTGCTCGTTGAAGTCACGCGGCACCACGAGCTGCTCGGGAAGCTTCGTGCGCGCGATTACCATGATCTCACTCAGGAGCCCGAGACCAATCAGACCGGCAGCCAGCTTCCATCGCTTGCCCCGCGCATCCGCCAGCTCAGATGGATGACCGAGATTGAGCAGCATCACCACGAAGAGAAACACCACCATGATCGCGCCGGCGTAGACGAGCACCTGCATGACGCCGATGAATTGGGCGTCGAGCATTACGTAGAGGGCCGCGAGGCTGAACATCGTGTTCACGAGCCACAGGGCCGCGGTCACCGGGCTCTTCCTGGTGACGAACGCGATCGCGGACGCCAGTGCGATTACTCCGAAGAGATAAAAATGAAAGACGTAGAAAAGCGAATAGTGCGGATCCATCACTCGCCTTTCGGGTCTTCAGGATCCCACATCTCACACACGGGATGGGTCTGATCCATCAGGCGCTGGAGATCGTAAACGAAGCCGTCCCTGCTGTACTCGGAGTTCTCGTAGTGGCGTCCAACATGGATCGCCTCTTCGGGACACACCTCCTGGCAATAGCCGCAGAAGATGCAGCGGAACTCATCGATCTCGAACACCAGCGGATAACGATTGCCCTGCTCGTCCTCTCCCGGAACGAGCTTGATGCAGTTGGCGGGACAGACCGTCGGACACAGTCCGCAGGCGACGCACCGGGCTTTCCCGGTCTCGGTCGTCAACATTCTGTGGGTGCCTCGCCAGCGCGGAGAAATCGGCGACTTCTCCTCAGGGTACTGCGTCGTCACCCTGCCGTTCACGTCGAACAGATGCTTAACTGTCAACGCCATTCCCCTGAGCGTAGCGCGGATGTAGCTGACATCTTCGACGGGCCGCTCCACGACTTTCACCGTTATCGCCATTTATCTACCTGCCTCCGCAGCCAAGGTGGCACGTCTCGTTACCTCACGCAGCCGCTCGACTTCTCTCGGATGCATTCTGCCATAGGCGGGACTGATGATGCGTCCACGATCGAGTATCGCGAACAGCACGATGATGACAACGACGTTCACGCTGCCGAGAATCGTCGCGTACATGAAGCCCTGATCGATTCCGGCGGCGCTGAGCCCCAGCATCACTGCCGCGATGAGCACGATGTAAACCAGTGCGAGCGGAAGCATGAACTTCCAGCCGAGGGACATCAGCTGATCGTAGCGGAAGCGCGGAAGGGTCCAGCGCACCCACATGAACACGAAGACGAAGAAGAGGATCTTGGCGAGGAAGATCCCGATCGAGAGCAGCGACAGCCATTTGCTGAATGGGCCAATGTTGTCACGCGCAGTGAACGGCACATCCCAGCCACCGAAAAACAGCGTCGCCATCAACGCGCTCGCCGTCACCATGCTCGCGTATTCGGCGATGAAGAAGAGCGAGAACTTCATTGCGCTATACTCGGTGTGGTAACCGGCGATCAACTCTGATTCGGCCTCTGGCAGGTCGAACGGTAAGCGGTTCGTCTCCGCGAAAGCCGCGACCATGAATATGAAAAATGCTACCGTGAGATTCACCACATTCCATCCGCCCCACGCCTGCTGATTGATGATGGAATTGAGGCTCACGTTGCCGGCGAGAAGGAGGACCGGTATCGTCGACATCCCCATCGAGATCTCGTATGAGACCATCTGCGCGCTCGAGCGGAGTCCGCCTAGCAGCGCGTACTTGTTGTTGGATGACCACCCGGCGAGAACGATTCCGTAGACTCCGAGCGAAGTGATCGCCAGGATGAAGAGGAAGCCGACCGGCAGGTCCGCGACGACCAGGTCGATCCTTCCCCACCGTGTCGGCATCGGCGCGCCGAACGGAATCACGCACCAAGCGGTCAACGCGGGAATGAAGGAAAGGATCGGAGCCAGAACGAACAGCGGCTTGTTCACGCCGGCCGGCATCGTCTCTTCCTTCATGAAGTTCTTGAGCCCGTCCGCGGCGGGCTGCAGCCACCCTTTGCCAACCCGGTTCGGTCCATGCCGGTCCTGAATCCAGGCCGAGATTTTCCGCTCCGCGAGAGTGAGCATCGCGACGCCGACCATGTAGATGGTAAAGATGATGAGCAACTTCAACATCGTGAACAGGAAAAACGGCATTCCGCTCACGGGCGGCAAATTGGGATTCGCGGCCTGCAGAAGCGGCAACAACCCGTGAACGACGCTCACGCCGCACCCATCGCGACCGATGCCTTCGGCGCGGTCGCAGGAGCGGTCGCCAACGGAAGCCCCTTGAAGCCAATCGTGTCGTAGCTCAGTCCGGCGAATGCCTTGGTCGAGGACGCGAGCTTGGCGAAAACCTCAGAAGGGAGGAAAAAGCTCGTCTGTTTGCCCATCGCGCCCAGCAGATCGCCCAGCACGAGCCAGCTGGGTCGCGTCTCGCCTGGCGCTTGGCGCGCCTGAGTGAAACGCTGAACTCGCCCGCGAACATTGGTGACCGTGCCCTCTTCCTCGGAGAAGTTCGCGATCGGCAGCACAACCGATGCATTGCCCGCGGATTCGGGGAGGACAGAGCTGATCACGATCACATCGCTCGCGCGAGAAAGCGCGGACGCTTCGATACCCGCGAGATCCTCCCCAGCGATGACGAGCACATCACCCTGCTTGAGCCCGCCGAGCAGATCATTCGTCTTCTTGAAGCCCAGCGCCTCGGCGCCATATACGTTGGCGGCTCGCTCGCGGCGCAGCGCCAGATCCTCGACACCAGGAAGTGGAGCTTCGTCGCCTTCGGTGACGCGGAAGGCGCCGCCACCGCCCTGCGTCAGCTGGCTCAAAAGATAGAGCGACTCGTTTGAGAGCATCGGGGACGCGGCAATGAACACGCTCTTTCCACTCAAGGCACGGGCTGCCGCGGTAATTGCGGCTTCCCAGCTCTCAGCAGCCAGAGACCCATTGCGACGAATCATCGGCCTTTCGGCGCGATTCTTCTCGTTCATCCAGCGGTAGTTGAGACGTCCCCAGTCGCACATGAAGAAGGCATTGACGTACTCATTGGGACGCGGTCGCATCCTCACGACCTGATTCTCGCGCGTCTCCATGATGACATTGCAGCCCTGCGTGCAGTTGGGGCAGATCGACGCGGTGCGATCGAGCTCCCAGGCGCGAGCCTTGTTGAGAAAATCCTTGGAGAGCAGCGCGCCGACCGGGCACAGGTCGACGACATTTGCCGCCCACGGATGCGTGAGATCGCGCCCCTCGAACTTGCCGATGAGAGCGCGGTCGCCGCGCTCGCTCACATTCAGAGCTGGATCGTGCGCAATGTCGTCCATGAAGCGGACGCAACGCGTGCACAGGATGCAGCGGTTGGGGACATAGATGACGTCGCCGCCGAAATCCTCGGCCGGATTGAAGCGCTTCGGCTCGCGATAGCGTGAGTCCTCACGACCTTCCTGAAAGGTGTAGTCCTGCAGCTCACATTCACCTGACTGGTCGCAGATCGGGCAATCGAGCGGATGATTGATGAGCAGCATCTCGAGCACGCCTTTCCGCGCGTCGAGCGACTTTTCGGAGTGAACGTGTACAACCTGTCCCTCAGCGACGGTCGTGGCGCAGGACGCTGCGAGCTTCGGGGCCTTCTCGACTTCGACAAGACACATGCGGCACACTCCCGCTACCGGCAATCCGGGATGATAGCAGTAGTGCGGAATGAGGATGCCAACTGTCTTCGCGGCTTCGAGCAGCGTGGTTCCCTCCGGCACACTGACCGAGCGACCCTCTATCGTCAAGCTGACCATCTTCTGCTCAGGCATCAGGCGACCGCGGCGATAACGGGGTGGAAGCGGCGGCCCTGAATGAGAGCCTCGAACTCGCCGCGAAACTTCTTGATCCCCGACACGACGGGAACGGCGCACGAATCACTGAGCACGCAGATCGTCTTCCCCGTCATCTGCTCGGCGATATCGAGCAAGGTGTCGAGATCCTCCATCGTTCCCTGCCCGTCGCGAATTCGTTCCATGATTTTGGTTGTCCAAGCAGTTCCTTCCCGGCACTGCGTGCACTGGGCGCAACTCTCGTGGGCGAAGAAGCGGGCGATCCGCGCAATCACAGTCACCATTGATTGAGCATCGTCGATCAGGATCACGCCGCCGGAGCCCAGCATGGAGCCCTGGGCGACGAAACCCTCGTAATCCATTAGCGTGGCGTCCGCTTCCTCCATCGTCTGGATTGGAACTGATGCCCCGCCTGGGATTACTGCCTTGAACTTCCGTCCGTGCATCGGTCCGCCGCAGACATCGTAAAGGAAGTCCTTGAAAGGAAATCCCATCACGACTTCATAGGTGCCGGGACGGAGAACATTGCCGCACACCGAATACAGCTTTGTTCCCGTGCTCTTCGGATTGGAGAGGGACATCTTCTTGTACCAGTCGGCGCCATTCATCAGAATCGGCGCTGCTGCGATCAACGTCTCCACGTTGTTGACTGTGGTCGGCATCCCGAACACGCCCGACACCGCCGGGAACGGAGGCTTGATTCGAGGATTTCCTCGTCGCCCCTCGAGCGAATTCATGAGCGCCGTTTCTTCGCCGCAGATGTACGCGCCCGCACCCTTATGAACGTGGACGTCGATGCGCTTTCCTCTGCCCATGGCGTTCTTTCCGATGATTCCAGCGGCGTACGCTTCCTTGATCGCCTGCTCCATCCAGTAGAGCGGCTCGGTGAACTCCCCGCGGATGTAGACATACGCTGTCTCGGCACCGATGGCGTAGGCCGCGATCGCGCAGCCCTCCACGAGGGCGTGGGGAGTCCAGCGCATCAGCTCTCGATCCTTGAACGTGCCGGGCTCTGATTCGTCGGCGTTGCAGCAGAGATAGTGTGGCTTGCCGTCGCCCGGCTTCATGAACGACCACTTCATGCCCGTCGGGAAGCCAGCACCGCCCCGTCCGCGAAGACCGGATTCCTTGATGATGTTGACGATGTCGGCTGGAGCCATCCCGAGCGCTTTGTCCAGCGCCTTGTAACCGCCGCGCTTCTTCCAGCCGGCAAGAGTGCGCGCCTCGGCATCCCCGAAATAGCGGGACAGGACGGTGTTTTCTTTTTCGTGCGGCTGGTGCGGGTAGCCCATTATGCGAGTCGCGCTAGAAGGTCCGGAACCTTGTCCGGTGTGACTGATTCGATGAATTCTTCGTTGATCATCACCGGAGTTGCGAAGCCGCACGCGCCGAGGCATTCGACCTCGATCACCGTGAACTTTCCGTCCGGCGACGGCACGCCGAGCTCTCCGGCATTGGTGTGGCGAAGGAACGCACGCACGACATCTTCAGCGCCACAAACACCGCATGGTGATGTGGTGCACACCTGGATGAAGTATTTCCCCACCGGGTGCTGGTGATACATAGTGTAGAATGTGACGACGCCTTTGACGTATGCTGGCGTGAGCTCGAGCTGACCCGCCACTTCCTCCATTGCCTCCTCACTCACCCAGCCGTGCTCGCGCTGCACGATCCATAGCGCCGGAAGAAGCGCCGCCATCTTCGTGGGATAACGCGTGAGCAGCTCATCGAGCTCGCGACGAGCGTCACCGGTGAACACGGGCTTGTATGGACCGTGGCCCGCCCTGTCATGCGACGCATAGTCAGGGGACTCGAGACCACCCATGAGATCAGGCGTCAACGGTCGATCTCTCCCATGACGATGTCGATGCTGGCATTGATTGCGATGACGTCGGAGAGGAGATGTCCTTCGACCATCTTGGGGATCGCGGCGAGATTCACGAACGACGGCGGACGGATTCTCCAGCGCACCGGTTTGGCGGTACCGTCCGATACCATATAGTAGCCCTTCTCGCCTTTCGGACTTTCGTTGGCAACGTAGGACTCCCCGATCGGCGGTCGCGGCCCTTCCATCACCACTTTGAAGTGATGAATCATGGACTCCATCTCACTGGTGGCCTTTGATTTCGGCGGAAGGATTATTCGCGGATCGTCGATGTTGACCGGACCATCCGGAAGCCGGTCAGCGGCCTGTTGTAGAATCCGCACCGACTGGCGCATTTCCTCAAACCGCACGAGATAACGATCATAGACGTCGCCATTCGTCCCTACCGGTACCTCGAAGTCGTAGGTCTCGTAGTCGAGATAGGGGAAATCCTTTCGGACATCGTAATCAACGCCGGACGCGCGAAGCATCGGACCCGACAATCCCCAGTTCACGGCTTCCTCCGGCGTCATCACGCCCAGCCCAACCATACGACCGACCCAGATCGCGTTCTTGGTCAACACTCGATCGATCTCATCCAGGGTATGCGGGAAAGTGCGGTTGAATTGCCGCAGGCCGTCCGTCCACCCACTCGGGATGTCCGCCGCCATTCCGCCGACGCGCGTAGCCGATGACGTGAGCCGGGCCCCAACCCACTTCTCGATTAGGCGGTAGATCTCTTCGCGCCGTTGGAACGCCCATAGGAAAGGAGTGAAGGCGCCGATGTCGATGCAGAACGTTCCGAGCCAGACGAGGTGCGACATGATGCGCGACAGCTCACAGGCGATGACTCGCAACACCTTGCACCGCTCCGTTATCTCGATTCCGAACAGGCGCTCGGCACCCAGAGCAAAGGTGACGTTGTTGCCGATCGAGTTGAGGTAATCTTCGCGGTCAGTCCAGCAGATTATTTGATTGTACTGCCGGTATTCTCCCATCTTCTCGAAACCGCAGTGCAGATACCCGATGTGCGGAATGCACCGGACAACGGTCTCTCCATCCAGCTCCAGGACGAGGCGGAGAACTCCATGCGTGGCCGGATGCTGGGGGCCGAGGTTGATCAGCATGTGCTCACCTTCGAGATCCGGCTCGACGCCCGGTGGCGGCTCGATTGCGACGGCGGTTCCACCGTCGTTCGTAACTAGGGGAATGCGCTGCGGTCTTCCCTGTGGGTCGAGTCCCGATGTCGAGAGCTCTACTTCGATCGTACGCTTCGACATCTACTCGCCCGTCCTCTCGCCTTTGTTGAGGCGCTCACGCATGTCCGGCGGGAGATCAGCAAACGCGTCGGCGATCGTCAGCTCTTCCATCGAGTAGCGCGCTTCCGGATTTTGCGCCAGCGCCTGGCGCAACTGCTCGGAGCGGCTGAACCGTCCGCGCAACGGGAAATCCTTGCGAAGCGGGTAGCCTTCCTTGTAGGACTCCCACATCAGAAGCCGGCGGAGATCGGGATGCCCAAGAAAACGGATCCCGAACATGTCGTAACATTCGCGCTCCAGCCAATCGGCGGAGCGATAGATGTCGTAGACACTGTCGATCTCAAGCGGAGCGCCTTTCTCCAGCTGCGACTTGATGCGGAGGAAGCGCCGGTACGGCAGTGAGCGGAGATGCCACACGACCTCAATCGGAATCCCGGCGTCACGGTACTCGACCGCGGTGAGATCACTCAGAAAGTCGTAGCGCTGCGACGGGTCGTTGTGCAGCCAGCGAATGGCCTCGTGCACCGCAGTAGGATCTACGTAAACGACGGTCTCTCCCCAGATAACCTCAATGCGTGTGACGGCCGACCGGAACTTGTCCTGCAACGCTTTCGCGGACGGATTTGCTTCGCCACCGCGATGCGGGAGATTCCGTTGCGTTGCCGGTTGGTCTCCGGACGCGCTCGCTCCGGTGCGTACGACGTCGAATCGGCTCACAGCCCGGACCTTGTCTGGTTTACGGAATTACCGAACGGCTCGCCGAGCTCGTCGATCACCGACGGCGGAATGTAGAGCTGGCTCGACGGATCCGGTTCCATTTCATCCCGCGTTCCTTTGTCGGCAGCGCGCTCGTTCTTTACCTTCTCCTGAAGCATCCGGATCCCATAGATCAGACCTTCAGGCCGCGGGGGACACCCCGGCACGTAGACGTCAACCGGGATGATCGTGTCGATTCCCTGGACTACCGCGTAGTTGTCGAACATCCCGCCCGTCGAGGCGCACGCGCCCATGGAGATGCACCACTTCGGCTGCGGCATCTGCTGCCAGATGCGGCGAATGATCGGCGCCAGCTTGAAGGGAACCCTGCCGGCGCAGATGAGCACGTCAGCCTGTCTCGGTGAAAAGCTCATCCGCTCCATGCCGAATCTCGCGAGATCGAAATCGCTGGCGGCGGTGGCCATGAACTCGATCGCGCAGCACGCAGTTCCAAAAGGCATTGGCCAGAGGGAGTTCGCGCGCGCCCAGTTGACGAGGAAATCAAGTCGCGTCAACGCCCAGCCTTCCTGCGACTCGGGCACGTACTCAACAGTCTGGCGCTCAGTGGGGGAGGTCAATCCCATTGAAGCGCTCCCTTTTTCCAGACGTAGACGAACCCGACCAGGAGGATAAGCATGAACACCAGCATCTCCCCGAGCCCAAAGAAGGAGATATTTCCGACGGGACAGACGTCGTTGACGAGCGGCACGAAGCAGGAGAGCTGCTTGTAGTAGACGGCCCACGGAATCATGAAGACCGTCTCGATGTCGAAGATGATGAAGAGGATCGCGACGAGATAGAATCTGACCGAGAATCTTTCGCGCGCGTCGCCCAGAGCCGGAACACCTGATTCGTAAGCCTGCTGCTTCACCGGGGTCGGCCGCGCGCGAATCGTGAGCGCCGAGATGGCGATGATCGCCAGCGCGTTCACCAGCACGAAACCGAACAGCATCAGAACCGGGAAATAAGCGCGAGCCATGGGGTTCCAGACTTCGTGAAAAATTTCACTAGTGGGACTTTTCGGGAATTTACCGTCGGTAATCTGGTAATACAACGGCTGTCATTCGGTGGCGGTGCCAGTGCGAAAATCGTACATTCCCGGCGAAAACCTTCGAACGCTCTCACAACCTCCCCACCCGCCGGTAGCCGGCACCTCACCGCATCACACCCTAATCAATGTCAATTCAGTCGGATCGCTGGATCACCCGAATGGCCAGGGAACACCGGATGATCGAGCCCTTCGAGAACAGTCAGGTCAGAGCAGGCGTCATCTCGTACGGCGTCAGCTCCTACGGATACGACATGCGGGTCGCGCCCGAGTTCAAGATCTTCACCAACGTGATGAGCTCGATCGTCGATCCAAAAAATTTCGATTCGAATTCCTTCGTGGAATTCGAGGGTCCGGTCTGCATCGTTCCGCCAAACTCGTTCGCGCTGGCTCGCTCCGTCGAGTACTTTCGCATTCCGCGGAACGTCGTGACGATTACCGTGGGTAAATCCACTTATGCGCGGTGCGGGATCATCACCAACGTCACTCCGTTCGAGCCCGAGTGGGAGGGATTCGTGACGCTGGAGATTTCCAACACCACTCCCTTACCCGCCAAGATCTACGCCAATGAGGGCATTGCTCAGGTGCTCTTCTTCAAGGGCGAGGAGGAACCTGAGGTCTCGTACAAGGACAAGAAGGGTAAATACCAGGGGCAGCAAGGTGTGACGTTGCCGAGATTGTAGTGTGGCCCCCAGCTTGCCGAATATGATGGTAACTGACCGGAACCCGGAGGAAGCAAGGCTGATGCAGAATCGCGACGGCGTACAGAAGGGCCCCCAGGATCATGCAGAGGGGCAGCACGGTTCCAAAACCCACGGCAAGTTTCTCGAGCAATTAAAGACAGGCAACGGCACCCCACCTGAAGAGTCCCAGAACGGACTCGAGCCCAAAAAACCCGTCGCGCATCACAACGCAGCGCATCGCCTGTTTGAGCAGCGGCAGCAGCACGACGAGGCGGAAAAAAACAGCGAGAAGACACGCCTGCACCGCGAGGTCGAGCGGCGGCACCTCGACCCAAACCACATTCCAAAGACCTAGAGCTTTACCGCGGCCATCGGTTCCCGCACGGCATCCGCGCTCTTCGCCAGGGCATCGCGCTCTTCACGAGTGAGCTCTACCTCGATGATCTTCTCCAGACCGCCTCGACCGAGCTTGCAGGGCACGCCGAGAAAAAGTCCGGACAGTCCGTACTCGCCCTCGAGCCAGGCAGCGCACGGAAGTATCCGCTTCTGATCGAGCACTATCGACTCGCACATCTGAACCGCGGCTGAAGACGGCGCGTAGTACGCGGAACCAGTCTTGAGGTGCTTCACGATCTCGGCGCCACCAGATCGTGTTCGTTCTACGATCGCGTTGAGCTTTGCCTGCGGCATAAGCTGGGTAATCGGAATGCCGCTCACGGAAGTGTAGGAAATCAGCGGCACCATCGTGTCGCCGTGTCCCCCAAGAACCATCGCCTGAATGTCTCGCACTGAGACGTCGAGAGCCTCGGCCAGAAAGGCTCGATACCGAGCGGTGTCGAGCACGCCCGCCATACCCAGAACCCTCTCGCGCGGAAATCCGGTGACTTTCATCGCGACGTACGACATCACGTCGAGCGGATTTGACACCACGATCAGAATCGCATTGGGAGAAGTCGATTTGATCTGCTCGGAGACCTGCTTGACGATTCCGGCGTTGGTGTTGAGCAGATCGTCGCGGGACATGCCAGGCTTTCGCGCAATTCCCGCGGTAATGACGATGATGTCGGACTCTCGTGTCTCTTCGTATCCGTTGGTTCCGATGACGCGAGTGTCGAAGCCCTCAATCGGAGCAGACTGCCACTGGTCGAGAGCCTTTCCCTGCGGAATCCCCTCCATGACATCGACCATCACGACCGTGCGGGCCAGCTCTTTCTCGGCTATGCGCTGCGCAGTGGTCGCACCGACGTTGCCAGCGCCGACCACGGTGATTTTGTTGACCATTATCTCTTGCTAGGTGTGGGAGGCTACAGCGCGAAAATTATCCGCTCAGCCCCCGACTTGCGAGAGCGCGCGGAGCCCGCCGACGCTCATCTGCAGCAGGTGATGCTGCTCCGGCTTCGATGCGAGGGCGCTCCTGAAGAAAGGCTCGAGCGGGAGTCCTTCGCGAAGCGGGGTACGAAGATCCGTTTCCTCTTCACCGAAGAGACACGTGCGGAGGCGGCCATCCGCCGTGAGCCTCACCCGGTTGCAGCTTCCGCAATAGGTGTGAGACATCGGGGTGATGACGCCGACCGTGCCAGTCGCTCCGTGAAAACGGAAGTAACGCGCGGGCCCGTTCCCTCTCGCAGGGCCGATCGCCGGCTCGACTGGCGCCACCGTCTCCAGCCGTCCAAGAATCTCATCGCTTGGCACCACGTGATCCCAGGTCAGCTCCCGCATTTCTCCTACAGGCATCAGCTCGATGAACCGCACGTGCCAATCGTGCTCAAAGGTGAGCCGTGCGAAATCGCAGACTTCGTCGTCGTTGATTCCCCGCATTACCACGACGTTGATCTTGATCGGCGACAGTCCGGCAGCCTCCGCCGCCATTGCTGCTGCGATCGGTTCAAAATCGGTATTTCTCCTCGAGATGGCCCGGATCCGATCCGGACGAAGCGAGTCCGCGCTCATGTTGACGCGATCGAGACCTGCCCGGGCGAAAGTCTGAGCGAGCCCGGCCAGCTTCATACCGTTGGTCGATAGGGAGATGTCCTCGATCTCGGGGATTGCTCGCAACATTCCTATCAGCAGCTCGAGATCCGGGCGCAACGTCGGCTCGCCTCCGGTGATCCGCAGCCTGCGGAGACCGAGCGGGGCAAGCTGGCTAACGACCTGTGTGATTTCCTCGTACGAGAGGATGTCTGATTTCGGCAGCCACTCCAGCCCTGACAACGGCATGCAATAGAGACAGCGGAAATTGCAGCGATCAGTCACCGAGATGCGGAGATACTCGATGCTCCGACCAAAGCCGTCGAGTAATGTGATACTCACTCCGTGGTAACTCCCCTGGCGTGCGTGGGGTCCACCCACTCGCGCGTTCCATCGATGTAGTGTTCCATCTTCCAGATGGGTACGCGCTTCTTGATCTCTTCGATCACGTAGCGGGTGCAATCGAACGCCGGCGCGCGATGCGCGTGCGCGGCGGCGATCGCCACGCTGGTCTCTCCGAGAGAAAGCACACCTATTCTATGCTCGACTATCAGCGACGTGACACCGAAGCGGTCCGCTGCCTCGGCGACGATCTGTTGCAGCTCGGCTTCAGCCATTGAGGTGTAAGCGGAGTAATCGATGGCACTTACACCGCGGCCGTCGCTCGTGTCGCGCACCGTTCCGGCAAAAAGCGCGATTGCTCCGTACCCCGTGGATGCGATACTGGCGATGAGTGCAGCCGGATCGATCGCGCGAGTGACGAGCCCTACACGTATCATTCGCTCAACCGCCGGCCACAGGCGGGATCAGCGCGATCTCGTCCCGCGCACCAACGACCTGATCGTGGGTGGCGAACTTTCGATTGATCGCTACGCGCGGAGAATTCGGAAGGATCGAGGCACCGGGAAGAAGTCGCAGGTGATCGATGAGATCAGCAACTGTGCTGCCGGATTCGAGAGGGAGTTCGAGAGTCGGGCGGCCGAAGCTCTCGGCGTATGATGCGAACAGCTGCACCGTCACAGTGGACACGTGCGCCCTCCCTCGGATTGAGCTAAGTCGTTACGCTTCCGACATCTGTGACATATCGACGCCCGCGACTAGAGCTCGCAGCTCTTTGGAAGGCTTGAACACAGGAACGGGTCGGGCGGAAACCTCAACCGGAGAGCCAGTGCGCGGATTGCGCGCCATGCGCGTCTTGCGATTGCGGATCTTGAAGGTGCCGAATCCCCTGACCTCAATGTTTTCCTGGGTCTGGAGCGACTCCTTGATGGCCTCGAGAAAAGCATCCACGACGCGAGCGCAGTCCTTCTTGGATATCATCGGCCCTGCGGTGCGTGATATCTGGGCCGTGACACGCTCGACGAGGTCGGCTTTGGTCATTGAAAAACTCCGAATGGAGGCGCGCTAAATAGCGTAAGTGCTTCGAAGTTATGGCTTTACTGATATGCTGTCAAGCGAAGCAAATCTTAGCGGACAACCCCCTTTAGCGCGCTGAGGAACTCCTGAAAGAGGGGACGCGCATCATGGGGGCCCGGTGCTGCCTCCGGGTGGTACTGGACTCCAAAGACGGGTAGCTCGCGATGCCGGAGCCCCTCGATCGATCCGTCATTGAGATTGACGTGAGTGACTTCCAGCTCCTTGGCTCCCTTTACCGAGCGATCATCCCCCTCGACCGCGAACCCGTGATTCTGGGAAGTAATGAGCACCCGACCAGTCTCCACTTCCTTAACGGGATGATTCCCGCCGCGGTGGCCGTAGGGCATCTTCACTGTTGACCCGCCGAAAGTCAGACCGAGAAGCTGATGGCCAAGGCAAATGCCGAATGTCGGCATTCCTCCCATGGCCAGATTGCGGATGATTTCCGGGGCGTAGGCGACCGCATCGGGATCACCGGGACCGTTTGACAGAAAGATTCCGTCCGGGTCGTGTGCGAGCGCCGCTTCCGCCGATGTGTCCGCCGGCACCACTGTCACCCGACAGTCGTTCTCCACGAAAAGGCGCAGGATGTTGCGCTTGATTCCGTAGTCATATGCGACCACGTGATGGTGCGCCCGTGGATCGCCCCAGGTATAGACCTCACGCGTCGAGACACGCGAGGCGAGATCGAGACCTTCCATCGAGGGGCAAGCTTCGAGCGCCGCCCGGGCTGCCTCATCAGGTTGCTCGCCGGCACCGATGACGCCACGCATCACTCCCACCGACCTCAAGTGTCGGGTGAGGCGCCTGGTATCAACATCTTGAATTATCGGGACTTGAGCCGCGGCAAGCCATCCACCAAGTCCACCAGTTGCCCGCCAGTTCGAATAGGTATCGGAGAGCTCTCTTACTACGACACCGGCGACTTGCGGCGCGCTCGACTCCGGGTCTTCGGCGTTGATCCCGTAATTGCCGATTTGGGGCGCGGTCATGACGACAATCTGGCCGCGGTAGGAGGGATCAGTGAACACCTCCTGGTATCCAGTCATGTTGGTGGTGAAAACAACCTCGGCTACCGCGGGTAGCGGAGCGCGGCTTGAAGGACCGGCGATCCGGCCGCGAAAAAGGGTTCCGTCCTCGAGGAGGAGGAACCCTGGCTCAGTCATTCGAGTCTCGGCCGCCAACTTACCGCTTCGGGGTGTTAGCCGGAGGTTTGGTCGTCGGTTTACTTCCCGGCGTGGTCGTCGGTGCGGTGGTCGTCGTTGCCGGCTCGAGCGGGACCGCCGGAGCGGATGTAGGCGGGGGCGCGACGCTTGTCGGCTGACCCCCCAAGCCCTTCTCGAGAACCGACCGCGGCGCCGACGTATGCGTCGACATCAGCTGCAGAATGAAGGCAAGGCCGAGGAAGATTCCACCACCCCACCAGCTGACTGTGGTGAGAAGATTTCCCGCTTGGCGAATACCGATTAGGGCGTCAGGTGACGAGCTCGCGCCGCCAAAGCTTGCCGCGAGTCCACCGCCCTTCCCGCTCTGCAGCAGAATGGCAATGATAAGGACGCCACAATCGATGACGAGCAGAGTCAGAAGAAACGTGTAAATCATTGATAGAATTAAAGTTCAGCGTAGCCGTTCAATATCGGCGGAGACGAAAGAAAACTCAAGGCTGCGGCGCTGGGTGAGCGATCGAGGCGCCGATCATAATCCTGTTTGCGCGATGGCGAGCCATGAGGACGCTTCTACGCTAGCACCTCCTACGAGAAGGCCGTCCACTTCCGGCGCGGCGAGAAGCGTTGCTGCGTTCGACAAATTCACGCTGCCCCCGTAGAGGATCGGAATCTCGTCGGCTCGCGTGCCGATCATCTGGCGAAGCTCAGAGCGAAGCACGGTGTGGATCGCGGATGCGTCGCCGGCCGAAGCCGTGAGGCCGGTGCCGATCGCCCAGACAGGCTCGTAGGCGAGAAGGAATTCCACCGAAATCAGATGAGGCGTCTGAGAGAGTCCTTCTCGCAGCTGGTGCTTCACGACTCGTTCCGTCTCGCCGGCTTCCCGTTGCGCGATCGTCTCACCGACGCAAAGCATGAAGCTCAATTTCGCGCGCGATGCCGCGACGCACTTCTTCGCACACTGTGTGTCCGTCTCACCAAAGACGTGCCGGCGCTCCGAGTGTCCGACCAGCACGACACTCGCGCCGGCGTCGCCCGCCATCGGTGCCGAAATCTCACCGGTAAAGGCTCCTTTCTCTGCCCAGTGGATGTTCTGCACTCCAGCGAGGACATCGTCACGTTCGGCAGCGGCGCTCGAGACAGTGGTCAACGCGACCGCAGGGGGGAAGATGATGATCGTGCGATCGCTCCGTGGAGCATACCCGGCGAGAAACGCCTTCATGAATGTGCTTGCCGCGGTCGGTCCATTGTTCATTTTCCAGTTGGCCGCGAGCACTGGGCGTTTCACTACATTGCCTCGTCGAGTACTTCAACTCCGGGCAGTTTTTTTCCCTCCAAAAACTCGAGCGACGCTCCGCCGCCCGTCGAGACGTGGCTCATTTTCTTCTCGAGGCCGGCCTCGCTAACTGCAGCTGCGGAATCGCCGCCGCCGACAATCGTGGTTGCGCCCTTGCCCGTCGCCTTTGCCATCGCCTCGGCGATCGCGCGCGTACCCGCGTCAAAGGGCGGTGTCTCGAACACCCCCATGGGGCCGTTCCAGATGATGGTCTGTGATGTTGCGATCGCGCGCGAATACGAGGCGGCCGTCTGGGGACCGATGTCGAACATCGCCTGGTCCTTTGGAATTGCGTTGCGCGGAACGGCCTTGGCCTCGCGCGCGCGTTCGAGCGAAGGACCAACCATCGCGTCGTGCGGCAAGGTCAGTCGCATGCCCGCCCGATCGAGCAGATCCTTCGCCATCGACACCCGGTCCTCCTCGACCAGCGACTTACCCGTCTCCAGTCCCATCGCCCTGTAGAAGGTGCACGCCATGGCGCCGCCAATGAGGAGACCATCGACTTTGGGCAGAAGCTGTTCGATCACATCGAGCTTGCCGGAAATCTTGGCTCCGCCGAGTATCGCGATGAAAGGGCGCTTTGGATCGCCGAGTGCGCCGCCGAGGTAATCGAGCTCAGTCTGCATGAGGAGCCCGGCCACGGCAGGACGTAGGTGTTCAGCGACGCCGACAGTCGATGCGTGTGCACGGTGTGCCGCGCCAAAGGCATCGTTGACGAAGAAATCACCCAGTTCGGCGAGCGCTCTCGATAATCGAGGATCGTTCTTCTCTTCTCCGCCAAGAAAGCGCGTGTTCTCCAGCAGCAGCAGCTCGCCTTCCTTGCAGGCCTGGCTCGCCTTCAACGCCTCGTCGGAGTCGGTGGATTCGACGAAGATCACCTTGCAGCCCGTCAGCTCACCCAGTCGAGTCGAGACGGGCTGGAGCGAATACTTCTGCTCTGGCCTTCCCTTCGGCCGGCCGAGGTGCGAGAGAATGATGGGACGGGCGCCACGCTCAATCAGCAACTCGAGGGTCGGCAACGATGCGCGGATGCGTGTGTCATCCGTTATCCGCCCATCGTCATCGAGCGGAACGTTGAAATCGACACGGACCAGTGCCCGCTTGCCACGCACCTGCGCATCGCTGAGATCGCGTACGGACTTCTTTCGCATGGTTGGCTCGGACTAGAGGCGCGACCCCATGAAGCGCAACATGTCGACGCACCGCGAAGCATATCCCCACTCGTTGTCGTACCACCCCTGAACCGTGACCAGTGTCCCGTCGATCACGTTCGTCGTCAACGAGTCGAATATGCATGAGGCCGGATCACCGATGAAATCGCTCGAGACCAGCTCCTCGTCGGTGTAGCGGATGATTCCCAGCAGCGGACCCTCGGCTGCTGCTTTCTTGAACGCGGCGTTCACCGATTCCTTGGTAGCACCCGTTTTTTCGATTTCCACAGTCAGTATCGTGTACGAAACGTCCGGCGTCGGAACGCGTATCGAGCTGCCGTCGATCTTCCCCTTCACCTCGGGAATCACGAGCGATGTGGCCTTGGCGGCGCCGGTCGTAGTCGGGATCATCGAAAGCGCAGCGGCGCGAGCGCGGCGCAGGTCCTTGTGCGGGAGATCGAGAATCTGCTGATCATTCGTGTAGCTGTGGATCGTCGTCATGGAAGCATGACGAAAACCGAAATTGTCGCGAATGACCTTCACCATCGGAACCAGGCAATTAGTCGTGCAGGAAGCGTTCGAGACGATGGTGTGCCTGGCCGAATCGTATTTGTCGCTGTTGACACCCATGACGATTGTGATGTCTTCACCTTTTGCGGGCGCGGAAATCAACACCTTTTTCGCCCCGACCTCGATGTGCTTGCGGGCCGCACTGGCGTCTGTGAAGCGGCCAGTCGATTCCAGCACGATGTCAACTCCGAGGTCCTTCCACGGCAGCGCGGCGGGATCCTTCTGAGCCAACACCTTTATCTCGTCACCGTCGATTACGATGGAATCCTTGCCCGCTTCGACGTCTCCCTGATAGGTGCGGTGCACCGAGTCGTACTTGAAGAGATGGGCTAGAGTTCGGGTATCGGTGAGGTCATTCACCGCTACGAAATCCAGATCGGCGACACCCTGATTCTTCGCTGCGCGAACCACTTGCCGCCCAATCCTTCCGAACCCGTTGATTCCTATCCTAGTCGCCATTCCCTAAGCTCCATTCGGTTAAAGCCGGTCACCAGTCGCGCGGGCCCGGCCAAAAGTCACGTAACTGATTATCCGGGCACCCGCATCGTACAGCACCTTCGCGCACGCGTTGAGCGTCGCCGCCGTCGTCACCACATCGTCGACAATCATCACGTGTGCGCCTCGCAATGCGTCGACGTTGCGGCTGCCGATTTGAAACGAACCCGCAACGTTGGCCAGTCGCTGTTCCGCTGTCAACTTCGTCTGAGATCCGGTTTCACGCGACCGGGCCACTATGTCTTCCAATACAGGAACGCGCCATCGTTCCGAAAGGCCGGCCGCGATTAGCGCACTCTGATTATAGCCACGCTCTCGTTTTCTCGCTGATGCCAGCGGAATGGCGACGAGCGCCGCTCGCTCATCGACAACATCCCTCGGCCAGGGGAGGCGACTCATCCGCTCAGCCATCTCCTCAGCGACTCTCGACCAGCCGCCATACTTCAGCGCATGGACGATGCTCGACGCCGGGTCCTCCGGCATCCAGCAAACCGACCTCACTGCACGGATGAACGGCGGAAGGAGGTCGCACCATCGGCACGATCCCGACGGAACGGGATGGCCGCATCGCTCGCACTGGGGCGAAGGCAGGCGAGGCAGCCGCGACCAGCAGAGACGGCACACGAGCCCGGTTTCGTGGTGCGACAGGAGCTGATCGCACGAGACGCAAACGCGCGGGAGCAACAGATCGAGCGCTCCCGATAGCCTGCTCCGAAACTCTATCCGCCCGCGGCTTGCATCTAAAGCAGGGACTGCCGCATCGCCTCCCGATCGGGCTCAACTCCAAACCATCGCTGAAACGACAGCGCACCCTGCTCGAGCAACATCGTGAGGCCATCGGCGGCACGATTGCCTCGGGCGCGGGCGGCCTTCACCCAGGCGGTGCCCCCTTTTCGATAGACGAGGTCCATCACGGCCGTCGATCTCGAGATCATGGAAATCTCAATGGGCTGTTCATCCTCTCTCTGCCCGACCGGAGTTGCGTTCACGACCAATGTCGCATCGCTGAGGGCGCGTTTAGCGCTCTTTTCGATGCGCGCGACATCGGGAAAACGTTTAGCCAAGGCGTCAGCTCTCGTGGCGCTCCGCGCGACGATCGAAACCGTCGCGCCAGTCCACCCCTCGATTGCTGCGAGGACGGCGGCGGCGCCGCCACCCGACCCAAGCAGCACGACGCGCGCTTCCAGCAAGTCGCCGCCAAGGAGGGCACGCGCCGCGGCGTCAAAACCACCGACGTCGGTATTGTCGCCGTGAAGACGTCCCGACTTGAACCAGAAAGTGTTGACCGCTCCCGCGCGTGCGGCGAGATCGGTCAGCTCGTCGCAGCAGTCGTGGACGGCGATCTTGTGGGGGATCGTCACGTTTCCGACAGCAGAGATTTTCTTGAGGTCCCGTAACAATGGTCGGAGATCTCGCGCACCGACCTCGAGCGCTTCGTACACCAGCGGAATCTTCGCTGCACGAAGCGCGGCGTTCTGAAAAGTCGGCGACAGCGAGTGGCTGACCGGCTTTCCGAGCAGCACAAGCCGACCTGGGTATTCCATCGCGACGGGCGCGACCTCAACCGGCGAGTCTGTCAAAGAGTCTTTCGAGCTCCTGCTCCAGCAGATCCGCGGTGTGGCGATAAGTCTCGAGATCGCCGCCGTAGGGATCGCTAATTCCCTGGTTGATGGAGCCCGAAGCGTACTCGTCGATGACGTGAGCTTTTCCTCGGCCGCCCATTTGCTTCACTGGCTCGATGTGGCCCGGTGTCATGACGAAGATGAGATCGGCCTCGGAGACGATCGCGGACGTGAGTTTTCGCGCGCGGTGACCGGTCAGGTCGAGATCGCGCTCCATTCCGACCAGCAGCGCCTCGTCGGTCGCCGGTGCGTTATCCCAGGCGTTGGTGCCGGCGCTCGAGACGTTGAGATCCTCGATGCCGCGCCGAGCCGCGATCTTGCGCGCGAGGGCTTCCGCGAGGGCGCTCCGGCAGGTGTTGCCGCTGCAGACAAAGAGAAGATTCATCCTCTATGCATCGCCGACCAGGTCCGGGACGCTCTCTCGCAGCTTCGCTGCCGATATCGCACCCGGTCGTATCACTCTGGGTAGGCGACCCGTGCAGTCGACCACCGTCGAGGGCTGAGAATCCTTGAGGCGACCTCCATCGAGGACGCGCAGCGTACCGCGTGCAATCGCCTCGCTCCACTGCGCTACTATCTGGTCCGCCCCGGTTGCCGGGGGAACTCCCGGTCGGTTCGCGCTGGTGGACGTAATTGGATCGCCGTGGGTGCGAATGAGTCGCGCGAGCGAACGCTGTGGCGTCCAGCGAACGGCAACTCCACCTTCCGGACCACGAAGCCTGTCCGGCACGCGCTTCTCGCCGCCTGGAAGCACGAGTGTCAGCGGTCCCGGCCAGAAGCGCGCGGCGAAAGTGGAGGCATATCCAGTCAAATGAAGTCCCAGTCGCGTGATCATCTCGCTGGCGGCGACGAGCAGCAGGAATGGTTTTCCGGGCGGCCGGCCCTTGAGATTCACGAGCTGGTCAAGTGAGCGCTCGTCGAGAGCGCCGCCAAATCCGTAGACCGTCTCCGTCGGGTACGCGAGCACCTTTCCCGCGGCAAGATGGGCGAGCGTTCCATTGATGGCTGCCTCGACTTCCTCGGGCGACCAGAACGGCACAACCATCGACTGCGGTTTCATTCGCGCAAGATACTCAGCGCCTCCGCCAACGAGAAATCGTTCTCCTCGGTAATCTTGAGCGCGCGCTCGCTGCCACGCACGACGACGACTGGCAGTCCGATCTGTTCGCAGAGTGCCGCGTCGTCCGTAGCTATTCGGTCGGCTGCGCGGGCTTCCCGGTGCGCGCGCTCGATGACTTTTCGGGGGAATGCCTGCGGAGTCTGCGCCCGCCATATTCCGAAGCGGTCCACCGTTTCCACGATCTTCCCACTAGTGTCGACGCGCTTGAGCGTATCGCTCATCGGAACGGCAGCGACCGCTCCGTTGCCTTTGCGAGCCTCGTCGATTACACGTCCGATTGTCTCTGCCGTTACCAGCGGCCGCGCGGCGTCGTGAATCACGACGATCTCGCACTCGCCGGGAAGATCTTCCAATCCGTTGGCGACCGATTCGCTCCGCTCTCTCCCGCCGATGGAGAGCAGCAGTCGATCTGCGTCACTCTGAAAAATCCATGGCGGTGGATCTCCGACGTGTTCGCGCGGCAGGACGCACACGACCATCGCAACGTCGGCCCGAGCCTGGAATGTCTGAATGCTGTGTAGCAGCATTGGCTTACCCGCGACCCATCTGAACTGCTTCAGCTCTTTGGATGCGGTGCGAGAGCCGCTCCCGGCGGCCACGAGTATCACACCGACGTCGCGTTTCACTTAGCCGTAGCCGAGAACGATTGAAAGCGGTGAAGCTTCATCTAGGCGTGGAACAGCTGCCGAAAAAGGTCGTTGATTGTGCGCACGCCGACCAGTTCGATGCCACGCTGTCCGCGCTTGGGGATTCCCCGCTCCGCCATATATGCGGTCGTAATCCCCATCTTGGCCGCCTCACCGAGCCGCCGTTCTGCCTGAGACACCGGCCTGATCTCGCCGCCGAGTCCTACCTCGCCGAGAAAGATGGAGGATTTGGCGACGGGACGGTCGTACACGCTCGACGCGAGTGCGCTCGCAACAGCGAGGTCGCCAGCTGGCTCTTGCATCCGCACTCCGCCGACGACGTTGAGGAACACATCGAGCTGTGAGAAAGACAGGCCTGCCCGCTTATCGAGCACAGCCAGGAGAAGTGCGAGCCGTCTCCCGTCGTAGCCGGTACTCACGCGTTGCGGAGTTCCGTATCCGGCCTTGGCCGCAAGACCCTGGATCTCGATGAGCACCGGCCGAGAGCCCTCGAGCAGCGCGGTAACTGCGCTGCCCGACGAATTGTTAAGGCGATCACCGAGAAAGAGCTCGGAAGGATTCTCGACCGCGATCAATCCTTCTTCGGTCATGCGGAAGACGCCGATTTCGTCGACGCTGCCGAAACGGTTCTTCGTCGCCCGAAGGATGCGGTGCTCGAGCATTCCTTCGCCTTCAAAGTAGAGCACGGTGTCAACGATGTGCTCCAGCGTTTTCGGGCCGGCGATGCCTCCGCCTTTCGTCACGTGGCCGACCGCGAAAACGGTCGTCTCAGTCTCCTTGGCGAACCGCATCAATCGCGCGGAGCATTCCCTTACCTGGCCGACGTTCCCGGGCGCGCCCTCGAGATCGCTGGTGAATACGGTCTGGATCGAATCGACGACGATGGCGTCGAGCTTCTGCGAGCCCGCAGTCGCCAGGATGGTTTCCAAGAGTGTTTCGTTGAGGAGCGATACGTTTTCCGCCGAGCCATGAAGCCGCTCCGCGCGAAGCTTCACCTGAAGCGCGGACTCTTCACCTGAGACGTACAGCGTCGAGTGACCCATCTCCTCGAGCTTCCCCGCCACCTGGAGCAGAAGTGTGGATTTGCCGATGCCGGGCTCGCCACCGACCAGAACCATTGAGCCGGGAACGATTCCTCCGCCGAGGACGAAATCGAATTCCTTGATGCCGGTCTTGAGTCGCCTGCCCTGAGAGCTTTTCACATCTCGGAGCCGCACCGTCGGGGCAACGCTCCCGCCCTCGGCCATCGACGTCTGACCAGCGACGCGTCGACTTGAAGCTGTAGCCGACGTCCGAAGGGTCGCCATTTCCTCGACGAGGGAATTCCACTCGCCACAGACATCGCAGCGGCCCGCCCACTTCGGGTGATCGGCGCCGCAATTAGTGCAGCGGTATACCGTTTTGCCTTTCGGGCTCACTGCGTCGCCAGACGGGGCGACAGATTCTCGAAGCGCGTGTATGTCTTGTTGAAATACAGATTCACGAATCCAGTGGGTCCGTTGCGCTGCTTGCCTACGATGATCTCTGCGCGGCCCTCGAGCGAGTTCCCGTCCTTGTCGGTGGGGCCGTCGTAGACTTCTTGCCGGTAGATGAACATCACCAGATCGGCGTCCTGCTCGATGGCGCCGGATTCGCGCAGGTCGGAGAGCTGCGGTCGCTTGTTCTCACCGGTGCGCTGCTCGGGCGCGCGCGAAAGCTGCGAGAGCGCGACAACGGGAACGCGCAACTCTCGCGAGAGCGCCTTGAGCGATCGCGAGATGTAGCTGATCTCCTGCTGCCTGCTTTCGGTATTGGTGGGGCCCTGCATCAGCTGCAGATAGTCGATGACGACCATTCCGATGTTGTGCTCCATCTTGAGACGCCGAGCCTTCGACCGCATCTCGAGCAGAGTCATGCTGGGCGTGTCATCGATCCAGATCGGAGCGTGGCTCAGAATTCCGGCGGCGCGGCCGAGTCGAACGAATTCCTCGTCGTGCAGCTT
>Ga0184605_10000060_pt1 | contig 29967 bp, 29 predicted proteins | sample PLM0_30_coex_FD_132995 | JGI IMG/M metagenome (GOLD analysis project Ga0184605, IMG submission 132995) | Groundwater sediment microbial communities from an aquifer in East River, Colorado, USA - PLM0_30_coex | ecosystem: Environmental > Terrestrial > Soil > Riparian zone | place: USA: East... | reverse complement strand
CTGGTCGCGGTGATTTGAGTCGCGGCGCCGACTTAACCGCCGGTTAAGCGCGCCTCGGCCAGATCGAGATCGCGCTGGATGCGGCGCAGCGCTTCATCATTGATCACGTGCTGATTGCGCAAACGGATAATGGTTTGGCGTTCGACGTTGAGCGCTTCCTGCTGCAGGCGTTGATATTGCGGCGTGGCGATTTCACCGCTGCAATCGACAGCATTGTCCGCGCAAAGTTCCAACTGTTGTACACGCTCGTCGTATTCGGCGCGCAAACGGTCCAGGACGTTGGAAGTGAAATCGCCATTTGCGGAGAATTTCTCGATTAATTCCATCGCGGCCTTGTTCGCCTCGAGCCGCGCCGCCCTTTCTTCTTCGTCGGTTGATCCATCATCCTTGATGCCGAGTTTCCTGATCAAGATTGGAAGAGTGAGGCCCTGGAACACAAGCGTGCTCAGAATTACGCAGAAGGTGAGAAACAAGATGTAATCGCGGCCGGGGAACGCGCTCCCATCATTCAACGCTAAAGGCAGCGCGAAAGCCGCGGCCAGCGAAACCACCCCGCGCATGCCCGACCACGCCACCAGCGCAATGTGCTGCCAGGGCGGAATCGGGTCGCGGGCCCGCAGCTTGGGGCTGAGCCAGCGCGGCAGATACGTGGCCGGCCAGACCCAGGCGATGCGGACGAGCACGACGGCCGCGCTCACGATGAGCGCGTTGCCGATGAGGCCGATGAGCGATTCGCCCTTCAGCGCGCGCAAAATCCCGGGAAGCTGGAGGCCGATTGTGATGAAGACGAAACTGTTGAGCAAAAACACGATCATCTCCCAAAAGGCAAACGCTTGCAGACGGTAGCGCGCGCTGACGATAAGCGGTGCGTGCCAGCCGAGAAAAATCCCAGCCGCAACCGTGGCGAGCACGCCCGAAACGTGCAGCCGTTCGGCCGGGAGATAAGCGAGGAAAGGAGTGAGCAATGAAACGGTGATCTGGACCGGAGGATCATCGAGATGGCGTTGCACAAAGCGCATCGCGAAACCGACGAGCAATCCGAAAGCAACGCCGCCAACTGCCACCCAAACGAATCGAAGCGATGCATGACCGATCGAGAAAGTTCCCGTCATCAAAGCGGCAATCGCAAATTGCAGCGCCACCAGTGCGGTCGCATCGTTCACCAGACTTTCGCCTTCCAGAATCGCTGCGATCCGATGCGGCACGGAAAGGCGGCGAATCACGCTCGTCGCGGCGATCGCGTCCGGCGGGGAGACGATTGCCCCGAGCGCGAACGCCGCGGCCCAGGGCAAACTCGGCACAATGGAATGGGCCACACACGCAATCGTGATTGTCGTGAAGAGGACCAGGCCGATGGCGAGCAGCAAAATTGGCCGCAAGTTGCGCCGGAAATCTCGCCACGACGTAAAAAGCGCCGCTGGATAAATGAGCGGCGGCAAAAAGAAAAAGAAGACGAGGTTCGGATCGAGCTTCACTTCCGGCAGATGCGGAATGAAGCTCAAGGCCAGACCGGCGAGAACCAGTACGACCGGATAGGGCAGGCCGAGCTTGCGCGCGACCACGACCAATGCCGCCACCGCCGCGAACAACAGAACGATGATTTCCGCCTGATGCATCGTAAGATTGACAACTGGGTGGATCGGCCGCTCCGCGGGCGATGTTAAAATAAATGCGGCCTTGCCGCCTGAATATAGCATCGAGGTCGCCGCGGCGACGACTGCTCGATCCACCATCTTCGCGAGATCGACATTTGCCGGTGTAGCCGGGGTCGTTGACCCGGACCGCGTTAACGATACATCAATGAGCCGCGGTCAGCGACCGCGGCTGCAGGATTTGTCTTTTGAAGTTTCGCTTTTGCTCGGGCCCGGTTTGCTTGCAGCTCTGCTAAATGTTTCTCCGACCAGCGGCAGAGACCGTGCAGTGGCTCGATCAATGTCCGACCCAATCTCGTGAGCGTGTATTCCACTTTTGGCGGCACGACCGGATGGACCGTGCGCTGCACGAGGCCGTCGCGCTCCAGACTGCGCAGCGTTTGCGTCAACATTTTTTGGGAAATGCCGCCGATCTCGCGCTGGAGCGCGGCGTAACGCATAGTGCCCTGAGCCAGAATTTGAATAATGAGCGCGGTCCACTTGTCCGCAATCCGATCGAGTACGAGTCGCGACGGACATTGCGCGTCCATGACTGACGGGCTGGAAGAAGATTTTGGCATGGCTTCTTTGTAGAGCGATCCAGACTTAGGCGCAAGGAGAGAGTAACCACCTAAATTAGCTGTATGATCGCGATCGACGTGTAGTTGACTCTGAGTGACTTCAGTTCAAAATTTAATTCATGACAACTTCCGCTTTCCCAACTGAGGACGAGCATTCAGTCGCGTTTCTGTTGAACGAATCCGGATCAGGGCCGGGATTTGAACGATCGAGCATCGCCCCTCCGCCCGATGATGCCGCGCTGCTCGACGAATATTCGCGCACCGTCGTGGGCGCCGCCGATCGTGTGGGACCGGCGGTTGTTAACATCGACATTAAGCAACGTGTCAATGGCCGCCGCGGACCCCGCGAGATCGGCGGCAGTGGTTCAGGATTCATTATTGCTCCGGACGGATTCATTTTGACCAACAGCCACGTCGTGCACGACGCGAATCAAATCGCGGTCAGCTTGCCGGACGGGCGCGAATATCCCGCGCAATTGGTCGGCGACGATCCCGACAGCGATCTCGCCGTCATTCGAATCGACGCGGCGCAACTTGTCCACGTGCGTCTGGCCGATTCGGAAACTTTGCGCGTCGGTCAAGTAGTGATCGCGATCGGAAATCCGCTTGGCTTCCAGGCCAGCGTAACCGCCGGGGTAATCAGCGCGCTCGGGCGCTCGATGCATTCCCAATCCGGCCGTTTGATCGACAACATCATTCAAACCGACGCGGCCTTGAATCCGGGCAACTCCGGCGGACCGCTCGTGAATTCAGCCGGCGAAGTGATCGGTGTGAACACGGCAATGATCCGCCCCGCGCAGGGAATTTGTTTCGCCATCGCGAGCAACACGGCGAAGTTCGTCGCCGGCTGGTTGATTCGCGATGGAAAAATCCGGCGCAGTTACATCGGCGTCGCCGGGCAAAATGTGCCGATCCATCGGCGCATCGTTCGCTTTTACAATCTGCCGCTGGACACCGGCGTGCTGGTTGTTTCCGTTGAAAAGGAGAGTCCGGCTCAGCAGGCAGGCCTGCGCGAAGGTGATGTGATTATCGCATTCAACGAGCAGCCGATGGGCAGCATTCACGAATTGCACAAGATGCTCATGGGCGAACAAATCGGCGTCGAAGCGAAGGTGCTGATCATTCGCCACACGGAAAAGTTGGTGCTGGCAATCACTCCGGCGGAATCGCCATCGCGGTAACTGTAGTGGCAGGCGTGCCGCCTGCGGATCTAAATATTCTCGCAGCCGACACGGCTGCCTCTACAGTCAAATCGAACACGAAATGAAAATTCTTGTGATCGGCGGCGGCGGCCGGGAACACGCGCTTGCATGGAAATTGATGCAGTCGCCGGCGGTCGATCAAATGTTTTGCGCGCCTGGCAACGCTGGCACCGCTTCGATTGGCGAGAACGTTGCGATCAAAGCCAGCGACTTGCACGCACTGGTTCGATTCGCGAAGGAAAATCATGTCGATTTGACCGTCGTCGGACCGGACGACCCGCTCGCCGCGGGGGTTGCCGATCTTTTTCACGCGGGGAAATTGCGCGTCTTCGGTCCGACGAAATCGGCTGCGCGCATCGAGTCCTCGAAAATTTTCGCGAAAGAGTTGATGCGCACCCAAAAAATTCCCACCGCGGAAGCGAGTACATTTTCCGACAGTGATGAAGCGTTTCGGTATTGTAAGCGGCTCAGGTTCCCAGTCGTGATCAAGGCCGACGGCCTCGCGCTCGGCAAAGGCGTAATCGTTGCGTCCGATGCCGCGGCCGCAAGGTCGACAATCGATGCGATGATGAATGAGGGACGCTTCGGAGATGCCGGCCGGCGCATCGTGATCGAAGAATTCTTGCGCGGCTCGGAATGCTCGCTGCACGCCCTCGTCGATGGAAAGAATTATCGGCTGCTGGAATCGGCGCGCGATCATAAGCGCGTCTTCGATGGCGATCTTGGGCCGAACACTGGCGGGATGGGCGCGTTTAGTCCGGCCAACAATTGGAATCGCGAACTGGCGTCGCAGTTCGACAAACAAATCATGCAACCGTTGCTGCGCGGTCTGCACGAAGAAGGAATTACATTTTGCGGTTTGCTTTATCCCGGTCTCATGATCAGCGCGGATGGCGCGCGCGTCCTCGAGTTCAATTGCCGCTTCGGCGATCCGGAGACGCAAGTGATTTTGCCGCGAATGAAATCCGAGTTACTTCCGCTGCTGGAGGCGACGATTGACGGCAAGATCGACAATTGCACCATCGAATGGGACGAGCGCGCGGCGGTCACAGTCGTGCTCGCTTCCGGCGGTTATCCCGACAAATATGAAACCGGGAAAGCGATTTCCGGTCTCGACGAGGCGGAGAAGCTTGATGACGTTCACATTTTTCACGCGGGAACGCGGCGCACGAACGGCGAAATTGTGACCTCTGGCGGCCGAGTTCTCGCCGTCACCGCGCTTGGATCGACACTGGAAGCTGCGCGCGCTCGCGTCTACGAGGCCGTTTCGCGCATTCATTTCGAGAACTGCCACTACCGTCGCGATATTGCTCTCACGGCCGTCACGGATAACATCGACATGTTACACTGATGTTTCGGTTTACTTGGCCGGCGGGAATCTCGATTTGGGTTTTGATGGTGGCGAATGGGTTCGCCCAATCCCCCGCGCCCTCCGCCGTCTCGCCGGCGCCGAGCAGCCCTCCGACTCCGGCCAAATCTTCCCCGACGCCATCGTCATCGCCTTCCGCGACGCCTACCACGGAAGAATTGATCAATTCGTTAGGCGCGGCCGACTTGCAGGCGGTCATCACGCTCTTAAAAAACAATTTCACGAATCCGGATGCGATTACCGAGACGGAATTAAATCGCGCCACCATTGAGGGCCTGATGATTCGGCTCTCCCACGGCGTGATGCTTTTGCCCCGGCAGCTGCCGGGCGAAGCTGCGCCGATGGAAGCGCCGAGCACATTTTACGGTGAGATTTTGGATGGTCACGTCGGTTACTTGCGACTCGGTGCGCTCACTACCGCGAATCTCCAGGCGATGGATAAGAAGCTGGGAGAATTCTCCGCGAAGAAAGTGGACGCGTTGATTATCGATCTTCGCGACAGTCCGCCAACGAATGATTTCGCAAAGGCAGCGGAGTTCGCGAAACGATTTTGCCCGAAAGGCAAGCCGCTTTTTACGTTGCGTAAACCGGCCGCGCGTCAGGACCATGTTTTTAGCTCGGATCGCGAACCGGCGTTTCAAGGATTGATCATGGTGCTTGCTGATGGCGACACCGCGGGCGGAGCCGAAACGCTCGCGGGGGCACTGCGATTTTATGACAAAGCATTGATCATCGGCCAGCCGACAGCTGGTCGCGCGGTTGAATACTCCGACTTGCAATTACCGGGCGGGAAAGTGTTGCGGGTGGCGGTGGCCGAAGCGGTCTTGCCGGAAGGCCGGCCATTATTCCCAAATGGAATAAGGCCGGATTTGCCGGTCGAGATGTCGATGGCGGACAAGCGGCAGATCCTTCAGTTGAGCGTCCAGAAAGGAATGGACCCATTTGTTTACGAGACGGAACGTCCGCATCTGAATGAGGCCGCGCTCTTGGCCGGAACAAATCCCGAGCTCGACGCGGTCGAAGCAGCGCAGCAGCGTCGCGGGCGTCCGCCGGAGAAACCAGCGGCCCACGATTCGGTTTTGCAGCGGGCGCTCGATGTTGTCACTTCCCTCGAAATTTATCAGAAGCGATAACGGCTTGATTTGTGTTTCGGAAATATTTTGACAATCCGCGGCTGGAGTTTCTAGGTGACCGAGTATCGGAATACTGATCAGTCTTTCGCCAGCATTGACGGTGTGTCCGAATGTGATGAAAGATGTAGTATGGTGCGCACACAAATTCCCCTCGAACCCGAAGACGTAAGTTGGCTTAAACGAGAAGCGAGGCGACACGGCACGAGTCTGGCCGGCGTCGTCCGTCAGTTGATCCGCAGCGCATCGGAAAAAGGAAGCAAGCGGGTCGCGGCCGCGAAAAGCCTCCCCTTGCATAAGCGCAGAAAGGTTTCCACGCGATTTGCTTTCGTCGGTTGCATCAAGGATGGACGCGAGAGCGATGCGAAGCCGGTGGAAGATTATCTTTACGCCGAAGGCGAAGTGCGCTGATGAAAATTTGCTTCGCCGACTCCGGCGGATTTTTCGCGCTCTCGTCAGGACTGATCGGCGGCACGCATCTGCCCTCGTCCGCCTCGCTGATTTCGGCCCTTTTCGCCAGGCGGGTTTTGAGATCGTGGAGTAATCTCAACGCCTGTGAGTCCGCTCGAGGAACGCATCGGTTATAAGTTTCGCAATCCGCTTCTGCTGGCGGAAGCGCTCACTCATCCCAGCCTCGGTCACGAGACGCAGCGCTATCATTTTGATAATCAGCGGCTCGAGTTCCTCGGGGACGCCATTCTCCAGCTCGTCATCACCGAGTATCTTTACGAGCATTTTCGCAGCGAAGCTGAGGGCCAGTTAACGAAGCTCCGTTCGCGATTGGTGTCACGCGAGGGGTTGAAAGGCCATGCGCTCGCGCTCAATCTCGGAAGTTATTTGATGATGGGACGCGGCGAAGAGGCAAGCGGCGGCCGGGAGCGGGGTTCGACACTGGCCGACGCTTACGAGGCGCTGATCGGCGCGATCTATCTCGACAGCGATTTGGCGACGGCAAAAAAATTTATTCTCGCGCAAGCACGCACCGATCTCGATCAGCTCGCCGAGGCGCCGATCGACATCAACCCGAAAGGTCAGCTACAGGAATTGCTACAAAGCATTTCGCCGCGCAGCCCGGTCTATGAAGTGATCTCGCAGAGCGGACCCGAGCACGAGAAAAGCTTCGTCGTGCAGGCTGTCTGGGAAGGGATGGTCCTCGGGCGTGGCAGCGGCCGAAGCAAAAAACAGGCGGAGACCGCGGCCGCGCTGGAAGCAACGGAGTTGAAGCGTTGGAAAAGGCGGGAAAAGCAGGGCCTCGCAGGCGACGCGCCTGCCGCTAGAGGAACGGCGAATGATTGAGCGCGTCGAGATTCTTGCCAGAGCTCGACGTCCATCGAAAACGCCGCGCGATGGACGCGGTCACAAATTTTTTCGCGCGACCGATTGCATCTTCCAGCAACAAACCGGATGCGAGACCGGCGGCGATCGCGGCTGAATAAGTGCAACCCGTGCCGTGGGTGGAAATGCCGCGCACGAACGGCGCGGAGAACTTGATGACGTGGTCGTTGGCAAAGAGCAGATCAACGGCCCGATTGCCGGTGAGATGACCGCCCTTTAGCAAGATCGACACGCCGAATTTTTCCGCGAGTTTTTTTCCAGCAATGCGCATATCGGCAAGATCGACGATCGGTTTGCCGAGCAGCCTGGCCGCTTCGTCGAGATTGGGCGTAATCAAAGTGGCGAGCGGAAACAGTTCTTTCTTGTAAAGCTCGATCGCGTTGGCGCGCAAAAGCTTCGCGCCACTGGTGGCGACGATGACCGGATCGATCACGACCGGAATCTTCCTGTCGATCTTGCCGGTAAGATCGACAAGTGCTCGCGCGACCGTGGAAATAATTTCGGCGGAGTAAAGCAACCCGGTCTTGACCGCGGCGACTGGGAAATTGTCGAGGAGAACTGCGATCTGCTTGCGAACGATCTTCGCGCTCACCGGCTCGATGCGCGAAACTTTTCCTGGCGTTTCCGCCACGACGCAGGTGACGGCGGTTAAGCCATAGACGCCGAGCGCGGTAAAGGTCTTGAGGTCCGCCTGGATGCCGGCGCCGGCGCTGCTGTCCGATCCGGCGATGGTGAGAACGACCGGGATGGATTGAATTGGATGTTGTGCGTTCGGCGTTGGACGTTCGGCGTTTGCTTTTCTTCGAACGCGCCGTTCGGGCATAATGCGACGGTCGCAGACCGCCGCTACAGAAGCAAAGACTACGCGCCGTTATCGCCGATGGCTTCGACCGGGCAGCCTTCCATCGCTTCCTTGCAGAGCGCTTCCTCTTCGGGAGACTCGGCTTGTTTGTAAACGTAGGAATGGCCGCCGTCGTCGTTGCGCTTAAAATTGGCCGGCGCGGTTTCGCGGCACAAATCGCAGTCGATGCATTGATCGTCGACGTAGAATTTTCCCGCTACGTTCTCGGCGTATTTGTTCGCAACGTCGGCCATGGTTTTCCTCCCTAAGAGTGGAGTAGAACGTTAAGAGGAAACGGTCGAGGCGCAATGGAATTTGCTCGTTGACGGGCTCGCACGCAACTGCCAGACAGAGCATGAACGAAGGAATCGTCAAGGGCGATGAAAGCCGCAACCACCAGGACATTAAGAGCTTTCGCGATCGAGCTGGCGATCTATGCCGTACTCGTAGTCGGCTACTTTTTTCTCGTACTCCATTTCCTCGGCGGCTGGTTGTATCAATTGGAAATCCACCACCGCTACACGTACGCCGGCGTTGCCATCCTCCTCATCATCGGCCAGGCGGTCGTCCTGGAAAACGTGACCACGCTTCTGCTGCGCATCATCCGCGGCCGCTCCGAGTAAAGGTCGACATGCAATAGAGCGACATGTTCTTTCCCATTTCCAACTCGCACATCAGCCCGATTTATCTCGCCGTGGTCGGGTTTTTAATCGGCGTGCTCGGCGGATTTTTTGGCGTCGGCGGAAGTTTCATCGCCGGGCCGGCGTTGCGCGCGATGGGAGTGGACTGGAATTTCGCGGTCGGGACCGATCTGGCGCACATCGTCGGCAAATCAGTGGTGGCGGCAAAGCGCCATCGCGCTCTGGGCAATGTCGATCTAAAACTCGGATTGATCATGGCATTGGGGACAATTGGCGGGGCCGAATGCGGCGCGCAGTTGATTCAAATGTTGAAACGCGCCGGCAACGTTAACCTGGTGGTGAGCGTCGTTTCGATCGCCGTCTATCTGAGCATCTCCACCTTTATGATTTGGGAGAGCCGGAAAACGCTGATCTCGAAAAAGGGACGATTGCCGCGGGGAAAAGTGACTGGAGCGAAGACAAAGCAGGACCCCTCCGCGTTCAGCCACGTAACGCGCGCCATTCAGCGCTTGAAGATTTGGCCGATGATCGAACTGCCGGCGTCTGGTGTGAGAGGAATTTCGCTCTGGATCATTCTGCTCGTCGCGTTCGTGGGCGGACTATTCAGCGGATTTCTCGGAGGCGGCGCCGGTTACATCCGGATGCCGTCGATGGTGTACGTGCTCGGAATCCCGACCCATCTGGCGGTCGGCACGGATTTGTTCGAGATCATCATCTCGGCCAGCTACGGAACATTTAGCCACGCGATCAAGGGCAACGTGGATATCCTGATCGCGCTGGTCATGCACACGGGCGCTGCCATTGGCGCGCAGATTGGCGCTATATCCACGCAGTACTTTGCCGGACCAAAAATCCGGCTCGCCTTTGTTCCGCTTCCGCTGATCGGCGCTGCCATTGTGATCTACACTTTGATGACCGGGCATAAATTGTAACACGCGATGAAGATTTTGATTTGCAGTGACGGAAAGCCTGCCGCGGATAACGCCACGCGAATTGGCGGCCTCTTGGCTGGTCCCTCTCACGCGGAGACGACGCTGCTGGGCATCGCGGAGAAACCATCTGACGAACGTCCCTTGCGCGATGCGCTCGAGGCGCAAGCGCAATCGCTCCGCGCGGATGGGGTCGCACCCGAGATCGTGGTGCGAGCCGGCGAACCGGTCCGGCAAATTCTCAATCAAACATCGACCACGACCTACGATCTCGTCGTCATCGGCGCCCGGCACACAGGCCGGACCGGACTCTACTGGCGCTCGGAAAAAACCTACGAAGTAATCAAGGCGATTCCGCCGCCGGTGCTCGTCGCCATCGGTGAATGCAACCGATTGAAGCGCTTTCTCGTGTGTACCGGCGGAAAAGAATTCATCGAGGAAGCGGTGCAACTGACCGGAAAAGTCGCCGCCGCCGTCGGAGCGTCGGTCACCTTGCTGCATGTCATGGCCGAACCGCCCGCAATTCATGCCGATTTGGTGCGACTCGAAGAAGACGTCAACCGATTGCTCGAATCGAGCTCGGAGCTCGGATTGAATTTGCGCCGGCAAAAAGAGGAGCTCGAACGTCTGGGCGTGCTGGCGGAAGTGCGCATTCGGCACGGCATCGTGATCGATCAAGTCTTCGCGGAAGTGCGGCAAGGCGATCACGATTTGATCGTGACCGGCTCATCGCAAGCGCGCGGAATGCTCCGGCATTACATCATGGGCGATCTCACTCGCAGCATTTTAAATCGCGCGAATTGTCCAGTCCTGGTGGCGCGCTCCGGGAAACTGAAAGGTGGACGCGGTTTTTTGGATTCGCTCAAGGGGTTTTTCGGCTCGAGGCAGAAATGAGGGCCGGCTTGCGTGCAGATGCGCGACCGCTATTCTGCAAAAACGCGATGATCAAATCTCCCTCGCTCCTTCGACACCTTCTTCACGCCTTCTATTCGGTTGCGATTCTCGCGCTGCTTTTCAGCGCGGCTGGTTGCGCGAAAACGGGCGGCGGGCAAAGCGCAGGCACGACTGGCGATTATGTCACCGGGAAGCCGTTGCCAGAACGCCGCGAGGGCACATCATTTTTCGGCAGTAACGTGCGGCACGGCCAATTTCAGTCGATCTATTTCGATTTCGACAGCCAGACGGTCCGCGCTTCGGAGACGGGAAAAATCGAAGAGATCGCCAGCGCCATGAAAGAGAGCTCGTCGGAAATCATTATTGCCGGTTTCACCGATGAGCGCGGGACCGGGGAATATAATCGCGGCCTGGGCGATCGCCGCGCCGGCGCCGTCCGCGAAAGTCTGATTTCCCAAGGCGTGGGGGCCAACCGCATCCAGACCGTGAGCTTCGGATTGGAAATGCCCGCCGCGGCGGGCCACAACGAAACGGCCTGGGCGAAAAATCGCCGCGCGGAAATCGGTGCGATCCGCTGATCGCCGTTGCTGTAGCCGCTTCGTTGCCTGCCGCGCCGTAGCATTGCGCAGGCGGGTCCGAAGCGCGGCGCTGGTGGATCGCGATCTCCGAGCGCGATGCTAAAATAATGCGGCTTCGCCGCCTTGCTTAACATCGAGCAAGGGACTGCTCGATCCACCTCATGCAATCGCTCGAACAACCAACCCTCCGCAGTTCGCGTGCGCGCCGCTGGTTAGCACATCTTTGGCGTGAATGGACGGTCGAAAGTTTTCGTCCCATCGCTCCCGCCTTCGCCAAACCAAATCCGGCGGAATGGGATGACGCGCGGGTGACCGCGGCCTGGCTCGGTCACGCCACCGTGCTCATCAATTTTTTCGGAATCAAAATTCTCACCGATCCGGTGCTTTTTTCGCGGATCGGCATTCGATTTCCGGGATTCACGCTTGGCCCGAAACGACTAACCGCGCCTGCGCTTGAATTCGACGAGCTGCCGCAGATCGACATCGTCCTTCTTTCGCATGCGCACTTCGATCATTTCGACATACGAACTCTGCATCGCCTGGATAGTTCGACGAAAGTGATCACCGCACCGCGCACGCGCGATTTGCTTCGCTGGACAAAGTTGCGCGACATCACTGAGCTTCAGTGGGGTGAACGCAAGTCGCTCGAAACTCCCGCTGGGAGAATCGACGTCCTCGCGGTGCGCGTAAAACATTGGGGCGCGCGATTGCAGCGCGATGATTATCGCGGCTACAACGGTTATCTTCTCGAGCGAAACGGCTATCGTATCTTTTTTGCTGGCGACACCGCGTTTACCGATTCGTTTACGGAACTGCGCAGCTTCGGTTCCATCGATTTGGCCATCATGTCCATCAGCGCGTACAACCCGTGGATCCACTCGCACTGCACTCCCGAGCAAGCCGTGCAAATGGCCAACGACGCCGGCGCGCAATTCATCATGCCGGTTCACCATCAAACTTTCCGGCTCAGCTTCGAACCATTCCGTGAGCCAATCGAACGCTTCGAAGCCGCGTTGCGCGACACGCCGGAGCGCATCGCGCTGCGCGAAATCGGAGAGACATTCGTTCTGCCGCTGTAGCGCCTGAAACTGTAGCGGCGCTCTACCTGTCACACTATAGCCTTGGCGAAAGCGGATGAGCGTCGCATTCGTCAACTTCGATCTCCGCTTGCTCACGCAATGGGCGGATGTATTCTTTGCCCGCTTCGCGCCGACGTAGCTCAGCTGGTAGAGCAGCGGTTTCGTAAACCGCAGGTCACGGGTTCGAATCCCGTCGTCGGCTGATCAACTGCGGAGCTTTGCATTGCGCGCCGACGTAGCTCAGTTGGTAGAGCAGCGGTTTCGTAAACCGCAGGTCACGGTTAGACAAAAGGGACGCTCACAAGCTGGAGTCAAAGCAGAAGCGGGCCGAGGCCAAGTCACGGTGGGGCGTCAACGGTGGGGCGTGGGGTCGTATCTAAGCATTTGACATTTCGGACTGGAACGGAAGGCAGCTCACGGCCAGCCGGCGACTGAATGCGACAGCTACAGATTTGGCCGCGCTTTGTGCCAGTCCGTGCTTTGCTCGTAGGCGTGCGCGATTTGGAAAATGCGCGCTTCATCGAGCGCTTTGCCTAACAACTGCAAGCCGATCGGCAGCCGATGCCCATCCATTTGCGCAAAGCCGCACGGCAGACTGATGCCGCAAATGCCGGCCAGGTTGGCCGCGTTCGTAAAAATGTCTGCCAGATACATCTGTAATGGGTCGGCGGTGCGTTCGCCCAGTTTAAAGGCGGGCACCGGCGAAGTTGGCGAAACAAGCGCATCGACCTTTTCAAACGCCTGCGCGAAATCCTGCCGGATGAGTTCGCGCACTTTTTGCGCGCGCAAATAATATGCGTCGTAATAACCGGAGCTCAGAACATAAGTGCCCAGGATAATTCGGCGCTTCACTTCCGCGCCGAAACCTTCCTCGCGCGTCCGGCCGTAATGATCGAGCAAGTCCTTTGGATTTTCCGCGCGATGTCCGTAGCGCACGCCGTCAAATCGCGCGAGATTCGCGGACGCTTCCGCCGTTGCGATGATGTAATAAACGGCAATCGCGTACTCGGTGTGGGGCAAGCTAACATCGACAATCTCCGCGCCGAGCGATTGCAAATGCGCGACCGCCGCGTCAACCGCTGCTTTCACCTGCGCGTCAATTCCTTCGAGCATGTACTCCTTCGGCAAACCCAGGCGGATGCCGCGCAAGTCGCGCCCCAGAGCAGCCGTGTAATCGGGCACCGGCTCGTTCAGACAAGTGCTATCTTGCGGATCGTGACCAGCAATTGCGTTCATGATCAGCGCGCTATCGCGTACGGTTTTCGTCAACGGCCCGGCTTGATCGAGCGACGAGGCGAATGCGACCAGACCGAAACGCGAGTTGCGCCCGTAAGTTGGTTTAAGTCCGACGATGCCGGAGATGGCGGCCGGCTGCCGGATCGATCCGCCGGTGTCGGTGCCGAGCGCGCCGAACGCGGCATCGGCCGCGACGGCAGCGGCGGAGCCGCCGCTCGAGCCGCCCGGCACGCGCGACAGATCCCAGGGATTGCGGGTTGGTTTTACGCTTGAGTTTTCCGTGGATGAACCCATGGCAAACTCGTCCATGTTTGTTTTGCCGAATGGAATCGCGCCCGCGGCGCGTAACCTGCGAATGACGGTGGCGTCGTACGGCGCGCGGTAATTGCGCAGGATTTTCGAAGCGCAGGTGCATGGTTGGCCGGCCACGCTGATGATGTCCTTGATCGCAATTGGCACTCCGCCGAGCGGAAGATCGACATCTGCTTTCTCGGCTTCTTTGGCGGCCGCTTCAAAATCGATCGAAAGATAGGCGTCGATTTTTCCATCGACCTCCTCAATGCGCGCTCGCAAGAGGTCGAGTACTTCGCGCGGCGAAATTTCCCGGCGACGCAAAAGAGGTTGCAGCTCGGCGATGGTGAGCGCCGGCAAATCGGGCCGGCTCATTCGACAACTTTGGTGACGATGAACAGGCCGTTTGCTTTCCGGGGCGCGTTGCTCAGCGCTTCTTCGGCTGTAAACCAATCGCGCGGCTCATCTTCCCGGAAGACATTGAAGATCGGCACGGCGTGAGCTGCAGCTTCGACATGGCTGACATCGACTTCGCGCAATTTCCCGGCGTATTTCAAAACATCGCCAAGTTGTTTCTGGAAAAGTTGCGTTTCTGCGCCGGTCAAACTTAAGCGCGCCAGTTTCGCGACATAGGCCACATCGAGCTCGGAAGTTTGGGCCATCGAATTGTCGATTAAAGATGCAAATGAGTCACCAACCAAATCAGTGCCGCGGAAAGCGCGATGACGAGAACGAGAAACACGATCCGGCCTTCACGTCGCACTTTGCGAAGTGAACCGGGCCGCCGCGCCCTCCCGCCATCGTCGCCGTAACGTTTGTCCTGGAGGGCGACCGAAGCATCGAGGCGGTTGCCGCCTTGGTTCGCTCGCCTGAACAACTCCTCGCGTTGCCGCCGCGAAGTTTCCTCCGCCAGCCGCGGCGCGTCCGCGCTGACGCGCTCAAGTTTTGCGACTTCGTCCCGCAGCTCCGATTCCCGGCGGGACAGTTTTTCTTGTTTCCTATGCAACGGCGTGGCCGAGCTAGGCAAACGACGAAGCATGGAGCATCACCGGCTGGAGGTGGCCATCCAGAAAAAAATAAAGAGCGCGATAAAACCGAAAATGATGAGTGGCAAACTGAACGCGAAGCCGATTTGCATCCATCGGAAGAGTGAGCGGTCGCCGCCGTTGAGCTCCGAAATATCGGGCGCAACCTCCGGCAGCGAAGCATCGCTCGCCTTCTCGCCGGTGGCCTGGAGCCGGCTGCGTTGCTGGCTGAATTCCGCGCGCGCGTCATCTACCGCACTCAGGGCCCGGCTTAGTTCCTTCTGCAAGTCCGCCGGATTCCAGCCCTTCGGATCGATCGCTTCAATTAATTCCAAATGTTGTCCAAAACTTTCTCGCATCGCCCGGATCTGCTCCAGTCTCTTTTGCGTATCGTAGGCTTCGCGCTCCAGCACGACGAGCGAGCGCGTCAGCTTGTCGGTTATTTCTGCGCGCCCGCGTTCCAGTTCCTCCTGGCGGCGACTCAGTTCTTCCAGCTCCCTCTTTTGCTTTTCAATTTGCTCCTGCTGGCGCTTGAGCTGGAGCAATTGCTCCTGTGCTTTCTGCACTTGCGAATCGAGATGCTCGGGCGCGAGCGAGTCTTCCTCGCTCAATTCGAGCATTTGTTCGATCGGTCGAATTTTTTCTGGCATGACGATTATGTGCGGCGCCATTCGGTTTCGGCCCGCGCTGCTCTCGCCACATTAGTTAGAGCCTTTCAAAATTCCAGATATTTCCCCAACGAATTTTCGACTGCTGTTTGGTATATTTCTGGCGACACGAGAATCCGGCGGGAATGGGCGAGATCGATAATCATGCAAAAAGTTCCGACGCGCAGAGCGCGATCGACTCACCGCACCCAAACGAATGCGTTTACGATCAATGCATTTCCATCGCTGGTTCGATTCGAACTGATGAAAGCGACCCCACCTCCCGCTGTATCCGTGCGTACATCGACAATGTCTGCATTGGTGAGGCGCGAATTTTCACGCCCGAAAATTCACGCGAACATCGCGTTGAATACAAAATTCTGGCGCGACTTCCCGAACCGATTGCTGCGCCGCGTCCCGCAGTGATTTCCATTACTCTGTCGCGCCATGACGAGAACGCCGCGGAAAAGCTAGGTGAAGTCCCGGTGCAATTGCGGCCGGCTCGCTTGCCGGAGCGGCATTACGGCGAGGTTGTTCCGCCGGACCAGGCGAAAGTGCTGCACCGCGACAATATTTACGGCTCCGGGCCGCCGGTCGAGCAACCTTCGCCCGAGGCGCTCCGCTTGGTCCTCGCTTATTTGCCGCCGCGAAGTTCGATTGTCGATGTGGGATGTGGAGTGGGCGCGTATGGACCCGGGCTTGTGAACGCGGGACACAAATGGCTCGGCTTGGAGGTGAACGATCACTGCCTCGAAGTGCTCGCGAGGCGCGGACTACCGTTTCGAAAACTGAAGGCCGCGACATCGCGGTTTCCGTGCGCGGATCGCGAATTTGATCACGCCATTTGCATCGAGGTGCTCGAGCACATTGATGAGCCCGACCCCTTTCTTAAAGAGATCGCGCGCATTATTCGCGGGCGCGCACTGTTTTCCGTGCCGAACCTCGAGGTCCTCCCTTATTTCAAGGACTGGGAAGTGGTGCCCTGGCATTTGCTCGAAGGCAGCCATCGGAATTTTTTCACCCGCACAAGCCTGCGCACTTTGCTCGAGAAACATTTTCGACGCGTGGAAGTCTTTTCCTACGGGACGCATCCCTTGCCTACGCGCGATGAGATCGCATTGCCTCAGCATTTCTTCGCCGTCGCAGAATTGTAATTTGTCGATCTTGGCTCAGCGCCCCGGCATCATTTCGAGCAGGGCGCCTTTGAAATATTCCGTTTCCGGCAAAGTCGGGAGAACGGGATGATCGATCGCTTGCTCGAAGCGCCGGAGCTTTCTCGCCGAACGGCGCGCATCGACCAGCGCATCGGCAATCGTTTGCGCAAAAGCATTTTCGCTCACGTGATGCGAACAGGAAAATGTGGCCAGCAAACCGTCTTTCGACAAGAGTTTGAAGGCCCGCACATGGAGCTCGCGATAACCGCGCAGCGCGTCGCGCAATCCGCTCTTCGTTTTCGTAAACGATGGAGGATCGAGAACGATCAGATCGTATTGCGCTTGGGCTTTTTCGGCGGCGCGCAGGAATTGGAAAACATCCTCCTCGATCCAGCGCATCTTTAAGCCGTTCCGCTCCGCGTTTCGTTTCCCGGCCGCGATGTTCTCGGCGTTTTCTTCCACCGCGGCGACTTCGCCGGCGCCCGCGCCGGCGCACGCCAGCGCGAACCCGCCCTGATTCGCGAAACAATCAAGCACGCGACGACCAGGGGCATGTTGCGCGATGATCTCATAGTTCTGCGCTTGATCGAGATAGAAACCGGTTTTTTGCGCGCGCAGAAGATCGATTTCAAATTGGAGGGACACGCTCGCCGCGGCGACTCGCGTCCCACCAATCTCGATTACGATTGGCCCCGACGGAGCAGGGCCCTCCAATACGCCCGTGTGTGCTTCCATTCCCTCCGCTTTTCGCACCGGTGCGTCGTTTCGCTCGACGATCGTGACCGGGCCCAAAAGATCGACAATTGCCTTTGCGACCAAATCTTTCCGCATGTCCATCGCCAGCGTCAGCGTTTGCAAGACGAAATGCTCGCCGTAGCGATCGATGATTACGCCGGGCAGCCCGTCGCTCTCGCTCCAAACCAGGCGGCAAAGTTTTGGATCGACATGTCGCCGCATGCGGTATTCGACCGCCTGCGCGATCCGGCGCTTGAAAAAATCGAGATCGAGTTCCTGCCGTTGCCGCGAAAAGCGACGCGCGACAATTTGGGATTTGGAATTGTAAATCGCACTGCCAATCAAATGATCGCGCCCGTCCTTGAGCGAAATCACGTCGCCATCCGGCGGGTTGCCAAAAACTTTCAGCACTTCACTGGAAAAAACCCAGTCGTGACCGTGAAGAATTCGTGCGCGCGGTTTGACAACGATTCCAGCCATAAAGTCAAAGCAAACGTCCAACGTCCAACGCTCAACGTCCAACGTTCAACGCATCGCTCTTAATTGGACGTTGAAAGTTGAGCGTTGAGCGTTGAGCATTTTCAAAATGCAACCCTCTCTGCAATCCACTATCGATCTTCCCAGAATAAAAAAGCTGCGCAGCGGCAAAGTGCGCGAAGTTTTCGATCTCGGTGAAACGCTGCTGTTCGTCGCGACCGACCGGCTCTCGGCCTTTGATGTGATTTTGCCCGACCCGATTCCTCACAAAGGCGCGGTCTTGAATCAGCTCTCGGCGTTTTGGTTCAAACGCTTCGATAAGATCGACAATCATTTCGTCACGGCGAACTTTGATGAGTTTCCAAAAAATTTGCAGGCCTTTCGCGCGCAGCTAGTCGGTCGCTCGATGATTGTGCGCAAAACGAAACCGTTGTCGGTGGAATGCGTCGTGCGCGGTTATCTGGCCGGCTCGGGTTGGAAGGAGTATCAGGAATCGCAAAGCGTGTGCGGCGAAAAATTGCCGACGGGTTTGCGACTCGCGTCGCAATTGCCGGAGCCGATTTTCACGCCGGCGACAAAGAGCGATACCGGACATGATCTCAACATCGATATGAACGAGTGCCGCCGAATTCTGGGAAATGAAACGGCTGAACGCGTCCGCGATTTGAGTCTGCAAATCTATTCCGCAGGTCGCGATTATGCCGCGCAACGCGGGATCATCGTGGCGGACACAAAATTTGAATTCGGCGTGCTCGATGGTGAATTGCTCTTGATCGACGAATGTCTCACGCCGGACTCATCGCGCTTTTGGCCGGCCGATCAGTACGCGGTCGGACAAAGTCCGCCGAGTTTCGACAAACAATTTGTGCGCGATTATCTGGAGACACTCGATTGGAACAAAACGCCGCCCGCGCCGAAGTTGCCAGCAGACGTGATTCAAAAAACTTCGGCAAAATATCGCGAAGCATTTCGCCGCCTAACGAGTCATGAACTCGCTTGAACCGCCGAGCTAGTTTGTCCCCCCTGAAATGATGTCCTCAAACCGTCCCAATATTCTGTTCATCATGACAGACCAGCAGCGATTCGATACAATCGCGGCCCTCGGCAATCCGCATATCTACACCCCCAACTTGGATCGACTGGTAAAAAGTGGGCTAACGTTTTCTCGCGCTTACTCGACGTGCCCGGTTTGCGTTGCCGCCCGATATACGATTCGAACTGGTTGTGAGCCACCTACGACCCGGGTCTTTAGTAATGCGCTACCCAAACCCGCCGCCGGTCAGGCGGCGCAAATGGAGGCTCGCTGTGGTCCGTACCTGGGTCGAGTAATGTCGGGATTGGGCTATCGATCGTTTGGCGTAGGGAAATTTCACACTGCTCCGTGGAATGAAGATCTCGGTTACGAAACATTCTTGCGCAGCGAAGAAGGCTATAGCCCAACAACGCTGCCAGGGGACAGTTACGCTTCGTGGCTCGCGCAGGAACACCCGGAATTTGACTTCCTCGAGCACCTCATGGGTGAGCGGAGCGAGATGTACTACATGCCGCAAAGAAGCCCATTGCCAGCTGAGCTGGGAGTTGAGTCATGGGCGGCTGATCGAGCGGTCGAGCAGATCGCTAGCCGCGACGATGATCGCCCGTACTTCGGATTCATATCCTTCGTCGGGCCGCATCCGCCGCTCGCCCCGCCGATTCCGTTCAACCGGATGTACGATCCAGATCGCATGCCGGATCCAGTGTTGGGTGAGGTCAAGGAAGACTACACGGATGAAGAAATTCCATTCATGCGATACGCGATTTGGGCCGACGCGATCAACCCACCTTTGGCGAGGATCGTAAAAGCGCGGTATTATGGGGAGATTTCATATATCGATTCCTGTCTCGGAAAAATTCTCAATTGCGTTGAAGCGGGCTCGAATTCAGAAAATACGTTGATTTGTTTCTTTTCTGATCATGGCGATCTCCTCGGCGACCATCATGGCTGGCAAAAACAGAATTTTTTCGAAGGCTCCTGTCGTATCCCATTCCTGCTCAGTTGGCCCGCGCAACTGCCGATGAACGTCAGCCGGGAAGAATTGGTTAGTCTGGCGGACTTGTTTGGGATTGCCACTGGCGCCGCGGGAGCTTGTGAGCTTCGCCAGGGGACCGATCTGCTTGGGATTTTGCGCGGTAAATCTGCCGCGCGCCCTTTCCTGGTAGGCATGGCTGAGCCACCTGGCTCAGAGTTTTTCAAGGTGATGGTCGTCATGAATGAATGGAAATACATTTTTCTGGCCAATGGCCGGCGTGAACAGCTATTCAATCTGAAGAAAGACCCTCACGAACTCTCCAACCGCGCTGTCGAGGCTCCCGAGGTTCGAAAGAAGCTTTATGCTTTGGCGGTCGCGAGATGCGGAGTTCTTGGGGCGCGGGATGCCTTGGACGGCGACGATCTACACTCGTTTTCTTTCCGGGAACGGCGCGCGGAACGGATTTATCAGTTTGACCAATCGAGAGGAGTGAAAGGATTTCCCGAGAAACCACAAGATGCATTAACAAAGAGGAATCCGGAAAGGCCGACCGCCTCGGCTCCTGTTCCATTCCATCGCGCTAACAATGCTACTGAGTCGACCGACGAGTCGGAAAACCTCGGCCTGGGATTGAAGCCCGGCGATCCTCATTATCGGGCATGCGTCGGACCACCGGCTGATTATGATCTGGTTGCCGCAATGACTTTCAATCTTTTAACGACGCTTGGTCTTCGCCAGTACCACTCGCTGCTCGATGTCGGATGCGGCTCACTTCGCATCGCCAGATTATTGATCCCATATCTCAACAAAGATAAATACTTCGGAATTGAGCCTAATGAATGGCTGGTCCGAGAGGGAATCCGAAACGAAGTCGGCGAGACTCTTTTGCAGATCAAGCGTCCGAAATTTTTCTTCACCGATTCTCCAGCGACGCTGACGGAGCTGAAGGTGACTTTCGATTTCGCGGTGGCGCAGTCGATCTTCAGTCACTGTGGACTGGACCTGATCGTCCCCTGGCTTTTTGCAATCGCGCCATGCCTCGGTCCGACCGGGGCGTTGGTTGCGACCTTTCTGCCAAGCGAGAAGGATACCAGCGAAACAGGTTGGATTTATCCGGGGTGCGTCAAGTTCAAACCGGATACTTTGAGAAATGCAGCAGCAGAGGCTGGGTTGCGATTCGACGTTTTGGATTGGCGTCATCCGCGCCAGACGTGGGCACTTTTCGCCGCGCCGCAATTCGATGCGGCTTGGTTCCAGAACAAACCGCTGACCTGGAACACGATGCTGGAAAGCGTGTTAAGCAAAAAATGATTGGAAAAGCCGAAGCCGCCCAGCCGATGATTCTTGACGCGCACGCTGTGGAAACACATGGCGCAGTCAGCGTGTCGATCCATGAAGTCGACCTGCGTTTGGAGTTTTGCGGTTGATTCCAGTAATCGTCACCTTCGAGCATCGCTATAAATTCCCCGCGACAAGTCGCAGCATCAGTAATACGCGTTCCGTAAGTGCCCAATATATACTCACGCCAAAGATGGTACCCGAGGCATTTCCGGGAAGTTATCGAGAGATCGCCCTATTTGATTTCGTGATGCTCATTCTCCGCCACCCGTGCTGACAGAAACGCGGTTATTCCTTTGAGAGCCGGGATTTCATATTCGGGAGCGCAAGTCAAGTGCTCACTTTTCTAGGCCGGCTCGGCGAGCTCGCCTCCAAGGTGGCCGCTTTTCTCATTAAGCGAGTCTGTGGAAAGCGATTCCACCGCGGTCTCAAGTTCGTGCACAATCTGCAATGAATTCCGAGCCTCAAGCCGGAATTTGTTTAGTTCATCTCTGAGCCAGCGGATCGCTTTGTCCCGCTCGGCAATCGAGTTTTCCTTGTCCGACAATCGATGCGAGATCCGACCGGCACCTTCTCGAGGCGAAACCAACCCCTTGGCAATAGCCAGAAACTGAGATCGCACAGCTCGATCAAATGGAAGTAGCTCATCAATTCTTGCAGCGAGGGTGAGATCCGAGAAATTCAACTGGGCAAGAGTCCGGGTGTCGTACGAATCTATCAATCCAGAGCTCCCAATCTCCCCGGGCTCATGGCTCAACCTGTCAATAGTCTGATTCAAGTTATCCAAGTGCTGCCCAAAATCTTGGTCATACTGGAGGATGGAAAGGCGAAGTTGCCGAGCCTGTTCGCGTGTGCCAGGCAGGTCCAAAATCAGACGTGCTATGTAGTCTACATAGTCCTCTTCATCCCGTGGCCGGTATGAAAAAGTAAGCAGCGGTGATAGTTGCACCCGCAAGATGCTTTCCCCAACACCGTAAACTGGAACAGGAAAAGCTTCGCCATGCGCGACGGATTCCACTAGTCCTCCCAATGACGGCATGGGGAACGATTCCAGGCAGAGATCGGCAGCGTGATAATAGGGCTCTGGATTGACAGCCGTTCCGGGAAAATGGCAGCGGCAATTCTCCCTCAACTCTAAAGGGATTAGGGAGCTGGTCGACGGGACTCCCACCACTATCAGATGAATGTCCGGAATAGCTTTGAGCAACCTGGAGGAAGTCAGAAAGAAGTTGTAACCCGCAATCGGCCTGAAGTAATGCTCGCTCGCTATGGTCATCACCACGCGAGCAGAGGAATCGAATCCCAATTGCGACTTTGCTGACTCCTTATCTACAAGCTCACTCCCAAGTGGGTTTAGTCCGGCCAAAGTCGTAAGACGAATCGTACGGCGGGCGTAGCGAAACTTCTTGCTTACGCTTTCAAAATAATCCGCGGTATTAATTACTAGATCGGATACAGTGCTGCCGAGGGAAAAACTGAAATGCCCGATGTTGAACATGGCCACGGGCGGCAGATCTTTGGAAGCAAATGCGAGAATCGGTATAGGATCGTTGGGGTGGCTATGCAATACCACGCGATCAAACTCTTTCGAAAGATTCCGCAGTTGGGTTGCGCGCGATATTTTAGACTCAGAGGGAGGTAGGCAAAGTAGCCCACCCCCAGCTTTGGCGATCGCCTGCTCAAAGAAACCAGGCAACGGACCCAGCTGTTGTGTCAAGACAGCTGCGTGTGCTGAATTTCTATCACGCAAAATCCATTTGACTAGAAATCGAGTGTGTCCCCCAACGGGATAGACTTCAGTCACGACGTGGAGAGTTCTTGCTTTACGTCCAGGATTCAACTCCATCCTAGGCACGGCACCAGTAACTTGCCGGTATTCATCCAACCCTAATCGAAATGCCCGGTTCTCCAAAGCGCCATCGGCGAACCGTCCCGGATTGTAATACCACGCCTGGAGAGCGGTTTTTGATATAGCATCAACGCACGAATCTGGCTCGGCCTTCAACGACTCGACCCAATCGAGACAGGCTTCATACAGAAAACTGTTCGCTAGCAGCAATCTTGAAGAGTTATTGTTCAGAACAACCTCCGTACGCTACAAATGGCGCAAGCGTGCTTGCACGGCTTGGCTCTCGCAAATACTTGTCGAAGTACATGAACGACCTATTGAATATCCTCAATTGAAGCCGGCCGGGTGGTTAGAATAATCGCTCGCTTGGAGCCTAGCGTGAAGCAATCACAGAAATCTCCTGGTTGCTCAGTTTGCGACTAATATCGCCGCCATTGTTCACAATGAGGCGGATAATTCGACAAATGAGACTGATTTGGGTCGCGTTCAAAGCCGTTCCTGTCGGTAGACAAAGCACTCGCTTCGCCAGTTTTTCAGTCTCTTCTAATTGCGTTCCCGCCTCAGGGAAATAGGAGCGATATGGTTCCATCCGGTGACACCCTGGATAGAAGTAGCGCCGCGCCAAAACGTTCTCTTTGTGCAATATTTTCATTAGTTGATCTCGGGTTACATTAGTCTTGCGCTCGTCTACTTCGAGCACAGCGTACTGGTAATTGGATCTTTCTTTTTCGTCATAGGTGAGAAGGCGTATCCCCTCGAGGCCCGCGAGCTCTTCACTGTACTGTTTGTAGTTGCGACGATTAACCTCAATAAAGTCATCCACACTCTCCAGATTGGTCAACCCCATTGCCGCCGCAACCTCGTTCATTTTGCCGTTTGTGCCGATGGAGATGACTTGATCGTAATTGCTAAACCCAAGATTCTTCATCAGACGAAGCTTCGCCGCTAAAGCGTCATCATTCGTAGTGACAGCGCCGCCCTCAAAGGTGTTGAAAAACTTGGTCGCATGAAAGCTGAAGACCTCGGCGTCGCCGAAACCTCCGATCATCCTCCCCTTATGAGAGCAGCCGAAAGCGTGGGCGGCGTCGAACAGCAGCTTCAGGCTGCGACTAGCGGCGATGCTCGCCAAGGCTTCAACGTTACAAGCCCGCCCCCACAGGTGAACGCCGATGATCGCACTCGTGCGTGGCGTGATCATCTGTTCGACCCGTGTCGGGTCAAGGTTATGGGACTTCGGGTCTATATCGCTGAAGACGGGCGTGATCTCCTGCCATTGCAAGGCGTGGGCGGTTGCAACGAAGGTAAAGGATGGGACGATCACCTCGCCACTCAACTCGAGCGCGCGAATCGTTATCTCCAGCGCGACAGTAGCGTTGCACATCGCAACGCAATGCCTCACCCCAATCATGTCAGCTATGCGCTGTTCAAACTCTTGAACGTATGGGCCGTTGTTCGTCAGCCAGCGGTTGTCGAGGATGTTATTCACACGCTCCAGCAGCTTAGCGCGGTCGCCGATGTTCGGGCGGCCGACGTGCAGCTTCTTGCTGAAGGTCGGAGGCCCGCCGTAAACCGCTAGATCCTCAAGTCTGTTCTTACTCATATCGCCAGTGGAGATTATTGCCCCATTTCTCTCTTCGCAAAGGCATATCTCTCAGCGTTTCAGATATTCTTTGATTAATAGCATCAGCGGTCATCAGATCACGCGGGACAATTATCGCAGGGAGATTCCCCTACGCTCCACAACAGCCGACGTCGTGGCGATACCACCACCGCGGTCGCGCACTCAAACAATTTTCCCATGCCCCGCAAAGAGAGTCCACGCGGTGCTGCGACTGCCGCGGCAAATACAATGGAAGCTAGAAACCATATTGCGGCCTCGCCGCAACGTCCCTCATGATACAATGGTGGGGCAGGCGCCTGTTGATCGGGACTCGCCGGAAAGCGCCTGTTCCGCAGTTTTGTTCACGGCTCTGTTGATTCTCGCGCATATAGCTGGTACGTTACGTTATGACGCCAGGGAGCTAGATGATAAACTATCGCGCTGATTATCTAACTCTTGAAGCACTGTCTAGCATACCCTTCAAATCACTGGGGCATGACGTGATGATCCATGAACGTGTAACGCTCGTTGGCATTGAAAATATTTCGATCGGTTCGCACGTGCGAATTGATCCAGATGTCATCCTACTTGCGACCGGGCCGTTGACCATCGGATGCTACACGCATATCGCCGCCGGCGTCTTTATTGCTGCCAAGGCAGGTTTCGAAATGAAGAACTTTGCAAACATCGCGCATGGGGCGCGCATCTACACAATAAACGACGATTATTCGGGTGAGCATTTGATGGGTCCGACGATCCCAGCCGAACTCCTCAGCCTCAGTCCCGGAGCTGTGTTGATGCAAGAGCACGCGAACGTAGGCGCTGGCGCTATCGTTCTGCCTGGAGTGACGTTGGCCGAGGGATCAGTGCTGGGCGCTCTGAGCTTGATCGGTAGATCGACCGAACCGTGGACCATGTATGGCGGTGTACCGGCAAAGCCCATAAAAGAGCGGCGCCGCGACATAATCAGGAAAGGTCAAGAGCTCTTAAAATCAAGCTGGTTCAGGCAAAAGAGCACGCGATAGTTTGCATGATTAGCTCGGTTTAGAACGGTGAGCCTCGGCCGGATACCAATGTCGGCTCGATCCAACCCAGCTCAGTCCGAGACTGCCCGCCTAGAATCTTGTCTTGATGGGCGTATTGCGCGCAGGCCCCCATTCGAAGCCTGCGCGCGAGCGTGACTTACTTGAAAAGAATCGTCGAGGAGAATGCACCAGCGCCCGTTACGAGGTTGCTCGGTCCGACCGACACAGCCGTCCCGCCGTTCAGTAAGCTGATCCCGGTTGGGCTGTTGTTGAGTACGCTAGTCTGGACGCCGACGATGTTGCTGGCGCCATTAGCCTGCACCGCGAAGCTCGTATTGGAGAGGATCGAGGTGTTTGTGATGGACGAGATATTGGCAGTCCCCTGTGTGTTCACCCCGCCGGCATTGAAGCTGATGATCGAGTCATTGATGAAGGCATGCCCGCCGTTCGTGCTGCTCGCCATATTGACGCCGTTCTGCGTGAAATGCCGGATCGAGCAGCGAATGATATAAACCTGTTTGCCGGCGATAACGCTCACGCCATGGATGCCGGTTCCGAGGCCTTCGATGTCGAGACCCTCAAGCACGACCCTGTCGGCCAGCCCGGCGTTGACGATGATGCCGTTGGTGCCGGAAACGAGAACGCCCGCTTCAATGTGATCGGAGCGAATCGTAATCGACTTGGTGATCGTGACGCCCCCAAAGCCGCCGGGATCGAGCACGTTGATCTCGCCGCTCGGGGCGGTCCTGGAAATCGCGCCTGCGAAAGTCTTGCATGGCGCAGTGCGGCTGCACGGATTTGCGTCGTCACCAACGCCCGAGACCCAGGTTCGGGTCGCTTGCGCCTGCACGGCCGCTGCACACGCAAAGGTGAATGCGGTCACAATGAGGAAACGGATAATTTGAGAGGTATTCATAACTTGTTGTTTTAAGCGCGTGCCGATCGTAAGGAACAATCCAAGAAAGTGCAAGGATTTTTTCAATTCATGAGACGTGTGGCTCGTTGTGAGCTATTGCCCGAGAAAGCTGCCGCTCGTAAGCGTTCGAACTCGCTTCTGGAGAAGCGTTAGGCTAACAAATGGACAACCAAAACCTCGGTGAAATCGGGATTTTGAACTCAATCGGAGCTGACACCACGATGACTATATTTCGGCCGGCTCAAATTTGAAGCCGAAAGCGATGTCTAACCCAACAACTCTTTCACCATCGAGTGCTCCTCCTTCAGCTCAGAGACGGATGCATCGATCTTCGACCGGCTGAACTCGTTAATCGGAAGTTTCTCAACGATCTCCCATTTACCGCCGCGAATACAAACCGGGAACGATGAGATCAGATCTTTATCCACTCCGTAACTTCCGTCCGAGCAAACGGCGACGCTGTGCCAATCGTCGCGCGGCGTGTCGTTCGTCAGAAAACGCACGGTATCAACAATCGCGTTGGCAGCGGAGCCGGCTGATGATAATCCGCGCGCTTTGATCACCGCCGCGCCGCGTTGCTGCACGCTCGAAATAAATTCTTCCTTTAACCATTTCTCATCGCCGATGACTTCATTTGCCGGACGATTGTCGATCTTCGCGTTGTAAAAATCCGGATACTGGGTCGAGGAATGATTACCCCAAATCGTCATGTTCGTCACGCGCGTGATTTCCACGCCCGCTTTGTGCGCAAGCTGGGCACGCGCGCGATTCTCATCCAGCCGCGTCATGGCAAACCAGCGATGGGGCGGAATCTCTTTTGCATTGTTCATCGCGATCAAACAATTCGTGTTGCACGGATTTCCGATCACCAGCACGCGCACATCGGCGGCCGCGTTTCTTTCGATGGCCTGGCCTTGGCCGACGAAAATTTTGCCGTTGATCCCGAGCAAATCCTTGCGTTCCATGCCGGCTTTGCGCGGAATACTGCCGACCAGCAAGGCCCAGTTGACGTCGCGGAACCCTTCATCGAGATCGGCCGTCGGCACGATCGATTGCAAAAGGGGAAACGCGCAATCGTGCAATTCCATCACCACGCCATCTAGCGGGCCGAGCGCGTTCGGAATTTCGATCAAATGCAACACAATGGGTCGATCGGCGCCGAACATTTCGCCGGAAGCGATGCGAAAAATGAGCGCGTAACCGATCTGGCCAGCCGCGCCCGTGACAGCAATTTTAAGCGGAGCAGTCATATCAGTTCTTTAGCCACAGATTCACACAGATAAACACAGATTTTTTCATCGCGCACATCCCCAGCCAAAGCCGTTCCCCATTAAACTCGCCCGGTTTTCTCAAGAAGCCGCCGAATCAATCCCATTCGTTTTCGCTCTTTTCGGCCGGCGCGAAGTTGCGCCACGGTGCGTTGCATCCGCCGCACCCAATTCGAACTCGCCGCCGTGCCTGGGACATTGAAGCGGTATTTGCACGCGAGCAGATCGGTGATCATGACAATGGCAATCCAGGCTTCGCTTTTGAAAAGCGCCTCCATGGCAGCCGGATAAAAATCGTTTTCGAAATCGTTCTTGTCGATCTTTGGATTGAACCCGGCAAAGCGCGCAATCTTTTCCAACTCGAATCGCGACTGCTCCGACGTCGATCTCTTCCTCTCGAAAGCGTCCTCCCACAGAGCGCGAAGCGGCTTGTGATCATGCGTAGCATAAGTTGCGACCGAAAGGCGTTCATATTCGCCGCCCGGCGTGACGCGGCCGTGATAAAACTCCCATTGCGGAATCTTGAAGCCGGCGATGCCTAACGAGCGCAAATTTGGACGGACGTAATCGGGCACCGTCCCAAGATCTTCGCCGATCACCCGGGCCGCGCCGGCTTCTTCCAGAACAACGCGCAGATATTCTTCGCCTTCACGCCGATTCGCCTCGCCATTTTTCGCGGTCGAATCGTCGTGCGGGGCGAAATGCGGCGCGCGTCCGCCAGTTTGTTCCAGCATCTGGTTCCAATCGAGCGGAAGAAATTCTTTGTTGCGTCGTGGCCGCCAGGGGAATGCATAGATCCGATAAAATCCCAGCACATGATCGATGCGGAAAAGATGAAAGCTGCGCCGCACGCCGCGCACGCGTTGCCGCCACCAATCGAAATTTCGATTGCGCATGACATCCCAGCGGAAAAGCGGAATGCCCCAGTTTTGCCCCCATTTTTGCGTGAACTCGTCGTCCTTGAAATAGGATTCGGGCGGGGCGCCGCCGGACCAATCAAGCGCAAATTCATCGAGCCGCGCAAAAACATCGGCGCTGTAATAACTTACCCCGAACGGGACGTCACCCATGAGCGCGACACCGCGTTCCTCTGCGTAGGACTTGATCGCCGACCATTGTTCATGCGCAATCCATTGCACGTAACGGAAAAACATTTCGCGCCCGGCAAATTTTGCTCGCGTTTTCGGTGGCTGCCGATTCAGCCAAATGCGCGCCAGCTCGATTTTTCGATGCTGCGCGGGCCACTTGTCCCACGCTTCGCTTTCGCCGTTCTCTTCCATGAGCGCGCGGAAAAATGCATAGTCATTCAGCCAGGCGGCTTCTTGCGCGCAAAAATCTCGAAATGCGGATTGTCGATCTTTGCTCGCGTGTTCGCGAAAATTCGCGAACGCCTTCTCGAGCAGGCGGCGCTTCATTTTCTTCACGTGACCGTACTTCACGCATCCTCGGCGAAGTCGCGCAAGATCGGCATCGGCGAGCGCGGCCTCAAAATCTTCGGCCGTTAAATCTTTTGGCGACCCGGGTGCGAGATGAAGCGTGGTTGGCTCGATCGCCATGGCACTGATCGCGTTGTAGGGGCTGTTATCGCCGCCGGTTTCGTTGATCGGCAAAAGCTGCACGAGCTTAAAGCTGCCCTCAGCCGCCCAGTCGATGAACTCGCGCAACGTTGCGACATCACCGATGCCGAGATCATTCTCGCTCCGCAGCGCGAAGAGCGGCGCGAGTATGCCAGCGATTTTCTTCTCTGGCGAAAGATTCACGGGAAAATGACGAATGACGAATGACCAATGACGAAAGAATGGCGAAATCCGAATGACAAAAAAAACAGCGGTGCGCTTTCGCTCATTTAACTGTTTGCGCTTCCTTCGAAATTCGTCACTCGTGCTTTGTCATTGTCTTTGCACCTGCCAGTCTTCGACGAGCGTGTTCGGAATTTCTTTCAAAAAACGAGATGGTTGCTGGAAAACGTCGCCGTAGCCGCCACTTAAGCGCATGTGCGGATAGGTGAGATAGAGCTCATCGCGCGCGCGTGTGATCGCTACATAAAACAGGCGGCGCTCTTCCTCGAGCGCGTCGCGCGTATCGAGCGAACGGCTGCTCGGAAACATTCCGTCCGTGAGCCAAATGACGAAAATGGTATGGAATTCAAGACCCTTCGCCTGGTGCACGGTGGAAAGATTGACCGCT
>Ga0184605_10000052_pt1 | contig 31765 bp, 21 predicted proteins | sample PLM0_30_coex_FD_132995 | JGI IMG/M metagenome (GOLD analysis project Ga0184605, IMG submission 132995) | Groundwater sediment microbial communities from an aquifer in East River, Colorado, USA - PLM0_30_coex | ecosystem: Environmental > Terrestrial > Soil > Riparian zone | place: USA: East... | reverse complement strand
GCTACCGGGGCCAATTCCAGCCGAGCGCCAGTTAGTCAACATTTCCTCCCGCGCAAATGTCGGTACAGGCGACAACGTGGCAATCGACGGATTCATCATCCATAGCGATGCGATGGCGAGCCAGCCTGCTACCAAGCGGGTCATTGTTCGCGGGATCGGCCCTTCGTTGCAGAGCAAGGGTGTGACAAATTTCTTGGCTGAGCCAATCTTGGAGCTGCACGATGGCGGCGGCACCCTTATCGCCATCAACGACGATTGGCGTGACACCCAGGAGAGCGAGATCGAAGCAACCGGTCTGGCGCCAACCAATGATCATGAATCAGCCATGGTCGTCATGCTCGCCTCGGATAGCAGTTACACGGCGATTCTGCGTGGTAAAAATGACACCACCGGCATCGGTTTGGTGGAAGTTTACGACCTGGAATCGACCAGCGACACGCATCTGGCCAACATCTCGGGCCGCGCCTTTGTTTCGACCGGGGACGATGTCTTGATCGGCGGCGTGATTGTTCGTGGCAATGCGCCCGAACAAGTTCTGGTCCGCGCCATCGGACCGTCGCTCGCCGCCAAAGGCGTCACGGACGCATTGCAGGATCCAACGCTTGATCTCTACGATGCGCAAGGAACCTTGCTCGAGAGCAACGATAACTGGATGGATTCACCGGAAAAGGCTGGCATTATTGCGAGCGGGCTGGCACCCAGTGATAACAGGGAGTCGGCGATCCTTTTCACGCCGGAGCCCGGGAATTTCACCGCCATCGTTCGCGGAAAGAATAACACGATCGGCGTCGGCCTCGTCGAAGCTTATCGGCTGGGTCCGCCGCCCGACTGACCGAATAGCGCTGTGACCGCTTCCATCGGGGAAGCTGCTTTCATGGTGGCGCACGCCGCGGCGTGCGAATACAACAAAGCGCGAGCGGGATGCTTGCGCCACTACGCAGGTTGCGCGGCGCTTTTGTTTTGTCGAAACGAATGAATGATAAAACAAATGACCGCGATACAAATACACGAATCGGCGACATTGAACGCCGGCCAGGGATGCAGGAATGACGGCACGTGCGAGCCAAAATCGAAGAGCAGAAAATCGATCACGTGCCCGTAAAGAATACGGTCAGTCAGATTTCCGAGCACGCCGGCAGCTAATAAGGCCAGCGAAACATCGCGCCAAACGTCCCAGGAGCGCCGCCGGACAAGAAGCGCTACGACAAAGAGAAGCGCGAGACAGGAAATCACGATGAAAAACGTGTTGTTGTTCTTGAACGAGCCGAACGCCGCGCCCGTGTTGGTGATGTTGACCAAATCGAAGAAACCGGCAATGACCACGCGCGGCTCATCCGGCTTAATGAACCGAAGCACATAAGATTTGGTCAGTTGATCGAGCGCGTAGAGCGGCAGGGAAAGGAAGAAAATGAATTTCATGTCGATCCTACGTTCGATTCTGTCACGCGGAGCGACTTCTATTCACCACGACGTCCTCGCAGCGATCACACAAATCCGGATGCGTTTTGCTCCTGCCAACGCATGCGCGGTGTCGCCAGCAACGCGCGCATTTCTTGTACGCCGTTTTTGTAACCGACGCTGTGGCTTCTTGCGCTGGTTGAATCGTTAAATCGCTCAAGATGAAAAACTCCTCCAGTTCCTCCTTGTCGATCTTCGCCGTGACATCAGAGTTCGAGTGCAAAACCACCGCCGCTTCGAGCGCGTTTCCGATTAATTTTTCCTGCCGCGCCTTTTCAATCGCTTGCCCAATCACACCGCGCAATTTCAAAAGCTCGGCGACTTGCTGGCTGGCCTTGAGATCAACATGTCGATCTTGCGCTTGAGGAAATAATTGCAGATGAACTGAGGCCCCGGCTCTCGAATAACCCCACGCTTCCTCGGCAGTGAACGCCAGGATCGGTGCAAGCAGCCAGCAGAGCGCGTCCAAGATCTTGTGCATGGCGGTTTGCGTGGCGCGCCGGCGCGGTGAATCCGGCGCATCGCAATACATCCGATCTTTTGTGATGTCGATGTAGAGGCTGCTCAAATCGACCGCGCAGAATTGGTTGAGCGTGTGATAAACCTTGTGAAACTCGAACGCTTCGTAAGCGGATCGACAATCAGCAATAACCTGATCGAGTCGCTCCAGAATCCAGCGATCGATAAGCGTTGCTGTAGCGGCGGTCTGTGACCGTCGCACTTCTTTCTCACTCGAGCGACGCTCATAGAGCGCCGCTACAGAATGAAAATCGTACAGGTTTCCAAGCAAAATCCGCAGCGTATTGCGAATGCGCCGATAAGTGTCGCCGAGGCGCGTGAACATTTCCTCCGAGAACGGAACGTCGGCGGCGTAATCGATGCTGCTCGCCCAAAGTCGAACCAGATCGGCACCGTGACGGCCGACGAAATGGCCGGCGTCCATCGGTTTGTCATACGTGCCCGATTTCGAAATCTTTTTTCCATCAAGATCGACAACGAAACCGTGCGTGACGCACGTTTTGTACGGCGCGTGATCGTTCAACGCGATGCTGGTCATGAGCGAAGATTGAAACCAGCCGCGATGTTGATCGGTTGCTTCGAGGTACATGTCGGCCGGGCGGAAAAGGCAATTCACCGCCTCTTGATACTCGGCCGCCTTTATCACAAAGCCCTCGTGCAGTTCAGGACGTGTTTGCAACACAGCTTTGTGCGAAACGCCGCTATCGATCCAAACGTCGATTGTGTCGGTGCGATGGGTCGTTCCTGCGGGCAAGCCAAGGTGGTTAGCAAGATCGACATCGTTCAATTCGAACCAAATGTTCGAGCCGCGCTCAGCGACGAGATCGGCGAGCTTGCGAATGTATTTTGCATCGAGAATCACTTTCCCCTCCACCGAATAAAAAACTGGAAGCGGCACCCCCCAACTGCGTTGACGTGAGATCACCCAGTCGGGACGCGATTCAACTGTGCCGGCGATGCGATTTTCGCCCCACGCCGGGATCCATTTTACTTCGTGGTGAATTGTCTCGAGCGCTTTGCCGCGCAGCTCATCGATACGGATAAAGAATTGTTCGACGTTGCGGAAGATGATCGGTGTCTTCGAGCGCCAACAGTACGGATAGGAGTGGTGGAATCTTTGTTCGCCGAGCAGCATGCCGCGTTCGCGCAACAAATTCACGATGTCGATATTGGCGTCGAAGACGTATTTGCCGACAAGATGGGGCAAACCGGCTTCGTCAGTGAAGCGGCCGTGATCATCGACCGGCGACAAGATCGGCAACTTATTTGCGCGGCCAAGATTGTAATCGTCTTCGCCGTGGCCGGGTGCGATGTGCACCGCACCCGTGCCAGTATCCATTGTCACAAAATCAGCGGTGAGAACGACGGCAGTGCGCGGCAGAAACGGATGTTGCGCAGTGATCTTGTCGAGTTTGCTGCCGGGAAATGATTGACGTGGTTCGCCGGTTGGCTCGAACTTCGTGGCGACGCAAAACGCATCGACCAGTCGATCCGCGAGCAGAAGCGTTTCCGAAAGGCCGTCGCGTCGAAACTCCTGGACGACGTAAAGTTCCTTTGGATCGACCGCGATGGCGAGATTGGCGGGCAAAGTCCACGGCGTGGTTGTCCAGATGGCAATGCTCGCTTTGTCTTTCAGTTCGCCGCTTACGATTGCAAATTTGACGTAAACGGCAGTGTCGTCGCGTTCGTGATATTCCACTTCGGCTTCGGCCAGCGCGGTCTGCGCGCCGGTACTCCAAAAGACCGGCTTTTTCGATTGGTAAACGAGACCTTTTTCAACAAAAACTGCAAAGGCGCGCAGAATTTCCGCTTCATACTGGGGATCCATCGTTAGATATGGATTTTCCCAATCACCGAATACGCCGAGGCGCTTGAATTGTTCGCGTTGGATATCGATAAACTTTCGCGCGAACGCTTCCGATTTTTTGCGGACTTCGAGCGGCGAGAGTCCGCGTGATTCCTTGACGACTTTGTATTCGATGGGCAATCCGTGGCAGTCCCAACCAGGCACAAACGGCGCGCGTTTCCCGAGCATCGTCTGCGATTTCACGACGATGTCTTTGAGAATTTTGTTGAGCGCGGTACCCATGTGCACGTCGCCGTTGGCAAACGGCGGGCCGTCGTGCAGGACGAACAATTCTCGATCCTGGCGCGCTTTTTGGATTTGCTCGTAAAGCCGCGTTTCCTCCCATGTTTGCAGGATTTCCGGCTCGCGCGCAGCGAGGTTCGCCTTCATCGGAAAATCCGTGCGTGGCAGGTTGAGCGTGTCTTTGTAGTTCTGGCTCATCGCGGAGCGGCGACGCTACCATCCGCGCTTCGACAAATCAACGCGGGCGAGCCCCGCCGCGGCGGGGCAAAATTCCAGAGCAATCGATCCGGACGCGCTTAATTTTACGAACTCCTTGACCTCATGTCCCGATCGGCCCAGCGTCCATGCTCCGTTCAATGAGACGATATCTTCCGTTCGTTATTCTTGGCGCAGTCGCATTACTTACGTTGGGGAGCGCAACGATGCTCTATCGCGTAAAGCGGCTTCCCGTTCTTACAATTGCAAAAAATCACATGGCATCCGGAATGGACGGCGCCAAATCGATTCACGTTCTGGGAAACCCGGATGCGCCGGTCACACTCGAGGAATTCGGTGACTTCCAATGTCCGCCTTGCGGCACCCTTTCAGGCCCGATCAACCAGCTCGAGCACGATTACCATCCGCGTTTGCGCGTCATCTTTCGCCATTTTCCGCTTACAATTCACCAGCACGCGCGTGAAGCGGCGCTCGCCTCCGAAGCCGCGGGGCGGCAAGGCCGCTTTTGGCAGATGCATGACGTGCTTTATCGCGAGCAAGCTGTTTGGAGTAAAGCCGCTGACGTGCGGCCGTTGTTCGACGCTTATGCGGGAATGCTCGGGCTGAAGATTGATCGTTTCAAAAAGGACATGGAAAGCGACGAAGTGAAAGGGCGTGTCGCTGCCGATCAGGAGCAAGGGGCCTCACTTGGGGTAACGGTTACCCCCACCATTCTTATTAACAATCGCGCGCTGCCCCCCGCTGCTTCTCTAAACCCAGCCAGTCTGCGCGCGGCCCTCGCAGCAGCGATGAACATCAAGTCGCCGCACTGATAATTGCTCGGGAGACGCAAAGGAGAAAGAGGAACCAAAATGGCCGGATCGCGCAGTCGAATTATTCTCTACGCAGTCGCGGCATTTATCTCCCTGGCTGGACTGACGGACGCAACGTACCTAACCGTGCAGTACCTGACTGGCGAGACGGCGGTGTGCGGCGGATCGGCGGATTGCTCGAGGGTGCTGGGCAGCGCTTATGCGAAAATCGCTGGAATTCCGGTCGCGGCCTTTGGGGTTGTAGGTTATTTCGGCGCGTTCAGCTTGGCGACATTCGCGGCTTTTGGTTTCGCGCGTGCCCGTAAGTTTTTTTCTCTTACCGTATGGGCGATGTTTGCGGTGACCCTGTGGTTACTGTTTGTGCAAGCGTTCATGCTGCATGCCTTTTGCCGTTATTGTTTGTTTTCGGCGGCGCTCGTCTTCGTCCTCGCGGCCGTGGTAGTCATTACTCCCTCGTCGCGCTGATCGGATCGAGGACGAGCGAAAGTAAGAGTAAGAGCAAGAATGAAGAAGGCGTGCGCAGAAGCTTGCTTTAGATAAACATATTCGTGGAGGAAGAATCTTAATGCGCAGGAAGGTGTTCGTCTCTTTGCTTTGCTCTTTGTTGTTAATGCTCGCCGGATGCGAGAAGCGTGCAGCGACTCAATCGATCACGAATGCCAGCCAGGAATCCGGTCAGGTCAAATTCGATGTCTGCGGATTGATTGAGAAGGGGGAAATCGAAGCGATCCAGGGATCGCCCATCAAGGAGACAAAGAGCAGCGCACGCTCGCAAGGAGACTTTCGCATCTCGCAATGTTTCTACGCAGCGGCAGAGTTCAGCAGATCGGTCAGCCTGGCGGTGATTCAGAGAGATCCAGATCACCCGGCCAAACGCGGCCCGAAGGATTTCTGGAAGGAGACCTTTGATCGCTACAGCGGCGAGCAAGAAGAGCACGAAGGTGATAAAGAAGAAAGGGAGAGTCTGCGCCACCAAGCGGGTGCTGGAGGGGAAAAGGAGAAATCCGCTCCGCCGAAAAAGATCGACGGCATCGGCGACGAAGCTTATTGGTCTGGCAGTCGTTTTGGCGGCGTGCTTTATGTCTTAAAGGGGGACGCTTTCATTTCCGTCAGCCTCGGCGGGCCAGACAACGAAGAGACCAGGATCAATAAGTCGAAAGCGCTAGCCCAAAAAACGCTCCAGCGCCTGTAAGGAGAGCGTTGGCGCCAACAGAGCCTCCACTCTGTCGCTAGTCCGCGCCACAACGACTAGCTAAGAAGCATACTGCTCACTCTCGCCGAGATCAGAGATGAGATTGCAGCGCGTATGCGGCCATTTCTCGCTTGGCTCTCGATTAAGCAAGGAAGGCGGAACTACACGCCCGCCTTTAGTCGAAAGGCCACCTATGAAAAAAAGCTCTTCGTCAGTAACAGCTCGTGCCACCATCGGCGCACTCTTTCTAATAATCAGCGTTGCCCTTGTCGTATTCGCACTTTCCACGACCAGCTTGCGATCGGCGGCACCTAGCTCCGGGACGCTTAACGCGATCGGCCCGGCCGTGAATTGGGCCGGGACAGCGCTCGGCGGCGGTTCCACAGACGAGAGCACCTGCGTCGAAGGCGTAAACTGTGACACTTTCACTTTGACCTTGTCCGGGACGCCGGCGAACTGGACCAACCTGAAAGCCCGTATCGTTATCAGTTGTGGCGACCCTTCCGGCCTGAGCGACTACGATGTCTATGTTCACAAAGGCGATAACTCCGGGCCGATCGTACCGGGTGGTGTGTCGGCGCACGGCGGAACACCCCCGGAAGTCGTGGATCTTGATCCCAGCGATCCAGATGTTGGCACGGGCCAGTTTTCCGTACACGTGGTTTACTTCAGTTCCGCTTTCGCCTTTCAATATTCCGGTACAGCCAGTCCAATATCGGCATCACAGTCGTCAACCACAATTCCCTCGGCCCCCCAGGATAGGGGCCCGAAGGTGGGCTTTCAGAACTTTGAGGCGCCGGGGACTTTGGTGCAAGTTGCATCGAGCAGCCAAGGGCCCGGCGCGTACACCGTGGAATACATGGGGCACGATGCGGGCGAACCTTCTATTGGGGTCAATTGGCACTCCCCAAACTCAGCGACCGGCGTGACTAACTTCCAGTCGGACCTCCAAACGCTCTTCATCAAATTCGACGATAGCTGCCCCTCAAGCGGCCAGAGTGCGACCTGGTATAACAGTGCAGCCCCGACATCTCTGTTCGTTGATTCCGATCCCATCGGCTTCACCGATCGTCAGACTGGCCGCGTGTTTGCAGGAGAACTCACGCTCACCACGCCGACGTGCAAGATCTCATTCACAGATAGTGATGGCTTGGACACGTTGGGCCAACCGAGTCTGGCCGGCTGGTCACCGAGTTCCGGGCCGCTTGGCTCTGGCATTGACCATGAGACTATCGGCGGCGGACCGTATCATACCCCTATTCCACCGCACGGTTCATACCCAAACGCGGTCTATTATTGCTCGCAGGACCTCGTCACAGCCTTTTGTCTGCGAAGCGATGATGGAGGGGCCACCTTCGGTCCTGTCGTACCAACCTATACGTCACAATGTGGCGGGTTGCACGGCCACGTAAAAGTTGCGCCAGATGGAACGGTCTATCTGCCGAACAATAACTGCGGTGGTCAGGGAGCCGTCGTCGCCTCAGAAGACAATGGGCTAACTTGGAGCGTGCGTCCGGTCCAGAACGCGACCTATCACACCGTCGCCAATGCCAACCTTCAAGACCCGGCCGTTGGAATTGATAATAATGGGCGGGTTTACTTCGCCATGGCTAATGGGGACGGTTCTGCAGTCGTGGCGACATCCGCCGATCATGGTCAGACTTGGCAGAACATTTATGATGTCGGCGCGGCTTATGTAATAAAGAACACATTTTATCCCGCGGCGGTGTCAGCTGACGCAGGGCGTGCCTCCGTTGCCTTCTATGGCTCGACGACAACTGGAGACGGGTCGGCAAACAGTTTCAACGGCATCTGGCATCTCTACGTTGCCAATACATTCGACGGAGGAGCCCACTGGACGACAACCGATGCAACTCCAAACGACCCGATGCAGCGCGGTTGTATATGGGCACACGGCGGGGCCGATATCTGCCGCAACCTGCTCGACTTTTTCGATATGACCGTTGACAAGCAGGGACGGGTGGAGGTCGGCTACGTGGATGGATGCGCCGATGGCGCTTGCGCACAAGCTTCACCCACGGCGAAGGGCAACGCCTACACGGCGCGAGGTGTGATTGCGCGGCAGTCGAGCGGACGCCGGCTGATCGCCGCGTTCGATCCGCCGCATCCGTTGACTGCCAAGTCGAAGCCAGGCATGCCGTCGGTGACATTGCGCCGAGTCAATTCAGTTGTCCATCTCGCCTGGTCCGAGGCTGATACAGGCAACTCCCAAATCACTAGCTATCGGATAATGAGAGGCACGACCAGTGGGGCTGAGACTCTGCTGACGACCGTTCCAAGGACTCAGACCTCATACAACGACCTGACGGCCACTGACATTAGCAGAACCTATTATTACAAAGTACTGGCCGTGAATCATGAAGGCATATCATGCGGCAATAATGAAATCGCCGCGCTTTACGGCGGCGACACGTGCACTGGCTTAGTCCTTCAACGAACACCGCCAGGTCATCCAGAACAGACCCTGCATGGAGAAGCGCCTGCCTCGCTTGCCATCGACTACATTGCAGTCGGTGAGCCTCCTGGGACAAGCAACCTAATGTTCAAGATGAAAGTAACCAGTCTCGCCACTGTACCTACCAGCAGCCGATGGAGGATCGTTTGGAACTCGTACGCGGCGCAATCGTACGATCCGACAGCCGAGCAGTTCTACGTTGGCATGAGGACCGATCAAAATGGGATGGTCACCTTCGAGTATGGGACCGTAGCGACCGTCGTCGTCGGTCTGGTTATTGGCGTCCCGACCGAAACTCTCATCGGTTACTTGCCTGGAAGCAGCTTTAACCCTGACGGTACGATTACGCTTATCGTACCGAAAGCCGTAGTCGGCAGCCCAGCGCCGGGTGATCTGCTGGGAGCGGTTAACGGAAGGACGTTTACCGGCGACACAGCTGAGACTCAAAACCTCGAGCGCTCTACCCTGCTGGTGGATCACACGTTTGTAAAAGCGCAAAGGGACAATGGCCATCCGGCTGCCACCTACACCGTGGCCGGCAATGTCACTTGTTATTAGGAATTTCCCACTTTTACCTACCGCGGCACTGCACTCACGATCAGGAATTCACGGCAGCCTCGGCCATGACGTTGCGCTCGGTCCTCGTCGCGAGCGTTACCTCTTAGCGGGGTTGGCTTCCGAAGAAGCAGCTTTTTCTTGCTTCACTGGGACGCGGTCAAAACAACTGCACAATCTCGTGCGACAGACGCATTTCGCGGGATATGCGAATTTGAGCGAACTTGCTCAAGCTTTTACATTAATAGATGCGAATTCTGCTGATTGAAGACGAAAAGAAGACAGGGGCCTTTCTCACAAAGGGTCTTCGCGAAGGCGGCTTCAAAGTGGATGTTGCAAGAGATGGCGAAACAGGATTAGAACTCGCTCGCGCAAGCAAGTTCGATCTTCTTATTGTCGATGTAATGTTGCCAAAGAAAGACGGTTGGGCCGTCGTCACGGAATTGCGAAGCGCGGGCGTCCGTACACCCGTTCTTTTCCTCACCGCTCGCGACAGTGTGCGAGATCGAGTCAAAGGACTTGAACTAGGCGCCGACGATTATCTCGTGAAACCGTTTGCGTTCTCCGAATTGCTCGCGCGCGTCCGCTCATTGTTGCGTCGTGCGCCGACGCAGCCGGTTGACCGATTGCAGATCGAGGATTTGGAAATCGACACACGGCGACATCGCGCCGTTCGTTCCGGCATAGCACTGAATCTCACGCCCAAGGAGTTTCTCCTGTTGGCTCATTTGGCTCGCTCTGCTGGCCAGGTCGTATCTCGAACTGAAATCGCCGAGCATGTCTGGGACATTGATTTCAATCCAGACACCAACGTTGTTGACGTGGTCGTGCGCCGATTGAGGGCCAAGGTGGACGACCCGTTCAAGAGAAAACTGGTCCACACTATTCGCGGTGTTGGTTATGTTCTCAAAGCGGACTGAACCGGCCTCGATTGCATCGCAATTGGTCTTTCTCTTTACGCTCGCCGCCGCGTTTTTGCTCTCGTGCGGGCTGGGAGTATTTTATTGGCTCGTCGTTCGACACGCATTCGAGGAAGATAATGCCGTTCTGGCAGACAAAATCTCCGCCTTAAGCGCTGACCTAAAAGCTGGCGGACCGAAAGCTTTGGATGAGGAATTGAAGAGCGTACGCACGGGCGAGCATGCTGTTTATTGGGTCCGAGTTGTTGATTCGGCAGGTCGCATTGTGACCGAGACACCCGGAATGAATGCTTTGTTGCCTCCGAGCATCTTTCCAAGGACGCATACCTCGACTTCGGCGGCTCGAAATCCAAAGAATTACCGGATAGGCGGGCGGTTGTTTTCGTTAGTCACAACCACCGAGGAGGCGAACGGTCAACCTTCCACCATCCAGGTGGCGCAAGATCGGTCGACCGACGACCAATTCACAAAGGAGTTCGGCGCCTTGCTTGCTGTTGTGCTTGCCTTCGGCATCCTCGCCTCAACTGCGATCGCTATCACGGTCACGAAGCGCGGTTTGCGGCCGCTGGCGGACATGACACTCTCATTCGAACGCGTAGGAGCTACTCACCTTAGCGAACGAGTGCCGCCGGCCCGATGGCCGCGCGAGCTCCAACCACTGGCGGTCGCTTTTGACGAAATGCTCGATCGCCTCGAAGATTCGTTCACGCGCCTCTCACAATTTTCGGCGGATCTCGCGCACGAACTCCGCACGCCCATTGCCAACATCCTTGGCGAAGCGCAAGTCACGTTAACGCGCGCCCGTACTGCTGATGAGTATCGAGAAGTAATCGAGTCGACCGTTGGAGAATGTGAAAGGCTCTCCAGGATTGTCGATAACCTGCTCTTCCTCGCCCGCGCCGAAGCCGCTGATCGGCAAATACACCCGACCCTATTTGACGGACGAGCTGCGGTCGAAAAGATCGCGGCTTACTACCAAACGATCGCTGAAGATCGACATGTCGCTATTACGTGCGCAGGCGCCGGCGAAATTTACGCCGATCCTGTTTTGTTTGGTCGCGCGGTGAGTAATCTTGTCGACAACGCGCTGCGTTTCACTCCCGATCGCGGCGTGGTTCAAATCTCAATCGCCGTCCGCGCTGCGCACGCCGAAGTAGCCGTCAGCGATAACGGATGCGGCGTCGCGCCCGAACATTTGCCGCGCGTTTTCGATCGCTTTTATCGCGCCGATTCATCGCGCAGCGCGCATGGCGCAGGATTGGGGCTAGCCCTAGTTAAATCCATTATGAATCTTCACGGCGGCTCGGCCACGCTAAACAGCGAAGTCAACCGCGGAACCACTGTCGTTCTCGCTTTTCCGAATAAGGCTAAATCCGAATCAGCCGTTTAGACGGCGCTTCGGGGACGCTGATTCGCGAAAACGAAAATGTTATTCCGTGTAAAAACAGGCTTGTCACAAACATTACAATTTTGTAAGAAAAGCCTTGCCCTCACCGAGTTTTCCCTGTATCCGAAATTCCATGCTAAAAACCCGTTTGTTATTTCCAATGCTTGCTTGCGCCTGCCTGGCTTTCCTCGCCAGCAATCACTCGGTCCACGCGCAAACGGCTGTCGCGGAGCAGATCGTCGTCACAGGCGAGGAAGTTCCCAGCGCCTACGGCGCGCCTCCCGGATTCTCACGCAGCCGTTTCTCCAATCTAACGAACGCCTACGTCCTTCCGCCATGGGCATTTTTTTTCGGCGAGATTTATGAGGGCCAGGTGTTCCGCCACGGTCCGCCCGATCATCTCTTTACGCAGGAAATTGAGATGGGTTTGCCCTACCATTTGGGTGTTGCGGCCGAAGCAAACTTTGAACGCTTCAACGGCGGTGGCGGCCCGGAGACAGTGAGTCTGGAAGCACGATGGGCCCTTGCCGATTGGAACAAGATCCCGCTGAATCCAACACTCTTCGCCGAATACAAATTTGGCGTCGGCACTCTTCGACACGAAGAAGGCCCCCCGCCGCCGCCTGGGGAAGGGGAGGAGGAAAGCGGCCCGCCCAAAGTTCCTGATGCCTACGAATTCCGCCTGCTCCTCGCCCAGGACTTCGGCGAGCGCTTGGAATGGGCGATGAATTGGTTCTTTGAAAAAGAGAACACCGGCGATCGCGGCCGGGAATGGGGCTTCGCGCAAAGCGCCATGACTCCCATTCTCTTGCCTGCCGAGCGTCTGAAAGTCGGCGTCGAAATGCAATATACGAATTTCACGGTGAAGGACACGCGTGGCGATCCCATTCATCGCTTTGTCATCGGTCCAAGCGTCGCGTGGAAACCGACACGGCAGAGTCGCCTGGATGTCTCGCCGTTGTTCGGCTGCACCGACGACTCCGCCCGCGTGCAGGTCTTTGTTGTTTTTTCCTGGCTCTTCGGCAACGAACACGCCGAAGCCGAAGCGCCAGTCTCCACACGCAACCGCTAATCCTGAGACTAACCATTAATCATGAAACGACTCAATTTTGTCCTTATTTGCTTCGCTTTTTCCCGTCTTGTTCACGCCGGCGAGTTCTCCGGCAAAGAAATAAAACAAGTCGTGCCGCCGCCGTGTCCCAAGTGGTATGGCGACAACGAATGGAACATTAGCCTTTGGGGCACTTACGCCATGACTGGCACCGAGTACGCGCCGAATACCAGCCTGGCCGACATTGTCCAAAGCACCACAGAGGGCCACACCGTGTATGGAACCTTCGATAAGTATCTTGGAGGCGATCACGCCTGGGGTGGCGGGGCAGACATCAAGTATTTTTTCCATCGTTATTTCGGGATCGGCGTGGAGGGTTTTGTGCTCGACGCACGCCGTGGCGGTTTCGATCTCGAATCCAATGGCGTAGATGTCTTTGTTCACGAAAAGACTACTGATCATCGTGCGGTTGGCGAAGTATTGGGAACATTCACAGTCCGTTATCCGATTCCTTGCACGCGTTTCGCGCCTTACGCGTGGGCAGGGGGCGGCGCGATTTTCGGCGGGGGCGAACGAGACCTGATCGTCTTCGACGGATTCAGCGGCACTGGTGAGGTACAGGTACCGCTTTTTCGTACCGTGCACAGCAATAGTTCAACCGAAGCAGTTGGCCAATTCGGTGCTGGCCTGGAATTCCGCGTCACACGGCATATCGGCTGGATGAATGACTTTAGCTGGAATGTCATTGACGGACGGCAGAACAACTTCGGCATGTTCCGAAGCGGCCTGAACTTCGCGTTCTAAAGGCCCACGCTGATTGGAAATGATTGTAGGCAAGCGCACCCCTTGCCGCTGTAGAGGCAGGCGTGTCGCCTGCAGTTTCAAACCAAGCAGCCGACACGGCTGCCTCTACAGTATCTTGACCGCTTTCGCTCGCGCCGATAGCTTCATTCGCGGAAAGGAGCTCGAGGTGAAAACTGAAGTGTCGATCGAATACTGCGTGGTCTGAAACTACGCGCCGAAGGCCGTCAGTTTGGCGACCAAAATTCTTGAACTCGGCGAGCGCATCGCATCGCTTACTCTCCTTCCTTCGAGCGGCGGCGCTTTTGAAATCCGCGCCAATGGAAAACTCCTCCATTCCAAACTCGAATCCGGCGACTGGCCGGACTTCGACGCCATCGTCAGCGCGATTAAAAAACTCAAATAAGCATTTCTTCGTTGCACATTCAGCGCGATCGATTCTCAATCCTTTCGCAGTCCGCAATCCACAATCCGCAATTGGGAGAGTGAAGGGTGCCTGGTGGCCCTCGCGGTCTTCAAAACCGTCGTTGGTCCGGCACACGCTGGACCGAGGTAGGTTCGATTCCTATCCTCTCCGCCTCCGCCTTCGCAATTCCCCGGCGACTGTAGCCGCTTCGCTGTGCGAAGCGCGGCGCGTGGGTGCCAACTTCACGTGCATTGCGTCGCCCAGAGACTTCGCTTTAGTGGCCGCCGCCTGCCCGCGAAAACATTCGGAGTCTTGGCGGCAGACCAATCTCGATTTGCAGGTCAAAATTCTCGAAAGGAGGTGCAAACATGTCGCGCGAGCAGATTCGTAAATTGACCTCGCTCTCTTCCTGTGCCGGTTGAGCTTCCAAATTGAGCCAACAGGCCCTGATGCAAGTTTTGCGTCAGCTACCATTGACTCGCGATCGTCGCGTGCTCGTCGGCTCCGCTGCGGCCGATGACGCCGGAGTCTATCGCCTCGACCGCTCACGCGCGCTTGTCCAAACCGTGGATTTCTTTACGCCGATTGTCGATGATCCATTTCAGTACGGCGAAATCGCCGCGGCCAACGCGCTCTCGGATATTTTCGCGATGGGCGGCCGCCCCATGACCGCGCTCAACATCGTTGGCATGCCGACCGAAAAAATTCCCGGCAGAATTATCGCCACCATTTTGCGCGGCGGACTTTCCAAGGCGCGCGAAGTCGATTGCGCCATCATCGGTGGACACACCATTCGCTCACCGGAACCACTCTACGGCCTTGCCGTCACGGGCATGGTCGATCTTCGCCACATCATGACAAATGCAAAGGCCCAACCGGGCGATTTGCTTCTGCTCACCAAACCGCTCGGCACCGGGATCGTTACGACCGCAATCAAACGCGGCTTGGTCTCGAGATCGCTCGAGAAGAAAACGATCGCGCTGATGTCGCGCATTAATATTAGCGGCGCACATCTCGCCCGCCGCGGATTGGTTCGCGCGGCTACGGACGTCACCGGCTTTGGATTGCTCGGTCACCTCGCCTCGATGTGCCGCGCGAGCGGAGTGAGCGCCGAAATTCTTGCCGATCGAGTCCCCACCATCGACGACGAGGTGTTTGAATTGATCGCACGCGGCTGCATTCCCGGCGGCAGCCGCGACAATTTGGAAACCGCGAACAAAATTGCCGATTGGACAAGAACGCCGCAATCGCGACGAGTCCTGCTCACCGATGCGCAAACCAGTGGCGGTTTGCTCCTTTCGGTTGCGCCGGGCCGTCTCAAAAAAGTGCTCGCGCTGCTGAAACAACATCACACCGCATGCGCGGCCATCATTGGGAAAATTGTTCCCGCGCGCAAACCTCTCCTATGCATAAACGAGTGACCGTTTCGCGCCGCGCAATTCCCTCAGTCACGAAGGTGCTCGATTCGTTAGGCAAAGCCGATCTTCCACGGCCAGCCGTCGTCACCATCATCCGACAGCAGCTTTCACGGATTCGCGCGAAAGGCGAGATTCCCGAATTCCGATCGATTGTCGATCTTGTGCGCGGTTCGATCGAGCAGCTTCGCGCCAGCCGGCTGCAACCGATCATCAACGGGACCGGGATCGTCATTCACACGAACGTCGGGCGTGCACCGCTCGCGCCGGAGGCGGTCCGCGCACTCAGCGAAGTCGCTTCCGCCTACTCCAATCTCGAATATGATCTCGTGACGGGCGAGCGCGGTCGCCGCGGCACTTACATCGAGAATGGGCTCGCGCTCCTTTGCGGAGCGGAAGCGGCCACGGTCGTTAACAACTGCGCGGCTGCGTTGGTGCTAATCGTTCGACATTTTACCCGGGCCAAACCGGAAGTTGTTATCTCCCGCGGTGAGATGGTCCAAATCGGTGGCGGATTTCGCATCGGCGAAATACTCGAAGCGACCGGCGCGACATTGCGCGAAGTCGGCGCCACGAACAAGACCACGCTCGCTGACTACGCGCGCGGCATCAACAGACAGACCGCGATGATCCTAAAAGTTCATCGCAGTAATTTTTTCATGAGCGGTTTCGTCGAATCGCCTTCTTCGGCGGCGATCGCTGCCCTCGCGCGAAAAAAGCGCGTTCCCTTTGTCCAGGATTTGGGAAGCGGCGCAATGGTTGCGACGGAAGAATTTGGAATACCCGAGCACGAGCCGACGCCTGCTGAAGCGCTCAAAGATGGGGCCGATCTTGTCTGCTTTAGTGGCGATAAATTGTTCGGCGGTCCACAAGCGGGCATTATCGCCGGAAAAAAACGCTTCGTCGCCGCATTGAAGCGCGAGCCATTGTTCCGCGCGTTGCGCTGCGACAAACTGATTTTCGCGACGCTGCAATCGACGGTCGATCTTCATCTGAATGACTCGACATCCGAAATCCCGGCGCTCGCGCTCTTGCGAATTTCCAGGGACGAACTGCGCGCACGCGCGGCGGCAATCTTTGCCCGGCTGCGAGGATTGCCCCTGCGAATCACGATTGGCCGCGGCACGGCCAAGGTTGGCGGTGGCACTTTGCCGAGGTCAATGATGTCGTCAATCACAATCGATATTGTTCCGGAAAACGATTCCCTGCACGACTTCGCCACTAGCCTCCGCACCTCAGTCCCGCCCGTTGTCGGGTACATCGCGAATGAGCGTTTCAAACTCGATCTGCGCACGATTTTCCCGCAACAGGATGACGCGGTGGTCGATGCGATTCGTGCCGCTTGCGCCGGGACTCAATAATTCTCGTACTGGTGATAGAAAAAAATTTCGTTCTCGCAACTGCCGGCCACGTCGATCACGGCAAAAGCGCACTGGTCAAAGTGCTGACCGGTACTGACCCCGATCGCTTGCCGGAGGAGCAGGCGAGAAAAATCACGATCCAGCTCGGTTTCGCGCAATTAATTCTCCATGGGCCTCACGAGCAGCGGTTCCACATCGGGATTGTCGATGTACCGGGTCACGAGAATTTCGTCCGAAACATGATCGCCGGGGTCGGCTCGATCGATCTCGCGCTCTTCGTTGTCGCTGTTGACGATGGTTGGATGACGCAAACGGAAGAGCATCTGCAAATTCTGAATTATCTCGGCGTGGAACGAGCCGTGATCGCGGTTACTAAAAGCGATCTCAGCGGCGTTGAGAAAACGAGCGCGCAAATTCGAGAGCAATTGCGCCATACCGCGTTTGCCGGATCGCCAATCGTCCCCGTATCGGCGCGCGACCAAAAGGGAATCGAAAACTTGAAGCGCGCTCTCGCCTCCGAGTTATCGGGCATGCAACCGCTGTGCGACATCGGCAAACCGCGATTGTTTATCGATCGCGCCTTCACCTTGCGCGGGTTCGGCACCGTCGTAACCGGCACGCTAACCGGAGGCGAACTTCGGCGCGGCCAGAACGTTGTTGTTCAACCGCAAAATTTTGAAGCGCGCATCCGATCGATTCAAAGTCACGGCTGCGAGTTGGACTCTGCGAAACCGGGGATGCGCACGGCCATCAATCTGCCGGACGTTGCAGTCGGAATGGGCGCGCAGTCCATTCAACGCGGCGACGTCATCACGATTGCCGATGTCGCCGCGGTGACTGCAACGCTCAACGTCCTTCTCGAGAAATCTTCCCGGCTGAGTCGAGAGGACCCGGCGGCGCGGCCGCTCAAAAATGGAACGTCAGTTTACATTCACCACGGCACGGCGCGATTTTCAGCCAAGATTACTTTGCTTGAAGACCGCGCGCTCGAACCTGGCAAAGAAGCGATCGCGCAACTGAGACTGGAGTCACCGATCTTTGCCCTCCTTGGCGACCGCTTTGTTCTTCGCGATGCCTCGGAACAGCACACCATTGCCGGCGGACTCGTTCTTGATCCAGATGGCGACCGGGGAAAATTTCGAAGCGCGGCGCAACGAAAATTGCTGAGAGCGCGCGTCCAGGCGCCAGACGATGTCGATGTTTGCGTTCGCTCCGAGATTGCGCGGAGTGGTTCAGTGCGAAGAGAACCCCTGCTTCGCAAATCACGCTTCAGCGACGACGAAATCGCCGAGGCTTTACTGCGTCTGCAACGTCGCAATGAAATTGTCGTTCGCGGAGAGATCGTGGCGGATGCTGAGACTTGGCAGACGTTGCGTAATCGAGCGATTGCTGTCATCGACAATGCGCACAAAAAGAATCCGGAACGCGGTGGTCTCGATTTGAAAGAGCTGCGCGCTGCGCTGCGCGACCAACCGCCTGAGGTGTTTGAAGCGCTCATCTCAGATTTGTGTGCGGATGATGTTGTTCGGAAAGGATCGGCGATCGCGCGACGTTCCCATCGGCCAGCCTTACCTCCTGATCTCCAGCTTGCTGCGACAATAATTCGGGAAGCGCTCTCGAAAAAACCATTTGATCCACTGTCCCGCAAAGAGATTGCATTAAATCCACATGCCGGGCAGGCGCTCCGCTTTTTAGTTGAACAAGGTGAAGTCGTAGAAATGGGTGCCGAAGTCGTGCTCCTGCGTGAAGCCGCTGAGCGCATGCGATCCGGCGTTATCCGATTCATCTCTCAACACGGGCCGGCGACGGTGAGCGAATTGCGCCAGAAGTTGGGCTCTTCGCGCCGGGTCATGGTTCCTTTTCTTGAGCATCTCGATCACGCGGGAGTTACTCAGCGACAGGCGGACCGGCGCAAATTGCGCGATCAAACCGTATAATCGAACATGAATCTGCTAAAGTAACGAGTGCTTAGCGGAGACGGAAAAGTTCAAAAAAGTTCGCGCACAGTTTCGTTGCACCTTGGTGCTTCATTCACGGCGGCCTGGGAGAATGTGCTTTTACCCTGGTTCCAAGATGTCGCGCTCGCGTCGATCCAAAGCAAAGAGCTGGTTGCAGTCGTGACGCCATTCCCAAGCGCCGCAGTTTTTCTGCGTTCAAAGCTGCTCGAACATTCAATTCCATTGCTCGGTGTAAGGTTCATCACGCCACCGCAGCTTCGCGAGCTGCTCCTGCCAGATGACGCGCTGGCGCTGCCGTTGCGGGAGCACCTTCGTTTGCTTCTCGCGATCGCTGCCGAATCGGCGAATTCCCGGGATCCCGATCTTGCCGCGATCGCGAGATCGATCTCGATTGCATCGGACAATCTGCTTCGAGTGTTCGATCGAGTAAGCGCGGCAGGCTGGAACTTTGAGCGCACGGGACCGCCAGCTGCGCGCGAGATCCTAAAACAATTTGAAGATCTCGTTCGCAGATGCGGATTTCAACTGGTCCACCAAGCCGATCGCGCGACGGCCGAAGAGGCCAAAACGGCGTTAGCTCGATTTGACCACCTTTTGCTGATCGGATTCACTGCCGCGCACTGGCCGCTCTGGCCTTTGTTGCAATCAGCCGCCTTTTCGGCAAAACACACGACCGTTGTTCTCGAATATCCACGCGAACAAACCCGCGCGACCGACGAATCGTGGATCGGCACCTGGGAAGAGAATTTCGAGTCAGCCGCTCCGATTGTGGACCGGACAGAGCGCACCCGGCCGTTCGCAGAGCTTATTCGGCCCGCAGATACCACGGTCGCTTTCCAAGCCCGAGAAAAACTCCATTTCCTGGTCGGCCTCAATGCAACCGAGCAAGCGCAGGCCATCGTTGCCATTACCCTCAAATTTCTCGAGGAAAAATCCTGCAATCGTTTAGGCATTCTCTTTCCGCGTGTCGACGCGTTATCGCGGCTCGTCTCACATTTGCTTAGCGGCGCGGGCGTTCCACACGATGATGGGATCGGACATCTCGCTCCCGGCGAATTCGAAGGCCCGGCATGGAACGCGTGGCTCGATCTGCAGGAAAATCATCAACTCGAACCGATGCTTCGATTCTTGGAAGCGAATCCGGAGTTGCTCGACGGGTTGTCGATCCAGGATGTGCGGGACAAACTGCACAGCGCTTATCGAAACGTCCTGATCGATGACGTTAACGTGTTGCGCGAGCATTGCGCGCGGCAGACAGAGCGCGAAAAGCTCGTTCGAATCGCAAAGCTGTTAGGCACAATAACGTTTCTCCCCGCCAAAACCATGCTCAGCGGCTTTCTCGCCGAGACAAAGACGATTTTCGCCAAATTGAAATGGAGCGATCGTTGGACCGAGATCGATCGGTTTGCTCAAGGATGGAGTAAGAAGCTCTCGACGGAATTTTCTCGCACGATCTATCTGCGCTGGCTCAAAGAGATTGTTAATTCGTTTGCGGTCATACGCGCGCCCGAGGGCGGCCATCTTTACAGTCGCGTCCACATGCTCTCCTACGCTGAGGCTGACACACACGAGTGGTCGCACCTCGTTCTCGCCGGACTCAATCAAGGCGAATGGCCGCAGAGCCAAAGCGAGTCTGGGTTTTTGCCAGACACGGAGATTGTCGATCTGAATGCGCGGGCCACGCGCCGCGGCAAACAAGGCGAAGGGCACTCGATCGTGGAGAAGGGCAAAACATTTCTGTTGAGTGCGCAAGATGAGCGACAAATCGCTCTCCGCCAATTCGACGCCGCACTCGAATCGGTCGAACATGGTCTGGCCATTACTGCCAGTTTGCTTCAGGAATCCGCGCCGGAGCGGCTCTGGAACCCGAGCGAACTGTTCAGCCAGATCTATTTTGCCACAGAGCGACGGCCACTTTCGCAGGAAACGATGTCGATGTTGCGGGAGAAAACCTCTGCCTGGCTGAAGGATGAGAACCTCTTCGAATCTGTTTCGATGGAAAATGGCGACGTCGCTCAAACTCGCACGGCATACGACGCCCGGCGACGCGGTGATGTGCCGTTCGGTGAATACGAATTTGCGTTACGTGAGTCACTCGAGCGCGAGATCAGCTTGCGCGCGACTGAATGGGATAAGGTCGTCACAGCTCCGGCGTTGATCTGGTTGAAAACGTATCTTGGCATCGAGAACCAGGAGCCGGATTTGAATCAATGGAACGCGGCAATCGGAACTTGGGTGCACGATTGGCTCGCGCAAATCGCTGCTACGACGGAAGGAAATGTTTTTGTCGATTTTCCACCGAGCGATGAAATGCACGAACGGATCGCACAAGCTGCGCGGCGATTCCGGAAAACGATCGCCGATCTTTGCGCGGCCTGCGGCCGAACCCTTCCCGATTGGTGGACGTCGGGTTGGGCCAACGCGTTCGCGCTGACCGACTGTCTCGGGAGCAAATTGGCGGAAGTAGAAGGCTGGCCGCAAATGGCCGCGGAATGGAATTTGAAATCGCCACAGCTCGTTTCGCTGCATGACGGAAGCAAACTTCGCGTCCACGGCCGAATCGATCTCATCCTTGCGCAGACGCGGCCGAAGGATTCGCAATTCGCCAGCGCCAATGTTTGGATCATCGATTACAAGACCGGAAACAAAAAGGCCCTGACTGCGTCGGAGAGAACACCTGAGCTGCGTTTGGCGAGCGTGAGAAAGAAGCTCGTCCGTGGTGATGCCATTCAGCTTGGCCTTTACGGTTTCGCCGCGCGCGACCTCGGTGCAGCCGAGATCAAGCTGAGCATTCTTTCGTTACGCACTGAGCTCGACCGACCGCAGCTGGCCATCGCCGATCTAGCTGAGCATTCCGATTTTTGGAGCGAGCTTTACCGAATACAGGAAACCGGGGTCTTCGGTTTACGCGGATTGATCCGAAGCGACTTTGGTTTTAGCCCGGATTACCCTCTGGCGACGCTGCCGATCGATAAGGAGTTTCTGGACGAAAAATGGGTGCTGACCCATCCGGCTTTCGCCGACGACGAGGAAGACTGGTCATGAACAAGCCGATCGATCAGCCGGACCGCGAACGCTTCGTTTCCGAGTTGGACCGGAATTTTTCCGTCGTCGCAGCCGCGGGCTCTGGTAAAACGCAGGCGATTACCGATCGCATTGTCCAGATCGCAAAAAGCGAAAATGCGCGCGACTGGCTGCCTCAGCTCGTGGTCGTCGCGTTCACTAATCGCGCAGCGGACGAGATGCAGCAGCGCGCACGCGCCGAGGTGTTGCAAGCAGGCGTTTCTCTCGAGCTGCTGGCGGCATTCAATCGCACCTTTTTCGGTACGATCCACAGCTTCTGTGTGCGCTTGCTCGAAACTTACGGCCATTACTTGGGTTTGCCGCCAACGTTCGAGGTCATCACGGACAACGACGAAATCTGGAATGAGTTTGTCCAGCGACGAACAACGATCGGCCGCTCGCTCTCCGATGAAAATCGGCGCGCGCTGCTTCGGCATGTCCAAGTTCGCTCGTTAATGGAGCTCGGTCGGCGTGCTGATCTGAACGTTATCGACCCGCCAACCGGAAAATGTCCCGACACAGACTTCAACGCTATTCACAGGTATGTCGCCAGGGGAGCAACGCTGCAAACTGTGCCTCCATATCAGAAGGAGTTAAAACGCGTGGAGCAAATCTGGCGGGGCAGTGAAGATTTTGTTCGCTGGCCAATTTGTTCGTCGAAGGCGAAGGATTTCGTGCGAATCAAACGCGAGGCATTCGCGACACTGCGCCGGTGGCTCGACCAGGCGGCGCTTTGCGTGGCAGCAGAGGTGCAGCGCGATTATCGCGCGTTTCGAATTGAGCGCGGCCTCCTGACTTACGACGATCAAATCGCGCTGGCACTCGAGTTAACGAAGCATCCAAAGATCGGGCGTGAAATCCGGGAAAAGTCTTTTCGCGTCATGCTGGATGAAGCGCAGGACACCGATCCGCGACAGTTTTCTTTGCTGCTTGAATTGGCACGCCCGCCGGAGGCGGCTGGCGAATGGCTCGAAACCAGGCGCGATCACCCTCGCCCGGGCCGTTTCTGCATGGTCGGCGATTTTCAACAATCGATCTATCGTGACCGCGCCGATCTCGCCCGCTACCGGCGCATTCACGACACGCTGGTCGAAACCGGCGCGGCCGAGGCGCTCAAGTTTTCGGTCACGTTCCGGCTGGACACAGCCCAACTCGGTTTTGTGAACGAGACGTTTCGGGAAATTCTGAACGACCGCGATCATCAGGTTGCCTTCGTTGAGCTCAATCCGCGTCCGGAGATTCTGTCCGGACAAGTTGTGCGCCTGAATTTGCAACCCGGCAATCTTTTGCCCGACTCACGGGGAAAAATTTCGGACGCGCGCAAAGCCGCCGAAGAGGCGCGCCAGCTCGGCCAATGGCTCTATCGGACGAGTCTGGAGAAACTTCGCGCAGAAACGTGGCGCGATGTTGCCGTTCTTTGTCCGCGGAAAGAATGGCTTCAGACATTGCGCCGGGGCCTGCGAGCGGCTGGACTCAACGTCCAAATCCAATCGGAAAAGGAATTGAAAGGCGATAGCCCGGCGTATGCGTGGTTGACCGCACTCTTAATTATAATGGCGCAGCCGCGGTGCGGCTACGAGATTGCCGGCCTTCTGCGCGAGCTTTTTGGAATCTCCGATCATGACCTTGCGCTTTTTTCGGAGGGTTACGGCGACCGCTTTCAAATCGAGACGTTGACGAGCGGCAGCGATATCGTTTCCAAGAAATTGAGCCTGCTCGCGCAAATACGATTGTCGATTTTGCCGTTGCCGCTGTTTGACGCGATCAACGAAATCGTCAGGCAAACACAATTTCGAGAACGTCTGAACGCGTTGCCGCGCGAGGACTTTGAGAATTTGGACGGCGAACTCGACGTGCTCCTGGCGCTGGCCGGCTCATCCGAAGCCGAAGCGATGACCTTGACCGAATTTTCCGAGTTGCTCCGAACGCATTTCGCCGATGCGCGCGAGATCCGTCCGTCCCGTCCTGATGCGATCCAGTTGATCACATCGCAAAAAGCGAAAGGCTCGGAATGGCAGGCAGTGATCGTTCCTTTTTTGACGAGAAAGGTGCATTCGGCCTCGCCACGTTATCCGCGCCTTATCAAAAACCGGGAGACGGGCGAAACGACTGTTCTTCTCGATTTCTCCGATGTGACTGATGAGATCGACGAGGAACTTAAACGCGAAGAGCGCCAGGAGATGGAACGGTTGCTTTACGTGTCGTTGACCCGCGCGCGACACACTCTCGTGCTCGCCTTCGACAATGAATTGTTCGCCAAGGCCAGCGGTGAGATTCATAAGGACTCGCAGACGCGATGGCTGAAAGCCGGCAAAGGCGAGCTAAACGAAATTGCCTTTGCCAGTGTCGCAACGGAACCGGGCGGGTGCTCCGACACCGCTCAGCACCACGAAGCGAAATCGAAGGCGAAATTGGATCGGATTGACAGAGGATTGCCCGTCACAAAGATCGACAAGTCGGCCGCAATTGGGAACGCGTCGGTGTTTGTGCGCAAACTCAATCCGAGCGGGTTGCCGGTTGAGGAAATTGCAGCTGTGGAAGAACGATGGAAACCGAACGACTTGCTGCGATTGCCGCGTCCCGCGAGTCCGGCGCTGCGTTACGGTCTTTGGTGGCACGACTTTGTTCAGCGACTGAAATGGGACAATGGCGACGGCGGTTGGAACGAGGAATTTGCGGAGCGTCGAAAGCTGTCGCCCGATCCGGCGCGATCTTTACGGGAATGGAAACTTCTTTTGAATCATCTTTCCGGTACGGATGATTTCCGTAAATTTGCTGGTGATGAATTAACCACGCACTCGGAGTTGCCGTTTCTCTGGCGCTTGGATCAGGGCCGTTGTTTGGAGGGCGTTGTCGATCTTGCCTTATTTAATTCAGCGGCGCGGAAGTGTCTGATTTTGGATTGGAAAACGGACCGCGTCCCGCCCGATAGCACCGAGACGCTGCACGCCCGTTATCGGCCACAGCTCGCCGCTTATTGGAAAGCCGTACGCGAGATGACCCAGATGGGGGTCGAAGCCGCTATTTACTCAACGTCCACTGGTGCATTCTCGCTCTATAAAGAAGAAGAGCTGGCGCAAGAATGGACACGCTTGAAAGCGCTGCCGCCTGAGCAGCTTTTTTCAGAGATGGCGGGCGACCAAGCCGAAACGCCAGTGCAGTTGGAGTTCTTCGAGCTCAACAATCGCGCTCGCCGCGGATGAATTGCTCGACGCAGCGATGCGCCTCGTCGTCCGTCATCTGGACGGGAGGATGCTTTGAGAAATACGCGGAAGGGGAATGCAGGACGCCGCCAATGCCGCGATCGAGCGCGAGTTTGCAGCAGCGAATCGCATCGATGGCGATGCCGGCGGAGTTCGGTGAATCTTCGACGGACAATTTGAGATCGAGCTCCATCGGGACGCCGCCGAAGAGTCGGCCCTCCACACGAATGAAGGCAATCTTGTTGTCGAGTTGCCACGGCACGTAATCGCTCGGGCCGATGTGAATGTTTTCGTCCGCCAGCCGTTCGCCCATGACCGATTGCACGGCTTCGGTCTTGGATGTTTTTTTGGATGTGAGCCGAGTGCGACTGAGCATGTTGAGAAAATCGGTGTTTCCGCCGGTATTCAATTGATAGGTGCGCTCGACTTTCACGCCGCGCTTGCGGAAAAGATCGACAATCATTCGATGCAAAACCGTGGCGCCCATTTGTGCTTTGATATCGTCGCCGATGACCGGGAGGTTTTTCTCGGCGAATCTTTTTGCCCAAACCGGATCGCTCGCGATGAAAACCGGAATGTTATTGACGAACGCGAGGCCGGCCTCCAGGGCGCAACCGGCATAGAAACGGGTCGCTTCCTCGGAACCGACCGGGAGATAATTCACCATGATTTCGGCAGAGGAATTTTTCAGCTCGGACACGATTTGTTCGCGAGTAGATTCTTTTTCCAGTGGCAGGAATGTGCGGAGCGGATCCTGTTCGGACATGTGGGGCGCATAGCTGTCGAACACGCAACCCATCTTCACGATTGCCCCGGTGAGGTTGATCTTTTCGCAAAAAACTTTCGTGCAATTCGGTGGCGAGAATATCGCCTTGCTCACATCGAGCCCGACTTTGCGACGGTCAATATCGAACGCGGCCACGACTTCGATATCGCTCGGCCGATAAGAGGCGATTTGCCGGTGCATCAGTCCGACGCCGGAACCGTTGGCAGAGGAGCCGTGATAAAAATTTATTCCCTGGACGAGCGAACTGGCGCAATTTCCCACTCCGATGATGGCGATTCTTATTTTTCTCATTTAAAAAAACGCAACCTTAGCCGCAGCAGGGCAGTTCGGGCAAGATACAAGTTATTATGTCGATTTTAAAACAAGCCGCGCTTCTTCCCACCTCGGGATAAATGTCCGCGGCTCGAACGATTAGCCCATTCACGATGGAGGCGCAAGCACTTAAGAGAGAGCAATTCTTATTGAAAAAGAAGCCTCGGCCGAGGAAATAGACGGGATGCGTTTGGAGCTTCGGGCCATCGCCTGCCTCATTATCTTTGCTCTGCCAGCTCTGTTGCAGGCGGCGGCCCCCATTTATAGCAGTGAAGAAGCGGTCGCGCTAGCTCAAGCTCAGAATCCCGAAATTGCCATCGCCCGCAAGCAAGTGCAGGCCGCGCGCGGTGGCCTGATTGAAGCGCGCTCCGGCTTTCTTCCCTCGGTGATGTCGACGGGTCTGATCGATAAACGAGAGCACCAGTCGGACACACGCCTTCGAGATGAAGATTACAACGCCTCGCTGCGGGTGGTACAGAACCTTTACACTGGCGGCGCCGTCACCAGCCAGGTCGCGATCGCCCGCTTGAACATCGACAAGCAGGAATACGAGTTCCAGGAAATCGCCAATCGGGTGGCAATGGATGTGCGGATCGCGTTTTACGAGCTCCTCTTGAATCGCGCGAAGATTCACGTGCGGGAAAATTCGGTGCGCGTTCTGGAGGAGGAACTCAAGACGCAACAGGAGAGGCTGAGCGCCGGCCTCGTCGGCACATTGAACGTTCAGCGCGCTGAAGTTGCGCTGGCCAACGAGCGACCGGAGTTGATCAACGCGCAGACGCAACTGAAGAATTCCTACCTGCGACTAGGAGAACTTCTCGGGATCAATTTCGCGCCCGATTCCGAGCAAGCGCCCTTTGAAATTTCGGGACAATTGCAATATCACCCGCGCCATCCCGATTTGAACGAATGCCTAGCCCGAGCGGATACGAGCCGCCCAGAAATCAAAGCGCGGCAAAAAGACATCGAGATCGAAGATCGACAATACACTCTGGACCGAAGCGAACTGCGTCCGCACGTGGAATTTTTCTCTGCCTACGAAGTTTACAACGAGCGGGACCCGGAAGTGGGTCACGAGTTTAATCATGGTTATTTGGTGGGGATAAACGCGACCTGGCACGTGTTCGATGGGTTTGCCACGAAGGGACGGCTTCAGGCCACGCGGGCCCGGCGCGAAGCAGCTGTTCAGACGCTTGAGGCGGCGCGGCGCGCCGTTGCTTCAGAAGTCCGCAGCGCGTTTTTCGATCTTGAACAGGCTGAACGCGTTCTCGCAGCTGAAACCAAAAATCTCCAGACCGCCGATGAAACTCTCGAGATTGCCAAATCCAATCTCGCGGCCGGATTAGGAACACAACTCGACATTCTGCAAGCAGCATCCGATGTGACACGGACACGCACCACCCGATTAAGCGCAATCTATTTACATAACGTGGCGCTTGCGCGGCTGGTTCGCGCTTGCGCCTGCCGTCCGGAAGCACTCGATTTCGAGCCGAGCATCAAGAACGGACCCGGCCGCGATCGCGATGCAGCGCAGCTTCTTGATGTGGCTCGGCCGCCGGCAAAGTTAAGCGAGCAATGAAATCAATCCGATTTGCCATCGCGCTCACGGGCGGTTCTTTCTTGTCGATCTTGTCTGGCGCCCGGGGAGTAACGCTGGACAGTCTTCTTCAAATCACGCTGGAAAAGAATCCCGCCATCCAACAAGCGAAAAAGCATCTCGAAGAAGCGGCCGGGCAGCGACTCGTCCTTCGTTCCATCATGTGGCCCGATGCAAAAGTAGGCGTGCCCGCAGGTGTGCAAGGCGGACATCGCGCGGGCGAAAGTGGAACAAAAGGGTTCGGCTTCGCGCGCGGGTCCTTCACTCAGGCTTTGTTCGACGCCGCCATCCCTCCGTCGCGCCGGCGCGGAGATGTCGATGTTTTGATCGCGCAGCAGCAACTAAACGTGGCCGTAGCGGAACAGCTTCACGCGGCCCGGCTGGCTTTTTATACCGCGCTCTACAATCGCGCTCTGCAATCGATCCGCCAAGACCAGCGACAACGGTTGGAAGAAAACGTCGTTAGTCAGAAAGATCGTTACGAGGCCGGGTTGACTGATCGCAGCGCCTTCACGGGCGCGACTGTGCAAGCTCGCGAGCTTGATTCACAAATCGAGAGCGCGCATCGCGCTTACGCGGAAGCGCGGCTGAAATTGGCCGAGGCGATGGGCAGCGACCTCGGGCCGGGGACGACGCTGCCCGATGCGGAAGGAGAGCTGCAATTCGCGCCGATGATTGTCGATCTTGATTCCGAAACGACCGCGGCGGTGGAGCGACGAGTTGATCTCAAGCTCGCCCGCCTTCTCGTTCGCGCTGCCAACGAAGATCAGCGCATTATCGAAGCAGGTTATTATCCGGCGGTCGATGCCAAGGTTTCAGGAGAGTATATTCCGATCTCGGGAATTCATCGCGAAGGTACCTCACGCCGGACGGACGACATTTCTTCGCAAATCCGGGCTGGTGCCGTTTATACATGGCGCGTCATTGACAACGGCAAAGTGGCGGGCGCGGCGATGCGGCAGCGGGCAACGCGCGAGATGAACGAACTTACTTGTCGGAAGTTGGAAGCGAATGTCGGCCGCGAACTCTTGCGCATCCACCACGATCTGGAGGCGACCGAGACGCGGCGAAACTCGCTCGCGACGGCTTCCGCGGCCGCGGAGCAGAGTGCGCTCGTCGTGGCGCAAAATCTGGCGGGAGGTCTCGCCTCACAACTCGAATACCGGCTGACGCAAAACGGCTTTCTGGAAACCAAAAGCGGATTGCTCGACGCCACTTATCAGCACAATCTCGCCGCCGCTGAATGGGACCGCGCCGCTGGGCGCTATTTTCAATTTTCCAACGACACCTCGCCAAACGTGCATTAGTTCCAGCAGTTGAAGTTGCCGGAATCAAAGAGAGTTTTGTGGGGCGGTGGGGCGCTGGTCGCGCTTCTTCTGGCGGTGGCCTATTACTTTGCGATGCCGGTAGCAGAGGTCGCTGCGGTCCGTCGTGGCACCGCCATCGCCGCGGTTTATGGGACAGTGCGAATCGAGCCCGCATTTGTCGTGCACGTTCGGGCGCAAAACTCGGGATTCATTGCGTTGGCAGATCCGTTCGCCGCCGGGCGTGGGGCAATCGGAAAGAGCGTGGAGAAAGGCCAATTGCTGGCCACCATCGCTGACGAAACAACGGCCCGGCAATTGAAGCAGGCGCATGCCGATCTGCAGGCGGCAACAGAACGCGCCAAACTCCCGCTCCCTTCTTCGGAATTACTCAAGGCAGCGGAAGACAACCTCCAGCGGCTTGAGAAAGTGGCGGCGTCAGGGAACGTGCCGGCCGTCGAATATACGAAGGCGAAGAGCGAAGCGAATCGATTGCGCAGCACCGTGGAAACCGAGCGGATCGAGCGCGACCAGAATCTCGAGACGCTCGATGCCACCTGCAAGAAACTCGAAGCGCAGATGAAGAACTCCGAGATTCGCTCACCGATCGACGGGCTTCTCACCAGCATCCAGACCATCGATGGCGAACTGGTCGCGGACGGCAACGAACTTTTCACCGTATCCTCGCGCAAGAATTACGTCCGCGGCGAAGTGAACGAAGAGGACGTGGGCGAAGTGAAGCCGGGAATGAAGGCGACGTTGCAGTTATATGCTTATCGAACCAGGGCCTTCACCGCGCAAGTCACCTCCATCCAGCCTGCGGCCGACCCAACCACCCAGCGCTACACGATTGTGCTCGAGCTGGAGAATGCGCCCGACAATTTGATGGCCGGCATGACCGGCGAAATGAACATCATCACCGGCACGCACGAAAATGTCTTGCTCGTGCCGGCACGCGCTCTCCTGGTCGATCAAGCATTGATCGTAAAACGCGGCAGCGTGCGTTCTCGCACCGTTCAGGTCGGATATCGGACGCTCGACTTCGCGGAGGCGATGAGTGGCCTATCACTGGGCGATCATGTGGTCGTTTCAGATCAGGATCGGTTGCACCCGGGAGAGCCGGTCCGGCAGCGAATGATCGATCTGCCGCGCGGAGCAAAGAAACCGTGACGCCCCCACTTTACATTGCCTTGCGCTTCTTGAGCCATCGCAAACGCGCGTTGCTGCTGAGCCTAAGCGGCGTCGTCTTCGGGGTCGGGATTTTCATTTGCACTCAGGCCCAAACGCAGGGCTTCGCGCGTTATTTCATCGACTCGACCATCGGCAGCAACGGCGCGCTCGTCATCCGGTCCCGTTTCCGCCCGCGCTACGAAAGCCTCATGGTGGCTGCCAAAAATTCAAACGCCAACGCGGTCCACCGCCTTTACTTCGAGGGCATCACCGATGCGAATGAAGTCATGCGGGTGAGCCGGCGCTTCTCCAACGTCGTTTCCTGTTCACCGGTCCTGCGCGGCCAGCTCAGCGGGCGCGCGGGATTTGAAAATGCGACGGTCGATCTTTTTGGAATCGATCCCGTTCTTCACTCGCAAACGACCGACCTTCTCCACCAATTAATTGCGGGCAGCTTCGATGATTTTCGAAACAACACCAGCTCGGTCATCGTCGGTTCCCGGCTGGCGGAGGAACTCGGTCTCGATATAGGCGACACGGTGCAATTGCTTTCGCCAGGCGGTGAGTACTGGCGTTTCACCGTCGCGGCCATCGCGCGCGCCGGCGTCGGCTCGATTGATTCGACTCGTGTTTACTCGCACGCCAGGGTCGCACAGACCCTACTGCAAAAACCATTTGGCGCGTCGATGATCATTTACAAGCTGCGTGACCCTGATCGCGCGCCTGCTCTGGCCAATCATTTCGAAAACCTGTTTCAGCACGTCTCCACTAGCTGGCAGGAACGCGAGGAATCCACGTTGCAGCTCTTTTTGACGCTACGCGTATCGGCCGCCGTCACTGTCTCGCTCATCATCCTGCTGGCCGGTTTCGGTATTTTTAACGTGCTTACGATGTCGGTGCTCGCCAAGATCAAAGAGATCGCAATTTTGCGTTCGATGGGTTACCGGCGGATCGACATCAGCGCCATCTTCTTATGGCAGGGCGCGCTCATCGCTGCGGCCGGATCGGTGCTCGGCTGTTTGCTCGGCGCTTTAATGACCTGGGGAGTGGGACATATTCCCATTCGGATTCGCGGTCTGCTCTATGCCAATCACTTTTTGGTGACGTGGGATTGGCGACATTATTTGTTGGCGACGCTGCTCGCCATCCTCGCCGTGTTCATCGCCAGTTATGTCCCGGCCCGGCGCGCCGCCGAGCTTCCCCCGGTTGTTACAATTCGGGGTTCCAGATGAGATCGGAAATCTGTCTCAGTTGCCAGGCGATTGAGCGTTATTTGGGCGAAGAGGAATCGCGCGTCCACGCATTGCGCGGCGTCTCACTCGACCTCGAGCCCGGCAGCATCCACGCCGTCGTCGGCCCGTCTGGCTGCGGGAAAAGCACGCTGCTTTATATTCTTGGATTGCTCGACTGCCCTGATGGAGGATCGGTGTCGATCCAATCGGAACTGATGTCGAATTTGAGTGACGACGAGCTTGCGCGCCGGCGCAACGAACTAATCGGATTCATCTTTCAATTCCATTTCTTGATGGAGGACTTTAGCGCACAGGAAAATGTGATGATACCGATGCGGAGGTTGGGCCGTTGGTCGGAACAAGAAATGATGGAGCGCGCCAGCGCGCTGCTCGAAGCGGTGGACCTCGCCGATAAAGTGCGGCGTCCCAGTCGGCATCTCTCCGGTGGCGAACAACAACGCGTAGCCATCGCGCGCGCCCT
>Ga0184605_10000051_pt1 | contig 31773 bp, 23 predicted proteins | sample PLM0_30_coex_FD_132995 | JGI IMG/M metagenome (GOLD analysis project Ga0184605, IMG submission 132995) | Groundwater sediment microbial communities from an aquifer in East River, Colorado, USA - PLM0_30_coex | ecosystem: Environmental > Terrestrial > Soil > Riparian zone | place: USA: East... | reverse complement strand
TCCTTCAGCATCTGCGTGTTGGTCGGAAACTTTTTCACGAACATCAACAGACGCTGAATCGCTTCCTCGGGCTTGTGACCGGCGAGACCGCGACGGATCAAATTGATTTTCTCCAGTTCCCACGGTTGCAGCAGCAATTCTTCGCGCCGCGTACCGGAAAGGAAAATGTCGATGGCCGGATAAACACGCTGGTCGCTGATCTTGCGGTCGAGCACCATTTCCATGTTTCCGGTGCCTTTGAATTCCTGAAAGATCAATTCATCCATCCGGCTGCCGGTTTCGATGAGCGCGGTGGCCACAATCGTGAGCGAGCCGGCTTCCTCCGTGTTGCGTGCCGCCGCAAAAATCTTGCGTGGAATTTCCATGGCGCGCGCATCGATACCACCGCTCATGGTGCGACCGCCGCCAGCCATCGCGTTGTTAAATGCACGGGCCGTACGCGTGATCGAATCAAGCAGGATAAATACATGCTTTCCTGCTTCGACCAGCCGTTTCGCCCGCTCGATGGCGAGTTGCGCGATGCGCGTGTGACTCTTGATATCGCTGTCATTCGAGCTCGCGATCAGTTCCGCCTTCGGATGCGAACGCCGGAAATCAGTGACCTCTTCCGGACGTTCATCGACCAGGAGAATAATCACATGCATGTCTTTGTGATTTTTTGTGACGGCGTCGGCGATGTGATGAAGCAGCGTCGTTTTGCCCGTGCGCGGCGGCGCGACGATCAACCCGCGCTGGCCCATGCCGAGCGGCGTCATCAAATCCATGATGCGCGTCGTATAACGATCCGGCACGGTCTCGAGCTTGATCCGTTTGTTGGGGTTGATGGTCGTAAGCTCTTCGAACGGTCGCAGGCCCTGATATTTGGGTGGATCTTCCCCGTTGATCGTGAGCAGCTTGATCAACTGCGGACCGCGATTGCCGCGTCGGGTTTCACCATAAATCCACATGCCGTCGCGCAAGCTAAAACGGCGCACGATTTCGGGCGTGACGAAAATGTCCAGCGGCGTCTGCACAAAATTGCGTTTCGGATCTCGCAGAAAACCAAAACCTTTGCCGGAAATCTCGATGATGCCTTCACCGAATTCCGGCTCGCGCTGAGTTTGTTCGCCGTTTTCCACTGCGCCCTCGTTTCCCTCCGGGGATTGTCGATCCAACGTTTCAACGCTCGCGGTCCCGGTCGGCGGATCGACAGCGCCGGGCGAATTATTTTGAGACTCATTATAGTTCTCGTTTCCGAACCGATCGCCCCGATCGCGATAACGTCTTCGTGGATAATGGCGGCGCGGACGGCGCTGGCGTTGTTCTGGTGCAGCCGCTTCAGTTTCCAGCGGTCGAGGCTGGTTCTCGTTTTCTTGGTTCATAAATAGAATGGATTTCTTCGCTCGCCGTGGCGAGCGCACACCGCCAGTTTCCTGCGGCAATAATTTTCAGGCCGGCAACCTGGCCAGCAATTCGTCGGGAATGTCTAGATTTGAATAGACGTTTTGCACGTCGTCGTCTTCTTCGAGGCTGTCGCACAAACGCAAGACTTGTAGTGCGACGTTCTCGTCGTCGACCGGAACAGTCGTATCGGGAATGAACGTAAACTTTTGCCCATCGGTGGTTACGCCCGCATTTTTGAGCGCTTCAGCTACGGCGTAGAGCTGATCGTGGGAAGTGGTAATAACATACTCGTCCTCGTCGGTTGTCAACTCCTCCGCTCCGGCCTCCAGCGCCAGTTCAAGAATGCGATCCTCATTGAGGCCCGCGCGCGGAACGGTGATTTGGCCCTTCTTGTGAAACATGTATGAAACACTTCCGGTGGAGGCGAGGTTGCCATGATTCTTACTGAAGATGCTCCGAATCTCGGCGGCGGTGCGGTTCTTATTGTCGGTCGCGACTTCGACAATGACCGCCACCCCGCCCGGAGCATAGCCTTCGTAAACGATCTCATCGAAGTGCTGCGCCTCGTTGCCCTCACCGGTGCCACGCTTGATCGCGCGCTCGACGTTATCGTTCGGCATGCTCTGCGCACGCGCCGCCTGGATGGCGCTGCGCAGGCGCAGATTGCCATTGGGATCGCCCCCGCCGGTTTTCGCGGCGATGGTGATTTCCTTCGACAATTTGCTGAAGATCTTGCCGCGTTTCGCGTCGATCGCGCCTTTGAAACGCTTGACCTTCGACCACTTGCTATGTCCGGACATGAATGCGCGGAGTTATATTCTTAGACCTGAAAATTGACTGACTAAAAGCTGCAGATTCGGGACAGCGCGCCTCGCGAGAAAGTGGCTGGCGAGGAATGAAACTACCGGCTCATATTCAATCGCAGCGCAAGCGGTTTGTCAACCAAACTAAGCGGCCGACATGGCGGCGCGCTTTCGCGTGGTCGCGTCGAGGATCCGCTTACGCAAACGCAACGATTTCGGCGTCGCTTCCACGTACTCATCGATGTCGACGTACTCAATCGCGCGCTCGAGACTCATCCGCAGCGGGGCTTCCAGCTGAATGCCCTTGCCTTCACCTTGCGATCTTATGTTCGTGAGATGCTTTGCTTTGCACGGATTGACCGGCATATCTTCCGGGCGCGCGTTTTCGCCCACGATCATCCCGGCGTAAACGTCTTCCTGCGGCCCGATGAAGAGGCGTCCGCGTTCCTGGATGTTGTTGAGCGCGTAGGCGGTGCTAAGCCCTGCTTCCATCGACACCATCACGCCGCGGTTGCGGCCTTCGATCTCGCCCTTGAACGGCGCGTATTCGCGAAACAGATGACTCATCAATCCCTCGCCCCGTGTGAGATTCACGAGATCCGTTTCGAATCCAATCAAGCCGCGCGTTGGAATGATTGCCTCGATCGAGACACGCTTCGGGTGATGATCGAGGCTGACAATATCGCCTTTGCGATTGGCAATTGATTGCAGAACGTCGCCCAGGTTCTCCTTCGGTACATCGACATATAGATTTTCGAGCGGCTCCAGCAGGTGGCCGTTCTCGTCGTGCTGAAAAATCACTTCCGGCCGCGAGACCATCACTTCGTATCCTTCGCGCCGCATTTGCTCGACAAGAATCGCGATCTGCATTTCGCCGCGCGCGTCGATCTTGAAGGCGCCCGCGGTTTCCGTATCGGCCACTTGCAACGAAACATTGCCGCGCGTTTCTCTGATCAGGCGCTCGCGGAGATGCCGGGCAGTGACAAACTTTCCTTCGCGCCCTGCGAACGGCGAATCGTTCACCAGAATACGCATGCGAATCGTCGGCGGATCGATATCGACGAATTGCAATGATGCGCGCTCCTCCCGGTCGGTAAGGGTTTCGCCGATGTAAATTTCCTCGAATCCGGCGAGACGGATAATCTCGCCGGCGCTGGCATGGTTTACTTCCACTTGCTCAAGGCCTGCGTAGGTGAAGAGCGCCGTAACCGTGGCGCGCTCGCGCCGCTGATCGCGATGAATGCACACGATGGAATCGCCCACGCTCACCCGCCCACTCACGATTCGTCCGAGGGCGATTCTTCCGAGATAATCGCTGTAATCCAGGTTCGACACGAGCATTTGGAAAAACGGGTCGGGCGAAGTCTTCGGCGGCGGCACGTGCTGAACGATGGCCCGAAAGAGGGGCGTCATGTCCTCGCTGTTTTCATGCAGCTCGCGCAGAGCGAAACCATCTTTCGCACTGGCGTAAATGATTGGGAAATCGAGCTGCTCGTCGCTCGCTTTCAGTTCGACGAAGAGATCGAAGACCATATCGACGACCTGGTGCGGCCGCGCATTTTCCCGGTCGATCTTGTTGATGACAACGATCGGTTTCACTTTGTTCTCCAGCGCCTTGCGCAAAACAAAACGCGTCTGCGCCTGCGGCCCATCGTGCGCATCGACAACTAGCAGCACACCGTCCACCATTTTCATGATCCGCTCGACTTCGCCGCCGAAATCCGCGTGACCCGGTGTGTCAACGAGGTTGATCCGATAACCGTTCCACTGAAACGCCGCGTTCTTGGCGCGAATGGTGATTCCTTTCTCACGCTCGAGGTCCATCGAGTCCATGACGCGTTCTTCGATCTTCTGATTGGATCGAAAGGTGCCTGATTGCCGGAGCAACTGATCGACAAGTGTCGTCTTGCCGTGATCGACGTGCGCAATGATGGCGATGTTGCGGATTTTATCCATGCGATCTCCTCGAGAGTGAGGAGCGGCGAATATTATGGGAGACACACAGCGAGTCAAACGCCGGCCGTGCGATTCGCAATCCTCTTGAATGCTTCGCCGGCGCGTGTTCCGGCTCGAGTGCAAGCAAATTTTCCACGCCACGTCTTATCGACGAAACCTTTTGGACGTGCCAAGCAGGGCTGGCTTGGCGCGCCGCCAATTCTGGCGCGGCCAAGCGGCGACATTCTGCGGACGACACGAGCAGCCGTCCGCAGCCATGCCGCTGAAATTGGGTCAGTTTTCTAACGACGAACGTAATGCCCGTGAATCCAGAAGCGGTGATGATGCCGCCAAGCCCAGTGTCCTGGTGCCCAATACGACCGATAGCCATGATCCCAATACCACGGCCCGTGAGAGTAGTAAGGGCGGTCGCCGATTTCAATAAAGACGCCCGCGGCCTTCGTCGTCGTCGGCGTGAATGCGCCCGCACAAAAGAGAGCGCCCAACATGATTAAAAGATATCGTTTCATCGTTTTACCTTGATTCGAAAATGGACGTGCGTTGGGCCGGGAATATTCAAACTTTACCGGCGCGATTAAGCCGGCGCCTCCGTCCGCTGCTCGCTCGGCTCGACCCATTTGCCGTGCTCGCGAATTAAGTCCTGCAACCGACCGACCGCTTCCGCTTCGGGAATGTTGAACTTCACCGGCGTCTTGCCCACGTAGAGATTCACTTTCCCCGGCGCGCCACCTACATAACCAAAATCCGCGTCCGCCATTTCTCCGGGGCCATTCACGATGCAGCCCATGATCGCGATCTTCACGCCTTTGAGATGCAAGGTCGCCGCTTTGATTTTCGCCGTCGTCGTTTGCAAATTGAAAAGCGTTCGTCCACACGATGGACACGCCACGTAATCGGTCTTGAAAATCCGCGACCCGGCAGCTTGCAACAGGTTATAAGAGAGCCGCAGCGCTTGTCCGGGCGCTTCCTCGCCCTGCACCAGAATCGCATCCCCGATTCCATCGCAAAGCAGCGAACCGATGTTTGTCGATGCAATAAGGAGAGTGTGAAGGAATGTCGAATGTCGAATGTCGAAGGTCGAAGGAATGACGAAATCCGAATGACGAACAGAAGAGCTCGATTGCTCCTTCGTCAGTTGAGCATTCGTGCTTCTTTCGTCATTCGTCATTCGTCCTTCGTCATTTTCCGCGCTCACACGACTCAGCGTGTCCTTCAACAGAACCGGATGCCGCGGCTGCAGTTTCGCCGCCAGCAAACGAAACGCTGCGATCACGGAAAGATCGAGATCATCCTTCACCGTCACGAATCGCGGCGCGTCGGTCGCATTTAGTCGCGCAATCGCGCTTTCCTCGCGAGGATCGATCTCGTCTATTTGTGCATTTTCGTAAATGATCTCCGGTTTGTAATCGCCCATCTTGTCGATCTTGTGCGCGATCTTGTCGAAATTTGCCTGCCTAACGACCACCCGAATCAATTCTTCGCCGCCAACTCGCACGCCATTACGCGCAATCGTTTCCGTGGCGCGTCTTTGGTATGAGAATGGATCAAACGAAATATTGTAGCGCAAGCCTCTGGCTTGCGATTCTTCGTCAGATGCAAGCCGGAGGCTTGCGCCACTTTCAATCAGCGCTTTCGCCACCGGGATTTCGTGAATGCTGTCTTCGGTCAACGAAACACGGATCGTGTCGCCAATTCCATCCGCCAGCAGCGAGCCGATTCCAATCGCGCTCTTGATTCGCGCGTCTTCGCCTTCGCCGGCTTCCGTCACGCCGAGATGAATCGGATAATTCCAATCTGGCCCTTCCTCGTTCAATCGCGCAACGAGCAACCGATACGCCGCGATCATCACTTTCGGGTTGCTCGATTTCATCGAGAAGACGAACGCGTGATAATCGAGATCGCGGGCGATCCGCGCGAATTCGAGCGCGCTCTCCACCATGCCCAGCGGCGTGTCACCGTAACGATTCAGAATTCGATCGGACAGCGAGCCGTGATTCGTCCCGATGCGCATGGCGATGCCGCGCTGTTTGCAAAGATCGACAAGTGGCGTGAAACGCTCGCGAATGCGAGATAGTTCCGCGGCGTATTGCTCGTCCGTGTACTCACGGATTATGAACTTCTTTGAATCGGCGTAATTGCCGGGATTGATCCGAACCTTGTCCACCCATTTCGCCGCTTCCATCGCCGCTTCCGGTTTGAAATGGATGTCCGCGACGATCGGCACATCGCAGCCCCGCTCGCGCAAACCTTTCACGATATGCTCGAGATTACGCGCGTCTTTCACCGCCGGCGCGGTGATGCGCACGATCTCGCAACCCACAACCGCCAGCTCCATCGTTTGCTGGATCGACATCTCTGTGTCCATCGTGTCGCACGTGATCATCGATTGGACGCGAATCGGATTCGCACCACCGACCCCGACGTTCCCCACCATCACTTCACGAGTCGGCCGTCGCTGGTAACGGAAAAAATCAGGACGATATTTCACTGCTGCCTAAATCTACGGATTGAAATCCGCGGCGCAACGCGATGGGCGGTGGCGGCTATTCGTGTGTCGCTTTTGCCGGCGTTGGTTTTGGCAAAAACCTCGGCGTCTCACGTTTGGTCTCGAAAAGGTCCTGCACGTCGAAGAATGCGATGTAAACCATGAAGCCGATGATCAAAACTGCGCACGCGGTTTGCACCACTTCGAGAACTCGGATGTTCACTGGGCGCCGGCGCACCGCTTCGATGAGCGCGAGTAGAATGTGACCGCCATCGAGTACGGGAATTGGCAGCAGATTGAGCAGGGCAAGATTCACGTTGAGGATCACGCTGAACCAAAGCGCCATGCGCCAGCCTTCCTTGCTTTCGAACATCCTGTAGTAAACACGCAACATCATCAGCGGTCCGCTCATGTGTTGCAGTTTTATGTCCGACTTCGGCGAGGCGACTGCGCCGACGGTGTTAAAGATCGACAACATGCTCGTGCGGATTTGCTCGACTGGTCGCGGATGTCTCACCGTCATCTTGCCGTAATCGTCGGGCGTGATTCCCAAATCGTCGCTCCATTGCAACCCGATTCGCGCGATTTTTTCGTTCTGCGGAATCTCGGGAGTCACTTTCACCTCGCGCCGTTTGCCGTCACGTAAGATCGAGAATGTAATCGGCTGGCTGGCGTGATGCTTGATGTAATCGGAAATGGCGAGAGTGCTGTTCGCGCTCTGCCCATCGACTGCCAACACGATGTCGCCTTTCTGCAAACCAGCGCGCGCGGCTGGACCATTTTCGATCACGTATTCGACGCTCGGATTCCCGGGTTGGAAGGGGAGCGAGATTGTCGATCCACCGCGCTCGACCCCGAGTGTGAGCGGCTCGTTTGGATGGTCGCGAATGAAATCCGAGATGCCGAAGATGTGATAAATGCGTTGTCCATTGATGGTGAGAATCAAATCGTTGGGCCGCAAGCCCGCTCTGGCCGCCGGACTTCCCGGCTCAACCTTTGCCACCATCGGCGTCTCCGCAGGCACGATGCCAATTTCGCGAAATCCCTTCCGCATCCACGGTTTCGTTTCCGGAATTGTCGGCTTGGCTTCGACTGTTTTAGTCTCAACGCGGCCGTTCACCGTGCGCTCGATCGTGATGGCGATCTTCTCGCCTTCACTGCGAACAATCCGCCACTGAATACTCTCTTCGCTCATTCCGCCGAAACGGGAAACTGGCTTCCCATCGACGGACAGAATTTTGTCGCCGGCTTTCAAGCCCGCTTCCGCCGCAGGGGAATCGGGCACGACATAACCGATCGTCGTCGTCGCTTCCGCTTCGCTGACCGGACGTCCAACTGCCCAAATGATGACCGCAAACAACACGGCCAAGCCGAAACTGAACAATGGTCCCGAGAACGCGACGATGATTTTGTCGAGCGCGGAGATCGGAGCGAGTTTCGCGCGATCGATATCCGCCTTGCCCTCGATGATGTCCATGGGCGCGAGCTGCGGCAGCGCCACAAAGCCGCCAAACGGCAGCGAGCCGAGCGAGTATTGCACGCCGTTGATTGTTTTTTTCCAAAGCGGTTTGCCAAACCAAATGCCGAACTTCTCGATGTAGAGACCGCGCCAGCGCGCCGCCAGAAAATGGCCCAGCTCATGCACAACGATGAGCAGATTAAAAAGAACAAGGACTTCGAAGAAAATGAGGGCGATGCGTGCGACGTGCAAGATCATGAATTGTGATTGGTGATCAGTGATAAGTGATTGGTCTGCACGAGCGATACGCTGCTTGCCGCTTCAGCGTTTCAACGATTCAACGCTTTTCTGCGCTTCCTCGCGTGCCCATTGATCGGCCACCAATATCGCATCGAGATCAGGATGCGCAACGTGGGTATGCCGGTTCATGACTTCCTCGACGATCTGCCAGATGCGCGGAAAATTCACACGTCGATCCAGGAATGCGGCGACCGCGACTTCGTTCGCGGCGTTTAAGACCGCAGGCAAAGTTCCGCCCGTTTCGCCCGCGCGTCGCGCCAGATTCAGTGCCGGAAAATCGTCGTAACGCGGCGTAAAAAATTCCAACTTCGATAATTTTCGAAAATCGAGTGGCGGCAATGTATTCGGCACGCGATCGGGCCAGGTCACCGCGTACTGAATCGGGAAGCACATATCCGAATAACTCAATTGCGCCAGCGTAGAGCCGTCGCTGAACTCCACCATAGAATGGACAATGCTTTGCGGGTGGATCACTACTTCCACGCGCCTTATCTCCACCCCAAACAACCAATGCGCCTCGATCATCTCCAGCCCTTTATTAAATAGAGTGGCCGAATCGATCGTGATTTTCCGACCCATGTTCCAAGTCGGATGTTTCAGCGCCTGCTCCGGGGTAAGATCGACAAATTCTTTCGCGGGCGTTTCCCGAAACGGTCCGCCGGATGCAGTGAGGATGATTCGATTAACATCGGAAACATCGAACACCGAAAACTCAACGCCCAATGCTGAACTCTCTGCATTCGATATTGGATGTTGGATGTTGGATGTTGGACGTTTTCTGCTTTCCAGCATCTTGCCTTCCAGGCACTGGAAAATCGCATTGTGTTCGCTGTCCACCGGCAAAACGTGCACGCCATTGTCGCGCGCCTCACGCATGACGATCTCGCCCGCCATGACCAGAATTTCCTTGCTCGCCACCGCCAGCTCCTTTCCCGCTTCAATTGCGGCCAGCGCCGGACGCAATCCGCCCGTCCCAACGATCGCGACCAACACGATCTCCGCATCCGTTAGGCAAGCGATCTCACGCAATCCTTCTTCGCCCGTAAAAATCTGCGGCTTGTACTCGAGCGCGCCGCGCAAGATGTCGATCTTGCTTTCATCGACCAGACAAAGCGACTGCGGCCGGACTTTGTTCGCGGCCACGGCGAGCTTTTGGGCGTTGCTGTTCGCCGCCAGCCCGACAATTTCCATCCGCTCCGGAATGTCGTGCGCCACCTTCAACGCACTCTCGCCGATCGAGCCGGTCGCTCCTAGAACGACCACGCGTTTACGTTTCATAAAGTGCCAAACCGCTAACGATCAAGAGTCTCGCACAGCGGTCACAACGTTGACAAAGGAATGAGGAGGAACTTTTGGTTTTCTTGATTCCGTTGTCTCCTTTGCATCCTTTGTGCGAATCCGGAAATCCGGTGGATGCGCGCATCTCACGGCACACGGATTACCAGGCGGAGGTAGAAAAACAACAGCGGCGCTGTGAAAAGCAAACTGTCCACCAAATCGAGCGCGCCGCCTATTCCCGGCAAAAAATTCCCGGAATCCTTCACACCAGTGCTGCGCTTGATGATCGATTCGGCCAGATCGCCCACCACAGCCGCGAATCCGAGCAACAACCCGAGAATCGTGGCGTGGGTCCAATTCAGCACCGACAGGTGCCCGGGCATCAATTTGTAGAGTGCCAGGCTGGTACAAAGCGAAAACGCCAACGCGCCGAGGAATCCTTCCCAGGTTTTCTTGGGGCTGATGTGCGGAATTAACGGGTGCTTACCAATCGCCATCCCAGTAAGATACGCGCCCATGTCGCTAAACTTCGTCACCGCGATCAGATACAAGCAGTAAAACTGTCCTGTCACGACGCCCGCGCTCGAGCGCGGCATCAGGTAAACGATTTTCGTCATGAAGTTGAAAAGCCAGAGCACGTAAAGCAGTCCGAATAACGTGTAGGCCATGGTTTGCAGCGGCTCGTCGTGGCGCAGGCGCGCGAACATTTGCCGCGCAAAAACTGTCAGCAAAAAAAAGAGCAGCACCGCCACTTCAAAATCGTAGGAGCGCGCCGGCCCCATTTTCGCGAAGTAGTAAAAACTTCCGCCCAGCATGATCGCGCCGCAGATCATGGCCGTGATTTTAAAATTCGGCAGATCGCGATGATCGAGCATGCGGTAAAATTCCCAAAGCGCGATCAAACCAAACACGCTGATCAATCCGTAGAATGCCAGTTCGTAACCCGAGAAGGCGATCACCAGCGCGATCGACCAAAGCACGATCGTGCTGAGGAAACGGAAAATAAAAGTCGATCGCGTGGCTGTCGGTTTCGCTTCGACTTGCTCAAGTGTTGCGGGCATGAAGTTTCATCATCCCGACCGAAAAGAGTTTTGTCCACAGATTAACTTCAGAACTCCGTATCGAAAATCTGCGGCAATCTGCGAAATCTGTGGATAACAACATTGCGGCAGCCGATTGAGCCGCCTAATTTCTTCTCGTGCAGAAAACGATGCAGGCCGTCGTGAAAAGCAAAGCCGAGCCCGGTCTTTGGCTGGAAGAAGTTCCCGTTCCCGAAGTTGGCGGAGACGACGTGCTCATCCGCGTCGTGAAAACGTCGATCTGCGGCACCGACGTACATATATATAACTGGGACGCCTGGGCGCAGAAAACGATCCCCGTGCCGATGACTATCGGCCACGAATTTGTGGGCATTGTCGACCTTGTTGGCGATCACGTGAAAGGCTTCGCGCCCGGCGATCTCGTCGTCGGCGAAGGCCATATCACTTGCGGACATTGCCGCAATTGTCTCGCCGGCCGTCGCCATCTTTGTCCGAACACGAAAGGGGTCGGCGTAGATCGCCCCGGCGCGTGGGCCGAGTTTGTCGCCATTCCGCAATTAAACTGCTGGCATCCCGATCCATCGATCCCACTCGACGTGCTTTCCTGTTTCGACCCGCTCGGCAATGCCGTCCACACCGCGCTCTCGTTCGATCTCGTCGGCGAAGACGTGCTCATTACCGGCGCCGGCCCGATCGGTTGCATGGCCGTGCCGATTTGCAAACAAGCCGGCGCGCGTCACGTCGTCATCACCGACATTAATCCCTATCGCCTCGATCTCGCGCGCAAAATGGGCGTCACCCTCGCACTCGACGTGCGCACCGAAAAACTCGCCGATGCGATGGAAAAGCTCGGCATGAAAGAAGGATTCGATATCGCGCTCGAAATGTCCGGCAGCCCGAAAGCTTTCATCGACATCCTGCCGAACATGTTTCACGGCGGCAAAATCGCGCTGCTTGGCATCATGCCCGGCAGCGCCGCCATCGATTGGAACACCGTTGTCTTTAGCGCGCTCACCATCAAAGGAATTTACGGCCGCGAGATGTACGAAACTTGGTATAAAATGACCGCGCTCATCCAGTCCGGCCTCGACATTACCCCGGTCATCACCCATCGCTTCCCATTCCGCGCGTTTCGCGAAGGAATCGAGCTCATGAAATCCGGTAACTCCGGCAAAATCGTCCTCGATTGGAGCGAGCGCTAAATTTTCCACCGCGGCTTACGTGGATGGCCATCGTCGGAGGGATTTATCGGATCTCGAGGGTGGCGAAGCTATATGGGATTACGTTCAGTCAGTTCCTGATCGATGATGAACGGCCGACGCTGATTCACACCGGTTGGGTAGCGCACGCGTCTCGCGTGCTGATCTCGGCGTCCTCGCCGAGATGAACTTTATTTCAGCGATCACAAATAACGAAGCCGGTTGGAAAACAGTGAAGTTTGCGTCAGGGGGACGCTGGAGCCAGCAGGCGAGACGCCTGCGCTACCCAACTACTGCAACGCCGCCGCTTGCCGCTGGTTGCCTTCCAATTCCAACACCATGCGGCGGATGTGTTTGTAATCCTGATGCGACTGCAGGAACTGCAAACTTTGTTGCCGATCGCCCCATTGCAGGATCTGGATGGTCTCTTGACGGGCACCCCACGTGTTCATGTCGCGTGAATTTGCCATGTAAAGATCGATCGTATTGCGACCGGACAACGCCCAGCCGTAATCATCGACCCGATACATTTGCCCGGTTGAGAGCAACCGGAATGTCGTGCCCACAGGCCAGCGTGACCAGTCAGCCGCAGCGCTGCCGATTGGCGGTGGCTTCGCAACTGCGATGGCACGCTTTACACCGCGTGTGGTTTTCGTAATGCGCGTTGTCGTGGTCACACGCGTGGTTGTCCTGGTTCCATCGATCGAGAATGGTTCAAGCGTCGCGCCCGAGTTCGAGACGCGCCGGACTCCGACATCTTCCATCGCATCAACTGGAATCGCGCGCACAATGTTCTCCGCTCGATGAATCGGCGGGCCGGCCGCGTGCAATTCCCCGCCGAGCGCGTTGTGATTGGTGAATTCGCGATGGTCCGATTCGGTGTGCGTGTAAGCGGTTGTGCGGACAGTTTGAAAATCGCTCCTGGCCAGCGGCGGTTCATATTGCGGCAAGGCGCGCCGGGTCGTCCCGCAAGCACTCAGAAAAAGTGCGGCGAACGTGGTCAGCGAAAAAAGTACTAGGGGGAAGCTACGCAATTGAGATCGGGAAAGTTATTAACAGTTATTCACAAACCCCTGCAAGAGCTTTTTCAAAGAAATTTCGCCACAGATGAACACGGATTTTCGCAGATATCGAGCGCCTGCAACTCCAGTCTTATCTCTGTTTGATCCGTGTAAATCTGTGGCTCGGTCTTCTTTTTCTGGCTTCCTAGTTTCCAGGTTGATTTTTCCTAATCTGCGAAAATCTGTAATGACTCGCCAACTCCCATTCGCTGGCCCTTCGGGCTGCCCGTCCATGTTGCTCGCTTCCCAACGGCTCCATTCTGCGGCTTTGTGTTCCTTTTCCGCTCTGCGAAATCTGTGTAATCTGTGGATTCTATGCTCGCCGAATTTGAAAAGCAGCTTTTGGAAACGCTCGATGAAATAAAATCGCAAGGCCTTTTCAAAACCGAGCGCATCATCACTTCGCCACAAGATGCGCACATCGCCGTGGCCGGTGGCAAACGCGTGCTCAACATGTGCGCGAACAATTATCTCGGCCTGGCCGATCATCCGGCGCTCATCGCCGCAGCAAAGAAAGCGCTCGACACGCACGGTTTCGGCATGGCGAGCGTGCGTTTCATTTGCGGAACCCAAGACATTCATAAAGAACTCGAAGCCGCACTCACGAAATTTCTCGGCACCGAGGACACGATTCTTTATCCGTCATGCTTCGACGCGAATGGCGGTCTCTTCGAAACGCTGCTCGCCGACAAAGACGCCGTGATCAGTGACGAACTGAATCACGCCAGCATCATCGACGGCATCCGTCTCTGCAAAGCGCAGCGCTTTCGTTACAAGCACAACGACATGTTCGATCTCGAAGCGCAACTGACTGCCGCGAAAGATGCACGTTTCCGATTAATCGCGACCGACGGGTGTTTCTCGATGGACGGCACGATCGCGAACTTGAAAGCCACTTGCGAGCTCGCCGAAAAATACAACGCGCTCACCATGATCGACGACGCGCATGCCGCTGGATTGCTCGGCAGAAAGGGGGGCGGCACGGACGAGCATTGCGGCGTGTGGGGCAAGATCTACATCATGACCGGTACGCTCGGCAAAGCACTCGGCGGCGCCAGCGGCGGTTACACCAGTGGCCACAAAGCGATTGTCGATCTTTTGCGGCAACGCTCGCGACCGTATTTATTTTCCAACACGATCGCCCCGCCCGTGGTCGCGGCGTCGTTGAAAGCGATCGAGTTACTCAGCGCATCAACCGAGTTGCGCGACAAGCTCGAAGCGAACACTCGATATTTTCGCGCCGCCCTGACCGAGCGCGGCCTAACGATCAAACCGGGCACGCATCCGATCGTCCCGATCATGATCGGAGACGCCGCCAAATCGCAAAAGTTCGCCGCGCGCATGCTCGAGAAAGGTGTTTACGTCATCGGCTTTTTTTATCCGGTCGTCCCACGCGGCGCCGCGCGTGTCCGGACCCAAGTCTCGGCCGCCCATTCCCGCGAAGATTTGGAATTCGCCGTCAACGCCTTCGCCGAAACGAACGAAGAGCTGAAATAAATGTAGAGGCGTGTCGGCTGCGGAATTGAAAGATTGCGGGCGACACGCCCGCCACTATAGAAAACGCAAACATGCTTTACATGGTGGTCGAGCGTTTCAAAGAAGGCGCCGCGCCGGAAATTTATCGCCGATTTCGCGAGAAAGGGCGGATGATGCCCGACGGCCTTAAATACATTTCCAGTTGGATCGATCACGACTTCAAGATTTGCTGGCAGTTAATGCAGACTGAGGATGTCGCATTATTCCATAGGTGGATCGACAATTGGAACGATTTGATGGAATTCGAAATCGTGCCGGTGCGCACTTCGGCTGAGGCGGTTGCGATAACGGAGTCCTGCGAAAAGCGAACCGCCTCGCCTACAGATTCATCCGAGTAATCCGCGGTTAACTCTGGTGCAGCGCGATGTTGGAGCCGACCCAGGTTTTGTCTTTGTTGAAATCGACGCCCATCATCTTGCCCTGGCTCATACGCACGAGATTGTTGACCAGCACCGGCTCATCATTTTCCGGCCAGATAAACATCATTCGGATTTCCGCTTTCGAGTGCGGACCGTCTGTCGTCGGAACGAACGCGGCGTAGTCCACTTTTTTCTGCAGAATCCATTCGTGCGGATTTTCAAGCGCGGCGAGCTTTGCCCGCGCCGGTTCCATGTCCACGCCTAGTCCCGCGAATGAGTAGAGCGGTTTCAAAACGTAATTGTCGATTTGGTCGTCAAACGGAAATTGATCCGCGAAAAATGCCGGGGAGGTGTGCTCCGTTTTCAAAAATGGCAGCGAATGTTTACTGATCCGAAAATACCAATTCGGATGACCGACCCACGTGACATGGAGATCGTCTTGAAAACCGAAACCGATGCCCAACTCCGGTCGTTTCAGCAACTCATCGAAGATGACGCGATTGTAAATCCGCTCGATCCGCACTTCGCGTCCATCGCGCTGATAAAATAATTGTCGTCCGCGTTTCTTGATTTTCGTTAAGCAAACCGGGCGGATGCCGAGCAGTGTTTCGGTGCAGGCGAAATCGATTCGCGTTTTTTGTTTTTCCGGCTCGATCTCGAGCAGAATCACATTTTCCGACTCGGCATCGGCCACGATCGTGCGTCGCAACAGCTTGAGGTAGGCCTCATCCTTCATTCCGCCGAAGGATGACGTCCAGTTTCGCGGAATCGCCGGATACGCTTTGCGCATACAATGCAGAATCAGCAGCTGAAACCCGAACAAGCTCGGGAACGCTTGCAGCTCGATTAAACGGGGCACGAGCCGACCGCCCTCCGAGCAAATTCCGAAATCGATCACGAGAAAATTCGGATGCGTCGATTCATTGGGAACTTCCAACCCTTTCGGGATCGCTGACGCAGAATGCCGAGAAAACTCCGGCGTGCGGACAAGATCGACAATCCCCTTTGCCGCGCGTGTCACTTCATCCGTGAACGCGTCCGTCAAGAAGATCGGCGTCTCCGAAATCCGGAAATCCGCCGGCCACTTTTCCGTCTCATTCACGCAGCGCAAAAGCGCCGAATATTTTTCTGACGTGAAATCAGCGTTAAAGGCGGAACGCAATTGTGGATCCATGTCGGGAAGGGACGGCTCTCCGAGCCGTCCGACTTATTCCTCCTGCTTTTGCGTGAAACTCACGAGCGAAAACATTCACAAAGCTGGTGGATCGGCCGCTCCGCGGGCGATGTTAAAATTGGCGCCGACGGCGCACTTTTTTGGCATCGAGTAAGAGACTGCTCGATCCACCTACACCAAAAACTTGCCGCACTCCATCACCTGCTCGCCATCGAACCAGATGTCGAAGTCGCGGCCGACGCAGTCGATGTGAGTTTTGGAAACCCAATTCGCGCCGGTGTGCTCGGCATAAGGATGACCGAAGGCGATGTGGACGCCGGGAATTTTTTCGTCCTGTAAAATGTTGCCGATGACGTGGGTGCAGGCGGTATTCGTGCCGATGGCGAATTCGCCGACGCGGTTGCTGTTTTTGTCGATGCTCGTGTAAGCGCGAAAATCTTCGAGCAACTCCTTGTGATCGCAATGAAGATCGACAATACGATTGTTCTTCACCTCGGCCGTGAGCGGCGTGTCGTGCAGGTCGCCGTACTTGCTGCAGAGGTAATCGCCGACCACCCCGTCGACTACGAATGTCCCGTTGCTGTTTGCCGGTGAGGTGAAGATTTCCCCGCCGGGCAGATTGCCCCATTTCTCCGGCATGATGATGCCGCTCGTTTTGAGCCATTTCAGTTTCGGCGAAAACTCTGCTTCGAAATCGGTGCCCCGCGGGGTGCGACAGGTGATGCGTTCGGCATGACGTGCGCGTTCGATCAATCGCTGACTCAACGCATCGACCGCCCGAAAATCGGCGCGCATTCCTTCACGCATGATCTGCGGCGTGATGTTGACCATATGACCGTGGCGAATGTGCTGTTTGTTTACGATGTCGCTCACCTGCATGCGCGAGGTCAGCTCCCCCGGCTGCGGTCGAGCGGCGAAGATCGACACTTGCGACTGCGCGAGATCATCGAGAATGACTCGCGGCATCGCGGTCAGGGGGCGGTGTGCATAGTTTTCCAAAACAAAGAGCGCATGCTTGGAACCAATCTCCTCGACTTCGGCTTGCAACGCTGCGGCGATCTCGGAAGTCGCCTCGTCGGTAATGATCGTGATCCGCTCCTCCGGTTGAAGTCGAAGGCAAACCTGTATGGCATTGCGTGCTCCCGGTACGAGCTCGGCGTCGATCATGTCGGTGATGAGGCGGTCAGGCATTTCGAAGTGCTCAGTTTTACGCGGAAGTCAGGCACGGGCAAACTGACTTTAATCTAAAGCGAAGTTTAACAATCGCTCATTTTCAACACGGCATGCAGCCGGTAGCCGCTCTACTTTCGAACGATGTATGCACGGTCGGAACGGTTAGGTTATTTAGAGAAGTCATGAACACTTTGCCTTCTCCTCAACAACTCGCGATCTGTTGTCGCGTTTGTCGTCGATTGGTCCTTCCGTCTGCCTTTGCCGTTGCCATTTTCACGCCGTGGATCAGCGCCCGGGCCGACCAGCAACAGCGCACCAGCGTGTTGCAAGTGGCGAGTAGTGATTCCGCGGCAGCACGGGCCCTGATGAACCACATCGCTGCGCTTTCACCCCGTGTGCATGCAGACGAAGCGGCGCGAGTGGCAGCGTGCGTTTACAACGCCGCGGGCCAACTTAGACGCGATTACCGCGTAGTATGGCCGCCTCTTTTCAATAATTTTCTCGTCAATAATGGAATCAGAAAGCGCGGTCTCTGTTTCCAATGGGCGGAGGACCTGCTCGTCACTCTCGATACATTGAAGCTCACGAGCCTTGAACTGCGTTGGGGTGAAGCGCAAGCCGGCACCTGGCAAGAGAGCAATTGCGTCGTAGTCACGGCCAAAGGACAGGCATTCAACACCGGGATCATTCTCGATTGCTGGCGTCATTCTGGACATCTCTACTGGACTGCGGTCGCCAGCGACAAGGTGTCTTGGGTAGAAAACAGCGCCTACGCTCACTTCGTCCGCGTCAAGTCAGCGGCAGCCGCTAACCGTCATGTCGCCTTCCAAACGAAGGTTGGGGGAGAGCGGAAAATCACGAACCGACTTGTCGAAGCTTCAGCTAAAGCACATTGATGTCGCCAAAGTCCAAATCAGCCGGCATGCCTGACTTCCACATTCAGGCCTTCGTAAGTTTCCGCGACGATTTGATCGACAACCGCCTTCATATCCTGCGTGCGCTCCCACGCCGCAAGTTGTCGATCCGCGCCGGTGCCTTCGCGCATGATGCGCTCGACGTGTGCGATTTCATTTTTGCCGCCGAGCTCGTTCACCTCGGTTGAAATAAACTCAAGCAGTTCATTTAGCAGACTGCGTGTTTCAACTTCGGTTTCCTTTCCGAAATCGATCAGTTTGCCGTCGATGCCATAGCGCGAGGCGCGCCAGCGATTTTCATCAATCAGACGGCGTCGATAAATGCGAAAGCTCATGTTTTGCCACTGCAATTTGTGCAGCTTGACGATCACGGCCTGAATCAGCGCCGCGATCGCGAGCGTGTCGTTTACACGCGATTGCGCATCGCACACGCGCACCTCCAGCGTGTCGAAGAACGGATGGAGCCGGATGTCCCACCAGATTTTCTTGGCGTTATCGACGCAACCCGTTTTGACCAGCAGCTTGCAGTAATCTTCGTACTCGGAAAGGCTTTCGAACGCGTCTGGAATGCCGGTGCGCGGAAAGCGTTCAAAGACTTTGAGCCGGTAACCCTTCAGGCCGGTGTTTTGTCCGACCCAGAATGGTGAATTGACAGAGAGCGCGTAAATGTGTGGCAGAAAATAGCGCGCCTGATTCATGACGTGAATCGCGGTTTCGCGATTGGGAATGCCGACGTGCACGTGCAGGCCAAAAATAAGATTCGCGCGCGCGAGTTGCTGCATGTCCTTGACGATTTCCTGATAGCGCTCGCCTTGAGTGATGAGTTGATCGCGCCAATGCGAAAAAGGGTGCGTGCCGACTGACGCGATCTTTAATCCGCTATGTCCCGCAAGTCCCGCGAGCTTGCTGCGCAAATCGGTAACATGGGCCCGGGCCTCGACAATCGACTGGCAGATTTGGGTGCCGAGCTCGACCACCGATTGGTGCATCTCCGGCTTGATCTGCTCTTTAAGCATAACTTTTCCGCCTTCGAGAATCTCCTGAATATGCGAACGCAGCTCCCGCGTTTTTGGATCGACAATCGCGAATTCCTCCTCGATTCCGAGAGTGAAAGTGTGATCCTTCATTCGTCAGGTAGGGACGGATTGGAGCCTGCACGGAGCAGAGCCGAAGTCAGCCGTCCGTAGGATTTTCGTCGGATGCGCATGAAAGACAAATAAGTCAGGCGACCGCTCTCAGCCAAAACACGCTTGTCAACCCAGATGCGGACGTTAAGCTTGCGCTCCCACGGGGGATTTTGCATGTCGTTGGCCAGCCTACTCTCTGCCGAGCAAATCATCCCGGAGATGAAGGCGATGGAGCGTTGGCCCGCGATTGTGGAGTTGATCGATCTGCTCGTCGGACTGGGCAAAATCAAGACCGCGGACCGCGAGAGCATTCTCGCCTCGCTCAAGCAGCGCGAGGAAACGATGAGCACCGGCATCGGCTTCGGCATTGCCATTCCGCATTGTTCGTCGGACCGGCTCGAGGAAGTGGTCGCGGCCTTTGGAAGATCGACAACCGGTATTGAGTTCGACGCGCTCGATAATGCGCCCGTGAAATTTGTCGTCCTTTTTATCGTGCCGAAAAATCAATTTCAGACCCATTTGCGCACGCTGGCTTCGATCGCGAAGTTTTTGAATGATCGCGCCACCCGCGAGAGTCTGGCGGAGGCCCAATCAGGCGAGGAGATTTTGTCGATCTTTCGCGACCGGCCGCAAAAATAAGCGGCCTTCGCGCTTCAAAGAACTGTAGCCGTCGCCCTGTGCGGTGGGGCTAGATAGGTGGATCGACCGCTCCGCGGGCGATGCCAAACAAATGCGGCTTCACCGCCAAATTTAACAGCGAGCAGCGACTGCTCGATCCACCTTCTCGCTTCGCACAGCGAAGCGACTACAATTCCCTGGCTTAGCAATTCATGGAGACGTTCCAAATACTTCTCGCAAAGAAATTAGGTGACGCACTCGCGAAAGCCGGCTTGCCAAACGCCGGTGAGTTGACGCCGGCAAGCGACGCGCGTTTCGGCGATTATCAAACCAACGCCGCGCTTCTCCTCGGCAAACAACGCGGAGAAAATCCGAGAAAGCTCGCCGAGAAAATTCTGGAACAAGTCGATGTTGACGATATTTGCGAACCGCCGACGGTCGCGGGCGCGGGCTTCATCAATTTCACGTTGCGCGCCGAGGCTGTCGCAGAGAAAGCGGCTGAGCTTCTGCAAGATGAACGGCTCGGTGTTACGAAGACAAAATCGCCAAGAAGGATCGTGATCGACTTCGGTTCGCCCAATGTGGCGAAGCCGATGCACGTCGGTCACATCCGCAGCACCGTGCTTGGCGACGCGCTGGCGCGCATCGCGCAATTCCTCGGCCACCAAGCCATCCGCGACAATCACATCGGCGATTGGGGCACGCAGTTTGGCATGGTGATTTACGGCTGCAAGAATCTGCTCGATCAACAATCACTCAAGCGCGATCCGATCGCCGAGTTGGTCCGCATCTATAAAGAGACCAACGAAAGGTCGGCAAAAGATCCCACGGTGCGCGAGGCATGTCGCCAGGAATTGGTCAAAATGCAATCGGGCGACGCGGAAAATTTATCGATCTGGAAACAGTGCGTCGATTTGTCGATGGGAGATTTCGAGCGCGCCTACGAACTTCTCGATATTCACTACGACATCCAGCGCGGTGAAAGTTTTTACAACGATCGGCTCGCGGAAGTAGTCGAACGTTTGCTGAAATCCGGCCTGGCGGAAATCAGCGAAGGCGCGGTCTGCGTTTTCTTTCGCGATATTCCCGAGCTGGCAGACAAGCCGTGCATCATTCGGAAACGCGATGGCGGCTACAATTACGCCACCACGGACATCGCGACGGTGGATTATCGCATCAACGATTTAAAGGCCGACACGATCTGGATCGTGACTGGCGCGCCACAGATTTTGCATTTCAAACAAATCTTCGAGATTGCGCGACGCGAAGGTTACAAAGCCGACTTCCGCCACATCACCCATGGCAGCATCCTGGGCGAAAATCGGAAGCTGATGAAAACGCGTTCGGGGGACAATGTGCCGTTGCGCGAAGTTCTCGATGAAGCTTGCGCGCGCGCGCGCAAAATCGTCGAGGAAAAAAATCCGGACTTGAGCGGCGCGGAGAAGATCGACATCGCGCAAAAGATCGGCATCGGCGCGGTCAAGTACGCCGATCTCTCGCAATACCGGATGACCGATTACGTTTTTTCCTGGGACAAAATGTTGTCGCTCCAAGGGAATACCGCGCCCTATTTGCAAAACGCTTACGTGCGGGTTCGCTCGATCTTTCGCAAAGCCGGCGAGACACAAACAAAGATCGACAAGTTGGTTGTTGCCGAGTCAGCGGAGATCAACCTCGCGAAGCGCCTTTGCCAATTTTCGGAGGTCGTCCCGCACGTGCTGAATGATTTTCGACCGAACATTCTGGCGAACTACTTGTTCGAGCTGGCCAACAACTTCCACACGTTTTACGAAGCGTGCCCGGTCTTGAAATCGGAAGAGCCCGCGCGCAGTTCGCGGCTCGCGCTGTGCGATCTCACCGGGCGAATTTTGCAGGGCGGGCTGGAGCTACTCGGAATCAAAGTGCCGGAAAAGATGTAGCTGAAAGCGCCGAACGCCCAACATCGAACGTCGAATTGACCCGCGAGACGATTCCTTCGTTGGACGCTGGATGGCCTGTCCGCGAAAGCTTTCGGAGTTGAGCGTTGGACGCTGAACGTTTTCTTCCACTATCATCAAATTCGTTGAAGACAATTCATCCGCGCATTCCCAGTTGCACGTACCGGTTGCAATTTAACCGGCAGTTTACTTTTGCGCAGGCGCGCGAAATCGTGCCGTACTTGCACGCGCTCGGCGTGAGCGACGCCTACGCGTCGCCTTATTTTCAAGCGCGCGCGGAAAGTTTGCACGGCTACGAGATTACCGATCATAACAAGCTAAACGCCGCGATCGGTTCGCGCGAAGAGTATGACGCGTGGGTGGCCGAGTTGCACGCGCACCAGATGGGACAGGTGCTCGATTTCGTGCCCAACCACATGGGCATCGCCGAGCCGCTAAATCAATGGTGGATGGATGTGCTCGAAAATGGGCCCAGCTCGATGTACGCGCCCTACTTCGATATCGACTGGCGTCCGCTCAAGTCGGACCTGCGCGACAAAGTTCTGCTGCCCATTTTAAGCGATCAATACGGACGCGTGCTCGAACGGGGCGAGCTGCGCGTTCGGTTTGGGGAGGGCGCTTTTTATCTTAGCTACTACGATCGCAAGCTGCCGATCGCGCCGGGCACTTATCGATACATTTTGAAAATCGCGCTGCAAAATCTGGCCGAATACAAGGATCAAGATTTTTATGCGGAGCTCCAAAGCATCGTGACCGCGCTCGAGTATTTGCCGAGGCACACTGAAACCGATCCACGGCGCATCGCGGAGCGCGTCCGCGAGAAGGAAATCGTCAAGCGCCGTCTGGAACGCCGTTGCGAGGAGGCGCCGGAAGTGCAACAGGCAATCGAAAACGCGCTGCGGCAAATCAACGGCAAACCGGGGGACGCACGCAGCTTTGACGCACTCGATGAGTTGCTCAACGCGCAGTCCTACCGGCTGGCGTTCTGGCGAGTTGCCGCGGAAGAAATTAATTATCGCCGGTTTTTTGACGTCAATGATCTCGCCGCGATTCGGATGGAATTGCCGGAAGTTTTTGACGAGGCGCATAAACTTCTGCTCGATCTTGTCCGCGCCGGCGCCGTCGCCGGAGTACGCATCGATCATCCAGATGGTCTTTATCTGCCGCAGGAATATTTCGAAAAATTGCAGCGGCGCTGGGCGGAGGCGCTGGGGATGGCGTTGCCGAAGGATGGCCGCGCCGTGTACATGATCGTGGAGAAAATTCTCACGGGCGGTGAGAGGCTGCGGAAAGATTGGCCGGTGCACGGCACGACCGGCTACGATTTCGCGAATCAGGTGGCTCAACTGCTGGTCGATTCTTCAGCCGAAACGGAGATGACAAAGACGTTCCATCGTTTTCTCGGTCACTCTCTGCATTTCGGGCATCTCGCCTATGCGAAGAAGCTGCTCGTGATGCGATTGGCGCTCGCCAACGACGTCAATGTTCTCGGCAACATGGTCGATCGGCTTTCCGAGCAAAACCGCTGGTATCGCGATTTCACGCTCGAAGCGCTCGCGCGCGCCGTCCGTGAGACGATTGCCTGCTTTCCCGTTTATCGAACGTACCTCGCGCCGGGACGGCCGGTGAGCGACGAGGATCGACAAGTAGTCGAGCGCGCCGTCGCTGCAGCCAAGCGCCGGAATCCTGCAATTGAAGAATCGGTCTTTAATTTTCTGCGCGATATTTTGCTCTTCCGGTTTCCGGAAAATCTCGATGACGACGCGCGCGACGCGCACACACATTTTGTGCTCAAGTTTCAGCAAGCCACGGGGCCGATCATGGCCAAAGGACTCGAGGACACCGTGTTTTACATTTACAATCGGCTGGCTGCACTCAACGAAGTGGGCGGCGAGCCGCAGCAATTTGGAATCGGCCTCGATGCGTTTCATGAGCGCAATCTGGATCGGCAACGCAATTGGCCGGCGACATTGCTGGCCACTTCTACGCACGACACCAAGCGCAGCGAAGATGTGCGCGCGCGCATGGTGGCGATTTCCGAAGTGCCGCAACTCTGGCGGCGCTCGATTCAACGCTGGCGTCTCCTGAATCGCAAATGGAAGCGAACAATCGACGAGGCGCAGGCGCCGGACCCGAACGAGGAATATCTGCTCTATCAAACTTTGCTCGGCACCTGGCCGGTTAACGCGCGCGGTCAAGCTGAGCAAACTGCCAGCGCGGAATATGTCGCGCGCATTCAAGAGTACATGGCGAAAGCGTTGAACGAGGCGAAGCTGAACACGAGCTGGATTCGACCGAACGAAGATTGGCTCGGAGCGATGCGCGACTTCGTCGCGAAAACCCTGGAAGCGTCAGCGAAGAACAAATTCCTCCCGAATTTCCTTCCTGTGCTGGAAGAGATCGCGCGACTCGGCGCGATCAATTCGCTCACGCAAACGCTGCTCAAGCTGACATCGGCGGGGGTGCCCGATATTTATCAAGGCAATGAGATTTGGGAGTTCTGGCTGGTCGATCCGGATAATCGGCGGCCGGTCGATTACAGACATCGTCGCGAGATGCTCGGGACCATTGGAAAAGCAAACCCGGAAGAACTTCTGCAAACTTGGCCGGATGGCCGTATTAAAATGTTTTTGACGCAGCGAGTCCTGCAATTTCGCCGCGAACATGTCGATCTTTTCCAGCGCGGAAATTATTTGCCGATCGCCGCGAATGGAACATTTGCCGAGTGCTGCATCAGTTTCGCGCGGCAATTGAATAACGAATGGATTGTCGTGATTGCGCCGCGGCTTTCTTCCCGCATCGGTTTCCCGCCAATTGCCGAGCGCTGGAAAGATACCGTTGTTGATCTTCCCGAGAATCTTGCGCCTGAGAACGTGCGCGAAATTTTCACCGGTCGCGAAGTGAAAATCGACCATCCCCGTTTAAATGTCGCTGACGCGATATCGATCCTGCCCTTTGCAGTGATTACAAATCTTTAACTGGAGGGACACGCGCCCTCCATCAGAGATACCGCGCGCCTCGACTGATGCGCTCACCAAGATCGACAATCCAACTCGTAAAGTTGCCGATGTTCGTGACCAAATCGGCGCCAAAAGCGGCAAAGGTGATTTGTGGTGACGCGAGCACGAGCATCGCGCTCAGCAGCATCAGGTTCATCAGGCAGATGACCACAAGCGAGAAAAATGTGCCGTGATCGCTCAGGTCCGTCTGGCTCTTCGGGATCATCCAGCACGTGAATGTGAAATGGAACGCCCACGTCGCGCCGATCACGGCATAGAGCACCTGTCCATACGGCTGCATATTCAGAAACAGACTGAGCACGCCAAAAGCGACGATTGCAAGAATGCTGTAGAGAGGGAAAAAATAGGGCGCGAGTGCAATCCAGAAATTGTTTCGGTTCGTCAGCACATGTCCGCCTTCGCGACCGACACGAAATCGGCTAACGCGTCCGCCCATCAGCAAAACCCAAAGTGCATGGGTGAGCTCGTGTCCGAAAACATAAATGAGCATCGGGCGTGGCAAACCGAAGAAGGCGATAAGCCACAGAACCGCGCCTAACGAGAAGAACCAAAATTCTTCGCCGGCCCAAAGGCGTTGCGTCACGGCCGCGCGCGCGAAGGCAGTGAAAAATGTCTGCGTGAGAATTGCACAGACGGGCAACAAAAAAATCGCGAAGATAAATTTCACCCAGCGCGTCGGCACCATGAACGAATCGGGCGCGGGAACTGCTCGCGTCGGCAGCGCGACATGACGAACAATCTTAACGCGACGGCTTGATTTGCGCCCGCGATGCCTGGTCGATCTTCGATTCGTCGCCAAAACTTATCCGCAGATTACGCAGATTGGCGCAGATTTGGAAAAGACAAATTGAAATTGCGGGTCTTAACCGCGGATGGCGCGGACGACTGCGGGCGCGTCGCTTGCCTCCGACTAAGGGTGGATCGAGCAGTCCCTTGCTGGATGCTAAAAATTAATGCGCCTTTGGTGCCACACTTAAACATCGCGCGGCGGAGCGCGCGATCCACCTTCCTCCAGCAGTGTGACATTGTTCTATGCCCGGCCCATGTAAGCGCCGGTGCGGGTGTCGATCTTGACCGTTTCGCCTTCCTTGATGAAGAGCGGGACGTTGATTGTTTTGCCGGTTTCGAGCACGGCCGGTTTGGTGACGTTGCTGGCAGTGTCGCCGCGCAGGCCCTCCGCTGACTCGACAATTTTGAGGTTCACGGAGGCAGGCAATTCAATCTGCACCGGTTTGCCTTGCGCATAGAGAACCTGCACCGAGAGATTTTCGACAAGATAATCTTTGGCAGCGCCGATCAGATTCTCCTGCAACGTGACTGTGTCATACGTTTCGGGGTCCATGAAATGATAACCGTTGTGATCTTTGTAGCTGAATTCGAGTTGTTTTCGCTCGATATCGACCAACTCCACTTTGTCGGTTGAGCCAAAGCGGACATCGGCGCTCTTGCCGGTGTTGATGTAACGGATGATCGCCTGTACGAACGCGCGCAAATTTCCCGGCGTGCGATGATGCACCTCGAGCACAATGGCGGTGTTACCGTTGTACTTAATCGCCATTCCTTTGCGGAGATCGTTGGCTGCGGCCATGGGAAAGAAAAGTGAGGAGTGATAAGTGACTAGTGAAAAGAGGCGGACTGTTCCACGCACGCGGCGCTAGCGCAACTGTGTCCGGGTAGCGCACGCGTCTCGCTTGCTGGTTTTGGCGTCTCGCCCAAACGAACTTCCCTTTCGAGCTCCGCACCCGTTGAGAATGAAGAACGAGAGAAAAAAGTTCGCGAGGACGCGATCGCCACCATGCGAGACGCGTGCGCTACCCAGACGATGCTGAGCAGTAACTACAGCAACTTGAGCCGTGTTAGATCCTGTGAATCGACGATTCCAACCGGCACTTTGTTGTCATCGACCACGATTAGATCATCGATGCGGTGGCGTTCGAGCAAGTTGAGGACTTCCACGGCGAGTTTGTCTTGATGCACGGTCACCGGATTGAGCGTCATCAAATCGGCCACGAGGCGTTCGCCGACTTTCGAGTCGTTTTGGAAATGCCGCGCAAAATCGCCATGCGTGAAAATGCCGAGTAATTGCCGATCTTCGCCAGCCACGACGGCAGCGCCGGCACGGACGCTGGTCATCGCCTTCAATACTTCGCGAATCGGCGCGTTGGGCGATACCAGCGCCATCGCTTCTCGGGGCCGCATGATTTGATGCACCCGCATGAGGAGGCTGCGCCCGATCATGCCGCCGGGATGAAATCTCGCGAAATCCTCTTTATTAAACCCGCGCGCCTCCAGCAACACCATGGCGAGCGCGTCGCCCAAGGCGAGCATGACCGTCGTGCTCGAGGTGGGCGCGAGATTAAGCGGACACGCTTCCTGCTGGATGTTGACATCGAGAAGCAGATGCGCGTTTCGGGCGAGAGTCGATTTCGGATCGCCGCAGACGGCGATGATCTTCACCTGAAACCGCGCGATCGCCGGCAAGATACGTAACAATTCCTCCGTCTCGCCACTCGCACTCAAAGCGAGGACGACATCGCCGTCGGCCACCATGCCGAGATCGCCGTGCAAAGCATTGGAGGAATCCAGCACCACGGCCGGCGATCCGGTGCTCGTAAGCGTGGACGCGATCTTGCTCCCGATGTGCCCCGATTTTCCCACACCGACAACCACAACTTTGCCTCGCGCATCGACCGCTTCTTTGATTAACTGAACAGCGTGGGAGAAATTTTCGCTCAAACGATCACGGAGCCGCTGGAGTTCGAAAATCTCGATTTCCAAAACACGTGCGGCCTTTTCAAGGTAGTCCATCGAATCGTATATAGTGAGCCGAGGCGTTGTAACGGGCAAGAACTTGCGCGCCCCTGCTAGAAGGGAAAATCGATTATGAAAAAGTATCTGACCTTTGGCTTGTTAATCATGTCGGCACTCGCCGCCGTGGCCGAGCCTCCAACTTTGGTCGCACCGATCGCCGGAAAACGCGCCGCAAGGAAACCAGCGCCGCCTCCGCCGATTTACAGGAAAAACGTTCAGGGAGTGATCCCGCGCGCCGTCCGCGGCGGCAACCCGCTCCAGATGCTCAACCCGAACGCGCCCGCCAAATACGGCACGGCCGAACAAAGCGTTGTCCTCGACCCGGACACGGGGAAATGGAAAGGGATCAAGCTCTTCGAAATCTGGTTCTAGGCGGTCGCTGGTGGGAGCGCAGTCCCTTGCGGCGTTGCTAATAATGCGGCTTCGCCGCCACTTTTGGCATCGAGCGGCGGAGCGCTCGATCCACCTCGGAGCTTCTGCGAAAAAAAATCTTCCTGGAAGTTCGAAGTTGAGCGCCAAGCGTTGAACGTTGAACGTTGGGCGTTGAGCGTTTCTTCTTCTCCCGTTGTCGCGTTTTACTGCGCGACATTTCTAAAGCCGGAGATGCTGCACATCTACCGGCAAATCACTGCGCTGGAGCGGTGCCGGCCAGTGGTGATCGCGCAAAAACGCGAGCAAGCCGACCGCTATCCGTTTGAGCCGGTCCATCTCGTCGGCAAGCCGCCCACCCATTTTCTTCGGCGGTTTTGGTTTCGACAAGTGCGCAACAGGCCGTGGCAGATTTCATCGAGTGAACTGCGCGCCTTCACCCGGACGCTTGAGCGCGCCAATGCGCGGCTTTTGCACATCTTTTTCGGCCATATCGCGGTGCATCTTCTCCCGTTCATTCGCGCCTGGCCGAAACCAACGGTCGTTTCGTTTCACGGCGCGGACGTTTTGGTGGACATGGACAAGCCCGCCTATCGCAAAGCGACAAAGGAAATGCTCGATGCGGTCAAGCGCGTGCTGGTTCGCTCCGAATCGTTGCGACGCGCGGTTGTCGATCTTGGTTGCGACGAAAACAAGATCGAGATCGTGCGCACGGGCATCCCGCTCGATGAATTTCCATTTCGCGAACGCAACTTCCCGCAAAACGGCGAATGGCGATTCGTGCAAGCTTGCCGTTTGATCGAGAAAAAAGGCCTGCCGGTCACTCTTCGCGCCTTCGCCAGATTTCTCACGCGATATCCAAACGCAACCCTAGCAATCGCCGGAGACGGCCCGTTGCTCGCAGAACTTCAGGAATTGGCGCGCGAACTTAAGATCGACCATCGCATTTCGCTGACCGGATTTATTTCACAGGAAAAATTGCGGGAGATTTTTTATGCGTCGCATATTTTCTTGCATCCGAGCGAGACTGGTCGTGATGGGAACCAGGAAGGCGTTCCAAATTCAATGCTGGAAGCGATGGCGAGCGGGTTGCCCGTTTTTGCGACGCGGCATGGTGGGATTCCCGAAGCGATCGAGAATGGCGTGAGCGGGGTTCTAGTTCGCGAGCGCGACCACGAAGCGTTAACGAGCGCCTTGCTCGAGGCGTCGCAAGACCGGCATCTTCTCTCGCGCATCGCGCGCCATGGGGCCGAAGTGGTTGCGGAAAAGTTCGACCAGCGCGTGCAGGTGCAAAAGCTCGACGAGTTGTATTTGCAGATGCTGTAGACATGGCCTCGCGCAACTGCCGGAGTGCGTTGCATTAGTACCCCGGCGCCACGCTCGCCGCGGCGAGCGGCTACAACAGTTTGCAGCGAATAAACTCGCGACCCCGTCGTCAAACTCTCGCCGTTAAAGCCAACCAACCGATGCAATCTGGAACTGCGCTCAATGGGGACCGGCAAGTTCTTGCAATCTTGAAAGCTTTCGTATCTCCTCGGCGGTTCCCACTCGCCACGCCATGACTCGCTCGCCGTCGCCGCTCAAACCGTTGCTTGCCGGATTACTCCTGACTCTGGCGCAGATCGCGGTGGCGGTTTGCCTGCTCGCGCCGGAAGGGCCGCTTTCGTATCGGTACTCCACTCTTATTCAGCACGACAGTTACTGGTTCGAAAACATCGTTGACCGCGGCTACCAAACGATCGTGCCGCCCATAAGTCACAAGATGATGGAAGTGTCCAATGTTGCTTTTTTCCCCGCTTATCCTGCGATCGCTGCTTTGCTTCGTTACGGGCTGCACTTCGACACCGCCAACGCGCTGCTCGTCACCGCCCAGGCAGCTGCGTGGGGTTTCTGGAGTTATTTCTTTCTCTTTTGCGAACGGTGGAATCTTTCGCCTACGCTCCAATTTCTTGGCGCTTTATCGATCGTCGCCCATCCTGCTGCCTTCTTTCTTATTGCCGGCTATTCCGAGTCGCTTTTTCTCATGGCGCTGGTGGGTTTCATCTATTGGAGCAGCGCAGAGGGTCGTGCTGCGAAAGTGTGGGCGGCGTTGCATGGGATCGCGATGTCGGCAACCCGAATAGTCGGAATCCCGTGCGCGGCTTTTCCAGTGGTGCGCTCCGTCTTGGCGAAAGGATGGAGCGGTGTGCGTGAACCCCGGGCCTGGCTTCGTCGATACGCGCCGGCCATTGGTTTGATGCTGGCCGGAACATTGGGCGCAATCTTCTTCTTCATTTATTGCCAACTGCGCTGGGGACACTGGAATATTTACATGCTCACGCAATCGGCCGGCTGGGGCATTGTTCCCGATTACCTCGCGGTGTTTAAGCCGTCGAGTTATCGCTGGCTTGTTCCGGCCCTGAATAATCCAACAGAGGCGAGCCAAATGTCGATGACTTTGGGCGCATTGCTTTTTGCCGCGGTCGCGTTTTGCGAACTGCTTCCAGCGATTCGCCGGCGGACCGAATGGACGACGCGCGCCGGATTCTATTTCTGCGCCGCCGTCATCTATCACCTTTCAGTGAGCGGGGTGGCCAGCGTGGAAATGGAAAGCATGCTCCGCTACGAATTTTGCGTGCATGCGCTCATCGTGCTGGCGCTCCTGCATTTTTTACGGCAATTTCGCATGCCGCCGGTGTTGGTGCGGGCGTTCGGCGTGGCGGCAGTGGCGTTGGTCAGCGCCGCTGGGTTAAGCGTACAGGGGTGGTATGTCTGGAATTTTACCCGGGGCAACTGGGTGGCGTAGCAAATGATGAAAACAACTGTGATCATAATCGGAGCTGGACCGGCGGGACTGACCGCCGCCTACCTGCTTTCCAAGAACGAGGTTGATGTGACGGTCCTGGAAGCCGATCCGGTTTACGTGGGTGGCATTTCGCGCACGACCACCTACAAAGGTTTTCACTTCGACATCGGTGGCCATCGCTTTTTCTCCAAATCGAAGGCGGTCGAAGACTTGTGGACGGAAATTTTGCCTAACGACATGTTGCAGCGTCCGCGCTCGTCGCGCATTTTTTACGGCGGCAAATTTTTCATCTACCCGCTCAAACCGTTCGAGGCGCTCCTGAAGCTCGGCATTTTCCAATCGATCCTTTGCGTTCTCTCCTGGCTCAAAGCCCGGCTCTTTCCGGTGCGCAATCCGCGCAACTTCGAAGAATGGGTGAGCAACCAATTTGGCAGACGTCTTTTCAACACTTTCTTCAAGAGCTACACCGAAAAAGTCTGGGGCATGAGCTGCAAGGAAATCTCAGCCGATTGGGCGGCGCAGCGCATCAAAGGTCTTTCGCTCGGCAGCGCGATCAAAAACGCGCTTTTGCCCCAGCGCTATAACGGCGATCGGACCAAAGTGATCAAGACGCTCATCAACTCATTTCGTTATCCGCGCAAAGGGCCCGGCATGATGTGGGAAGCATGCGCGGAGAAAGTGAAAGCGATGGGCGGGAAGATCGAGATGGGCTGCAAAGTGACGGCTTGCGCTTACGACGATGTTGCATCGACATGGAGCGTCCAATTCAAGGATCGAAATGGAAACTTGCAGACGCTCGAAGCCGAACACGTCATTTCCTCGGCTCCAATGCGCGCGTTGGTTTGTGGTTTGTCGCCCCAAGTGAGCGAGCGAACAAGACGCGCGGCGGAGAGCCTCAAGTACCGCGACTTCATCACCGTCATGCTCATTCTCAAAGAGCGAAACGTGTTCGATGACAATTGGATCTACATCCATGACCCGAGCGT
>Ga0184605_10000050_pt1 | contig 32192 bp, 22 predicted proteins | sample PLM0_30_coex_FD_132995 | JGI IMG/M metagenome (GOLD analysis project Ga0184605, IMG submission 132995) | Groundwater sediment microbial communities from an aquifer in East River, Colorado, USA - PLM0_30_coex | ecosystem: Environmental > Terrestrial > Soil > Riparian zone | place: USA: East... | reverse complement strand
GCCGGTGGCGATCGCGCTGTTTCGCGGGCAGTACCAGGTGCCTTGGGGTCAGATCCTCGCCGCCGCGGTTATTGCCACAGCGCCGGTAGCGGCGATGGTCTTGGTGTTTCAACGGCGGATAGTACAGGGACTGACGGCGGGGGCGGTTAAGGGATGATACATACTGCAACTGAACGGGTGCTCTGGGAACTGATAACTGCAACTGAACGGGTGCCAGTGGCGAGAGAAGCGTAGTTGATAGCGGACAGTTCACTACGTCGGGACGTTACTACTCCGATTCAGGGTACAGGCCTGTGCCCTCACGCCACAAAGGCACGTCCCGGCGTAGTGAACTAAACCCTCGTATCTATGCTACTCACTGCTCGCACCCGTTCAGTTGCAGTTACCAGCTCGCACCGTACGGTTGTAGTTAACGAGGAGACTTGAATGGCCCGCATAGCATTAGAGCACGTCGACAAAACCTACCCGAACGGTTACGTGGCAGCCCGCGATCTCAGTCTCGAGATCGCCGATGGCGAGCTGCTCGTGCTCGTCGGGCCGTCTGGAAGTGGGAAATCGACGGTCCTGCGGATGATGGCCGGGCTCGAGCAGGTAAGCGGCGGCGCCATCCGCATCGGCGACCGCGATGTCACCGACCTTCCACCGCAGCAGCGCGACATTGCGATGGTCTTCCAGAATTACGCGCTATACCCGCACATGACCGTTCGCGAGAACCTCGGCTTCGGACTCATGATGCGAAAGCAACCGCGGTCTCTAATCGATCAGCGGGTTCAGGCAGTCGCGGCATCGCTTGGTCTGGACGCATTGCTCGAGCGGAAGCCGGCGCAGCTGTCGGGCGGGCAACGCCAACGGGTAGCACTGGGCCGGGCGATCGTGCGCGAGCCGCTTGCGTTTCTTTTCGACGAGCCACTCTCCAACCTCGACGCGCAGCTGCGCGTCGAGACGCGGGTGGAACTGTCGCGATTGCACCGCAAGCTCGGTGCAACGATGGTCTACGTCACTCACGATCAGTCGGAAGCGCTGACGCTCGGCGATAGGATTGCGATTCTCAAGGAAGGCGTACTGCAGCAGATCGCGACTCCGATGGAGCTTTATGAGCGTCCAGGGAACAGGTTCGTCGCCGGCTTCATCGGCAGCCCGGCGATGAATTTCTTTGATGGCACGCTGACCCGGACGGGAGTCGGCGGCATGTGCACGTTTCGAGGGGCCGACCTCACGATCAGAGTGCCGTGCGAGCCTGGGATCAACGACAACGTGTTTCTCGGAGTTCGTCCCCAGCATCTGGAAGTCGTCGGAGATGGGGCCGGCGGTGAAGGCTCGCTGCGCGCTGAGGTGGGGGTCGTCGAGCCGATGGGAAATGAGCAGATCGTCTACCTGACTTTGCCTGGAGGTGGGCGCGCAGTCGCAGTCGCTCCCGTTCAACCGCGAATCACGCCAGGCGAAAAAGTCTCAATCCGGGTTCGACCCGAGGGCCTGCACATCTTCGACGCGCAGACGGGGAACCGCATCAGCGACTAACGGGGCAGCAGCATCTCATCCGTGCCCGACACGTCATTGTCTTCATTCAGCCAGGCTTCCGCCTCGGGAAGCTCCTTGAAGACATCGACATCGACTCCGATTGCCCGGGCGAGCACAGTGAAGGTCTTGGCGACTCTGTAGGTATTCTGCGATTGGGCTACAATGGCGATGCGGCCGAGCCCGCGATTGAGCAGCTGACGCACCTCGCCGGCGACTTCCGCGAGCTGCATGATCGTAATGTCAGGTTCCGCCAATCTGGAGTCGTAGAGCCCGCGCAGTCCGGGAACGAGACCAGGATCGGCAAGCAACGCTCTCGTGAGACCATGGAGGTCGTCAGCCCGGATGATTCCGGTCGCGAACGCCGTGACCCTGTTCTGTTCGCGCGAGATAGAGTAGGTAATGGGCATCGGGTCGCGTTTCCACCGCAACTCTTCCGCCACTAAACTCATAGCCGGGGAAACGTTCGCCGCCGCCTTCAAGTCCTCGGCAGCGACAACACACGCTCGGCGGCTTAAGCGCTGGCGATCCTGCGGAGCGCCTGAACCGCGTCGACAATCTCCTTGCTGGGCATCGCACCCGACATCACAATGGGCACGAGCTTGTCGTCACGACTGTAAAGATCGTTTCCGAAGTACAACTGACCGTTGTCGATGTAGGTAGTGAAGTAGGTGATGTATACCGGAATCTTGCGCGGAACCTTCACTGATTTGTTGTCGGGCGGATTGTCCATCTCCTGGCGCACTTTGTCGGGCTGCCAGCCAAGAACCCATTGTGCGAGCTCAGCCGGTTTTTCGACACGGATGCAACCGTGACTGAATGCTCGCACGTCCTCCTTGAACAGCTCGTGGTTCGGCGTGTCGTGCAGATAGATGTTGAAGTCGTTCGGGAAGAGGAACTTCACGAAGCCCAGTGCGTTCTTGGGACCCGGGCGCTGACGCACGCGCAATTGGCCGTTCTCGCGGTATGTCTCCATGTTCTCGCGCTCGAGATAACCAGGACCCTTTGGAAATATCTCCTTGGCGGCGATGTCCGGCGTCACGTTCCAGTACGGGCGGAAGACTACAGTCTCCATCGAGTCGGCGAACACCGGAGTCGCCTTGTCCTGGTACTCCTGGCCAACGATCACTTTCATCTCCAGCGCCTTCTGCCCGCTATCGTAGGCTTCGAGCTTGAACGCCGAGACATTCACGAAGATGTAGCGCGTTCCAAAACTTCTCGGCAGCCAGCGGTAGCGTTCCATGTTCGCCGCGATCTCGCCGAGCCTGAAGGACGCAGGGACATTCATCGATTCGATCGTCTCTTTTCCGAGAGCGCTGTCAACGTTGATCCCATGCCTGGCCTGAAAGAGTGCGACAGCAGCGGCGAGGTCGCGATCGTAAGTGCTTGCCGATGGCGCAGGACCGCCCTGAAGCGATGGAATCATCGAGGCCTTGTTGACTCCACTTGCTGGAATGATCCCTTCAGCAGCAAGCCTGCTGCGTACTGCGGCCAGCACGGCGGGATTCGCGGACTCACCAGGCTTCACGTTCTTGCTTTGAGGGACGTTCTGCCAGCCGCCCTTCGAAACGATGACGCGATAATTCTGCAATTGCTGGCTGAGGCCGGAGTAATCCGGATCGGTGGGGCGCATCGTCGCCAATGCCTTATCCAACTGCTCGTACCGGAGATTTCGGACCAGAGCGCTGTCTATGTTCTCCTCCTCCGGATCTACGTGCCAGGCTTGCGCGACCGTGCGTGGATCGACCTGACCAGTAAGAAGATCCTCGCCGAGTGAGGTATACGCGGCGGTCAGGATGACATCAGCGGTGGCGAGCTGCTCGGCGGTTGGCTTGTTCGTTTGCTTGAGAGCTCCGATCGCCTGGGCCAATGCTCCAACCGGATAGTCGTCCAGTCGCATTCCGTCGGCGTTGGCGGCCAGAATCGCATTAGTGATTGCTTTCGTGCGAGTCTCGTGGAGTCCGTTACCGGTGAGCCACAGCGGATTCCTTCCGTAGAGCTGGTAAAGCCGCTTGGTGTGGCCCCACTGGTCATCGTCGATTCGGTCGAGCTTCGGACCATCGAGCTTTTTCTGGATCAGCGCTTCGATTTCTGTTGCGGGGACGCCCTGGACCGAAGTGAGCTTCTCGGGAGCCCAGGTCTGAGGGTTTTCATTCTTGGCCGCCCGCGAAGAGTCCCCGCGACTGCAGGAAACGAGGAGGGCGAGCGACAGCAGCAGAGCTGTCATAGCCGTTCGTGGGCGAACCAGCGGGCTTGCCGCAAGCAGTAGAGTCATATGGGCTAGTAGATCCTTTGACGGATGTCCGTGCTCTTCGCTTGTCGATTAGGCGAAAGTCGGGCCAGCCCGACAGAGGGTCTACTCTCCCACGATTCTCGGCGCTGCGAGCTCCCGATTGGCGACCGCGCTTTCCTTGCCGAGCACACGCAGCACGAAGTCCGGCCACCAATTGAACTGAGGCTCACGCGACTTGTACTGCTCGAGGGCCACCCAGGTGCGCGCGTGAATCTCCTCGCCGCGGCGAATCGCCTCCTCGCGGGAGATTCCTTCTCGCTTGAGGGCGCGGCGGCCGATCTGAGCATGCAAAACTTCATCTGCCCAGTCATAGTCGTGGAAGTGGGCAGATAATTCGTCACCGGCGGCGAGCGCAGTCTCGTACTCGAACCGCTTGCCCGTCTCCGCCGACATCAGCGACTGTTCGATCGCGTAAAGAATGATCTGACGCTCCTGCGGTGTCGCGTGGAGATTGAGCCGCAGCGAGAACCCGACGTTGAGCGGGATCTCGGTCCAGTCTATTCCGCGTGACTCAAAGGCGACCGTCCCCATCATCGTGTGTCGAGCCTCGTCCCACAGCTGCCGGGAGTAATCAAGGTAGAACTCCCAAGGCTGGTTTTTCCGCTCGAACAGAAAGGACGCCATCATCTCCGGCACATCCATCTCCAGCGTACGCTTGCAGAGCAGCGCCAGATTGCGCTCGTCAGGCGGGACGCCCTCGGCGTTGTACACGACGTGGGGCGGAAACTCGAAGTTGTAAAGTCCGTGGAAGCGTTCGTCGCGTCTCGGTTCGAAGTTCGGAACGAAAGGCGGGCGCGGCGGCGGCAACGGCGGCTCCATCGATCTTATCTGCACACCACGGCGGGAGTCACCTTCTTCAATGGAGATGCGTGGATCACCGGCAATTCCACGGGCGGCGTCAAGATACAGTTCCAGATGCTCCTTCCAATTCTTAGAGAGCGCGCCGGCGACTTTGTCCTGAGTCAGGGCAGCGAGTGCTGTATCGCCCCATTCGATTGCTTCGGTGACTTCAAACAGAGCGAAGCGCATGAATCGACGGGTGGGATGGTCGACCAGAGGATTGGTATGGTGGATGTGGTTGTAGTAGGCGTCGCGCAGAGCGGGCAAAGCGACGCCGTAAATACCGGTCACCAGCTCCACCGGATTCTCGGCCCGGAGGACCTCGTCGAGAAACGCGTCCAGCTCGGGATTTGGCGACTTCTCGAGTGGGGGAGCAGGGTGCCGCATCTCGGTTATGCGGCGTCGCAGCCAGTCAGAGTGCTCGGCGCAATACCACTGATGCAGAGCGAGGGCGCACTTCACTTCCCAGGTCGGAGTCGATGGAAGGTGCGCGAGCATCGTGTCCATAAGGCGCCGCTCCGTCCAGTGCATTCGCAACAGCCGCTCGACGTTTTCTTCGACTGAGTAACCGACTCGCTCAGCCTGGTGGTAGGCGGCGATGCCGGCGAGTTCGGGGATTCTGGAGTTTGGCATACGGGGGGGCGGGGTCAGGATTCTTAGCAATCTATGCTCGAAATCCTGACTCGCCCCAGCCGTCAGACTCCTACTGCACGCACTGCCCCTGCGGATCCGGCTTCTCTTTGTCCACCACTGGACGATGGTCGAGGTTACCGAGGCGGGTCGCAAGAGCGGCGACGTACTGCGCCACGCGAGCCATGTGCTCGTAATCGACATATTGTGGCTCGTCCGTCACCTGGTGGTAATCGGCGTGTCCGCCCGTCGTGAAGAAGATGATTGGAATGCCGTAACGGGCGTACTCGTAGTGATCGCTCCGGCAATAGATGTTCTGCGGATGACCGTTCGCATCCATAGAATAGTCGAACGACAGCGGAAGCTTCGCGGCGCGGTTCACCGACTCGGCGAGGTCACCGAGCTCGGTGGAGAGCCGGCGCGATCCGACGAGCTGCACGTAGTCGGGATTGCCGCGGTATCTGACCCCCTCCTTGGTGATGCCGGTATTATCGGCCGCCGCCCCGCGTCCAATCATGTCCATGTTGAGCTGGGCGACGATCGCGTCGCGCGGGACGGTCGGATGATCGGTGTACCACTCGGATCCGTAGAGGCCGGCCTCCTCACCAACGTGCCAGACGAACAGCAGCGACCGCTTCGGCTTCACTTTCTGGGCGACGAAGTACTGCGCGATCTCGAGCGCGCTCATGCTGCCCGAGCCATCGTCGTCGGCCCCGTTGTAAATCGAATCGGGCCGTGCCGAAGCGCCGTTCGAGCGCTTCCTGATGTCGGCGATGAAGGCGTTGACTTGTGCCTGTTGCGCGGCATCGAGCTGCGGCACGCGATCATCCGCGCCACCAGTGCGGAAGAGATGGTTCACCACATAGATCGAATCGTGCGCGACGGGTCGGGTGGTCCAGCCAATGTGATCGTTGTGCGCGCCGATGGCGACAAACTCGTTGCGGAGCTTGGGGTCGCTGCCGGGAATAACGGCGACGACATTGCGGGCCGAGTAAGCGGCAGGAGTCTCCTTGAACCGCGGGGTCGCCGTCACGGTCACGCCCGGCGCGCCGGTCTTGACGCTGTCGATGTTCGCGCCGAGGAGGGCCGACGCTACTCGCTTGGTGACATAGAGAAATGTGGGCACCACCGGCGCTTCGCCATCCCGCTTGAGTGATTGCGAAGGCTGCCGGAGGAACTGCTTCATCTGAGGCGGTAGCAGATCCATTCCCGCAGCGGCAATCCCCGCCGCCTGCGGAAAGCGCCGAGTTGCCGCCGCGCGTGCCACCGAGCCGGGAATGCCCTGGGTCGTGCCGCGCGGGCTCACGCTCAACACAACTATCTTGCCGGCGGTGGCGGCGGCATCGATCAGCGATGCGGAATCTCCCCACGTGCCGCCGTAAATCACTTGACCGCCATCAAGAGTCCGCGCTCCCGGACCCTGATCCCTGAGGATGTAATCGGTCCACGGAGTGAACGACGTCGCGCCGGCGGCGAGTCTGGTGGACTCATCAAACGCGCGATCGATGAGATTCACAGTCTGGAAGTAAGTGCCGTTGTCGCCCATCGGGACGAGACCGATGCGCTTGAGCTCATTCGCTATGTACTCGACACCTTTCACGTTTCCAGGCGTCGCGAGAAGCCGACCCTGCATGGAGTCGTCGGCGAAGATGTAAAGGCGCGTCGCCAGATCAGCAGGAGTGATCGCGGCAGTCGTGGTGCTCGGTCTGTGCACACGAGGCCGCATCAGCACATCCCAGTTCGGAGGGGAGGACGGTCCCACTTCGAATGGCGTTGTCGCGGCCTGTTGAGCGGCTGCTGAACCTGCAAAGGCAAAAATCGCGGCTAAGGCTATGAACTTCGGGGCTGATTTTCTCATGATTACAATTACGGCCGAGGCACGGTTTTGGTTGCGGGGCTTTCCGCAGCGCGCTTGAGCAGCGCGATCTGACCCTCGTGATAGGTGTGGTGCTGGAGAAGACCGCGAATCACGCTTCCTACTGGCATGCCCGTTCCGAGTGAAGGATCGCGCTGATCGCCGACCCAGCGCAGCAGATCCTCGGGCTTGAGCGCAGCGACGGCTTGCTCGAGCTCTTTTTGCGCCGCCGCGAGATCATCCTTCGCTAATTGCCACGCCTCCTCTCCGCCTCCGAATCTCGGTGCTGGCCAGTCCTCCGGCGGATTCTTCGCGTCCGCGCCCTGCACGCGAGACGCGACTTCCCGCGTCCACGCCGCCATGTGGAGCACTAACTCCCAGATAGTATGCGCGCCGGGAATGGATCGCCTCGAGGCGACATCGGGGTTGATTCCCTCGAGCACCGCGGTGATCGACGAGCCGTGCCACGGGTCGCCGTCGTAAACCTGGTGCAGCTCCTGGCGGAGCGCGTCGAAGTCAGATTTGGGGCGACTCATGCAGTGCTCCTTTTCCTTCGTTCAGCTTTGGAGATTCTTTTCGCGGCGGGAAGGACTTCCGCCCGGGTGCTCATCGACCGGATGACATCTTCAACAAGCTGAACTCCCCGCGCTAGCTCCGCCAGCTCCGCGCCGCGCAACCTTCCCACTGCACTCGCCAGCTTTTGAACGCGTCGGGCGCGCCCCGCCGCCAGGACGGTCCGTCCTTTCGCGGTCGCCTGAATCCTTGTCAGGCGTCTGTCGCGCGCGTCAGCGATGCGCTGCACGAGACCGCTGTTCTCAAGGCCGGTTACGATGTGCGTCATCGTCGGCGGCTTGACCTGCTCTGCCGAGGCGAGCTGTCCGAGCGTGAGCGGCCCGCCAAAGACGACCACGGAGAGCGCTGAAAGGCGCGGAGCCGACAGTCCACTGGCATCATCCTCCTTCCGAAGCTGACGGAGAAGGTGGATCGCGGATGAGTGAAGCTGGTCCGCCAGTGCTTGCGCCCTGGCTTCAGGCTTCCGGGACGTCACTCATCAAGCCGACGACGTTGCCTTGCCCATCGCTGACGGAGGAGACCCAGATTTCGCGCCCATTCATGCGGGCGATGACGCGCGGCGCCTCGAGGGTCCTGGCGCCGGAAGACTCGATCTTCGCATGGGTGCCTTTGATGTCGCTGACGTCGTAGAAGAGCACACCGTGCTGCTGTTCCCCGTCCTTACCCTGGCCTTCGGGTCCGGCGAGCATCAATTGCACGCCTCCGCAATCGAAGAATGAAAGGGCTGGAGGCGCGTCGAACAGATGCCGCATTCCCAGCGTGTCGCGATAGAACCGCTTCGCCTCGGCGATTTCGCGTACCGGGAGCGCGATCTGCTTGATCCTCGAGAGAGACACCTTGCTTTCAGTCGCCATTGGAGTCCTCGTTAATCGTTAGCTAAGCTAACGATATCCTCGAACGGCTGTTGGAGCAAGTGCGTTGGGTCGCGGTGTATCAGTCCGGGGGCGCTACCACTTTCTTTTTGCCCTTCGGTTTTGACTTGAACTCTTTCTCGACCATCTCGCCCAGGTCGCGCAGGGTTTCGCGGTCCTCGGCGCGGAACTCGCGCGGCAGGTTGTCCATGATGCAGAGCGTGCCGACGTTGTGGCCGCCGGGGCCCTTCACCGGCTGGCCCGCGTAGAATCGGACGTGAGGGTCGTCCAGCACCAGCGGGTTCTGGGCGAACCTCGGATCCAGAACGGCATCTTCCACCACGAACACTTCGGTGCCCGTGATGGCGTGGCCGCAGAACGAGAGATCGCGGGTAGTATCGCCAATCGGCAGGCCAACCTTCGACTTGAACCACTGGCGATCGCCTTCGACAAACGATACTCCGGCGAATGGGACGTCGAAAACGCGCTGCGCCATGCGGCTGATCTTGTCGAACCGTTCTTCGGGGTCCGAATCGACTGCCTCGGTCAGACGGAATTCCACCAGACGCTCCGCTTCGTCCTGGGGGATGAGCGGACGCATTACAGCTTCTGTCTCTGCCCACAAGCCGCGGCTTCTCATCACGGCCGTCACGCGCGAACGGAATTTTCCCGGGTCGATCGGCTCGTGGAGAACGTCGTCGACACCTTGCGAGAGAAGGTCGTTGGTCTCATTCTCGGATCCCGCGGGCGCGATGACGACGATCGGTATGTCAACCAGACCCACTACAGTCCGCGCCGCATGAACGACCTGCCGGCCGTCGAGGATCGGAAGCCTGAGCCCGACGACCAGCGCATCGGGGGGATCCTGGGCGAGAATGCCCAGCGCGGCCGCTCCGTCGTTGGCGATCTGCACAGCGAAACGGGATTCGACCAGAATGTCGTTGAACCGGACGCGATCTACCTTGTCGCTGACGGCGAGCAGAATCCTTGATGGCTTCGCCACACCATCCGCGTCGAGCTCGGGCACGAATTCCTGATTAACCCTCGGCGTGTTGCCGCGAGGCGTCTTGCGTCGCTCGAAATCGGTGTAGGGAATCACTTCGTCCGCAGTCGTATCCCCTTCGGCGATGTGCCAGAGGCCGTCGTTGTCGAACGTGTGCAGCGCTTTGGTTCGGAGCGCAGTGGCGCGGATTTCATCCGTGTTCTTTCCCGTCGTGATCATTCCGCGAATCTCCGGAGTGATCTCCAGGAACTCGATCAGGGGCAGACGCCCACTGTAGCCGGTGAAGCCGCACTCCGCGCAGCCGGTAGCCTTGACGTGCCGCGCCTTTCCGAACAGACGATGCTGCGCCTGCCGGATCATCGGGTGCAGCTCGTCTACCGGTGCCTCGTAGCGACAGTGCGGGCAGACACGCCTCACCAGGCGCTGCGCCGTAACGCCGATGAGGCCGGCAGCAACTCTGAATGGTTCAACACCGATATTCTCGAGTCGAGCAATGGCTCCGATCGCGTCGTTCGTATGCAGCGTCGAGAGAACGAGGTGGCCCGTCATCGCCGCCTGGAACGCGATGATGGCGGTCTCCTGGTCGCGGATTTCTCCGACGAGAAGGACGTCAGGATCCTGACGAAGGACGGATCTCAATACACCGGCGAAGGTCAGGCCCTGCTTCTCGTTCACTTGAACCTGGTTGACACCACTCAGTCGGTACTCGACCGGATCTTCGACCGTGACAATGTTGACCGATTCACCGCGCCGAGTGTTGAGCGCGGCGTAGAGCGTCGTCGTCTTTCCCGATCCGGTCGGACCAGTGACGAGCAGAATGCCCTGTTCGCGCATGAGCAGCGCCTGGAATCTCTCGAGCAGCTCGGGCATGAACCCGAGGGTGAGCATCGAGACCTGCACGGACTTCTCGTTGAGCACGCGCATCACGACTTTCTCGCCGACACGCGTCGGCAACACCGACACGCGAAGGGCGACTTCTTCTCCGCCGACTCTCACTTTCGCGCGACCGTCCTGTGGACGGAAACGCTCGGCCACGTCGAGATCGGACATGATCTTGATGCGGGACACCACCGGCCCGACGCCGATGAAGCGGGGAAGTACCATGATGTTCTTGAGCAGACCATCGATGCGGAACCGAACGAGTGTCGACGTCTCGTCGTGCTCAATGTGGATGTCGGAAGCGCGCAGCTTGATTGCGTTGCCGATGATTGCATCGACCAGCTTGATGACCGGCGCGTGGACGCGTGCCAGCTGCGCTTCGTCCTGCTCCGCCTCCTTGATCTGCTCGATACCGACATTCTGATCGAGCTTCTCGATCAGACCGTAGATCATGGCGTCGGGCCTGAGCGTTTCCGACACCATCTTCTCGAGCTGGCCTGGCGGGCAGAAGAGCGGTGTAACCTCTCGGCTCGTCGCCCAGCTCACTCGCTGGATTGCTTCCTGGTCCAACGGGTTGGCCATCGCCAGCCAGACCATGCGGCTGTCGACCTTTACCGGCAGGACGTTGTGCTCGCGGCAAAGCTTCTCGGGAAGGATCTGCATCGCGTTCTTGTCGATGTCGCTGGGATTCAGATCGATGGAGTCGATCCTGAATGCTTCCTTGACGAGTGCGGAGATCTCCGTGAAGGAGAGCACATCGCCATCCATTAGGGCTTGGGAGACGTACGGCTTCGCCTGAGTGCGCCACCGGTTGATCAACTCGGGTGTGACACCGGGCATGGTCCCCACAAGAGAGACCAGCCACTCGTCCTTGAAGCGGAATTTTCGCTCGTTGGTCTGCGGATCAGCAGGTGTCTTCATGGCTTCCGGTGGGGCACTTGCTCCTGCTGCTCTATGGATGGCAGGCGGCCTTAAATGACTGTTTCTACCCCCCGAAGATAACACGTCGGAGAGGTCGCGACGCCGGGACGGATCGGAGCCTTTTCCGGGCGAGAACGAGGCCCGGCGGCCCCCGAAAAATAGTCTTGGTTGACTATTTGCTAAACACCGTGCTATGCACGCAGAGGCCACCATCCGCAACAAGATTCTGAGTCTTTTGCCACCGAACGAGCTCGAAGCTTTGCTCGAGCGCGCCGAAATGGTGACGATCGAATCAGAGCAGGTGCTGTACGAACCCGGCGAGACCATATCCTTCGCTCATTTTCCGGAGGATTGCGTCATTTCGCTGGTCACCGTGATGGAGGACGGTGACCAGGTCGAGGCGATGACAGTGGGTAACGATGGATTCACGGGCTTGCCGGTCTTTCACGGCCTTTCATCTTCGATGCTCAAAGGGATTGGGCAGATCAGCGGCCATTCGCGGCGGGTCGCGGCGGCGGATTTTCGTAAGCTGGCAGCTCAATGTGCAGGCCTCAAACGCCTGCTGCACCGTTACACGCAATTCACGTTCGAGACGGTTTCGCAGTCCGCGGCATGCAATCGACTTCACGTGATCGAGCAGCGGTGCGCGCGCTGGCTGCTCATGTCGCACGATCGTGTCGGCCGCGACCGGTTCGACCTGACCCAGGAATTCCTGGCGGGGATGCTCGGGGTGAGACGGCCGGGAGTGACGGTCGCAATGGGGGTACTCGAAAAGGCCGGACTCATTAAGCACGGCCGCGGGTACATCACGGTGGTGGACCGCGCCGGACTCGAGAAAGCGTCGTGCGAATGCTATCGAACGATCAGAGCCAGGCAGGGGAAACTGATCGCCTAGCAGGCTGCTGCGTCGGATTCCGAATCGCAGACAACCAACGGATCCAATGCGCCGGTGTGGGGGTAGAGTGGCGGTCCCACCTGCAGCGCGTTTATTATCCAAGCCTACAAAAGCCGTCCGAGTCTCCGTCACACCGAACGCAGCATCGGGGAGGGAGCGAAGGGACACCAGGAGATTTCATGATTGGTTCTGTAACCCGATTCGTTCTAGCTGCCGCGTTCTGCGCCGCGCCATCCATAGCGATCGCGCAGGCACCATGGCGGCAAGTTTATAAGGACGCCGACGTTACCGTCATCTTCGACACGGCCAGCATCACCCTCCAATCCCCCGGGACCTGGAACACGGTCACCAGCTGGGACTACACCCGGCCGAGGATTCTCGAAAACAAGAAGCAGTACACGAGGCTTGTCGAACGGGCATATGTGCGGTGCTCGCCAGTCCGATTGAAGAGGGTTCGCAGCACCGTTTACGGCACTAATAACTTGCTGGTGCGCGACGAAGGGGAAGTCGATCCGCGGGACCAGGCCCATATGGTTTGGGACAGGCCGAAACCAGGCACCGCTGGCAGGAACGCCTTCGAGTCTGTGTGTGGCATTCTTACGCGCAAAGCAGGGATAAAGGCGATCCCGGCGAACGTCCCCAAGGCCACCCAAACACCTGCCAAAACGGCTCCAAAACAGACGCCCGTAAAGAAGCCGGCTACGAAGCAGTAGCCCATTGGTATGGGGGTGGCGCTGCGAGAAGAGGGGGCACGGATAAATCCGTGCCTCCTCAGCATTTACGGGAGCAGCGGCAATGGCTCAGCCAGCCTCTGCGGGCGTCTCAGCTGTAGCGGATTTTCGTGCCAAAACCACCCGCTTTTTATCTCGAAAAATGGGGCAATTTGGCCGAGTGTTTGCTTATAAGGAGGGTGAGTTTTCAATCAGGGGAGCAATCAATGCGGTTACTCGAATCCAACAAAACAGGCAAAAAAGGAAGGTCCGCAAGCGGGACCATCTTTAGCATAATATTGCATTCGCTCATCATCTTTTTGGCCGTTTTCGCCACCGCGCGCGCGGGCGTCAGAAAGGCCGAAAAGCCGACGTCTACGAAGGTCAATTTTGTTGAGGTGAAGAAGGAGCCGCCTCCGCCGAAGAAGGAGGAGCCGAAGCCGGAACCACCGAAGGTCAAGAAGACTCCTGCGCCGCCAAAGGTCGCCATGCCGAAAGTGGCAGCCCCGGCCCCGCCGCAGGGCTTCAAGGTCTTGGCGCCCCCGGTCAACATTCCGACCAAGCTGCCGACGATCGATCTGTCGAAGGCGCTCACCAATGAGAACGACTTCAGCGGCAAGGGCGTAGCCGGCGGCTCGGCCAACGGCGTGAAGGGCGGCACCGGGAAGGAAGGCGACACCGGCAAGGAAGCGGGTGAAACCCACAGCGGTCCGTACATGGAGTTCCAGGTCGAGAAGGTCGTCGAGAAAATCGGCGGCGACGCCCCGGAATACCCGGCTTCGCTCCGCGACTCGGGTGTAGAAGGAACAGTTCTAACACAGTTCGTGGTTGGGACGAACGGCCGCTACGACGCCGGCTCGCTCAAGATCCTTAATTCAAGCAACCCGGCGTTCAGCGCCGCCGTGAAGGATGCGCTCCCCCGTATGAGATTCTCGGCGGCGCAGATCGGGGGGAAGAAGGTTGCCCAGCTCGTGCAAATGCCGTTTCAGTTCCATCTTAATAAGAAGTAGCGAGCTGCCCGATCAAAAAGCCGCGGAGGATTCTTCTCCGCGGCTTTGCTGTTCCTGCAATTGAGTTGTCGTCGCCGGTGATGCGCGACTCCTCGACATCGCAGTCGACCGGCTCGGAGAAAACGGTGTATCATTGCACAGCCGAATAAATTAAAACGTTGCACAGCCGAATAAATTGAAACGTTCATGAGAGCCCTCGGCCACAAACTTCTTGTTGGAGCAATGGCGGTCCTTGCCGTCGCTCCAGCGCTGCACGGTCAAAACCGCAATTCGCCAGCAAGCCGGCCCAAGCCGCAGCGGCCCGTCGAGGTTCCGCCGGCAGTCGTCGTGCTGCAGATCGACACGACCGAAGGCGATTCGACGCGGGCGATCATGGAGCGCGACTTCGATTACGGCGATCGCGTGCAACCGCTCGTTCTCGACAGTGTGACGATGGCTGACATTTGGCGACCCGGCGACAAGCGCATCAATTTCGGTCCGGTAGCACAGACACGCGCGAATTTCGTGGTGCGGGGAACGCCGACTGCATCGGGAATACACGTCGAGGTGTTCGACCCGCAAGGAAAGCTGCGGCAGGAGGCTTACTTCAGGCTGCCAAGAGTCCCGCCCAGCAGGGTGACGACGATTCGGGATTCGCTATCGACGCGCCTCGGCGTGCGCGCGCGAGTCGGCTTGGCGGGGCTCGCGCGGGATTCAGCGGTAAGGGACAGTCTTGCCCTTGCCGCCGCGCGTCCTGTTCCGCTCACGACACCCGGGCAACGTGTCGCTGCCCGGCGGGCTCAAGCCGCGCGGGATTCTATCTCCCGCGCGCTTGACCGACGTGACGTCCTGCTCCGCGCTGCCGCTGTCCAGGATACGCTGCGCTTCGACTCGGTGTTCACGCGCCTGGCGATGAGGGACTCGATCATGCGGGATTCCGTCGGGCGCGAGCGACGCTTCGGTATACACGGCGTGAGTGACGAGGTCGAGCGTTGGCTCACCGGCGTCCGCGGGATCGCGGCGACCAAGATCGCGTTCGTCGACGGAGGGAAGCTCAAGATCGTCGACAGCGATGGTGCCAATGAGCGCACTCTGCCAACGGTCGGCGCTGCACTCTCGCCGTCGTGGCATCCGTCGGGGAGGTACATCGTATATGCTGACGCGGACGATAACGGCACTCGGATCGCGCAGTTCGATTTGCGCACAATGCGGACGCGACTGCTCGCGGCATCCAGCAGAGGCCTGAACATCACTCCGGTCTACACGAAGGATGGGAAGAGCATCGTCTGGGCGATGGGCGGCGACGCTCCGGCGGAGCTGATGCTGGCGAGCGCGGCGGGTGACGACTCACTCCCGAAACCGTTCGTGGGGCGCTCTGGCTTCGAGACGACGTCACCAAGCTTCAGCCCCGACGGAAAGCAGGTCGTCTTCATGTCGCCGCGACCGCTCACGCCCCAGCTCTACACGATGAATGTCGATGGCACCGGGTTGAGGCTGCTCACGCCGGTGGTGGCGGGAAAGCGCAGCTACAGGACGGGTGCGGATTGGTCCCCCAGCGGCGAGGAGATCGCGTTCCAGCAGCAGGCCGGCGATTTCCAGGTGTGGGTTATTAGGGTCAAGGATCGCGTCATGACACAACTAACGAACGAAGGTGAGAACGAAGATCCGTCGTGGGCGCCCGATGGACGCCATCTCGCGATAACTCGACGCCTCGGCGCGATCGGCGACCCGCGCAGCATCTGGATTCTCGACGAGCGCACCGGGCGGCTGCGTCAGCTCACGCATCAAGGCGACGGGCGCCTCTCGGATTGGTCGCCACCCTTACGGCCGGCGTTCTGAGTCCTTCAGGGTCCCGGCGCCGGGACCCTGAAGGACTGCCTACCGATCCGGTATGAGGAACGCGCGCAGTGGGCTGCCTCCCCCTGCAGCATCGGCGGCGACTATCGTCCGCGCGCTTCCGGCGGGGAACGGCGCTGGAGTAGCGGGTGGGGTGAAGTCGATCACCACGCTCGTCGAGCGCGCCGCTGGAAGAGTGCCGGCAGGAACTGCGCGAATCCGATACGTCCCGGCCGAAAGACTCACGTATTGTGATGCTGCCTGATAGGCGAGGTTGGCGACCGTCGGAGTTGCAGTCGAGAGATCTGCGCTCGGTGCCGTGACGAAGAAATCCATCGCCCCGCCAGTGGGACTCATGTTGATGATTCGTACCGCAACCTGACCTGCGGCTGGGGCAGGTGTCGGATCCGTCGTCATGAAACTGGTGACAACGGCTCCTCCGGTTCCGCCTGTGGCGTAGACAGTGTGGTCGGCCCCCTCGACGATTGTGAACGTGAGGGTGCCCACCGTTACGGTCGGATCCGCGGTCTTCTGAAGTACGAGCGTCCTGGGGCCCGTGAGGATAGCCGAGTAAGTTGCAGTCGCAGGACTCGGCAGCGACGATGGAGTCGTCCCACCGTAGCCAAGGTTCACTCCGAATGGCACGCTCTCGAGTATGGCGTTGACGGGAAGACGCGCCGGGTCCGTGATCAGATTGACAAAGCGGACGCGACCCTGTGGTCCTGACACGAGCGGACCGGTGGCTTCTTTCGTACCGCATCCGACGGACACCAGAGCCAGGGTCGCGAGAAAACCGATCTTCATGGATTGGACATTCATTGATCGCGGCCTCGGTTAGTAGGTGCAGCCAGATGGGAAGGTCGCGGGCTCCGGCGGATCCGCAGGTACGTTCGGATTGGCGTTCCGGTCACCGACCGCGTACGGCAACCAGCAACGCTGACCGTCAACTGGAACTCCCGGTGAGCCGGTGGGGCCGCGAATGAAGTTGCGGCGCCGGGAGTCTTCCCAGCGCAAGCCCGTTCCCAGCAGCTCGTAACGGCGCTGGTTGTAGATCTCTGCGATCAGCTGCGGTTGTGTGAGCACGCCAACGAGTGGCGCGAGGCACGCTTTCGGGTCGTCTATGCCGCGGTTACCGGTGCAATCCGTCCGAACGGAATCTAGGACGGCTTGCGACTCGGCGAGCTGGTTGGTGTTTGCGAGCGCTTCCGCTTTGATCAACAGCGCCTCGTCGGGGAAGTAGACCGGCAGAGGCGCTTGCACGCTGGCGTAACGATTCCACGGATCCAGCAACGCCGCTTGGCGTCCAGTGAGAGTGGTGGATGGCACAACAAACCAGGTGAACCGTTGGTCACCACCAGTCATGGACAATCTCCACTGGCGACGTGGCGCGATTCCATTCGTGCCGCCGGTAACGTTTGCGTAGAAGTTGCCGGGCGCGGTGGGGAAAGTCAGCAGCGAGAAAGCCGATGTGCCGCTGCGAGCGACGAGGTTCGACGCGGCCAACGCCGTCGCGTCGTCATTCGCAATCCTCGCGTACCGTGCCCGAAATAACTGAATCACGTTCGGCAGGCTCACCCCCGGCGTCAGGATGCTGGCGTTGAACAGAGCACTGGGGGGAGTCGCCGCTATCTCCGCAGCCGCCGAGTCGAGCAACGCGCGGGCGTACGACAGCGCCTCCGCACGCGTTACGTAAACGGGCGCGATCTCTCCGAACGTCTTGATCGGGATCTTCTGGTACGACTGGAGCGCCTCGCCGAGAGCTTCTGCTTTCAACGCAAATCCAAGCGCGCGAAGGCCGCTGCGCGTACCTGCATCGAACTGGGCTGCGAGCGCGTCAGATCCCGCGAGCAATTCATTGGCGGTACGCACCGTTGCGTAAATGGAATTGAATACGTTGTCCGCGATGGCAGTTCCCCGCGAGACTGTGCCCTGCTCGGCATCGCTGATCGAGATGAGCGCCGCAGTGGTAGAGGCGAACTCGTCGTTCACGAGCCCGGCCATGTAGGCGAAGTTGAAGTAAGATTGGGCGAACCGACCCTGTAGTCCTGTCGCCAGGCCGATCGTGGCGTCCGCACTCCCCGTTACCTCACCTTCGGTAGGCGAGTTCGGATTTTTCAAGTCGAGGGTGCAAGCGCCAAGGAATGCTGCGGCGAAGGCAACCAGGCACTGTCTCGTCATTCGCATTGGTTGGATTCTCCGCATGTTAGAAAGAGACCCGCGCACTGAGCGACCAAACGCGCGGAATGGGATAACCGCCGAAGTCGAAACCGCGGTCTGCGGCTGTCGTTTGAACGGACTGCAGGCCGCCGGCGTTCGTTCCGAACAGGTTTATCTCCGGATCGTAGCCGCTGTAGTTGGTCCATACCGCGAGATTGCGCCCGGATAGGGTTAGATCCACTCCATCGCGAAAGTAGCGACGCACTCCCAGCCCTTCGAGCGTGTAGCTCGCGCTGAGCTCCCGCAGCTTCACGAACGTTCCGTCCTCTATCCAGTACTCGAAGATTCCCTGTGTGCGAGCGTTCCAGGCGGGCGGCAGCTTGCGCGGATCCCCGTAGGGCAGAAGCTCCCGCTCGTACGTCTTGGAGTTGTTGGCGATGACGGAGTTCTGCGCGCGGGTGGAGAGATTCATGATCTTGTTTCCGAACACTCCGTCCAGCAACGCACGCAAGCGAAGCTTCTTGGCGATCGTGAACTCGTTCAGGAAGGATCCCATCCACTTTGGGTTGGGATCGCCGATGACCTTGCTAATGGAATCATTGCAAGTGCCGCCGCTGATGGCCAGTCGCTGAGCGGGCGTACCCACGTCTGCCGAGCTGCGCCGGTACCTGCCGAGCGAATCGGTCAGCAGCTCGCCGGTCAGGCAATTGCGCGCCGCGTATGACCCGTAGAAAACCCCTGCCGGCTCACCCTGACGAATTCGATTCGGATAGCCCCCCGCCGACTGGAAGTCCAGGATCGTCAGGCTGTCGACGAGATTCTTGTTGTGCGCGTACGTGATCGTGGACGTCCACTGCATTCTGGGGACGTCAACGTTGGTCGTGCGCAGCATCAGCTCGATACCCTTGTTAGACAGGGTGCCGATCGGATAGAACTGACGCGAGAATCCGGTGCTCGTCGGCAGTGGCCGGAAGAACAGCAAGTCGGAGACGACACGGTTGTAGTAGGTCGCCTCTGTTGACACTCTTCCATCGAGGAATCCGACATCGGCGCCCAGCTCCCATTCGCGCGCGCGCTCGTTCTTGAGACTGGGATTGCCGAACACTACATCGTTGGCAAAGCCGGGACGACCCGCGAATGGTTGCTGCACATAGCTGATGAACTGCGAGTAGGCGTTGAGGATGCCCGGCTGGCTGCCGGCCCAACCGACCGCGCTGCGCAGGCGCAGGCTATTGAGTGCTCCCGGTTTGCCGTCAAGAACGACATACGACGCCGAGAACTTGGGGAACGCCTGCCAGCGCTCGGAGGGGGCGAACGTCGACGAAGCGTCGTAGCGCACCGCGCCCGTGAGGAAGAGTCTGTCCCTGAACGCCACTTCCTGCTGGCCGTAGAATCCGAGAGTGCGCAACTCGACGTCAGTCTGCGCCGCCGTGAAGATCGAGCCGGAGCTGACGAGATCGCCGACCGGGGCAAGTCCGTTGGCCGTAGCTTGAGTAATGCGGACCCGCTGGGAGGTGTAGTTGAACCCTCCCGTAGTCCGCAGATCGAAAGAGCCCATCGGTCGCCAGGTGTAGCTCGAGACGCCATCCTGGTTGACGACCCGGTTATTCTCAAAGACTGACTGCGATCTTCCTGTCACGAGTAGTGACGTGCCAAGGACGGAATTGCGCGGTACGAATTGGCGCTGTTCGAAGCCGACGTTGTCGAGGCCGATTGTGTAGTCGACCAGAAGATTGGTGAGCGGCGTCCACGTCAGTTTGGTCGAACCGATGAAACGCTCGATCGTCTGCGGGTTGCGAATGCGATCGATCGCGAGAAGCGGGTTGGTTCCCAATGTCGGCGGGAGCGGATAGATGCCGTTGACGGGTCTGAAATCCACGCTCGTGGGAGCGAAGAACAGCGACCCCATTATTCCGTAGTCGTTCTGTTCTCCGAATGCCTGGAGCTGGTTGTTGGTCGTGATGTAGTTCGAGGTCACGTTGGCGACGAGTCGCGACGTGAGCTGCTGTTGAAGATTGATTCGCGCACCCGCGCGGCGCGACGAGGTGGAGCGCATGATCCCGTTCTCATTGGCGAAGTTTCCGCTCAGGAAGTAGCGAGTCTGGTCGTTGCCTCCCTCGATGTTCAGGTTTTGCTCCCACGATGGCGCGCGGTGGAAGACGTCATTCTGGTAGTTGAAACGCGTGACCGGAAGGCCGTTCACATCGAAGCCGTAGAAGTTGAACGGCTGCTGCTCGCGCAGCTCGCTCGTGCTCCAGCGCGTCATGGACGAGAAGTGCGGCTTGCCGATACTTCCGCGCTTGGTGAAGATTTGCACGACACCGTTGTTGGCGCGCGACCCGTAAAGCGCAGCGGCCGCGGCGCCGCGAATGATCTCGATGTGCTCGATATCCGAAGGATTCAGATCGGCGAGCCGGTTCTGTGGATTGGCGCGTGTGCCGAGATCGGCGAGCTGTCCCGACTCGTTATCGACGATTACGCCATCGACGATGTAGAGCGGATCCGACCCGGAGATGAAGGAGTTGACGCCACGGAGCCGCACCGAGATTCCGCCGCCGCCGGGGCTGCCGGAGTTCTGAGTGATCTGCGCGCCCGGAATCTTTCCCTGCATCGCCTGATCCACCGTGACGGCCTGCGCTCTACTGATGAGCGCCGAGTCTACGGTCGCGATGCTCGTCCCGACTTTTCGCTTTTCGGTGGCGGTGCCGGTGCCGGTAACGATGACCTCGCTCAGGTTGATGGCACTGACGTTGAGGGCAACGTCGGCCGTCGCTGTCGCGTCAGGAAGAACCTGCACGGCGCGCGTGGTGGGCTGGTAACCGATGCGGCGGACCGTGAGCGTTCGAGATCCGATCGGCACGCCGTTGATAGTGTATTCGCCATTCGGCCCTGTGACGGTGCCGAGTCGGGTGCCGTTGACGGTGACCTGCACACCGGGCAGGCCTCGCCCGATCGACGCGTCGGTTATTCGACCGCTGACGGTTCCGGTGGGTGTCTGTGCCGAGAGCACGAATGGCGAGGCGAGCGCGATCGCGAAGAGGCGCGCTGCGCGGCGAACAAAAGTGGGCGTCATCAGAAGGTCTCCGAGTCGCGTTGTCCCGCGATGAAAACGGGGTGTTGCCGGTAAAGGTGCCCTACGATAGCCGCGAGTACTTAGCCTAGCAAGAAGCGATGAAGATGACGGAAGCGGGCTTTCCCGTTCCGGGATGAACGGGCTCGCGCATTTCAAGCAGCTCGAATCCTTTGTCGACGAGCAAGCTCTTCCAGCTCTCGAGGGTGCGGAAATACCAGGGCGCAGGATCGGAGAATTCGTTGCTGAAGCCCGTCCACGAGCCATGGCGCCAGCCGTCCTCGTAGGGAAGATCGCCCGTCGCGACGACCGGATGCAGAGTCTGGATGATGAGCGCGCCGCCATTTGTCAGCAAGTCGGGAATTCGGCCCAGCACGCCTTCAACGGATTCTTTGCCGATGAGCGAGAAGTTGGCGACCACGACATCGACAGTGAGCTGGAGCTCACCGGCGGCGATCTGCTCGTAGGACATGACGCGAAACTCTCCGCCACCGGCTCGCGTCGCCTGCTCGACAAGGGAGGGAACGACATCGACGCCGACGGAGCGCACGCCTTTTTCAGCGATAGCGCGCACCAACCAACCTTCGCCGCAACCGATGTCGAGCATCGTGCGCGGCGCCCGACTCAAGACCGCTTCGACGACCGCCTGATTGGTGACGAGAGTGCGGCTCTCGATTTGATTTGCTCTCACTGCCTCGGTCCAGGGCGAGGCGTTCTTGTGCCAGGAGTCTACGATCTTGGCATCATCGAGCCGATCGCTGCTCATCAGTTTCGGGAGGAGGTTCAGTAACGCTGCAGAGCGGCCACTCGTATATATATAGTAGCTCCAACAACTACACTCAGAGGGCGTATGAGCAGCGGGGCGGCATCACGCGCGACTTCAACGCGCTACGACGCTACGACGTCCACAGTCGCACCAAAGCCGACGACACGCGAGCGCCTGCTGTCGCTCGACGTATTCCGCGGCATCACCATCGCGGGAATGCTTCTCGTCAACGACCCGGGCACATGGAGCGCGATCTTCCCGCCCCTAGAGCACGCTGAGTGGCATGGCTGGACGCCCACCGATCTCATATTCCCGTTCTTCCTCTTCATCGTCGGAATCACGACGCATCTCTCACTTTCCGCCCGGCGCGCGCGCGGAGACGACGAGTCGGCGATCGTAAAGCAAATTCTCCGCCGCGGCATCATCATCTACCTCCTCGGGTTCGCGATGGCGCTGTTCCCATTCTACCAGTGGGGCACGATCGACTCGATTCCGAACGCGAGCGCCTGGGACCGAGTGGTCTACCGGATCGAGCACGTGCGCATCCTGGGAGTGCTCGCGCGGATCGGCATAGTCTACATCTTCGCGGGTCTGCTGACGCTCAAAACGACGCTCAAGCAGCAGATCGTGATCATCGCGGCGCTGCTCTTCGGCTACTGGTTCGCAATGACGCTCATTCCCGTTCCCGGCGAGAACGAGATCGGAGCTTTACTCCTCCACACGAAGGACAGGAATCTCGCCGCATTTCTGGATCGGGCGATTCTGGGAACGAACCACACCTGGACCGGAAGCGTCACCTTCGATCCGGAGGGCCCGCTGTCGACCCTTCCTGCCATTGCGACCGCGATGCTCGGCGTGATCGCGGGCCGGTGGATAGCGCAGCGCGACAAGCCGCTGCTCGAGAGAATCACCGGTCTCTTTGCGGTGGGATCGCTCGGAATGATGGTCGGCCTGATGTGGAACTGGTCCTTCCCGATCAACAAGAGTCTCTGGACCAGTTCCTATGTCGTCTTCACCGCCGGGATGGCGTGCGTGGCACTGGCGACGATCATGTGGATCGTGGACTATCTCGACGTGAAGTGGTGGACCAAGCCGTGGGTTGTGTTTGGCGTCAACCCGATCGTGGCCTTCGTGGGATCAGGGGTCATGGCCAGGTTGATCTACACGCTCTGGCACGTCAACTATAACGGCGCGTCGGTTTCGATCCAGAACGCGACGTACCAGGTCGCGTTTGCGTCGTGGCTCCCGCCGCGCGTGGCATCGCTCGCGTTTGCTTTGAGTTTTGTGCTGCTGTGGTACGGAATTCTGCTCGTGCTTTACAAGCGGAACATCATACTCAAGGTCTAGCTCGGCGCTCCGACTTGCATCGCTGTAGGCGTCGGCGAGGGTGTCCTCTCCGGCGGCTACTCGCTTACACGCATCGAGCCCGTCAGCCCACTCGCGGCTTGCGCGCTCGCGGGAAAGTTCGCGCGCGATTGAGTCAGAGCGCGCAACGAGGCGCGAGTCAGGTGTTCGCTCGCTGTTTTAGAACTCACTGGGAAGGCGGTGGGGGTCCTCGTAGGAGGCACCTATTTCGCGACCAGGAGACCCGCGACCGAGCAGAGCGAGAGAGCGCAGTTAGGGGCTCCGCCCGAGCGAAATTCTGCCGACGGAGAGGCCCCCCGCCGCCGTACCGGCGATGTAGTTAAGACTGCGAGTCGAACTCAGCGCCCCGCTTTCGCGGGCGTAGCGACTCTAGAGCGCGAGGTTTCTTTCTCGGCCAGCGAACTCGTCGCGACCATTTCAGATTCGATCGGCGCGCCGGCGCGGCGCACTACGTAGGCTTCCATCGCGAAATACTCAGGGAGGCCCAGCTGATCAACGCGATGCGCGGTGTTGCGATTGCGCTCCTCGACGCGCTGCCAGAACTCGCGATCGTCTTGCCCGGGGAAAGGAGCTCGATCCTTCTGCGACTGGTGCTTGAAGATCGCCATCTTTTTCGCCCGCAACTCGTCCTCCGAGAGCGGGACCAATACGTCGGCCTCGGCGATCTCCCACTCCTGCCAGGCGCCACGGTAATACCAGATCTCCGGCGGTGCGCCCGAATACTGGGCGAGTGCTCCCTGCACGGCCTCGAGACACATCCTGTGGGTACCATGCGGGTCGGAGAGATCGCCGGCGACGAACAGCAGCTCCGGCTTTTTTTCCTCCAGCAACTCGAGGACGATCCGAACGTCATCCGGCCCGATGGGATCTTTCCTGACCTTCCCGGTCTGGTAGAAGGGCAGGTTGAGGAAGCGCGCCTGCTCGCGCTTCATTCCGAACGTCTCGATGCCGGACACCGCTTCCGCCTCGCGGATCGCGCGCTTCATCACCTGGACCGGAAAGGCGTCGATCTCACCCACCTTCTTTGACTCGAGAAATTCTTCCACTTCCTCGATGAGCGCTCCGGCGGCTGAATCGTTGAGGTCGAAGTCGTGGCCGAAGCGGCGGAGGAAATCCGCGTAGCGGCGGACCTCATGGTCGAATACCGCGATATTTCCCGACGTCTGGTACGCGACGACGATGTCATTCCTGTTCTGGTGCAGCTTGTTCAGCATTCCGCCCATCGAGATCACGTCGTCGTCGGGGTGAGGAGAGAAGACGACGACGCGCATGCCCGTGGGCAGCTTGCTGCGGCCGCGGATCTTCGCGATCAGGGCGTTGAACACCGTCCCATTGAGAGGTCCCGCCTTTCCGTAGCGAGCCAGCAGCGAGCTGAGGTGGTGCTCCCGGTAGTCGTTCTCGTCGAGCTTGAGCACTGATTTTCCGGTAGTCTCGCCTAGCCAGATGACGGCATCGATTTCGCGCTCGCGAGTCCATTTTACCTCGCCGATGACCCACGGGGTGCGAATGCGGGTCAGCTCAGCGGCCGAAGCAAAGTCAACGTAGAACACGGCGTTCGGGTGCTGCTGGAGGTACGTCGCCGCAACATCCGGATCAGGCTCACCCTCGACCGCCCGGTTGATGATGGCGGCCTTGTGCTCACCTGTCGCCACCAGCGCGATCTCCTTCGCTTCCATGATAGTCGCTACGCCCATGGTGATCGCTTCAGTCGGAACGTTGTCCTCACCGAAGAAATCTCCCGCTGCATCGCGGCGAGTCATGGTATCGAGCGAGATGCGACGGGTGCGCGAGTCCGCCCCCGAGCCCGGCTCATTGAAGCCGATGTGCCCGGTCTTTCCGATACCGAGTATCTGGAGGTCGATCCCGCCCGCCTTCTTGATCGCCGCCTCGTAGGCCTCGCACTCGTCATCCACGTCGTCGCGGGGCACGTCGCCGCGCGGGATGTGAATGTTCTGCGGCTTGACGTTGATGTGATTGAACAGATTCTCCCGCATGAACCGGTGGTAGCTGTGGATGCTGTCCGGTCTCATCGGGTAGTACTCGTCGAGGTTGAAGGTCACGACGTCGGAGAAATCCAGCCCTTCTTCGCGATGCATCTTGATCAGCTCGCGATAGATGCCGATGGGCGTGCTTCCGGTTGCCAGTCCGAGCACTGCATGGCCGTCCCCTGCACGGCGCTCTCTGATTATCTCGGCGATGCGTCTGGCAATCGTGCGGGCAATCTCATCATACTCGACGACGACGACCGGGACTCGTTCCTTGGAGGATGGCATTTAATAGGAGGACGGAGGCGCTGTCAAAGATAATCTGATCGCGTCCCTTCCGCCCCACCGTTACTATTGGCGGGAGAATCGGAGGCGGAGACAAATTGCACCATCCCGTCAATCGTCGTGAAGCGCTCAAGCTGCTCGGTGCGTCGCTTGTGGCGCTGCCAGAAGCGACTAGAGCGCTTGCCGCCGCGACGTTAGCTCCGACGAGGCTTGTACGACCGGCCATGCGGCCGAATATCGTCTTCATCATGACCGACGATCAGCGACAGGATGCGATGAGTGCTTACGGTAATTCCATTCTCAAGACGCCAAACATGGACTCGATCGGCGCCGATGGAATGCGATTGACCGAGTCCTTCGTCACGAACTCGCTGTGCGAGCCGAGTCGGGCGTCGTTTCTCACCGGAGTGTACTCACACACCCACGGCGTGCTGACGAATGGGGGTGGTCCCGACTTCGCCGACCATCCGGGTTTGAGGCCGGACCAGAAAACTTTCGTCCATCTTCTCCGCGACGCCGGCTACTACACGGCCATCGTCGGGAAGTGGCACCTTCCTACGGTGCCGACCGGGTTCGACGAGTGGGTCGTATTTCCGGGACAGGGCCAGTACCACGACCCTTACATGATCGCCAACGGTGCACGGGTCAGAATGCGCGGCCACGCGGATGACGTCACGGGCGATCAGGCGCTCGAGTTTCTGCGCACTCGTCCCAAAGACAAACCATTCTGCCTGTTGTATCAGTTCAAGTCGCCGCACCGGTCGTGGATGCCGGCTGAGCGATACGCACACGTGTTCGACGACGTGATGATTCCGGTCCCGCGAACATTCGAAGACCGTCTGGCCGGACGGCCCGAGGCGCTGCGACGCGCGGAGATGGCGATCGCCGACATGCCGGACTTTGCCGACCGTGGCGTGTTGCCTTCGCTTCCACGTGACGAGAGAAAGCGGCGGAATCTAGAGGAGTTGGTGAAGAACTACTACCGGGTGCTACTCAGCGTCGACGAAAATGTCGGGCGGGTATTGCGGCAGCTCGAAGCAGATGGTCTCACGCAAAACACCGTTGTCGTGTACACCTCAGACAACGGCTTCTTCCTCGGCGAGCACGGGCTTTTCGACAAGCGACTCATGTATGAGCCGTCTATTCGCGTGCCGATGCTGGTGAGGTATCCCGCGCGCGTTCCAGCGGGCCGCGTCGACAGCACTCATATGACGCTCAATATCGATGTCGCTCCGACGCTGCTCGATCTGGCCGGGTTACAGATTCCGGCCTGGATGCAGGGGAAGAGCCTGGTTCCTGTTCTGACCGGGGCGGCGGTTCCCTGGCGCGATGCGTTTCTTTACGAGTATTACGAATTTCCGGCTGAGCACTGTGCACGAAAAAACCGTGGCGTGCGAACGAGCCGGTGGAAGCTCATTCATTTCTGGGAACAGCCGGAAGAATGGGAACTCTACGATCTCAGGAACGATCCCGACGAGACGCGGAATCTCGCCTATGATCGACAGTACGCTGGAGTAGTCGCGCAGCTCAAGAAGCGGCTGACCGAGCTCAGACTCGAATCCGACGATATCGACCCACCGGGTCCTCCTCCGATTGCGAAAGCCTGCGGGAATGGTGTCAACACTTTCTACGCAAACCCGCCGAAGTAAGTTGCATCGCTGCAGCTAGGGTTTCGGTTGGCCACGGAGAATATCCCAGATGGCCGGATCTTCCGGGCCGAGAACCCACACCGAGAAACCGCGCAGGCGATAGCTCTTCGTGAGATTCAGCTTCTCTCTAAAGCTTCGCGCATTCTCGAGAAAAACCCATTCGTACACGCCGCCGTTCGAGAAAAAGGCGTACGGGACTCCGGCCACGCTGTCCCATTGAATCGTCGCGCCATGACGTTCGGCGATGCCCGAGCCCCACGTCCAACCCACCGTCTCGCTCCAGGATCGCGCGCGCTCGGGAATCGTGCGATCCTCGCGGGCGAACCAGTGATCGCCATAGGTGGGAATTCCCAGCGAAAGCTTCTCGCGGGGAACGTACTTGAGGAAATACTCGATGTTCTCGCGCATCCACGGCAGGGCAGCCACGGGACCGGGCGGCGTACGGCGGGTGTTCTCGCTGTAGGTCATGAGCGAGATGAAATCTCCCGCCCGCGCCAGCGCGCCCAGATCATAACCGGCGCGCCAGCTGTCCTGCAGAAACCGGTGGTAGGCGGTTGGACCGGCGTTGTCTTCGGTGCGATGGACGACGGCGATGCTGAGCGTGAAGCCGCCGCGGTGCAGTGCCGTCGCAGTCTCACGGTACCAGGCAGTGAGCAGATCGCGATCCTGAATGTTGACGTTCTCGATGTCGAACTGAATGCCCCAGTAGCCGTTCTGTTGGCAGAGGAGCACCAGACTGCGGGTCGCCCGCCTGCGCGCCGCCGTGTCCGCCAACAGCATTCTCAGCGCTGGTTGGTTGAAGCTCTCGTTGACGAGAAGCGGCATCACCTTCACCCGGTGAGCCTTGGCGAGCGCGAGCACGCGCGAATCCAGTTCTCCAAAGACCACGCCGAGACTGTCGACAGTGTAGACCTGCGGGCCGAGCACCGTGATCTGGTCAATATTCCTGACCAGACTCTGATAGCTGTCCTCACGGTTCACGTAGTAGAAAAGCCGCTCGAGCGCCTGCGCACTCGATTCCACTGGACAGATGATCGAGACAGCGGAGACCATCGCGGCGAGACAGCGAGCCGTGGCTTTCGGCATTCTCATGTCGGGAGAATCTATTCCCAGCCAGACGAGTTGAAAGGCTGAGAACCTTTCACTCGTTAACTAACTACCGATTTTCCCAGTTTACGATGCGCGCACCGAGGACGGCCTGCTGCACCGCGTCAGCGACGTCGCGCCGGAGCTGCACGTGCCTGGTGTTGTTACGCGTTGGATTCACGCGATTGGTGAGCACCACCACGAACAGGTCCTTCTCCGGGTCGATCCAGATCGAGGTTCCAGTGAATCCAGTGTGACCGAAGCTCCACGGCGAGAAGAACTGTCCGGCGCTCGAGCCGCCGTCCGGTGAATCCCAGCCCAGCGTGCGCGTCGATTCCTTACCCTGGCGGGAGGTCCAGCGCGCGATCGTGGCCGGCTTGGCGAGACGAACGCCATTAGCCCCCTCACCGCCGTTGAGAATCATCATCGAGAACAGAGCGAGGTCGCGCGCGGTCGAGAAGAGGCCCGCGTGTCCAGCAACACCGCCCATCGCCCAGGCGTTCTCATCGTGGACAATTCCCCATAGCAGCCCACCACGCGAAGGGTCTTCCTGAGTGGGAGCGATGCGAGGCCGAAGCGAGATGGAAGGTTGGAACTGGGTGTCCGTCATTCCCAGCGGCTTGAAGATTTTCTCCGCGGCCAGAACATCGAGCGTCTTGCCCGTGATTCTCTCCATTACCAGCTGCAGGATGATCATGTCCCAGTCGCTGTAAATCATGTTCGTGCCGGGAGTGTACTCGAGCGGGCGGGCGTTGATCTGATAGAGGTACTGCTCGCGGCCGCGCGCATTGCTGTAGATGTTGGCTCCCGCCTCGAGACCACCGCTATGGGTGAGGATCTGCTTCACCGTTATCTGCGCCTTCTCCGGAGAGTTGAACTCCGGTAGGTACGAGCTGACCGTGCGGCTGAGATCGAGCTGGCCGGATTCCTCGAGGATCATTGCGACTGTTGTCGTAGCTATGACTTTCGTGAGCGATGCCAGATCGTACAGCGTGTTCGTATCAACCGCAGGCGAGCCGGGCCTGTTCCAGTCGATGTATCCGTAGCCCTTCATGTACGCGATGTGTCCATTGCGTCCCACGGCGATCGCTACTCCCGGCGCTACTGCTTCCTCGAGCGCGATCTTGACGATTTTGTCCAGTGCGGCAGGCAGAGAGGTATCGAGGCCGGAATTGTTCAGTCCCATTTGCGGCGGCACGTACTTGATCGGTGTAGGCGCGGCGGCGACGCGGGCCGGCGGTGCCGGTGGCGCGCACGCAGCTACCGCGGCAAACAAAATCAGGAAGGAGGGAGAACGAGAGGTGCGGCGAAGCTTCATTTACTGGACATCCCGGTCGGTGCTCGGTGAATGCCGGCGCCAAACGGCAAAGCCGGTGGCAGCGAAATTGGCAGTCGCCCATTGATCTCCCGCTCGCCCAGAACCGCGAGCGCGGCAGCGCGCTGACTGACCGGCGAGCCTCCCCATGCGAGCAGGTAGGACGACACCGAAGGAAAAGCGCTGAGGAGGTACGGGCTCCCAAAGGAAAGGACGATTGTGGGCTTCCCGGACAACGCGAGTCTCTCCACGAACTGGGAAAAACCGGCTTGAGCCCCTACAGTTCCGGCGAACTCGCGAGGTGAGACGTAGGCGGATACCAGTAGAAGACCGGCCGAGTCTGCTTTGGCTGCCAACGCCGCGTATTCCGCCTCGCTGGTCCGGTCGTCCACCCGCACGGTCGCCGCACCCGGCAGCCGCTCGGTGAAGATCGAATTGAATGCCCGTCCCGCGACAAGGTCCGACGCATCGGCGTAAGTCACCACCAGAATCTTCTTTGTCGAGTCCGGGGCGAGCGGGACGAGGTTCATTCGGTCCTGCGCGAGCGTGATGGATCGCTCGGCGACTTCTTCGGCGATCCGGGTGTGCTCGGGCACGTCGACGATGCGGTCGACTGCGTTCAGGTCAACGAGCCGCCCTTGTCTGAGTCCCGCGCGGGCCTTGGCGGCAAGAATGCGGCGCACCGATGCGTCGATGCGCGGTTCACTAAGTCTCCCGCTCTTGACCGCTGCCATGATAGTCTCGATCGCGTCCGGAATGCTCCGCGGCATCAGCAGCACATCGGCCCCGGCCTCGACCGCCATAATGAGCGGCTCGGTTGCTCCGTAGCGTTTGGCGATTCCGCCCATCGTCATCGCGTCGGTGAAGAGCAGCCCAGAAAAGTGCATTTCATCTCTGAGTACCCCGGTCATGAATCCACGCGACAAGGTGGCCGGACCAGCGGTGTCGCCTTCGACTCCAACGACGGCGATGTGCGCGGTCATTATCGCATCGATTCCCTCGGCGACGGCCGCGCGGAACGGAGGAAAATCAACGGAATCGAGATGTGCGCGAGTGGCGCGGATGGTGGGCAGCGTAAGGTGTGAGTCGACATCGGTGTCGCCGTGTCCCGGGAAATGCTTTCCGGTGCTCATCAGGCCTTTCGATCTCGCGCCACGGATGTACGCCCTGGCGAGACGGCCTACGAGATCAGGGCTCTCACCGAAGGAGCGGGTATTGATAATCGGGTTGAGCGGGTTGGAGTTCACGTCCAGCACGGGCCCGAAAACCATGTGGACGCCGATCGCGCGGGCTTCGGTGCCGAGCACCTGGCCGAGCTTGAAGGCGAGGTCTTCGGACCCAGTGGCGCCGAGCGCCATTACGGGAGGAAACACCGTCCCGCCTCCCTGTGAGAGCAGCGAAGGCAGCGCGTAGATATTGCCGAGTCGCATGCCCGGCCCGTTCTCCATGTCGGACGCAATGAGGAGCGGAACTCTGGAGCGGACCTGGAGCTCGTTCAGCTTCGCTGCATAGCTGAGTGGAAGACCAATCGAGAGAACGAGCCCCCCAACGCGGTCGTCCTGTACCCATTTCCGGACCTGCTCGAATTCCTGCGAGCCGACGGCCGTGTAACCACCGCCGACCCAGGGCATCATCAGTTGCCCGATTTTCTCGCGGAGGCTGAGGGAGGCCAGGGTCGCCTCGACCCAGCGCTGATCACGAGTGGAGAGCGGGGTCGTCGCGCCAGGGCTGGCTGGACCGAGGAGGCGACGAGCGGAAGCGTCGACGCCCGGAGATACCGCCGGCTGAATCGTGGCGGCGCTGGGAGCACAGGCTATCGCGATCGCCGCGGAGCCGAGCAGAAGTCGAAAAGTCATGTCTGATAATACACGGCGCCGGCAGAATGCTGCCTACCGTACGGTTCTGGCCAAATTGGCCAAATAATGAATTGACAGCCTCTCGACACGGGAATATGATAGGCTCCCGCCTCGAAGCGGATACTAAAAAAGCCTAGGGCAGAGTGGATTGGCGCTACTCGCGTCGCGTGCATCACCAAGTACAACGATTTTTGGAGGCACCATGCCGTCGTGTCGGGTTCTCAGGTTTCTCGCACTCGCCTTGCTTGCGTCTCCCGCACTCGCTGCTGCGCAAGGAGCCGGGATCATTCGCGGGCGCATTACCGATGTCGCAACAGGCGCACCGCTGCTCGGGGTTCAGGTACGGGTGGAGGGAACTTCGGTCGGCGCGCAAACCGCTGCGGATGGTACTTATGCGATCGTAGGGGTTGCTCCCGGATCACGAGTCGTGACCACGCGTAGAGTTGGCTACGCGCCGGCACGTGCTACCGTAACAGTACCGGAAGGCGAATCAGCGTCGCACGATTTCGCGCTTACCGTAATTGTCACCACTCTGAATGAAGTTGTGGTTACGGCTCTGGGACAAACCACCCAGCAGAGAGCACTCGGAACAGCCCAACAGACGGTCAAGGGTGAGGAGATCGCGGAGACGCAGCGCGAAAATTTCGTGAATGCCTTGCAGGGGCGTGTGGCGGGCGTCGAGGTTACCAGCTCCTCCGGCGTCCCGGGGTCGTCGTCGATGATCACCATCCGTGGCATCAGCTCTATCAGCAGCAGCAATCAGCCGCTGTTCATCATCGACGGCCTGCCGATGGACAACAAGACGCTGAATACCCAGTCGCTGCCGTCGGACTTTCCCGGATCGTCGATGGGGTTCGCGAATCGCGGC